>WNGI01000148.1_pt1 | contig 50583 bp, 56 predicted proteins | sample 5400621 | NCBI WGS metagenome assembly WNGI01 (sample SAMN13153374, study PRJNA577476) | soil metagenome | isolation source: 20 cm soil or saprolite under Garry oak tree replicate 1 | place: USA:California | collected 2016-06-15 | reverse complement strand
CACAGAGGCGTCGGCGGGGCGGGCCGTACCTCGTCTGTCGCGCCGGCTTTCGCCGGCCGCGACATGCGGCGCGCGCGGGTCACCGAGCGTTCCACTCTCGCGTCCGGTCCCGACCCGAGATGTATCTCGGGTCGGCCTCCTAGCCCACGACCGGACGCCGGGCGCGGAGCATCCCGCGGATCTGCTTCAGCAGCACGTCCGCTTCGAGGTTCACGCGGTCGCCCGGTTTCAGGTCGGCGAGCGTGGTCACCGCGAGGGTGTGCGGGATGAGCGCGACGGTGAACAAGGCCGCCCGGCACGCGAAGACGGTAAGGCTCACGCCGTCGACCGCGATCGCGCCCTTCTCGACGAGGTAGGGCCACACGGCGCGCGGCGCGCTGAAGCGGTAGGCGAGCCAGTCGCCGTTCGGCGTGATTGCGTCCAGGCGGCCGACGCCGTCGACGTGGCCCTGCACGATGTGGCCGCCCAGACGGTCGCCGAGCTTGAGCGCCCGCTCGACGTTCAAGCGACGGCCGAGCGGCAGCCGGCCGAGCGTCGTGCGCGCGAGCGTCTCCGGCGAGACGTCGGCCATGAACCGCGCCCCCGCGCGGCGCACGACGGTCAGGCAGGCGCCGTTGACCGCGACGCTCTCGCCGAGGGCGAGCCGCGCGAGCGGCCGCGGCGTGGCGATCGTCAGACGCGCCCCGGCACCGCTCGGCTCGCGCCGCTCGAGGCGGCCCGTCGCCTGGATGATGCCGGTGAACACGCCCTAGACGACCGGCTTCGGGCGGTGGAAGAAGCGCCCGAGCCACGACTCGCGCTCGCGCGGCGCCAGCGCTTCGAGCTCGCCGCGGTCGAGCCAGACGCCCCCGCACGCCGGACACTGGTCGACGGTCACGTCCTGATACGAGACGGCCGCGAGGGGCTTGGCGCAACGCGGACAGCTGAGAGCGGCGGCCGCCGGCTCCTTGTGGCTGTGGAGACGCGCCAGGAGCTCGCGATCGCGCTCGGCGAAGAAGCGGTCCTCGTCCGCCTTCTCCTTCTGATGGAGCTTGTCGCCGAGCCGGTCTTTCTCATCCGCCATCGGAGCCCCCCTTCAAGCGGTTGAACCCGCGGCGCATCTCGTCACGCAGGCGGCGCGCCCAGTGGAACTCGGTGCTGAGCACGCTGAGGCCGCCGAACACGATGGGAATCCCGGGTCCCGGGACGCCCGGTAGCGCGAGGACGACGCCGATCGCGACCAGAGACACCCCCAGCGCCACGCGGCCGGCGCGAACGGTTTGGCGCAGCATGCGGCGTCAGGCGAGCGCGCGTGGAAGGAGGCCGCAGGAGATCGACACCGCGCGGATTCTAGCGGCGCCTCCGCGTCGTGGTCAATGCGCCCGCGGTTGTTGCGCCGGTGCCGGCGGTGTATGCGGCGCCGGTGATCCCGCTGCGCGACACGATTCCGTCGTCTCGCGTACCCGTCGTCAACTACACGATCATCGCGGCCAACGTCGCGGTATTCCTGCACGAGGCGACGCTCGGCCCGCGCAGCGAGGCGTTTCTCTTCACGTACGGCCTCGTGCCGCGCGAGTTCATGGTGACGACGCTCTTCACGAGCATGTTCGTGCACGCGGGTTGGCTGCACGTGCTCGGCAACATGCTGTACCTCTACATCTTCGGCGACAACGTCGAGGATCGGCTCGGGCACATCCGCTACGTCGTCTTCTACCTCCTCTGTGGCGCGGCCGCCGGCGCGACGCACGCGCTCACCGCCGTGCATTCGGGGGTGCCGGTGGTCGGGGCGAGCGGCGCCATCGCTGGCGTCTCGGGGGCCTATTTCCTCTTCTTTCCCACCTCGCGCGTCGTGACCCTCGTGCCGATCTTCCTCTTCGTGCAGATCATCGAAATCCCGGCGGTGTTCTTCCTGTTCATGTGGTTCGTCTGGCAGGTGGTGTCCGGCGTGGCGACGCTCGGCGCCGCGTCGCGCGGCGGCGTCGCGGTGTGGGCACACGTCGGTGGCTTCGTCGCCGGCATGATCGTCGGACCGTTACTGCGGCGGCGCGAGGGTTGACAGGAGCGGGTGGATCCGGTCAGCGTACCGAGGCGTGGACACGCGCGAAAAGATCCTCGGCACGGCGACGCGGCTCTTCTCCACGCAGGGCTACGCCAATACCTCGCTATCCCAGGTGGCGAAGGAGGCACAGGTCTCGAAAGCGCTCATCTTCTGGCACTTCGAGAACAAGGAGAAGCTGTTCCGCACGGCGCTGCAGCGGACCCTCGAGCCGTACTTCATCAACGTCGTCGACGACCTCGAGGGGCTCTCCGAGGTCGATCAGATCAAGCGGCTGATCGACGAGTACTACAACTTCGTCTCGAAGAACATCTACTCGGTGAAGTTCTTCCTGAGCCTCATCCTGCGCGAGGAGAAGCATCCCGACGATCTGGTCGGTCACATGGTCGAGCTGCAGCAGGTCTACCGCAACCTGCTGGCCGACATCATCGACAGCGGCCGGCAGAAGGGCATCCTGCGCGCCAAGATCGACCCGCGCATGGATGCGGCGCTCATCATGACGGCGCTGCACGGCATCCTCGTCCAGGGGTTCATGGGGCACGCCGCCCCGGAGACCTCCGAACCTCTCCTCCAGCATCTGAAGACCTCGCTGGTCGACGCCCTCGTGCGCTGAGGCGCGGTTCGCTTGACAGCGGGGCCTCCGGGCTCGATACGGGCCCGGTGAGAGCGCTCGCCGCAGCCGCGCTCCTGCTTGCGCTCACGTCCCGGCGGACGGATGCGTTCTTTCTAGACGACGCGCACGACTTCGAGCTCCGCGCCCGCGCCTACACCGAGGCCGCGCTCGCGACGGAGCACTCGGAGCCGCAGACCACGCCGGGTCGCGCGCCGCTCCAGCTGATCTCGCACCGCACGTTCGTGAGTCCAGAGCTCGAAGGCAAGCTCGCGCCGTACCTCCCGGGCGGCCTCGACGACGTCTCCTTCCGGCTCGCGCTCTGGGGCTTCTACGACGGGATCTACGACTACGGCACCGGCCAGTACGACCGGGCGCGCCAGGCGCTGAAGGCGCGCTTCACCGAGGGACGCACGGACACCGCGCCCGTCACGCGCACCGACGAGCTCCGCGACACGCGGAAGATCTACACCTACCAGCCCGATCCCGTGCTCGGCCACGACAACGACCCGGGCGAGGTGGCCGACCTGCCGTTTCGCATCAACGAAGCATACGTGAACGTCGCCCGCGGGCGGCTCTTCCTGCGCCTCGGCCGGCAAGCCATCTCGTGGGGGGAATCCGACACGATTGCGCTCCTCGACCAGTCGAACCCCTTCAACCTGACGCTCGGCCTGCCCGGCGTCTTCCAGGACATCGACGAGGCGCGCATCCCGCTCTGGACGGTCCGCGGGACCTGGAGCCTCTTTCACGACTGGGGGCGGCTCTCGAGCGGCTTCGTGGACGCGTACCTCGTCCCCGGCAGCATCGACGCGACGGTGAGCCAGACGCCGATCCCGACGGCGAGCCCGTATTCGCCGCCGGAGAGCGACCCCCAGCAGTTCGTCGATACGTTCACCGCCTTCATTCCGGCCGCGGTGCGGAACGGCCTCATCAAGGCCGCCCTCGGCGGGCTGCAGTTCGTCCAGTACGACCACCTACCGGCGCGGACGATGGGCAACAGCCGGTACGGGGCGCGCGTCGGCGCGATCGTCGATCGCGACTACACGACGAGCCTCTGGTTCTACCGCACCATCGCGCAGGCGCCCGTGCCGCGGTTCCTGCCGCTCGATCTTTCCCGGGCGCCACTGGTCGCCGGGGCGCGTGGCCACGGGCCGTCGCAGATCATCACGGAGACCGTGCACGGGCTCACCACGGTCTTCGGCGGCTCCGTGAGCTTCTACAGCGCGCCGGTGAACGGCATCATTCGCGGCGAGGTCGAGTACTTCCTCGACGAGCCGGCATTCATCCCGTCGGCCAACATCCCGTTCGAGCGGCTGCCGCGTAGCCCGGCGCTCCGCCGCTTTCTCGCGCTCGCCGGGGTGCGGCTCGCGCCCGGCCCGATCGCCGGCGAGGTGCCGCATGCGGACTTCTTCCGGTGGGAGCTCGGATACGACCGCTTCTTCTTCCTCCGCCGGCTGAACCCCACCAATAGCTTCACCTTCGTGACCGCGCTCGTCGGGTCGTGGAACCTGAGCGAGACGTTCACACGCGACGACTTCCGGTTCTACGGGCAGCGCGAGCCCGCCGACGGCGGTCTCCGGCCGGGCGCGAACGTGAAGGACCTGAAGGGGATCCCGGACCTCCCGAAGCTCCATACGGTGCCGAGCGACTTCGTCGACCTGAAGCCGGTCGAGTCGTTCATCCAGTCGACGCTCCAGACCGATTACCTCCACGGCCGCCTGACGCCGCGGGTGACGGCGATCATCAACCTGCGCGGCACGTATGCCTTTCCGCTGGGCCTCACGTACCGCTACTCCGACGCGCTGCTCTTCGACCTCCGATACGTGCTTCTGGCCGGCGGCTTCTTCCAGACCGGGCTGTTCCGCGACCGCGACCAGGTCTCCGCCCGCGTCACCTGGCTTCTAAGCTAGCTTCCCGCGACGCCCGTCCCGGGCTCCGGAATCCGCGAGCGCGGCACCCCGGCGGACGTGCCCAGGGCGGGTGGTCCCGTGGGTTTGACACCCCGCGACTCGCTCTCATAGTCTAGATAAATGATGGAGGCGCCGCGGGACGGCACGCCCGGGCGTACCACCCTGGGCGAGTGGGCGAAGGACGTCGCCGACCGCGCGCTCGACAAGGCCGCCCGGCAGCCCGCGTGGGGCCGGCGGGGGAACCGCGAGAAGGAGCTGTTTGCCCTGCGGGCCCAGCACGTCCGGACACTTTTCCGCGTCCTCGAGTCGCTCGCCGGCGCCGTCAACCGGGAGGCCCACTCGACCCTGATCGCGGTCGAGAAGGCGTTCAACCCGAAGAACCTGGGCGGCATCGAGGTCCCCGACGGCGCGCGGTTCGTCCTCAAGTTCCTGGAGCGACGCCTCGAGGTGGTCTTGAGCCCGCTCGTGAACATCGGCGGGCGTCCCGCGCCGGTCGGCGCGCTGGCGACGGCGTCGGTCATCCAGTACGACCCCGCCGATCCCTCCGGCGCCGACTGGTTCGACGTCACGCTGCACGAGGACGGCAGCTGGGTGCGCAAGTCGTCGGACGGCGATGCGACGCTGCGCGCCGTGACCAGCCGCGACCGGAGGGTCGCAGCGTAGAACGCGTTCGCGATCTCCAGGTCGTACGCGCCCCACGTGCCCTTGAGCTCGATCGGCACGGTCCCCAGGAGCTCGACGGCCTCGGTGAGTGCCGTGACGGCATGCTCGGCATCTGCGCCGCCCGGCTGCGCGACGACCGCGTCCAGCCAGCCACGAAGGGCGGCCAGCGTCGCAACCGTGTACTCGAGGAGCGCGCGCTCGGCGGCCAGCTCGGCGTCGGGCGCGCCGGCGCTCACCGCATCCTGAAGCAGGCTTCGCAGCTCCGGGACCGCATCCAGTACGTGGCCGAGCGCGACGCGCACCGCCTCGCGCGCGGGCGGCACCTTGATGTCGCCGTACGTGACGACGCGAGCCATGGCGGCTTCGAGCGCCGCGACGTAGCGTCGCATCGCATCCGCACCCGGTCCGAACCGCCGCGCGCAGTGCGTCGCGCGCCCGGTGCGCGCGTCGGCGGGCCGGATGGCGCCGCGCGCGAACGCCTCGACGTTCGTGCCGTGCGCGAGGAGGCTGAATCGGCCGAAGGTCAGGCACGACACGCCGCCGGCGCCCGCGCGCTGGTAGTACGCGAGGTCGGCCGCACACACGTCGACCAGCGGCACGGCGCAGCCGCCGAAGAGGATCGCGTCGCCGTAGTATTCGAAGACGTGGACGCTCGGGAAGCGTTCGAGGTGCTGCTCGAAGGCTGCGCGACACCGCCGGTTCGTATCGCACCCGGCGTCGTCGAGGGCGTGCGCATAGCAGCGTTCGCGCGGCGCGAACTCCGCCGTGACGCCCGGGAGAGGCCGCACGGTCCTGGGTGCCTCGAGCGTGTCGTGGTAGGCGAGATGGAAGACGCGCACGCCGTTGCCGAGCGCCTCGGCCACCGCGTTGCACACGAGGAGCGCCTGGTCGCTCGGCGTGAGGGTCCGGCAGCGGTCGCAGCCGCACCACCCGCCGCCCATCGCGTCGAGCCCCCAGACGTGTACGTCCGTGGTTCCGGCGAACGCCGCGCGCGCCGTCTCGGTGACCACCGCTAGCGCGCCGCTCGACGGGCAGAGGTTGCCGAGGTCGCTGCGGGCGCCCTCGATCATCGGGAAGTACTCGGGATGCTCGGCGAAGAGCGCGCGCGGCAGCAGCTCGGTCAGCACGTGGCCGCCGAGCTCGAGCGTCAGACCGCGCCGCTCGAGCTCCGGGACGAGCTCGGGCACGGACCACTGCGTATCGTTGGCCGCCCGGATGAAGAGGAGCCCCGTGGCTCCCCGCCTGGCCATCCAGTCGATGAAGGCGACGTCGGACGGTAGCCGCTCGGCGAGCCGCGCCGGCACGCCGTAGTGCCACGTGCCGAGATCCGACGCCCAGGCCCGTCGCGCGAAGGCAGGCCGGCCCTCGATGGCGCGGACCTCGCGTGACGGCGCGGGCGGCAACCGCTCGCGGCCGTCCGCCGACCATTCGCATCCCACCGCCTCGAGGAGCGCGTAGACGCCCGCAACGAGGCCGCGCGGCGCCGCCGCCGTGATCGTCACGCCGCCGGCATCGGGGACGATGGCCCACTCCGCGCCCGCCTCCGGCAGGCCGGCGGCGCGAGACACGATGTCGTCGGTCAGCGTGAGACGCAGCCACGTGCCGCTCCCGCCAGCGACCGGTCGCTCCGTCGGGGCGGTGCCGAAAAGGAGTGCGAGGTAGCGGCGTAGCTCGGCCGCGGCGAATGCCGCCGGCGCCGTCTCGCGCTCGGCGCGATGGAGCACGCCGGCGGCGAGACGGCCGAGATCCATGCCGCCCGGATAGCAGCCTAGCCGGGCTCGCGCGAGGTGTGCAGCGCGAAGGAGAGCAGCACGTAGTACACGGGGAAGCCGAGCGAGGCGAGGACGACGCCCGACGGCAGGCCGGGGCGCGCGAGCACGGCGAGGACCGCCGCACCCCAGACGATGCCGAGCGCGACGGTCAGCGGCCGCAGCGCCGTCGTGCGTGACGGGTAGACGTAGCGGATCGGCACGAACACGGCGATCGAGAACGCGACCACGACGGCCGCGTTCGCGACGCGCGACCAGCCGAGCGCCCAGAGGTAGAACGCCACGATGTTCCAGTACGACGGGAAGCCCGTGAAGAAGTGGTCGGGCGTCTTGGCGTCGGCCCGCGAGAACCCGATGGCGCTCGCCAGCACGGGGCAGAGCGCCACGGGCACTGCGATGCCCGCGGGCAGCAGGTCCAGCTGGAGCAGGAAGAGCGCGGGCACGATGACGTAGGTGAAGTAGTCGACGATGTCGTCGAGCCGCGTGCCGTCCACCATGGGGAGGACGCGCTTCACCTCGACGGCGCGCGCGAGCGTGCCGTCGATCGAATCGACGGCGAGGCTGTACGCCATCCACGCGAGTGCCGTGCGCGCGGCGCCGCGCTCCGCGGCGAGCACCGCGAGGATCCCGGCCGCGGCGCTGCTCGCGGTGAACGCGTGGACACCCCACGCCGCGGCACGGCGCACGGGCCCCGCGGGCGCCGTCACGCGTCGGTCTCGCCGCGCATGCCCGGCGTTCTACTGCCGGGCCCGGAAAGCCGCAACGACGGCCGCGTCAGCCGCGACAGCGCATGCGGCGGCCGCGGTGCATCTCGGTGCAGCTGAGCGACGACGTGAAGGCGGTCGCGCCGACTTCCAGGCTCGCGCTCATCACCGGCGCCCCCGCCATCGAGAGATGCGGGTGGCGGACGACCACGCGCGCCTGGTACGTGCCGCCGCGCGCGCGGTGCAACGTGATCAGCGCCTGATCGCTCCGGTAGCGCAGCCGGCTCGGCAGCCGCCCGGCGCTCAACGCCTTGCCCATGGCCGTGTCGACCACCACGCCGCCCGCGTTCACGAGGAGTGCGCGTGCAGCCGTCGTCGGCGTGCCGTCGGGAAGGGTGATCGACCCCCGCCAGACGAGGCGGCTGTGCGTGCCGAGCGTCGCGGTCAGCCGGCTCACCAGGATCGGGGCGCAAGCCGTCGCGCCGGCGAGGAGCGGGCAGGGATCGCAGAGGTCGCCCTCGCCGTCGCCGTCGCTGTCGATCTGCGTCGAGTTCGCCATGCCCGGGCAGTTGTCCTGGGCGTCCGGTACCCCGTCGCCGTCCTGGTCGCTCGTCGCAGGATCGTCCGGCGCGCCCGGGTAGATGAACCGCACCGCAGCGATGTCGTCGGCGTGAACCGATGCACCCCGGCCGTCGAAGTGCGCACGGTAGTACATCGTCGCGTCCTTGAGCACGGGGTCCGGCTCGTTGTCGTTCTCCGAGGAGTGGCCGATGCCGATCGTGTGGCCGAGCTCGTGCGTCGTGACCTCGGCGACGTTCGACTGGTTCCAGAACGAGCAGGCGCCGAAGCCGTTGTTGAACGTGATGTTGCCCTCGGTGATGCGATAGAAAGTCGTGCCGTTCACCACGTCCGTCTCGGACGTCGTGCAGAACCCGCCGAGCGCGAGCACGCCGGCACAGCCGACGGGATCCGGGATCTCGTGGAAGGGGTCGTTGAAGACGAGCTGCGAGACGCCGTCGCACCGCAGCGGTGCCGGCGCGGCCGCGCTGCCACGCTGGAGCCGGATGCTCGCGCCCGAGACGTTCGTCCACGCGGCGAGCGCGCCGTCGACTGCGGCGAACGTGGTGTCGGGACCGAGCGCATTGTCGCCGGCCGGGTCCACCCGGTACATGACGGCCTGCCCGCTGTCCGCCTCGAACCAGCGCCCGCGCGCGCCCGACATCAGCGTGAACGCGTCGACCGACTCGCGCTCGAGCCCCGGATCGGTGCTCTCCGGCGGCACCGTGACGAGAGGCGCCGCGGCGCTCGCGCCGGGGTCGGTGACGGCGCGTCGAATGGTCCTCAGCAGGCTCGCGAGCGGCACGCGCCGCCGCGCGCCGTGCGCGCCGACGACGAGCCCGTCGAGCGTGCGCTCGGCGTGGGTGACGCCGGTCAGCGGATCGGTGGAGAGGTGGAACTGCCCCATGCCGAACGCGGTCGTGCGCGCGGTGCCGTCGCGATACGCGCTCAGGAAGAGCAGCTCGCGGTCGTTGACGGTGAAGTCCGGGGAGCCGGCGAGCCACAGCCGGCGCCCGCCGACGCTGCCGCCGGGCTGCTTCAGCACGACGACGCGGCCGACGTGTCCCTTGGCCTCCTGCTCCACCTCGACCGTGACCAGCGTGTTGATCGCACCGTCGGGCGCCGCCACGCTCTCGATGTAGCGGACGGTGCCGACGACGATGGCGTCGGCGGCGCGGGCGAGCGCGCGCTCGGTCATGGCGACGAACGTCGTCGCGCCGGCCTGGCTGGCAATCGTCGCCAGGGCGGCGGCGACGGTGAGCGTTGTGCTGGTCCGCAAGTCGTCTCCTCGGTGGTGCGCACGGCGCGCGGGCGCTGTGCCGTGTGCAACCGGGGTGCCACGGACCGAACGGCGGTGAAGCGAAAGAAATCCGCGCGCTTGAGGCGCCTGCGCACCATGGCAATGCGGGGCCGCGGGGGCCCCGCAATGACGACCGGCAATTCGGTGACGGTCGCGGCTAGGAGCGCGACCCGAGACTCATGTCTCGGGTCGGAGCCGGCGCGCATCGCTCGATCGGCGGATGCCGCCGCAGCGGTGAAGCCGCCAGCCTTCGGCGGGCTGGACAGGCCTCGCACAGAGGCGTCGGCGGGGCGGGCGTACCTCGTCTGTCGCGCCGGCTTTCGCCGGCCGCGACATGCGGCGCGCGCGGGTCACCGAGCGTTCCATTCTCGCGTCCGGTCCCGACCCGAGATGTATCTCGGGTCGGCCTCCTAGAGCGGCCCCGGCGGCACCGCGTCCTCTCTCGGCCCGCCCTCGGCCCGCCCGTCGAGCGGCACGTAGTGGCGTTCGTCGTAGCCGAGGTAGAGCTGCTTGGGACGCGTGATCTTCTGCTCCTCGTCGAGCACGAGCTCGGCCCACTGCGCCATCCAGCCCGCGGTGCGCGCGATCGCGAAGAGCACCGGGAACATGGCGACGGGCAGCCCCATCGCCTCGTAGATGATGCCCGAGTAGAAGTCGACGTTCGGGTAGAGACGGCGGCTCACGAAGTAATTGTCCTCGAGCGCGATGCGCTCGAGCTCGAGCGCGATGTCGATGAGCGGGTTCTTGCCGGTGACCTCGAAGACCTCGTGGGCGATCTGCTTGATGATCCGGGCGCGGGGATCGTAGTTCTTGTAGACGCGGTGGCCGAAGCCCATGAGGCGCCGCTCACCCGCCTTCACCTGCTTGATGAGGGCGGGGATGCGCTCCGCCGAGCCGATCTCGTGCAGCATGTGCACGACTTCCTCGTTGGCCGAGCCGTGCCGCGGCCCGCCGAGCGCCGCCGCCGCGCCCGCGACGGCGGAGTAGGGATCGGCCAACGAGCTGCCGATCACGCGCATGGTGGTCGTCGAGCAATTCTGCTCGTGGTCGGCGTGCAGGATGAAGAGGACGTCGAGGGCGCGCTCGAGGACCGGGTCGGGCCGGTACTTGAGCTCGGTCATCTTGAACATCATCGAGAGGAAGTTGCCCGTGTAGGACAGGTCGTTGTCGGGATAGACGTACGGCAGCCCCCGGCTGTGACGGTAGGCGAAGGCGGCGATCGTCGGCATCTTGCCGATCAGCCGCCGCGTCTGCACCCGCCGCGACTCCAGGTCCGTCACGTGCTTGGCCTCGGGATAGAAGGTCGAGAGCGCGCCGACGGTGGCGATCAAGATGCCCATGGGGTGGGCGTCGTAGCGGAAGCCCTCGATGAAGTGTCGCACGCTCTCGTGGACGAGGGTGTGCATGGTGATGTTGCGCTGCCACATCTTGAAGTGCGACGTGGTGGGGAGCTCGCCCTTGACGATCAGGTAGGCGGTCTCGAGGAAGCTGCTCTTCTCCGCGAGCTCCTCGATCGGGTAGCCGCGGTAGCGCAGGATGCCGCGCTCGCCGTCGATGTAGCTGACCTTGCTCTTGCAGGCGGCCGTGTTGATAAGGGCGGGATCGTAGCTCACGAGACCCGGCTCCCCGGGCGCGACGCGGATCTGCGCGAGGTCGGTGGCCCGGATCGCGTCGTGCTCGATCGGGAGGTCGTAGCGCTTGCCCGTCCGGTTGTCGGTGATGGTCAGCGTCGGACTCGCCATGGCGTTACTCTCTTCCTCGACGCGAAATCATGCAAGCCGGAGGACGAAGCGCCAGCCGAGCGGGATCTCGGCGGAGAACCCGTCGGCGAGCGGATCCTCTTCCGCATCGATCACGATCGTGCGATCGCCGTAGAGCCGGCGAACGTGTGCGTCGGCGAACACGCCGACGCCGCCGACCGCGCCCACCTCTTCCTGCACCGGCGTCAGCGTATAGCGCGCGAAGAGATGCGGCGCCGTCCCCTCGCAGCACCCCGAGCCGAAAACGAAGACGAAGTCGTCGCCCGGATGCGCCGCGAGCACCTGGGCGACGACCGCCTCGGCCTGCGGGGTTGCACCCACCCGCATGGCGCGCGTCGCTCAGGCGCCGAACAGCGCGCCGTACCAGAACTTGCCGGCGCGGTTGTCCACCTGGTCGACGTGCACGTGCTTCACCTCGGTGTACTCGAGGATGCCCTCGAGCCCGAACTCGCGCCCGATCCCGCTCTGCTTGTAGCCGCCGAAGGGGGCCGCGACCGAGAGCAGATGGTACTCGTTGATCCACACGGTGCCGGTCCGCATCTGCTTGGCGACGACGGTCGCCTTCTCCTTGTCGCGCGACCAGACCGCACCGCCGAGGCCGTAGATCGAGTCGTTCGCCATCCGGATGGCGTCGTCGATCGTCTTGTAGCGGATGACGCAGAGGACGGGGCCGAAGATCTCCTCCTGCGCGACCGTCATGCTGTTCTTCACGTCGACGAAGATCGTCGGCTCGACGTAGTAGCCCTTCGACAGGTGCTCGGGTCGCTTGCCGCCGATGGCCACCTTGGCGCCCTCGTCCACGCCCTTCTTGATGTAGCCGAGGACGGTCTCCCGCTGGCGCGCGGAGATGAGCGGGCCCTGGCAGCTGGCGAAGTCCATCGGGTCGCCGACGGTGAGTGGCTTCGTCCGCTCGACCAGCCGTCCGACGATCTCGTCGTGGAGCTTGTCGGGGACGAAGAGACGGGTGCCGGACTCGCACGCCTGCCCCTGGTGGAAGAAGCAGCCGAAGAGCGAGCCGTCGACCGCCATCTCGAGGTCGGCGTCGTCGAGGATGATGTTGGCCGATTTCCCGCCGAGCTCGAGCGTGACCTTCTTGATGGTACCCGAGGCGAGCTGCTGGACGCGGCGGCCGACCTCCGTCGAGCCGGTGAGCGCCACCTTGTCGACGAGCGGGCTCGTGCAGAGCTCCTCGCCGCACTCGGCGCCGCTGCCGTGGACGACGTTGACGACGCCCTTCGGCAGATCCGTCTGGTCGATGATCTTTGCCAGCTCGAGCGCCGAGCACGGCGTGTCGCTCGCGGGCTTCAGCACGAGCGTGTTGCCCGCGGAGAGCGCCGGGCCGATCTTCCACACCGCCATCATGAGCGGGAAGTTCCACGGGATGATCTGCCCGCAGACGCCGATCGGCTCGCGCTGGAGGTAGTTCTTCGACTGGGCGGGGAACTGCGGGACCTGGATCTCCTCCCACAGCGGCAGCTTCGGCGCCATCTCGGCGAAGTAGCGGAGCTGCGCGGCGCCCATCATCATGTCGCCCGAGGTCTTGCGGATGGTGCCGCCCGAGTCGTGCGTCTCGACCGCGGCGATCTCCTGGCTGCGCGCCTCGAGGCCGTCGGCGACCTGATTCAGGATCTTCGCGCGGTCGGCCTGGCTCATCCGCGGCCACGGCCCGTCGTCGAACGCGCGGCGCGCGGCGGCGATCGCGCGCTGCGTGTCCTTCCGGCTCGCGCGCGCGACGCGAGCCCACGGTTCCTCGGTGGCGGGGTTGATCGAGTCGGCGGTCTTGCCGCCTTCGGCGTCACAGAACTGGCCGTCGATGTAGAGCTGATAGTCGGGCATGGCTGTCTCCTTCCGCGCCGGGGAGGCGCGCGACACGGTGGTCGAGGCAGCCGACTTCTAGGCGCGTCGCCGTCCGGAGGTCAACGGGATCCAGCCCCAGAAAAGGACGGGGGCCGGCGACGGCGCCGGCCCCCTCGTTCGAAACGCGCGAAACGCGCGCGTCTACTGGCAGCTGTTCGCGTTGCAGACCCCCGAGCAGCAGTCGAAGTCCGACGTGCAGGGGGCGTTGGTCGGACCGCAGCAATCGCAGGTCGCGCCGGCTAGCGGCGGCACCCTGCACACCGCGAGGGTGCCGTCATTCCTGGCACACTGGACCGGGCTGCACGTCCCCGGCTGCTGCGTCTTGCATGGATCGCACGGCGCCGGCGTGGGTGGCTGCGTACACGCGAAGTCGCAGTACGTGCCTGCCGGGCAGGCTGCACTGATGGAGCACGGGATGGGCGTGCACCCCGTCGGCGTGCCGGTATCGTGACAGAACCCGCATACGCAGTGCCGTGTCGCCGGATCGCACGACGCATTCGCGAACGTGGTGCAGTTGCTCGGGCACTGCGCGTTGGTGTTCTGGCAGTACGGGGGAGAAGCGGCGTTCCCGGGGCAATCGCAGCAGACCGGCGGCGCGACGCAGCCGCACTTGCCGGTGGTGTCCCTGATGCACTGCGACCCCGGCGGGAACGTCGGCGGGCACGGCCCCGTGCAGCCGAGCACCAGATCATCATGACAGTACTGGGGAGGGTTCGTCGTCGTCGTGGTGCTCGTCGTCGTGGTGGTCGTCGTGCTCGTGGTGTTCGTCGTGGTCGTGGTCGGCCCGTGTTCCTTGAACGCCGGGGCGCAGAGCACCACGGGGTTGCCGACCGGCACGTTGGTCTCCAACCCGAACTGGTCGCGCAGGTTCACCAACGTGCCCTTCGTGAATGCGACGGCCTTCTGGGTGCAGTCGCCGTTCGGGCACGTCTTCGCCTTGATCTTGTAACACTTGAAGTGCGGGAGCCCGGGGGCGTTCACCGGGTTGGGGGCGCAGTTCGCCACGGAGCAGCCGCTGACACCAGGCTGGCATCCGGGGCTCTGGGGGCAACAGCAGGCCTTCTGCGACGGGACGCAGAGCAGGAAGGGCTGGAGCCGGTAGAGGACCTCGGTTCCAAACTGGTTAGCGACCTGAAGCAGCGGCGTTTTGCTGACGACGATGCTCGCGGTGTCCTTGATCTGATAGCACTTCAGGTGGTTGCAGTTGGGGTCGAAGGGGGTGGTACAGGCGGTGCCGGCAGGCTGCGCGCCGGCGGTCGTGGCGAGCCCCACGAGCAGGCCGGCTGCTAGCGCGAAACGAACGGGCAATCTCAACATCGGCGACTCCTCCTCTGGTTGGGCGGACGTGGTTGGAAACTTGCGGGGCGAGACCTGACGGTCGTCCTCCATCGGCCGCCGAACAGCCGCCAAATATGCACCCGTATCTGGACGCACATCGCGCCGCTCCCCCCGAGCTGGCGATCCATCCCTGCTTTGACGCCGCCCGCATACCCCCGGTTCAGCCGCTCCGTCAAGAGTTTTTCCGGCGTTTTCTAGTGTGGGGGTGTGACAACTTCCCTTAGCAGGGGACCGCCGGACGCCAACCAACCGCAGCACGCCGCCACCGCCCTGGGGCGCGCCGGGACTCGTCTTTTCACCGCCGGCCGTCACGGCACCGCCCTTGCTCCAAGCCTCGACTGAACCCGCCGCCACAACGAGAGGAGGGCCGCGCGATGATGCCGAGCTTCGATTTCACGGGACTCACCTTGTCCTTGCAGCCGGGCGTGCCGCCGTCGGCGGCGATGGTCCCCATCATCGCCATCGACCCGTCGTCCGTGCTCGTCGCCGCAGCGGCCGTCGCCAGTGTAGTGGCCATCGCCGTCGTCGCCCGGTGGCGGCGCCGGAAGGTCGTCCGGCGGACATCCGCGAGCGGACTGCGGAGGGCGGCATGAGCGTCTCGGCGCAGCGCGAGCGCGTGGCGAGAGCCACGAGCCAGATCCGTCTGCTCTACGAGCTCCGGTATCGCGCGCGACGCCGCCCCGATCCGATCGACGTCTCGCGGTTCGCAGCCCGCCGGGCCCGGGAGATCTTCGATGCCGACGGCTGCGGCCTGCTGGTACTCGATGCCGACCGCGCGCACCTGCACTTCGCGGTCGCGAGCCAGAGCGCGGCCCGCGAGGATTCGACGTCCCGCCTCGCGGCGGTCCGCGTCCCCGTCGAGCACAGCATCGCCGGGTGGGCCGTGCGCCACGACCGGCCGGCGCTCGTGGACCACGCGGTCGACGACCCGCGGTTCTACGCGCACGTCGACCGGCAGACGAACATGGAGACCCGGTTCGTCGAAGCGCTCGCGGCGGAGATCGGCGGGGTCTACGAGCGGAAGCGCCTCGATGACCTTCTCGGGCGACAGCTCCGCCGTTTCGCCGGACTCGTGCTGCTCGTCCTCGGGATCGTATGCGGCGCCGGTGCCGTCCTGGCGCACCTCGCCTGGGCGTTGCCGCTCGGGGAGCTCGCCGCACGGCCGGCGCTGCAAGCTGCCGCCGTCGCGACGGCGACGGGGACCGCGCTCCTGGGTCTCGGGTGGCGAAAGGATCGCGACGGCCGCTGACGCAGCCGCCCCGATCAGGCGACGGTGTCGACCTCGCCGACGACGGCGAGCCCACCGTCGGCGCAGCGTGCCCGGAAGGTCACCCGTGAGGGGCAGTGCGGGGCGAGGGTCGCGCGCAGCTCGATCACGGGCAGCGCGATCCAGAAGTTCCGGAGGCCGGCGCGGATCACCGTGGCCGCGCCGTCGCGGTCGGCGACGCGGATCCCCTGCTCCACCCGCGCCACCTCGACGCGCGACCACGGAATCACTCGACCACGGCGGCCGTCGCGGATCGCGATCCCCGCACGATCGAGCCGGATGCGGCGCGCGTGCGCCAGCGCGAAGACCACCACCCGCTCTGCGAGGGCGAGCACCGCGGCGATCCCGAGCGCGCTCGCGCCGCCGATGGCGACGCTGGCGACCGCCGTCGGTCCCCACGCCCACCACGTGAGGGTGGTCCAGGCGGGGTCGAGGACGGGTGCGAGGCGCACCTCCTCGCCGTCTTCGAGGCGGTCCCAGACGTCGGTCGCGAGCTCGGGAACGACACGCGCAAGGGCGGCACTCCAGAGGCTCGTCTCGGCGAGCCGCCGGAAGGGTACCGCGATGCGGATGCCGTCGCCGGCGAGGCCGAGCACCCCGCCCCGCTGCGTGACGGTCTCGACGCGATCCCATGCGAGTCGCCGGACCTTGGCGCCCGGACCGATCGCGGTCACCTCGTCATCGTCGAGGTGGTAGCGCCGGAAGCACTCGACGGGCGGCGGGAGGGCACGGGCGAACGCCCAGCCGGCGGCCAGGAACCCGATCGCCGCACCTCCCGGACCGAGCATCACCCCGACCCGCGGCGCGAACAGCAGCGCCAGGCCGAGCCAGAGGAGCCAGCCGAGCGCCAGCCACGCTCGCGCGCCAGGGACGGTCAACCAGAGACTGCGTTCGACGCTCGTGCTCGTGCCCCCACTGCCCTTCCACTGATGTCGGCGCATCGGGCTCGATTCTTGAGCCGCCGTCGTTGGTTCCCCCGGGACCCTATGGTAGGGGGACGGCCATGGCGCAGCCGCCCGTGCGGCGCATCGTCCTCGCCTACTCGGGCGGCCTCGACACCTCGGTCATCCTCCGCTGGCTCATCGAGCGGTACCAGGCCGAGGTGGTGGCGTTCTGCGCCGACCTCGGGCAAGGCGAGGAGCTCGGCGGCCTCGACGAGAAGGCCAGGCGCACCGGCGCCACGAAGCTCGTGGTCGAGGACCTGCGCGAGGAGTTCGTCCGCGACTACGTCTTCCCGATGCTGCGCGCCGGCGCCATCTACGAGAACCAGTACCTGCTCGGCACCTCGATCGCCCGGCCGCTGATCGCCAAGCGGCAGGTCGAGGTCGCGCGCCGCGAAGGCGCCGACGCCGTCGCGCACGGTGCGACGGGCAAGGGCAACGACCAGGTCCGCTTCGAGCTCGCGTATGCGGCGCTCGCGCCCGAGCTCACGGTGATCGCGCCGTGGCGCGAGTGGGACTTCAAGGGCCGCGCCGACCTGATCGCCTACGCGGAGAAACACCGCATCCCCGTGACCGTCACCGCAGAGAAGCCGTACTCGACCGACCGGAACCTCCTCCACGTGAGCTACGAGGGCGGCATCCTCGAGGATCCCTGGCGCCCGCCGTACGACGACATGTTCCAGCTGACGGTCGCGCCCGAGAAGGCGCCCGCCGAGCCCGAGGACGTCGACGTCGACCTCGAAGGCGGCGTCCCGGTGGCCGTCGACAGCGAGCGGCTGTCGCCGGTCGCGCTGCTCGCCCGGCTGAACGCCCTCGCCGGCGCGCACGGCGTCGGGCGGGTCGACGTGGTCGAGAACCGCTACATCGGCATGAAGTCGCGCGGCGTGTACGAGACGCCCGGCGGCACGGTGCTGCGCGCCGCGTTCCAGGCGGTCGAGTCGCTGACGCTCGACCGCGAGGTCATGCACCTCCGCGACTCGCTCGTGCCGCGCTACGCCGAGATGGTCTACTACGGGTACTGGTTCGCGCCCGAGCGGCTGATGCTGCAGGCCGCGGTCGACGAGGCCGCGCGGGCCGTCACAGGGACGGCGCGGCTCCGGCTCTATCGCGGCAGCGTGCGGACCATAGGACGGAAAGCCCCCCGCTCCCTCTATGATCCGCGGCTCGTGAGCTTCGACGAGGCCGGCGGCTACCGGCAGGAGGACGCGGGCGGCTTCATCCGCCTGGCGGGCCTTCGGCTTCGCCTCCGCACGCTCGTGGAACAGACCCGCAAATGAGGCGGAGCCGCGCGCGAGCGCGGGTGGCGAAGGCCTGGGCGGGACGCATCACCGTGCCGACGGCGGCGGTCGTCGAGCGGTTCACGGGTTCGCTGCCCGTCGACCGTCGCCTCTACCCGCACGACATCACCGGGAGCGTCGCGCACGTGCGCGCGCTCGTCCGCGCCCGGCTGCTCACGCGCCGGGAGGGCGCGCGGCTCGAGTCCGCGCTCGCGACGATTCGGCGAGAGCTCGATGCGGGCCGCTTCCGCTTTCTGCCGTCCGACGAGGACATCCACATGGCGATCGAGCGCCGGCTCGTGGCGCTCCTCGGTCCGCTCGGCGGGAAGCTCCACACCGGCCGGAGCCGCAACGACCAGGTGGCGCTCGACCTCCGGCTCTGGCTGCGTGCCGAGTGCGACGCCGTCGACGCCGCGCTCCGCCAGCTCCAGCAGGCGCTCGTTGCCGCCGCGACCCGCCACCGCGACGTGATCATGCCGGGCTACACCCACCTCCAGCGCGCGCAGCCGATCCTCCTGGCGCACCACCTGCTCGCGTACCGCGAGATGCTCGCGCGCGACCGCGGGCGCTTCCGCGACTGCCGCGCGCGGGCCGACGAGCTGCCGCTCGGCGCCGGCGCGCTCGCCGGCACCGGCTTCCCGATCGACCGCCGCCGGGTGGCGCGCGAGCTCGGCTTTCGCCGGGTCAGCGCCAACAGCGTCGACGCGGTGTCGGACCGCGACGGCGCGGTGGAGTTCCTCGCCGCGGCGGCGATCACCGCCGTGCACCTCTCGCGCCTCGCCGAGGACATCGTGCTCTGGGCGACCGAGGAGTTCGGGTTCGTCGAGCTGCCCGACGCGTTCGCCACCGGCAGCTCGATGATGCCGCAGAAGAAGAACCCCGACGTGGCCGAGCTCGTGCGCGGCAAGACGGGCCGGACGATCGGCGCGCTCGTCGCCCTGCTGACGGTCCTGAAGGGGTTGCCGCTGGCCTACAATCGCGACCTCCAGGAGGACAAGCCGGCGCTCTTCGACGCCGCGGCGACGTTGCGCGAGTCGCTCGACGTGCTTGCCGCCCTCGTCCCGGGTCTTCGCTTCGACGCCGGCCGGATGCGCGCCGCCGCCGACGGTCTCCTCCTCGCGACGGACCTCGCCGACCTGCTCGTCGAGCGCGGCGTGCCGTTCCGCCGCGCACACGCGATCACGGGGGCGCTCGTCCGCCACTGCCTCGCGACCGGCCAGGGACTCCGCGACCTCGACGCGGAGGTCCTCCGCCGCCACTCCCCCGTGCTCACCCCCGCCCTCGTCCGCCAGCTGAGCCCGGCGCACTCCGTCGCCCGCCGCCGCGCGCTCGGCGGGACGGCGCCGCGTGAGGTGCGTCGCCAGCTCGCGCGCGCGAGCCGCGAGGCCACGACGTGAGACGCGTCGGCGTGGCGCTCGTCCTCGCCGTCGCGGCCTGCGGGCGGAAGAGCATCCCGGTGGCGCCGGAGACCGTCCGGCCGCGCGCCCCCGCGACCCTCGCCGCCGCGAGCACCCCCGAGGGCGTCCGCCTCACGTGGCTCCGGCCGCTGCAATATTCGGGCGGGCAGCGCATGCACGACCTCGACCGCTTCCTCGTCGAGCGCGCGCCGGGCGAAGGCGCGCCAGCGACCTTCACGCGCGTCGCGACGGTCGTCCTCGAGGATCGCTTCCGCTTCCGGAAGGAGCGGCGCCTCGACTGGGTCGACCGCGACGCCAAGCCCGGTGAGCACTACCTCTACCGGGTGATCGCCGTCACCCGCGACGGGTCGCGCAGTCCGCCTGCCGGCCCGGTCGCCATCCAATACGAGGCCGGCAAGGGAGCCCCATGAACCACTTCACCCTTCGTCACGGCGAGCTCCATTGCGAGGACGTCGCGCTCGCCCCGCTGGCCGCGACGCTCGGCACCCCGCTCTACGTGTACAGCAAGGGGGCGATCGTCGAAGCGTTCCGCGCCTTCGACCGCGCGTTCGCCGGCGTGCCGCACCTCGTCTGCTTCGCGATGAAGGCGAACGACCACCTGGCGATCCTGAGGCTCCTCGCGCGCGAGGGCGCCGGGTTCGACGTCGTCTCCGGCGGCGAGCTGTGGAAAGCGCTGCGCGCCGGTGCGGACGCCCGGAAGATCGTCTTCTCCGGCGTCGGCAAGAGCGACGCCGAGCTCGAGGCCGCGCTCGAGGCCGGCATCCTGATGATCAACGTCGAATCACCGCAGGAGCTCGACGCCGTCGAGCGCGTCGCGGCGCGACGCGGAGGACGCGCGCCCGTGAGCCTCCGGGTGAATCCCGACGTCGACCCGAAGACGCATCCGTACATCGCGACCGGCCTCAAGAAAAGCAAGTTCGGGATCGACTTCGGCGAGGCGCTCGTCCAGTACGCGCGGGCGCGCGCCATGCCGCACCTGGACGTCGTGGGAATCGACTGCCACATCGGATCACAGCTGACGGAGGTCACGCCCTTCGTCGACGCGCTGGCGCGCGTCCGCGAACTGGCCGGGCGGCTCGTCGCCGAGGGCTTCGGCCTCCGCTACCTCGACTTCGGCGGCGGCCTCGGCATCACCTACAAGGACGAGGTCCCACCCACGCCGGCCGAGTACGCGGCCGCGGTCCAGGCGGGGCTCCGCGGTCTCGATTGCACGCTCGTGCTGGAGCCGGGGCGGGCCGTGGTCGGCAACGCGGGGGTGCTCGTGACGAAGGTCCTCTATCGGAAGGACACCGCTGCCAGGCGGTTCGTCGTGGTCGACGGCGCGATGAACGACCTCGTCCGACCGGCGCTCTACGGCTCCTACCAGGCGATCCAGCCCGTGCGGCCGCGCGGCGGCTCCACGATCGTCGCCGACGTCGTCGGGCCCGTGTGCGAGAGCGGCGACTTTCTCGCCAAGGACCGCGAGCTCGAGGAGGTCGGGTCCGGCGACCTGCTGGCGGTCATGAGCGCGGGCGCGTACGGTTACGTGATGGCGTCGAACTACAACGCGCGGCCGCGTCCCGCGGCCGTCCTGATTGACGGTTCGCGCCACCACATTGTAAGGGAACGCGAGACGCTCGAGGATCTGGTCCGCGGCGAGCGTATCCCTCCGGAGCTCCGCTGACATGGCGACGCTGCGCTTCGCGAAGCTGCAGGGCACGGCGAACGACTTCGTCTACGTCGACGCCCGCGAGGGGTTCCCCGGCGACCCCGCCGCGCTGGCGCCGCGGCTCTGCGATCGCCGCCGCGGCATCGGCGCCGACGGCGTCATCCTGCTCCTGCCGCCCGCCGATGGTGGGGATTGCCGGATGGTCATCTACAACGCCGACGGCAGTCGGGCCGAGATGTGCGGCAACGGCATCCGCGGCCTCGCGAAGTTCGTCCACGACCGCGGGCTGATCCGCACCAACCCGCTGCGCATCGAGACCGACGCGGGGGTGAAGACCGTCGAGGCCGAGCTCGCCGGTGGCCGCGTCGCCCGCGTCACCGTCGACATGGGCAGACCGGTGTGGGACGGCCGCCAGATCCCCGTCGACGCCGACGGCGAAGTGATCGAGCGACCGCTCGAGGTGGCCGGGCGCGCTTACCGGGTGACCTGCGTGTCGATGGGCAATCCCCACTGCGTCGTCTTCGCGGAGGACGTCGCGGCGCTGCCGCTCGCGGACATCGGTCCACGCTTCGAGCACCACCCCTTCTTTCCGCGACGGGTGAACACGGAGTTCGTGCGGGCGACGGCGCGCGATCGACTCGTGATGCGGGTGTGGGAGCGCGGCGCCGGCGAGACGTTCGCTTGCGGTACGGGCGCCTGCGCGGCGGCCGTCGCCGCGGCACGCACGGAACGGACCGATCGCCGGGTGACGGTCGCGCTCCCGGGCGGCGAGCTCGAGATCGACTGGCGGGCGGACGATCACGTCTACATGACCGGAGACGCGGTCGAGGTCTTCGAAGGCCGCATCGAGGTGTGAGCATGTTCACGGGCTCCATGACCGCGCTCGTCACGCCGTTCCGGGCGGGCGAGGTCGACCGCCGCGCACTCGGCGCGCTGGTCGACCGACAGATCGACGCCGGCACCCACGCGCTCGTCCCCTGCGGATCGACGGGCGAGGCGGCGACGCTCACGCACGACGAGCACGTCGAGGTGGTGCGCGAGGTGGTCCGCGTCGCGCGCGGCCGCGTACCGGTGATCGCCGGTACGGGCTCCAATTCCACGGCCGAGGCGATCCGCCTCACGCGCGGCGCCGAGGAGGTCGGCGCCAACGCCGCCCTCCTGATCTCACCCTACTACAACAAGCCCACCCAGGAGGGCATCTATCGCCACTACGCCGCGGTGGCCGAGGCGACGCGCCTGCCGATCATCGTCTACAACATCCCCGCACGCACGGGCTCGAACATGACGCCCGAGACGATCGGGCGCCTCTCGCGCATCGGCAACATCATCGGCGTCAAGGAGGCCAGCGGCTCGCTCGCGCAGGTGCTCGAGATCATCGAGGCCTCGGGACCGGACTTCGCGGTCTACTCGGGCGACGACATCCTGACGCTGCCGATCATGGCCGTCGGCGGCAAGGGCGTCATCGCCGTCACCGCCAATCTCGTTCCCCGGGAGTTCGCCGAGCTGGCCGAGACGTTGCTCGCGGGCGACCTCGAGCGCGGCCGGGCCCTCATGCACCGGCTCCTCCCGCTCGTCCACGCCATGAGCCTCGAGGTGAACCCCATCCCGGTGAAGACCGCGCTCGCGATGATGGGTCAGTGCGCCGAGGAGTTCCGACTCCCCCTCACCTGCGCGAGCAGCGGCACGCGGACGAAGCTCGAGACGGTGCTCCGGGAGTACGAGCTTGTCTGACCGCGTCCCGCTCGTCGTCTGCGGGGCGGCGGGACGCATGGGCAGGCTGCTGGTGGCGCTGGCGCGCGAGGATCCTCACCTCGCGGTCGCCGGCGCGGTCGAGGCGGCCGGGCACGGCGCTGTCGGGCGCGACGCGGGCGAGGTGGCCGGCGGCACGACGCTCGGCGTGACGGTCGGCAGCGACCTCCGCGCGATCTGCCGCGCCGAGCACGTCGTGCTCGACTTCACCGCCCCCGTCGCGGCGCTCGCGCACGCGCGGGTCGCCGCCGAGTGCGGCGCCGCCCTGGTCGTCGGCACGACCGGGCTCGACCGGGAGCAGGATGCCGCGCTGCGCGCCCAGGCCGCGCGCACCCGGGCGGTCATCGCCCCCAACATGAGCGTCGGCGTGACGGTCCTGACGGAGCTCGTCGCCCGCGCAGCCCGCCTCCTCGGCGCCGGCTTCGAGCCCGAGATCGTCGAGGTCCACCACCACGACAAGAAGGACGCGCCGAGCGGCACGGCGATCGCGCTCGGTCGGGCGATCGCGGAGGCGCGTGGCGCCGACTTCACCCGTGTCGGCGTGCTCGCGCGCCAGGGGCTCGTCGGCGCGCGGACACCGCAGGAAATCGGCGTCGTCGCGCTCCGCGCGGGCGACGTGGTCGGCGACCACACGGTGCTCTTCGGCGGGCTCGGCGAGCGGCTCGAGCTGGTGCACCGCGCGCAGAGCCGGGAGTGCCTCGCGCGCGGCGCGCTCCGGGCGGCGCGCTGGGTGGCGGGGCAGCCGTCCGGCGTCTATTCGATGCGGGACGTCCTCGGCGTGTAACGGCCGACGCATCCTCGCGCGTTTATAACCGACGTTTGTCAACGCCTCCCATCTCCGCTAGAAGCGGGAGCCGCAGTCGGGGACCTGCGACGATCAACATCAAAAAATCCCAACGGATCCAGGGCCTTAAGCCATACCTCTTCGCGTCGATCGACCGCGTGAAGAAGGAGCTGCTCGGGCGCGGCGTGGACGTCATCAACCTCGGCGTCGGTGACCCGGATACCCCGACACCCGCGCATATCGTCGCACGCCTCGCCGAGGCTGCGGCCAATCCCGCGAACCACCGGTACCCCGATTACGAAGGGCTGCTCGCGTTCCGGCAAGCCGCCGCCGCCTGGATGGAGAGGCGCTACGGGGTCCGCGTCGATCCGGTGCGCGAAGTCGTGTCCCTCATCGGGTCCAAGGAGGGCATCGCCAACATGGCGGTCGCCTTCGTCGATCCGGGCGACATCGTGCTCGTTCCGGATCCCGGTTACCCCGTGTACCACGTCGGCGCGGCGTTCAACGGCGGGCAGACCTACCGCCTGCCGCTGCGGCGCGAGAACGGATTCCTCCCCGACCTGGCCGCGATCCCGGCCGACGTCGCGCGCGCCGCGAAGCTTCTCTGGCTGAACTACCCGAACAACCCGACGGCCGCCGTCGCCCCGGCGGCGTTCTTCGCCGACGCGGTGCGCTTCGCCGAGCGCCACGGCGTGATTCTCTGTCACGACGCCGCGTATGCCGAGCTCTACTTCGGCGAGCGCCCGCCGAGCCTCCTCGAGATCCCGGGCGGCCGCGACGTCGCCATCGAGTTCCACTCGCTCTCGAAGACGTTCAGCATGACCGGGTGGCGGATCGGGTTCGCGGTCGGCAATCCCGAGCTGATCGCCGGGCTCGGCCAGGTGAAGACGAACGTCGACTCGGGCGTCTTCCAGGCGGTCCAGGAAGCGGCGATCGCGGCGCTCACCGGAGAGTACGGCGTCGTCGAGCGGCTCCGCGGCATGTATCGCGAGCGCCGCGACGTGCTGGTGGCCGGCCTCGGGCGGGTCGGCCTCCCCTGTGATGCGCCGGCCGGCACGTTCTACGTCTGGGTGCCCGTGCCGCGGGGAATGACGGCTGCGGCGCTCGCCACCCGCTGCCTCACCGACGCCGGCGTCGTGGTGACGCCGGGCAACGGCTTCGGCGACGCGGGCGAAGGATACATCCGGCTGACGCTGTGTGCGCCGGCCGAACGGTTGCGCGAGGCGGTCGACCGGCTCGGAGGTCTCAACCTCTAGGACGCCGCACGGTCCGCGAGCCAGTGCATGCCTCATCGGGTCTACATCGGCATCGGCTCGAACCTGGGCGACCGGAAGGCGAACACGCAGGAGGCCGTCGACCGCGTGTCGAAGCTGCCCGGCACGCGTGTCGTGCGCGCATCGTCGCTCTACGAGAGCGAGCCGCTCGGCGACGCCAAGACGTGGTTCGTCAACAGCGTCATCGAGATCGAGACCGAGTTCGTCGCCGACGACCTCTTGAAGAAGCTGAAGGCGATCGAGAAGGCGATGGGTCGCAAGCGCGTGAAGGGTAAGCGCTGGGGCTCGCGCATCATCGACCTCGACATCCTCTTCTGCGACCACGAGATCGTCGAGAAGCGCTCTCTCAAGATTCCGCACCCGGAGCTGCACAAGCGCCGGTTCGTCCTGCTGCCGCTCGCGGAGCTGGCGCCGCACGTCGTGCACCCGCAGCTGGGGCAGTCGGTCTCCGCGTTGCTCGCGACGCTGAAGGACGAGAAGCGGGTGACGCTGCTGCCGCGGGGGTAGGCGGCGCGGGCCGCAAGCGTACCCGCGGAGCGCGAGCTCGACGCCGCGGTTGTCGCGAGCGGCGACGGCACAGGCGCGGGGCTTAGCTACGCCCCCCGCGGGCGGCGGCGCGGATTCGCGGTTGCTCGTCGAGCCGAATGAGACCGTGCACTCACGCAGACCTACGCCTGTCCTAGCGCCGCTCGCGCAGCGGGCCGCCGCTACCCGTGACGCTGCTGCCGCGGGGCTGAGCGGCGGGCGTGTGTCACACCCACGATGCAGGCCGGCGCAGCCGGGGTCTCCTCAGAGTCGAGAGTACGACCACATGCCCTGATGTGCGTCCCAGCCCCGTTCCTTGAATCGTGCGAACTTCAGCGTTCCCCGATAGCGCTGCGCCATCACGTCGTCGATGTACGACTTCGCGTGGATGGTGATGCCGTAGTCCTTCTTCCTGCGGTACGGCACGAAGCAGACGCCTCGGTGTGTCACGTCCCGTCGAAAATGCTCTGCCGCTGCCACGAACTCGGTCCCGTACCAGTTCAAGTGGTTCAGGCATGTTTCTCCTTGGGTCGAGAACACGAGCACCCCCCCCCCCGCGGCGTCAGGACGTCGACGAGCGCATCGAGCGTGCGGAGACAGTCGACTTCGGGCAGGTGTGTGAGCAGAGATCCGACGAAAATGAGGTCGTATCGTTCGGGGAACGACACCGCGCGGATATCGCGCCGCGATAGCAGGGCCTTCACCCGAAATTCTCGCGCGCAGAATCTGATGGCCTCGCCGTCGATGTCGCACGCCGTGATGTGCCCCGACGCGATTTTCTCCCGTAGAAAGCGCGTCACTCTGCCGTAGCCGGAGGGCAAGTCGAGACACGCTTTCACGCCGGCAAAACTGCGTCCGGTGACGTGGAGTGATTCATCGATGTTCGCGATGGCTGACTGCGCATCTGCGATGTAGTGGCGAAGCTCTCGGGGAGAATCGACCGGCAGCATAGGGTCATCGAGATGGATGCGCCCGGGCACCCCAGGATAGCTTCTCGCGAAGATGCCTGGGGGGAGGAGCCGGCCCGTGGTGCGATGCAGCAGCTTTAGGCTTTGGCGGAGAACCGTGTTCACGTCCGCCGCGGGCGCCTCACCGCTGGTGCGGTACCGAGTCCGACTCCCAGTCCGCCCCCGGCTCCCCCGCCGGCGACGGGTGCCCCGCGGCGTCGAGCACGCGGACGCAGCTGTTCCAGCGGAGAATGGCGTCGTCGTTGCCGGCGGGGCGGAGGCGTTCGGCCTCGGCGTAGTGGGCGAGCGCCTGGTCGAAGAGCGGACGGATCGACGCGAGCGGGAGGCCCGCGGCGAGCTGGGCCTTGGCCTGCCGCTCGCACGCGAGGCCGCCGTAGAACGCACGCTCGTAGGGATCGCGGAGCCGCGCGAAGGCCTGCTGCGCCTCGCTGAAGCGGGTGCCCGTCGACGCCGCGAACTGGTCGGTCAGCGCCAGCCCGAGGATCCGGTGCGCCAGCTGGTTCTCGGCCTCGATCGCGAGCACGTCGCGGCAGATGCTCTCGGCCTCGGCGGGCTGGTTCAGCTCGCGGTACTTGTCGGCCTTCTCGAGCGCCGCCGGGATGCCGCTCGGGACGATGTGCTTCAGCGCGTACCGCATCGAGACGGTCTCACGCCGACCCCCGGAGGCGCCGCCAGAGCCGGCGGAGGGGGTCGTAGAACTCGTCGACGACGCGTTCCTTCAGCGGAATGATGGCGTTGTCGGTGATGTGGATCGACTCGGGGCAGACCTCCGTGCAGCACTTGGTGATGTTGCAGAACCCGATGCCCGCCTCCTCCTTCAGGTGCGCGCCACGCGATTCGACGTCGAGCGGGTGCATCTCGAGGCCCGCCAGGCGGACGAGGAAGCGCGGACCCGCGAAGCTGTCCTTGCGGTCGTGGTCGCGCAGCACGTGGCACACGTCCTGGCAGAGGAAACACTCGATGCACTTCCGGAATTCCTGCACCCGGTCGATGTCCACCTGCTGCATGCGCCACGTGCCGTCGGCCGCCGGTGGCGCCGGCTTGAACGCCGGGATGCGCCGATTCACGCTGTAGTTCCACGAGACGTCGCAGACGAGGTCCTTGAGCACGGGGAACGCCTTCATGGGCGCCAGCGTGATCGGCTCGCCGGGGGGAAAGTGGTCCATGCGCGTCATGCACATGAGGCGCGGCTTGCCGTTCACCTCCGCGCTGCACGACCCGCATCGCCCCGCCTTGCAGTTCCACCGGCAGGCGAGATCGCTCGCCTGGTGCGCCTGTACCCAGTGGACCGCGTCGAGGACCACCATCCCCTCGTCGAGCGGCACGGTGTAGTCGCGGAACGCCCCCGACGTGGCGTCGCCGCGAAAGATCTTGAGCACCGCCTCCATCGCCTCAGTCCTTCCCTTCGAGGATGTCCCGCAGCTCGCCCGGCACCGGCACGATCGGCTCCTCGACGACGGTCATCGCGTCGCCCTGGCGGCGGACGACCACGTTCACCGTGCCGAAGCGCTTGTCGGAGTCGGGGTGCTCGACGCGCGTGTGTGCCCCGCGGCTCTCGCGCCGGGCCAGCGCCGCGCGGGTCACCGCCTCGCTCACCGTGAGCAGGTTCCTGAGATCGAGCGTGGTGTGCCAGCCGGGATTGTACTGGCGGTTACCGTCGACGCCGACCCGACCCGCGCGCGCCCGGAGCTCCCCGAGCGCGGCGAGCGCGTTCTGGAGGTCGTCCGCGGTCCGCGCGATGCCGACGCAGGTCCCCATCATGTCCTGGAGGGCGTCCTGCACGGCGTACGGGCTCTCGCTGCCCTTCCGCTCGAAGGGCGCGAGCAGCTCGGCGGTGATCGCGTCGACCTGTCGGGTCTCGACGCGCGGCTCGCCGGATTGCGCGCGGGCGTACGTCGCGGCGCCGGCACCCGCACGCCGGCCGAACACCAGCAGGTCGCTCAGCGAGTTGCCGCCGAGCCGGTTGGCGCCGTGGAGCCCGCCCGCGACCTCGCCGGCGGCGAAGAGCCCGGGCACCGTCGCGGCCTGGCTCTCGGGGTCGACCTTCACGCCGCCCATCATGTAGTGCGTGGTCGGGAACACCTCCATCGGCTCGCGCGTGATGTCGACGTCGGCGAGCTCGAAGAACTGCTGGTACATGCTCGGCAGCTTCTTCCGGATGTCCTCGGCCTTGCGGCGCGAGGCGATGTCGAGGAACGCGCCGCCGTGCGGGCTGCCGCGCCCTTCCCGCACCTCCTGCGCGATGGCGCGCGCGACGACGTCCCGGGTGAGCAGCTCCGGCGGGCGTCGTGCCTCGGCCTTGCGGCCGGCGATGACGTCGGCCACCCAGCGGTCGGCCTCCTCCTCGGTGTCGGCGAAGTCGCCGCGGAACATCTCGGGGATGTAGCGGAACATGAAGCGCTCGCCGCGGGAGTTCTTGAGGACGCCGCCTTCCCCGCGCACGCCCTCGGTCACCAGGATGCCGCGGACGCTGAGTGGCCACACCATTCCGGTCGGGTGGAACTGGACGAACTCCATGCCGATCAGGTCGGCGCCGGCGTCGTAGGCCAGCGCATGGCCGTCGCCGGTGTACTCCCACGAATTGCTGTTGATCTTGTAGGCGCGGCCGATCCCCCCGGTCGCGAGCACGACGGCCTTCGCGCGGAGCAGCAGGAAGCGGCCGCTCTCGCGGCGATAGGTGAGCGCGCCGCTGATCCGGCCGTCGTCGGTCAGGAGCCGCGCGACGGTGCATTCCATGAAGACGTCGATGCGCTGCGCCTGCACCGTCCGGTCCTGCAGGGTCCGGATCATCTCGAGGCCCGTGCGATCGCCGACGTGGGCGAGCCGCGGGTATTGATGGCCACCGAAGTTCCGCTGGAGAATCCGGCCGTCGGGGGTGCGGTCGAAGAGCGCGCCCCATGCCTCGAGCTCGCGGACCCGGGCCGGCGCTTCCTGGGCCAGGAGCTGCGCCATCCGCCAGTCGTTGAGAAGCTTCCCGCCCCGCATCGTGTCGCGGAAATGCACCCGCCAGCCGTCGCGGCTGTCGGTGGTGGCGAGCGCCGCCGCGACGCCGCCTTCGGCCATCACCGTGTGGGCCTTTCCGAGCAGCGACTTGCAGACGACGGCGACGGAGACCCCCTGGTCCACAGCCTCGATCGCGGCCCGGAGGCCGGCGCCGCCGGCGCCGACCACCAGCACGTCGTAGGTCTTCGCCTCGAGGTGATCCATCGCGGGTGGCGGCTAGAGGAGGCGCACGTCGTGGATCACGCCGGAGGCGAGCAGCCGGACGTAGAGATCCGCGCTGCAGACCGTGAAGAAGCTCATCCAGGCGAACAGCATGTGACGGGCATTGAGGACGCTCGCGCCCTTCCAGGCGGCGTGGCAGGCCCGGGAGGTCGCGGTACGCGAGAAGCAGTCGAGTCCCCCACCCACGAGGTGACGCGCCGAATGGCAGGAGAAGCTGTAGAACGTCAGCGCGGTGGTGTTGGCGAGGATCACGAGCGTCCCGAGGCCGATGCCGAACGAGCCGCCGAACCGCGTGGCGTGAGCCACGTCACTCCACAGAAAGGGCAGATAGAGGAACGTGACGTAGAAGAGATAGCGATGGAGGTTCTGGAGCACGAGGGGGAAGGCGGTCTCGCCGCGGTAGCGGCCGGCGCGAAGCTCGCCGACCGCGCAGGCCGGCGGGTCGAGGAAATACGATCGGTAGTAGGCCTTCCGGTAGTAGTAGCAGGTCGCGCGGAAGAGTACGGGTGGTAAGAGGATCAGCAACGATGGCGGCACCGGGATCCAGTCGGCGGTGATCAACGGCGAATAGAGGGGCGACAGATACCCGCCCCAGTGATAGTTGGCGTTCTGCAACGCGGCCCAGGTGGCGTACGAGATGAAGACAGCGAGCATCAGGCCCTGGAGGAGGGGCGCCACCCACCAGGCATCGCGCCGCTCGGTGGCAGCAAAACCCCTCGGCCGAACCTCTGCTGGCACAGCAACCATCGCAACTCTCCCCTTGTCTTCGGCGGCGTGCGAGCATAGTAACCGGGGGCGACCGGCGCAAGTTCGAGCCACCACCGCTCCGTAGGGACGCGATTTCGTGATCGACCCGATTTTTTTCCTTGACGCCGAGCACCCGCATAGGTTAACGGTCTATCTACACGGACTTCACGGAAGGTCTTTCCGCCAGCCGCGGCCGGGGGGTGCGCGACGGGTCGGGACGAGCCAATGGGATGGCTGAATCGCGACAACCGCGGCGACCTCGACGAAACATGCCCCGACGCCGAAAGGAGAGTTCCACCATGGCACGAACGAAGGCGCCGCCGCCGAGTGCCGGGTTGCGGGCCTCGGTGATCCGCCTGGGCGCTGCGGGCGTCTCGCTGGCGCGCGACGCGGCATCGCGGCTGGCCGTCGGTGCGCTCGACGCATCCGCCGAAGCGCGCCGACAGGCCGAGGACGTGCTCAGCCGGCTGCGGGGCACGTTCACGGACCGCTTCGGCGTGGCGTCCCGCGCCGAGCTGACCGACCTCCACGGGCGCATCGCGGCCCTCGACCGGAAGCTCGAGGCACTCGGACGGCAGGGTGACGGCGGCGATCCACAGCCGCCGTTCTCGTTGGAGAACGAGCTCAACTGAGATGGAACCGGCGACGGTGACGCCGTCGCGTAAACGGATGGAGGCCACTGCTATGCCAGAACGCGGGGAGATGGTGGTCGAGCGTCTCACGGGCAACCGTGCAATCGTCATCCGGGTCGAGAGCCAGGAAGAGGTGACGTGCCGGTTCTGCGACGGCCGCCTCGAATATCGCTACACGTTCGAGCTCGAGCCGCGCCCGACGCCACCCATCGGCTCGTTGATCTCGTTCATCCTCTCCCCCTTCACGTTGCTGCTGTCGCTCATCAATCGACCGCGCGAGCGCACGACGGCACGGCCCCGGCCGCTGCTCGTCCGGCCACCGTCGTCCTGATCCGAACGGCACCGAGCGCTACCTGATTCGCCCTTCGCGCCGCAGGCTCGCCTGCACGGCCGTGCCTGCGGCCTCGACCGCCGCGAGTGGCGCCTCGAGCGCATGCCTGGCGGCGTCGCGCTGTTCCGCGCGCCGGACGCGGTCGAGGGCGTCGACGAGGGCCTGGTAGCGCCCGAGCAACGCGTCGAACGCCGTCAACGACTCCGGCGGGGTGGCCCCCGCGCGCGCGTGCGCGCCCTCGGCGAAGGCGCGGGCGCGCTCGAGCGGATAGGTGAGCTCGGGCATGCTCTCGGCCGTGAAGCGGCCGTTCACCACCAGGTCGACACCCTTGCGCGCCGTGCCGAGCAGCACGTCGACGTGGGTCGCGGCGAGGCGGCCATACGAGCGCCAGAAGCAGCCCGCAAGCAAGGCGAGAACGAGCGCAGCCTTGACGCTCGTCCCCCTGGGGCCTACCATCCGGCCCCGCGTTCGGGCATGCCCACCGTACCGCGTCTTCCGCGTCCGTATCTCGAGAAGCTGCTCGCGAGCTCGCCGGACATCATCGTGGCCGCCGACCGCAAGGGCACCATCATCTTCTACAACGACGGCGCCCGGAGCACCCTCTGCTACACGCCGGACGAGGTGCTCGGCCAGCACGTGAGCCGGCTCTATCCCGACCTCGCGGAGGCCCGCAAGGTCATGAGCGCCATGCGCGCGGGGTACGGTGAGCCGCCCGGCCAGGCCAAGAACTACGAGACCGTCTTCGTCACGAAGAACGGAACCCGCGTCCCGGTCGCGATCTCCGGCGGCATCACGCGCGACGACCAGGGGGCGGAAGTCGGCTCGGTCGGCTTCGCCAAGGACCTGCGCGACATCCGCCGTCACGACCAGCTCGCGCTCCTCGGCGAGGTCGCGGTCAGCCTGGCACACGAGATCAACAACCCGCTCGAGGTCATCGTCAACAACCTGAACCTGCTCGAAGGTCACGTCGCCAAGGTGTCGTCGGACGCGGACTTCATCGTCGAGAGCGAGCGCCTCGACTCCATTCACGCCGCCCTCGGCCGCATCCAGGGGATCGTGAGCAAGCTCTCCGAGCTCGCCCAGGGGGCCGAGTACGCGACGCGGGAATACCTCCCCGGCACGCAGATGACGGATCTACGGGCGCAGCGCGGCAGCAGCGTGGTCGAGCGGCATGCAGCGGGCGAGGCGAGCGATCGGGTGCTCAGCGGCATCCGCATCCTCGTGGTCGACGACGACCTCGGCGTCTGTCAGTCGCTGCGCGACCTGCTGACCCAGGAAGGGTGCAGCGTGATCGTGGCGACGGGCGGCCGCGAGGCGTTGAAGCGCTTGGAGACCACCACCGTCGACCTCGTGCTGAGCGACGTGGTCATGCCGGACCTCGACGGCTACGAGCTCTTCAAGCTCGTCCGCGAGCGCCACACGGGCGTCCCGGTGGTCCTGATGACGGCCTTTCACTTCGACAAGGACCACATCATCAAGCGCAGCCGCATGGCCGGCGTCGAGGACGTCATCTACAAGAAGCCGATCGACCCGCCGCGGCTCCGCGAGATCATCAAGCGGCACGCGAGACGCCCCGAAGCGGCCGTCGGCTGAGGCTCATCCGTGTTGCTGCCGAAGCGATTCCATCGGCATGCGGTCCGCGTCAGCCAGGGGGACGTGGGACTCACCGACGTGCGCGCGATTGTTTCGCGCCGGGACGGACGCGGGAAGGCGGTCCGCGTCCGCTTCCTCGTCGATACCGGCGCGCTCTATTCGGTCCTTCCACCGCGCGTATGGCATGCGCTCGGTCTCAGACCGGCGCGAACGGCGGAATTCAGCCTCGCCGACGGCTCCTCGATCGCGCGCGGCGTCTCCGAGTGCCGGTTCACGCTCGCCGGCATGTCGGCAACGTCGCCCGTGGTACTGGGCGAGGCGGACGAGGGTCCGCTCCTCGGTGCCGTGACGCTCGAGACGCTGGGGCTGATGGTCAACCCGCTCAGCCGGAAGGTCTATCCCATGCGCCTGACGCTCGGAGCACTGCCGGCGTGACCCCTCGGGGTGCGACGCCCGCGGGGACGGCGGCGTACCGCGACACGGTCGGCGCACAGCCGTCGCGAGCACGTCGAGCAGAACCTGGCCGTCGCACACGTCGAGCCGGCGCCCGCGGGGGTAGACTCGCTCTTCGCGCGACGCTAGGACTGGCGGCGTGCCGATCCGGATCACGCGCGTCTACACGCGCCGCGGCGATCGCGGCGAGACCGACCTCGTCGGCGGCGAGCGGATCCGAAAAGACAGCCCGCGGATCGAAGCCTACGGCACCGTCGACGAGCTGAACGCCGCGGTCGGCGTGGCGCGCGCCGCCAACGAGGCCGAGCTCGCGACGGACGACGCGCACGCCGCCGCGCGCCGCGAGCTCGACGACATCCTCCGCCGGCTGCAGAACCAGCTCTTCGACCTCGGTGGCGAGCTCGCGACGCCGGCCACGGCCGCCACGGCCGGCCGCTTCCGCATGAGCGAGGCGGAGGTGAAGGGTCTCGAGGCGACGATCGACCACTGCCTTGAGAGCCTCGCGCCGCTCAAATCGTTCGTCCTGCCGGGAGGCGGGCGCGTGAGTTCGCTCCTCCATGTGGCACGTACCGTGTGCCGGCGCGCGGAGCGCGAAGTGATGCGGCTCATGCGCGAAGAGCAGACGAGCGACTGGCCGCTCGCCTATCTCAACCGCCTGTCCGACCTGCTGTTCGTGCTCTCGCGCTGGATCGGACATCAGCTCGGCGAGACGGAGTACCTCTGGGAGCGTCCGCTCGCTGCGGAAGAGCGGAAGCCGAAACGCCAGTGAAGCACCCCATCTATTTCAAGCAGCTGGAGATCGGCCCGATGCAGAACTACGTCTATCTGCTCGGGGATCCGACCACGCACGAGGCGGCGGTGGTCGACGCGGCGTGGGACGTCGACATGATCGTCCGCACCGCCGAGGAAGACGGCTACCGCGTCACGAAGGACCTCGTCACGCACTTCCATCCCGACCACCTCGGCGGCGACCTGATGGGCCACTCGATCCGCGGCGCCGCGGAGCTGATCGCGAAGGTGCCCGCGAAGGTCCACATCCACAAGGCCGAGCTGCCGTTCGTCCACCGGCTGACCGGCCTCTCGGCGTCCGACGTGGTCCCGGTCGAAGGCGGCGACGAGGTGGCGATCGGGAATCTGAAGGTGAAGTTCGTCCACACCCCCGGCCACACGCCGGGCTCGCAGTGCTTCCTCGTCGGGAACGCGCTCGTCTCGGGCGACACGCTCTTCATCGGCTCCTGCGGCCGCGTCGACCTGCCCGGCTCGAACCCCGAGGACATGTACCGGAGCCTCACGCAGGTGCTGGGGGCCCTGCCGGACGAGACGCTCCTCTATCCGGGGCACAACTACGCCGACCGTCCGCGCTCCACCCTCGGCGACGAGAAACGCACCAACATGATGATGCGCTTCCGGACGCTCGGCGACTTCCTGTCCGTCATGGGAGGCGCGTAGCACGATGCGAGACCTCTACCCGCTCGGCCAGATGCCGCCTCTCGGCGAGGTGCCCGCTCGCATGCTCGCGCACCTGATCCGACCCGAGCGGTTCGGCGAGCCGACGAAAGCGTTCCAGGTGGAGCAGGTCGAGGTCCCCGCTGACCTCCAGCCGGACGAGGTCCTCGTCTGGGTGATGGCGGCCGGCGTCAACTACAACAACGTCTGGGCCTCGCTCGGCGTCCCGGTCGACGTCATCAAGGGACGCCAGAAGGATCCCGACTATCGCCCGTTCCACATCGGCGGCAGCGACGCGTCGGGCATCGTGTGGAAGGTCGGCAGCGACGTGCAGAACGTCAAGGTCGGCGACCACGTCGTCATCCACTGTGGGACGTGGAGCCGCGACGATCCGATCGTGCGGGCGGGTGGGGATCCAATGTTCGGCGCGAGCTTTCGCATCTGGGGCTACGAGACCAACTGGGGAAGCTTCGCGCAGTTCACTCGCGTCCAGGCGCACCAGTGCCTGCCGAAGCCCAAGCACCTCACCTGGGAGGCGGCGGCCGCGTACATGCTCGTCGGCGCGACGGCGTACCGCATGCTCATGGCGTGGCCGCCGCACACCGTCCAGCCCGGCGACGTCGTGCTCGTGTGGGGCGGCGCGGGCGGGCTCGGCTGCCAGGCGATCCAGATCGCGCGGGAGATGGGCGGCACGCCCGTGGCCGTCGTGTCGAGCGAGGACAAGTTCGAGTTCTGCCAGCGCCTCGGCGCCAAGGGCTGCATCAACCGCAAGAAGTTCTCGCACTGGGGCATGCTGCCCCACTGGAAGGATACGGCGAAGTACGCGGAATGGGTGAAAGGTGCGCGGGCGTTCGGCGCGGCGCTCTGGGAGGTGCTCGGCGAGCGCAGGAACCCTCGCCTCGTCTTCGAGCACCCCGGCGAGGACACCGTGCCGACGTCGATCTTCGTCTGCGACACCGGCGGCATGGTGGTCATCTGCGCCGGGACGTCGGGCTACAACGCAGTCGTCGACCTCCGCTATCTCTGGATGCGTCAGAAGCGCTTCCAGGGGTCGCACTTCGCGAACGACGACCAGGCGCGCGCGCTGAACGACCTCGTCGCTGCCGGCAAGGTCGACCCGTGCCTGTCCGAGACGTTCACCTTCGAGCAGATCCCGCACGTCCACCAGCTCATGCACGACAACTGCCATCCCCACGGCAACATGGCGTGCCTGGTGAACGCGCCGCGCCCGGGTCTGCGCGACGTCCCGCAATAGGAGCTCGGATGCTCGAAGACGAGGATCTCCGCAAGATCGTCCAGGCCATGCGGGCGGTGCTGAACGCCGAGCAATCGGTCTCGGGTCACATCGCCGAGCGCTGGTTGGGCGGCCAGCTCATCATGAAGCCGGGCCGGGCAGGCACTCAGGAAAAGACGATCCCCATCGAGGAGTTCTTCCGCAAGATCGTCGCCGTGCGCGAGCGGCTGCGCGTCCTCGAGCAGCGCATCAACAGCCATCCGAAGCTCGCCGACGAGGACCGCCTGCAGCTCCAGGAGTACATCACACGCGCGTACGGCAGCCTCACGACCTTCAACCTGCTCTTCGCCGAGGCCGAGGACCGCTTCACCGGGACGAAGGGCTCGGGCGACGGCTAGCATCGCAGCCGCCGCGGCGCGACGCCGGGTTGCTTGCAGGATCGCACGCACGGACGGCTTCCGCGCCGGCACCACGGACGGTTGGACGCCCGGACCGTGTCGGTGACGATCGACTGGTGAGCTAGTAGTTGATCGTGACCGTGACGGTGTCGGAGTACGCGCCGGCGCTCACGTCCGCGCCGCGCGCGATGGTCGCCTACCAGATGGTCCGCACGAGCGGGCTCGCGCGGATGTCGTCGTCTGCCGTGACCAGCGGGAGGCCCTCGACGATCGCCGTGGCGGCGATCAGACGGTCTTGTGGGTCCGACGGAAAGGGTCGCGCGAACTGCTGGGCGAGGATGGCGATCTCCGGCGTGATTTCCTTGATCGCGACGCGCGTCGCCTCCAGGACTTCGCGCATCGACTGCTCGATCGTCCCGCGGTGACGCAGCCTTCTGCGCGAGAAGAGAAAGGCGAGCTCCCAGAGCGTGATCGAGGCGATGGCGAGGCCACCCTTCTCGGCGCGACGAATCGCCCTTGCCGCGCGTTGCGTGAGTCGCTGCGGAGTCACCGCCGTCCAGACGAGGACGTGCGTGTCGAGCAGAATCACCGGCGCCGGCGCGTTCTGCGGCGACCCGTCCCGACGCGGGTGGCGTTGAGATCGTCCCACTCACGAAGCGTCGCATTCCAGGCGGCTTCCGAGGCGGGTGGACCGACGAGGTCGCCGACGATCTCCATCCGACCGCGCAGGCAGCCGAGCACGCTGGTACTCCGCTGGAGATGGACCGGCGCGAGCTGCGCGACCCGGCGCCCGCGTTTGGTGATGAGGTACGTCTCGCCACGTTCGCAAACGCGGTCCATCAGCTCGAGACACCGGGCCTTGAACTCCGTTGCCGTGATCGTCTGCATTCGGTTCCCGATGACTGGTCAGATCGTACTGACCAGTGAGCGCCGGGTCAACCGGCGAGTCGCGCTGCGCCTGCCTCGGCAGTCGATCCTGCCGCAGATGTCGTCAGCCCCGCGCGGGCCGCCTCGCCGGCGATGGCGGCAAACCGTGCTCGTTGAGAATCGCCGCCGTTCCTTCTAAGGATGCCTCGTGACGCCGCTGCGCTCCCGCCGGCGGCGGTGAGGAGTGGATGGAGCGGATTCTCGAGCCGGAGGTGATGGACGACGCGGCCCACGCGCTCGCGTACGCGCGGGCCGACTTCGCCGACGTCAATCGTGGGTTCGTCGACCGCTTCCGGACGGCGTTCCCGGACCTCGCGGGGAGTCGCGTCGTCGACCTCGGCTGCGGGCCCGGCGACATCGCGATCCGGCTCGCCCGCGTGCTTCCCGCGCTCGCCGTCACCGCCGTCGACGCGTCGGTCCCGATGCTCGACCTCGCGCGTGCGGCGATGCGCGACGCCGGCCTCGAGCGGACGATCGGTCTCGTCGGCGCCCGCCTGCCCGCCCTGCCCTTCCGCTCCGGCAGCTTTGACGCGGTGATCGCCAACAGCCTGCTGCACCACCTCGCCGAGCCCACCGTCTTCTGGCGCGAGGTGCAGCGCCTCGGTCGGCCGCGGGCGGGCGTCCTGGTGATGGACCTCTGCCGCCCGGACTCGCCGTCGCACGCGCGCGAGCGCGTCGAGCTCCACGCCGGCGGCGAGTCACCGCTCCTCAAGCAGGACTTTTACAACTCGCTGCGCGCCGCGTTCACGCCCGCGGAGGTCGCGCGTCAGCTCGCGCGGCAGCTCCCGCAGCTCACCTGCCGGGTGGTCAGCGACCGCCACTGGGTCGTGAGCGGCCGACTCCCGTAGCGGGGCGTCGCTAGCGGGCCGTCCCGAGCAACCCGCGGGCGATCACCTTGAGCTCGAGGATCGGCTTCACACCTTCGAAGATCGGCAGCACGAGCGCGTCGACCGTGTAGCGCGAGATCGCGAACTCCTCGGCGAAGCCCCAGCCGCCGTGGAGCAGCTGGCCCTCCTGCGTGACCCACACCGCGACGTCGGACGCGAAGAGCTTGGCCATCGCGGGCTCGAGCGACACGGTCTCGTCGGCGTCCATCGCGCGGGCGGCGGTGTACGTCAGCTGCCGCGCGGCCGCGACGTGCGTCGCCATCCGGCCGAGCTTGTACTGCGTCAGCTGGAAGTCGCCGATCGGACGGCCGAACTGCTTCCGCTCAACGGCATACGTCGCGGTCGCCTCGAGGGCCGCCTGCGCGACCCCCGTCGCGCGGCCGCCGGTCTGGAGACGGCCGGCGGCGAACCCCTGCATCTGGAGGTAGAAACCCTTCCCCTCGCCCTCCTGCTCGCCGATCAGGTTCTCGGCGGGAACGAACCAGCGCTCGAGGCCGAGCGTGAACGAGTGCATGCCGCGGTAGCCGGGCGTCGCGTCCGCCTTGCCGTGGAGGACGCCGCCGCCGGGCTGGCGCTGCTCGAACTCGTGACCGGGAAACGCGTCCTTCGGCACGATGAAGAGCGACAGCCCGCGCGCCCCCGCCTTCACGTCGGGATTGGTGCGCGCGAGGAGCGCGAGCACGTTCGCCCGGCCGGCGAAGGTGCACCACGCCTTGGCGCCGCTCAGATACCAGCCGCCGTCGCCGCGCTCGGCGCGACAGCGGATCGACGCCACGTCAGAGCCGGTGTCGGGCTCGGTCACCGAGATGCCGACCATCAGCTCGCCGGCGGCGATCGGCGGCAGCCACTTCCGCTTCTGTGCCTCCGTGCCGCCGTTCAGGAGCGCCTTGGTCAGGATCTCCGGGCGAGTGATCAGGCTGCCAGCGGAGGCCAGCGATGCGACGGACAGCTCCTCCGTGATGACGATCATCACGAGGTTCCCCATGCCCTGGCCGCCGTACTCCTCGGGCACCGACATGCCGAAGTAGCCGAGCTCCGCCATCTGGCGGATGATCGACTCGGGCACGAGCTCGTCGTGCTGATGGATGCGCTCGGCAATCGGCGCGACTTCTTTGCGAGCGAACTGACGAGCAGAGTCGCGCGCCATCACGGCCATGTCGGGCTCGAGCCAGCCGTTGTTCGCGCCGCGCGCGAGGATCACCTCGCGGCCGACGTCCCGGAAGCGGGCTTCGTGCTGCGCGGCGCGAATGGCTGCCTGCACGGCCGGCGTCTCGAGCGCCGTGGTCCCCGTGCCGAAGTCGTCGCGATGGCCGGCGATGCGGGCGGCGAGCCGGTCGGCCACCTCGGCCGCGAACGCCGATGCCATCGCGTCGGTGATCGGATCGGCGCCGCCGGCGGCCCGGCGGTCGCGCGCGTAGGCGGCGAGCGCCTCCGCCGCGGCCACCTCCGTCGCGGCGTACGCAAGCCGCTCGGCGTGCACCTGATGCTCGTCGATCGCCTTGCCGCCGTCGAGCGCGCGGCGGCCCGCATCGAGCGCCGCGTCCAGCGCCGCGCGGGCGGCACCGAGGATCGTCGGGATCTCGTCGGCCATGCGGGGATCTAGCATCGCCGACGCGCCGAAGGCCAGCGCTACGACGTCCGGAACTGCGTGCGCAGGAAAGCGTCGAAGCCGCGATCGGGAAGCCAGCGCCGCAGCCCCATCAGGATACGGGCGGCAGCAGTGACCGGGTACCGCGACCGCGGCCGCGAGGCATTGATCGCCTTCTCGATGACGCGGGCCACGGCATCGGGCTCGGCCGCAAACCTGCCCATCGGCCCCTCGTAGGCCTCGCGGATGCGCCGCGCGAGTAGCGCGTTGAAGGCCGCGTACGGCGAGTCGTCACGCGTGCCGCTCCCGATCGACGCGATCGCCGTGTCGCCGAAGCGCGTGCGGATCGGTCCAGGCTCGACGACGATGACGTCGACGCCGAACCCACGGACCTCGAAGCGGAGCGCGTCGCTCAGCGCCTCCACCGCGTACTTGGTGGCATGATAGAAGGCGCCGCCTGGAAGCGTCAGCCGTCCGCCCATGGAGCTGAGGTTCACGATCTTGCCCCAGCGCTGGCGGCGCATGCCGGGCAGCACGAGCTGCGTGAGCCGCGTCAGGCCGAAGACGTTCGTCTCGAACTGGCGACGCACCTCCTCCATCGGCACGAGCTCGAAGGCGCCCTCCTGGCCATAGCCGGCGTTGTTGATGAGGACGCCGACCGCACCCTCGGCCCCCGCGACGGTCGCGACGGCATCGCGGATCGAATCCTCGTCGCACACGTCGAGCGCGAGGACCTTGCAGCCGTGGCCGGCCAGGTCGCGGATCGCGTCGAGCCGGCGGGCCGTGGCGTAGACGGGCCAGCCGTGCTCGACGAGCTGCACGGCCGTCGCCCGCCCGATTCCGGACGAGCAGCCGGTGATCAGGACCGCACGCGAGATGGCATCTCCCATGGCGCGGGGTCGTAGCACGGCCGCGGGATCGGGGTCGACGGGGGCGGTCAGACCGCGCGCGACGAGGCGAGGTCGAGAACCCGCAGGTAACCCCGCGTCACGCAGGCGTCGGCGAGCGCGGCCCGGTCGCGGAGCAGCCGGTGCATGCGGCGCAGGTTGTAGTGCGGGACGGCGATCATCAGGTGGTGCTCGAGATGGTAGTTCACGCAGTTCGGCGCGATGAAGAGCCGCTCCCACCACCGGGCCACCGTCGTACGGGTGTTCCGCAGGTCGTCGCTCTGATCCGGCACCATGCCGTGCTCGGCGATCGACCGGATGCGCATCACGAGGCTGTAGGTGGTGAGCCACGCGGCGACCCAGAGAAGGTAGAGGGCCGGGTGGCCGCACAGGATCAGGACGGCGAGCAGCACCACGTTGGTAATGGTGACGCCCCGGAAATTGCGGACGCCCGTGAAGTCGAGCCGGCGCACGCGGCCCTGCGACCGGCCGAGGTCCCGCCGGAACGTCGCGCGGGCCCGCTTCCACCCCGTCTGCCCGGTGAGGTCCCGCCAGATCTTCCGCCGAAGGCTCGCGCGCGTCACGGGGAACGGCGCCGCAAGGCTCAGATCCGGGTCCTCCGCGGTGCCGGTCTTCGCATGGTGCTGCAGGTGATACGCGCGGTACGGGTACAGGTCGCTCCAGACCGGGTACGCACAGAGCCAGTTGCCGACGACGTCGTTCAGCCAGTGGTTCCGGAAGAGCGTGTGGTGCGCGGCCTCGTGCATGAGGACGGCGAAGCCGAGCTGGCGCCCGCCGATGACGAAGAGCGCGACGACGACGCTCAGCGGGTTCGGCGCCCAGGCGACCAGTGCAAAGGCGCCGGCCACGAGCCCCCAGTTGATCCCGATCGACAGCCAGGCGCGGCTCGGGCTCATCGCGAGCAGCGCGCGCCGTTCGGCGGGCGAGAGGGCCTCCGACCAGAGGACACGGGGCGCCGCGCCTTCGCCGGGCAGCATCCTCACACCTTACGCCGCGTCCCGGCGCTGTCGCAAGGCCGCGTCGATTGACGGGAATGTTCCAAATGTCGTAGCTGCGGGCCGATGGATATCCGCAGCGTCGGTGTCCTCGGAGCGGGACAAATGGGCCTCGGGATTGCGCAGGCCACGGCGCGTGCCGGCTTCGAGACCATCATGGCGAAGGCCACGCCCGGCGGCGTCGACGCGCAGCGCGGACGGGTCGAGAAGCAGCTCCAGAAGGACCTGGAGCGCGGCAAGCTGACGGCCGCCGACCACGGCGCGCTCCTCGAGCGCCTGTGCTGGACGACCCACCTGCACGATCTCGCGCGCGTCGACCTCGTGATCGAGTCGATCGTGGAGGAGCTGCCGGTCAAGCGCGACTTCTTCGGCCGCCTCGACGACATCGTCAAGGAAGGCGCGATCTTCGCGACGAACACGTCGACGCTCACGGTGGGCGACCTCGCATCGACGACCAAGCGGCCCGAGCGGTTCATCGGCCTCCACTTCTTCAATCCAGTGCACGCCATGAAGCTCGTCGAGGTGGCGCCGAGCCTACGCACGTCGCGCGAGACCGTGGAGACGTGCGTCGCCTTCGCGAAACAGCTCGGCAAGACCCCGGTGACCGTCGCGGACTCGACCGGCTACATCGTGAACCGCCTCCTCGTCCCCTACATGGTCGACGCGATCGCCTGCCTCGAGCGCGGCCTCGGGTCGATCGCCGACATCGACGCCGCGATGCAGAACGGCGCCAACCACCCGATGGGCCCGCTCGCGCTCGCCGACTTCATCGGCCTCGACATCGTCTTTCACATGTCGTCGCTGCTGCTCGAGGAGTACCGCGAGCCGCGCTTCGCGCCTCCGCCGCTGCTGCGCCGCATGGTGCTGGCCGGCTACCTCGGCCGGAAAACCGGCCTCGGGTTCTACGACTACAAGCAAACCCCGCCCGCCGCGCACGACGCAGTCGTCCAGCGCGCCGCCCGCTGAGCGGCGCTACCGTCCGATGTCGGCGAGCAGCGCGTCCGCCTTCTCGGCCGCGGTGCCGCCCGGCCGCACGCGTGCCATCTCGCGCGCCCGTCGAGCCTCGCGCCGCGCGTCGTCGACCGCCCCGTTCGCCGCGAGCACGCGCGCCAGCTCGAGGTGGGCGTAGGGAAACTCCGGGTCGACGTCGAGCGCCCGGCGGAGGAGCCGCTCCGCCTCCCGTAGGTCGCCGCCGAGGAGCCGCGGCATCGCGCGCAGGAGCGCGCCCTTCCCGACGAGCGCGTCGGCCGAATCGGGCGCCAGCTCGAGCGCCCGGTCGATCTCGCGGCGCACTCGTCGCAGCTTGCCGAGGTTGAAGACGCTGAGACCGGCGTCGCGCATCTGCTTCCCGAGCGCGCAGAAGACGGCGAAGTGGGCCCGCGCGTCGGCGTCGTCGGCGTCGACGGCCTCCCCGGCAAGGGCGAGCGCCTGCTGCAGGAGATCGGCACGCGCCGTGCCGTGCGCATGGTCGGCTGCGGCGCAGCGCTCGAGAGCTGCGGCGGCACGAGCAGAGCCGGGTAGTGCGCCCGGAGGGATTCCCGGGCCGGCAGTGGCGGCGCTGCCCGTTACCAGGAGTACGAAAGTCGCTGCCCGGATACGCTCGCGCGGTCCGTTCATGCAGTCATGCGCCAAAACGGAGCCGGCTCGTGTCACGGGTGGGGGCTGCCGTCGCGCATGGGACAACGTCGACACCGACGTTCGGCGGTGGGCGGTCGACGGTTACGGCGTCCTTTCGTTGGCATGTCTTGACAGATGTATTGATGAATCGCCGGAAACACTGCGCGGGAGAACGCGGACTGGACCCCTGCTCGTCGGCGCTGTGGTTCGGCGGGTGGCGGGAGCCCGTCACAACGCCGGCCGGTCCGACCCCCGTGGCCCGCGCGCGCACCTGGCTCGCGGCGGTCGGCTGGCGACTACACGGTCTGATCTCGTGCGACGAGCGGCCACGCGGTAAGCGCGGCGCGTGAGAACCCGAAGTTCGCGCCGAGCCGACGCCGGTCTCGCCGCCGCGGTCTGCGTCGATGCGTGATCGTGTCCGTCGCACTGCGTCTCGCTTGACCACCCCGGAACCCGAGTGTTAACTGCCCGGTCCGCGCCGAGCGATGCGGTTCTACGAGTACGAGGCCAAGGCTCTCTTCGCGCGCCACGGCGCCCCGCTCCTGCGGGGACGCCTGGCGCACACCGCCGCCGAGGCGAAGACGATCGCGGCCGAGATCGGCGGCGCCGTCGTCCTGAAATCGCAGGTGCTGACGGGCGGCCGCATGAAAGCGGGCGGGGTCAAGTTCGCGGATACCCCGGAACAGGCCGAGACGGCGGCCACGGCGATCCTCGAGCTCGAGATCAACGGGCAGAAGCCGCGCGGCGTCCTCGTCGAGCAGCGCGCCGGCGTCGCGCAGGAGTACTTCGCCGCCGTCACCTGGGACGGCCGCCGGAAGCTTCCGGTCCTCGTCTTCAGCGACATGGGCGGCATCGACATCGAGGAGGTGGCCGAAACGCACCCGGAGCACGTCGCCCAGGTGCACCTCTCGACGCTCGTGCCGTTCAGCCCGTTCAAAGCGAAGGAAGCCGTCGCGGCCGTCGGTGTGACCGGGGACGACCTCACGCGGCTCACCCCGATCGTCGCTTCGCTCGTCGAGGTCTTCCTGCGCTACGACCTGACGCTCGCCGAGATCAACCCGCTCGGCAAGACCACCGACGGGCGGTTCCTCGTTCTCGACGGCCACGTGGACCTCGAAGCCGAGGCGCGGGACAAGCACGCGAAGCTGCTCACCGAGCTCGGCATCGGCAAGGAAGAGACCCGGCAGGCCCGGCCACCGACCCGGTTCGAGATCCGCGGCGCCGAGGTCGACGCGTCGGATCACCGCGGCGTGGCGGGGAACGTCGTCGAGTTCGACGGCGACCTCGGGCTCGTGATCGGCGCGGGCGGCGGGTCGCTGACGCTCTTCGACGCGATCCGCAAGCACGGCGGCCGGCCCGCCAACTACTGCGAGATCGGCGGGAACCCGAGCGTCAAGAAGGCGTGCGAGCTGACCAAGCTCATCCTGTCCAAGCCGGGCGTCAAGAAGATCGCGGTGATGATGAACGTCGTGTCGAACACGCGCGTCGACATCGTGGCCCGCGGCGTCATCAAGGGCTGCGTCGAGTCGGGACGCGACCCGGCCGACACGATCGCGATCTTCCGCATCCCCGGCGCCTGGGAGGACGACGGCTTCAAGATCCTCGGCAAGTATCGCGTCGAGTACTGCGACCGCACGGTGTCGATGTTCGAGGCGGCGCGACGGGCCGTCGCGAAGATGCAAGCGGCCTGATGTCCATCCTCATCCACCGCGACGCCACGTTCATCGTACAGGGGATCACCGGCCGCGAGGCCGTGAACCTGACGCGCGAGTGCCTCGACTACGGCAGCAAGATCGTCGGCGGCGTGACGCCGGGACGCGCCGGGCGCGACGTGTACGGCGTGCCGGTCCACGACTGCGTGCGCGACATCACGGCGAAGACGCACGTCGACGGCTCGGTGGTCACGGTGCCGCCGCGGTTCACGCGCGACGCCGTCTTCGAGGCGATCGAGGCGGGCGTCAAGCTCCTCGTGATCGTCACCGAGCGCATCCCGCGCGGCGAGGTCGCGCAGATGGTGGAGCTCGCGCGGCTCCGCGGCGCGCGCATCATCGGCCCGAACTGCCTCGGCATCCTGTCGCCCGAGGAAGCCAAGATGGGCGGCCTCGGCGGCCCCGCGGTGAACGTCCGTCGCGCCTTCAGGAAAGGACCGATTGGCGTCATGTCCCGCTCGGGCGGCATGACGACGGAGATCTGCAACACGCTCTCGGCGGCCGGCCTCGGGCAGTCGACGGCCGTGTCGATCGGCGGCGACGCCATCATCGGCTCGAGCTATGCGGAGCTGATGCCCCTCTTCGAAGCCGACCCGGAGACGAAGGCGATCGTCATCTACTCGGAGCCCGGGGGGCGCATGGAGGCCGAGCTCGCCGACTGGGTGCGCGAGAACCGGTCGCGCCTGCCGATCGTCGCCTTCATGGCCGGCCGCTTCATGGACGAGATGCCCGGCATGCGCTTCGGCCACGCCGGGACGATCGTCGAGGGCAAGGCCGATACGACGGCGGACAAGATCGAGCGCATGAAGGCCGCCGGCATCTCGGTGGCCGAGCGGATCGAGGACATTCCGGCGCTCGTGAAGGAACGCCTATGAACGCCATGTTCATCGACGTTCAGGTCGACGCCGCAGTCGCTGCCGACACGGCGCTCGCGAAGAAGCTCACCGAGGTGTGCCCGGTCAACATCTTCGCGCAGGAGAAGGACGGCCGGCTGCGGGTCGTCGAGGAGAACCTGGATGAATGCGTGCTCTGCGAGCTGTGCATCCAGGCCGCACCCGCGGGCAGCGTGCGGGTGATCAAGCTGTACGAGCAGTAATCAGAGCGCGCCGACCACCGGCACGACGATCGACCGCTGATGCGGCTCGTTCGTCTTCACGGTGAGGCTCGACCGCACTACCCCCCGATTCGGCTGGCCGACGTACTTGACGACGACGTCGTACTCCCGGCCCTTGACCACCGCGCGCACGGTCGGGACGAAGTCCTTGTCGCTCGATTCGACGCCGAGGATGCGGAGCGTGTTCCCCTTCGTCGTGCTGATCTTCACGTGGCTGTCGGTGCCGCGCGGCTCGAGGACCAGCGTCTCCGGCTGCACGTGGACGTTGCCCGACACGGCGAACACCACCTGGACGGGGACGTTCTCCGCTTCCGGGTGATTGGTCGTGAGGTTGACGGTGGCAATCGAGCGGCCGACCGGCACGGTGTCCTTCGGCGTGATCGTCACGATGTAGCGGTCCGCTCCCGAGGCGACCGGTCCGGGGCCGGGCTTGCGGCGGGGCGCGTGGTCCGCCGCCGGCCGGACGGCGACGCCGAGGACGGGGTCCGTCTTCACCTCGAGGACGTCGAAGCTTCGCCCCCCGGTCGATGAGAGGGTCACTTCCGTCGGCCGGAGTGCACCGGCCATTCCCTGGATCGACACGCTCTCGCCCGGCTGCACGTCGATTGCCGGGATGATCTCCGCCTTCAGCTGGAGCACGATCGGGCTCTTGGCGGCGTCGTTGGTGATGACCTGGATGCCCTTGCTGGTCTGTCCCTTGTAATGCGCCGTATCGAAGGATGCTCTGACTTTTCCCTCCCCACCGGGGGGGATGACCTTGTCGAACTCGGTCACCGTGCAGCCTCAGCCAGGCTTCGCGTCGACGCTGAGGTCGCTGCCGCCGACGTTCTTCAGAACGAAGACGTGCGTGACCTTCACGCCGCGCAACACCTTGCCGGCATCGTAGACGAGGTCGGTGGCCTCGAGTGCAGGCGCGGGCGCGCCTTCCTGCCCCGCCGCGCCGGCGATGGTGACCGCGGCGAAGATGAGGGCGGCGATCGCCAACCTGCGGTCAGGCACCACGAGCGGTCGCCTCCACATCCGCACCGCGCGTGGCGTCGGCGCGCCGTCCGACGCCCTGCTCGGCGGTCGCCGCATCAAGCCGTAGGAAGTAGTCCGCCAGCTTCGGCCGCTGCGCGATCAGCCGCTCGGCCTGCGGCGTCGGCCCGCTCTGCAGCATGTTCAGCTGGCCGAAGATCGCCAGGTCGGCAACGCTCGCCCGATCCGAGAAGAAATACGGACGATCCCCGAGCCACATGACCAGCTCGTCGAAGCGTCGCCCGAGCTCGTCGACGACCGTCTCGAGCGGCAGGCGTGCGAGCCCCTGGGCGAGCGCCTGGCCGCGGATGTTCCGCCGCACCAGCACCGCGACGAGAGGGCGGAGGAACGCCGGAGCGGGAATGCTGCCGACGACCTGCCGCGTCGTCGCGTCGACGTTGGCGTCGGACCAGCGGAGCGCCATCCCGTACCAGTACAGCGCTTCGTCGGACCAGTCCTCGAGAAAGCGCTGGCGCGCGGCGATGGTACCGTCGCGGTCGAGCAAAGGCGGGTCGGGTTTCAGCTGATCGAGCTTCCGCAGGATCTGCGTCGAGTCGAAGGTACGCTGCCCGTCGATCTCGACGACCGGCATCTTGCGGGTCTGGGGATTCCACCGCTTGAAGTCGCCGGGACTCTTCGGCCCTACGAGGCTGAAGGGAATCCCCTTCAGCTGGAGCGCCCGCGCGACCTTCTCGACGAACGGCGAGACACGGCTGCCGAAGAGCGTCGCCTGCATCGGCGGATTGTGCGCGGCTCGGGCGCGTCGGGTCAAGCGGGGCTAGCGAACCGCGCGGAGGTGCGTGCGGGCGGAGTGCGGACACCTGCCAATCCCCCGTCGGCGGAGGCTGACGGCGGGCACGCGCTCCGCTATGGTCGCGCGCCATGAAGGCCGTGCTCTGCAAGGAATATGGACCGCCCGAGAAGCTGGTCTACGAGGACACGACGCGTCCGGACGTCGGCCCGACCGACGTGCGCATCCGGGTGCGCGCGGCGGGGGTGAACTTCCCGGACCTGCTCATCATCGAGAACAAGTACCAGTTCAAGCCGCCATTGCCCTTCGCGCCGGGCGGCGAGGTCGCGGGCGACGTCATCGAGGTCGGCGCCGAGGTCACGGACTTCTCGGGCGGCGATCGCGTGATCGGCATGTGCGGGTGGAACGGGTTCGCCGAGGAGGTCGTCATCTCGCGCGACCGGGTGGTCCGTATGCCCGACGGCATGCCGTACGAGGTCGGCACCGTGCTTCCCACCACGTACGGCACCACGGTGCACGCACTCGTGCAGCGGGGACGGCTGCGTGCCGGCGAGTGGCTGCTCGTGCACGGGGCGACGGGCGGCGTCGGCTCCTCCGCGGTCGAGGTCGGCAAGAACCTCGGCGCGCGCATCATGGCGACGGGCGGCGACGACCGGAAGCTCGCGCGTCTCGCCGAGCTGTACGGCGTCGAGCATCTCGTGAACTACCGGACGAACCCCGACTGGAAGGAGACGGTCAAGGCGATCACCGACGGCGGCGCCGACGTGATCTACGACCCGGTGGGCGGCGACGTCTTCGAGCAGTCGCTCCGCTGCATCGCCTGGGGCGGACGGCTCCTCGTCATCGGGTTCGCCGGCGGGACGATTCCGAGCGCGAAGGCGAACCTGATCCTCTTGAAGGGCTGCGCGGTCGTCGGCGTCTTCTGGGGCGGATTCGCGGCGCGCGAGCCCGAGACGAATCGCCGGAACTTCGCGCTGCTCTTCGACTGGTGGAAGGAAGGCAAGCTCGTGCCCGCCATCTCGCACCGCTTTCCGCTCGCGAAGGCCGCCGAGGCGCTCGGCGCGCTCGCCCGGCGGGAGGTCGTGGGGAAGGCGGTGCTCGAGGTCGGCTGACCGCCGGCTACGCGCGCCGCGCCGGCCACATCGCCGACGCCATCGCGCCGAGGAAGCCGAGCGTCGTTGCCTGCGCGACCGTCGCCGGGTGGTGCAACGCGTGGTCGGTCCACGCGCTGGCGCACACGAGCGCCACGACGAGTCCCACGTACGCCGTGCCGATGACGAGCCGGCGCGCCGCCGGGATCCGGTAGTAGCCGGCCGCGGCCGCGCGGCGCAGCTGGCCGACGTTCAGGAGCCCGAAGATCAACACCAGCAGCATGAGCGGCGACTCGGTGACGAGGAACACGCCGACGCCAACTGCCGCCCCGACGAGCCACAGCCACCGGCTGATGGCGCCGATGATCCGGCCGCCGTCGAGCGGATAGAGCGGGATCAGGTTGAAGAGATTGATCATGAAGCCGGTCGAGGCGAGGGCGTACCAGAACCGCTCGCCCGTGAGCACCGCCGCCACGAGGCACGCCGCGGCGCCGACCGAGCCGAGGACCGGCCCGCCGATCCCGACGAGCGCCTCCACATACGCGTCCCGCGGCAGCCCGCGCATCGCGATCACGGCGCCGACGAACGGGATGAAGACGGGCGCCCCGGCGGGAATGCCCTGCTGCCGCATCACGAGCGCGTGCCCGAGCTCGTGGACGAAGATCAGGAGGACGAACCCCACCGCGAAGGGCAGCCCCCACATCGAGCCGTAGACGCCGACCATCAGCAGCATGCTGAGGAGGGTGCTGAGCTTCAGCACCTTGGCGGCGACGAGTAGATACTTGAGCTTGCCGAGGAGGACGGCGAGCACGACGCCGGGGGCACCCCAGCGACGAAGCCGCGTCGCCACCCGTCCCTCGCGCGCGGCGGGCGCGACGGCCGCGTGCTCGTGGAACACGTGCTCGGCGACCGCGCCGAGGTTTTGCACGTGGCGATCGTGCGCGGAGAGCGGCCGCTCCATCGACGTCAGCCCGGCAGCCGCACCGGCGCCGGGATCCTCCATGCCTGGTACATGACGATCGCCAGGAAGACGAGATCGAAGAGCTGGAATCCCGCCGAGGCGATGCGGAAGAAATAGGCCGGACTCGTCGGCACGAGCGGCAGGTCGATCAGCCTTCCCTGTCGATGCAGGGACTCGAGGATGAACGTGCGCTTGGTGAGGTAGGTCCCGGCCGCGTACGCCGCTGCCGCCACGACCACGGCCATGACCTGCAGGCTCTCGGCGCGCTTCCCGCCGGTGAACGAGACGATCCCCTTCCCCACCGCCACGCCGATCACCACCGCCACGAGGCCGAAGCTCACGTGCGTCGCGATCGTGATGCCCCACCACACCGCCGCACCGCCGATGCCGCCGAGCAACGCGCCGAAGAGCGCGCGCGGGAAGTCGATGTCCTCGGACTGCGCGGCGAGCACCCGTCGCGCCTGCTCCTTCAGACGCGCGAAGCAGTCGGCGCAGAAGACGCCGCGCGCCGTCCGGACGCTGCTCACGCCCTCGGCAATCGAGGTCTCGCACTCGAGGCAGCGGACCGGGGTCGTGACGGCGTCGTCCACGGGCTCCCATCACG
>WNGI01000450.1_pt1 | contig 50604 bp, 43 predicted proteins | sample 5400621 | NCBI WGS metagenome assembly WNGI01 (sample SAMN13153374, study PRJNA577476) | soil metagenome | isolation source: 20 cm soil or saprolite under Garry oak tree replicate 1 | place: USA:California | collected 2016-06-15 | reverse complement strand
ACCAACCGCGAGTGGCAAGAAGTCTTCACCCGCTTTGCTCGGGTGCCCATACTCGTGGTCGCGACGGAGGTGCTCGACCTTCGACGACTCCTGCTCGAGCTCCGCTTGCGCCGGCGGATGAAGCTGCGACACGCGACCAAGGCCGGATACATCCGGTCGAGCGCAGCTTTCGAAGCGCTCTGGCGACCGACGCACACGTCCCACCCGATCCGGATGCACGACCTAAGTAGCTGGGAGCTCCGACCACGAGCCGTGGGTCGCACCGACTCGGCCCGCGGTCTCTCGCACACGTACGAACCCCTTCCCGACCGCAGAGTCCGCACGCGCGCAGCCGAGCCTTCCGACGTCATCGACCACCTCCGCAAAGGGGATCGAACTGTGGGAGGGCTGTCGCGACATGACGAGGGAGGACTCCAGCGACCCGATCCGTGAGGAGCCCGCTTTCGGGGAGCCTGATCGACTGAAAGCCCGGCTCCCGGACGATCGACGAGCGCGTAACCCTGAGCCGCGACCTCTGACGGGCGCGTGCGGTAATGAGCCGAGGGTGACGAAGTCGTGACGGGGCAAGCTGTCGTGGTCGCATTCGGCGAAAGCGCAGTCTTTGCCATCGTCGCGCTATGTGCCGGGGAGTTCCTCCTCTCCCGCGCCGAACTTCTCGTCGGACGGGCACTCGGAGGCGGCGCCGTCGTCCGCGACCGGGCTCCGTCGGCGACGCGCCTGGGCTCGGCGTTGCTGGTTGGCTTCGGCACCGAAGGCTACGTCGGCGTCGGTCTGGGGCTGGCGCGCATCTTCAGCTGGATCTCGCTGGTGATCGCTGCCCTGGTCGTCGTTGCCGTCGGTCGGGGCGTCCTACGGCGTTACGCCGCCGCCGCACGACATCTCTCTCTTCGCACGGTCGACCGGCTCATCGGCCTCGGGCTGGCAGGCGTAGCCGTCCTTGTACTCGCCAACGCTCAAGCGGCTCTCGCACCCCCCAGGCAAACAGACGAGCTCTCCTACCACCTGCCGCAGGCGGAGGTGATCGTGCATACGCACCGCCTGCCGCTCACGCTGGGCGGGCACTACTTCTACGGCAACCTTCCCAAGCTCATGGAGGTGCTGTATGCGGAAGCGCTCGCGGTCTCCGACGACTTCCCGCTAACGCATCTCGTCCATCTGATGATCGTCTGCTCGTTCCTGATCTTCCTCTACGGGACGATGCGCAGGTTCTTCGGTCGCAACGCCGGATTGCTGGCGGTTCTGTTCGTCCTGCTCTACGGCGACTTCCTGGAGAACGCGACCACGGCGCTCATCGACGCGGCCGGCGTCAGCTACGAGATCGGCAGCCTCCTCGCCTTCGCGTCCTGGGTCGAGGGACGTCGCCCCGAAGACGCCGCCCGCTCGGCGCTCATGATGGCCTTCGCGTTAAGCGTCAAGTACACGTCGGCGCCGATGCTGCTTTTCCTCGGTGCAATGCTCGCGATCGCGCTGTTCCTCTCGAGTCCACGTCTCCGATACCGCGCGCGGTTCGTCGGTGCGCTCGCCGCGACGGTGGTCGTCGGCTGTGGCTTCTGGTACGCGAAGAACGCCGTCCGCTACGGTAACCCGTTCTATCCTCTCTACTTCGGGCACCCGGGCGTCAGCGACCTCGCCTATCGAGGCCTGATCAACGACATCCAACGGTTTGGACCGCGAACGCTGCACGACTTCGTGCGCATCCCTTCCCGGTATTCGCGCCTGGCCGATCTGACCGTCTTCTTGAGCTTCTACCTAGGACCGTTCGCGCTGCTAGTCCGCCGCTCGACCGTGATCGTGCGCCTGCTGTTTGCGTGGGCCGTCCTCTACTCCACCTACTGGTTCTTCCTTGCCACGCATCAGACGCGATTCCTGATGTCGGCCGTGATTACGGCCGCGATCCTGCTGGCGATCGCCCTTGTCCACCTCAGAGGGCTTCTTCCGCGACTCGGGCTCGTCACGGCGGCCATCGTCGCGATCGTCTTCACGAACATAAGGATCGTTGATCCGAGGCCCGCGAACATCAGCTACACGACCAAGGTCAAGCTTCGCTATTCGACGTGGGCGTATGCCCTCGGCCGCGAGAGCACGACCGAATATCTCCAGCCGTACTTTGGGTGTCACCTCACGGCGCTCCACTACCTCGAGCAGCGCCATCTGACGGGCAACGTGATCGACAACTGGACGCAGTGGCACGACGCGGTCTTGACGATCTACGAGTCGGGAAACAAGTTCCGGAACTTCGCCTCGACCGATCGCGGCGCGCGGCTGTGGGCCGATCTCCGGAGCGGCGACATTAGGTACGTGTACGTCCGAGAGAGCATGAAGGCGGCGTTCGGCCATGCGACCGATCCCCAGGAAGTCGCCTATCGCGACGAGCGTCTTCCGGTTGAGACGACGATCCTGCGCCACGCACGCCCTGTTTGGTCGGAGGATGAGTGCCGCCTGTACCGGATCGAAGGTGAGGTTCGGGATTCGTGATCCCCGATAGCGTCGTCGCAGTTGGCCGCCGCTAGCATCACGATCGTCTCCTTCACGTTTGTTCTCTTCTTTGTCGGCCGAGCACCTGTCCGCGGCCAGGACGAATGGTGGCCACGAGGGGCGCGGGCCAGATTGTCCGGGCGGTGGGATCCTTCCCCGACGACTTAGTCCGTCGTCTCGCCGGCGCGTTGCGTTTGTCGACGAACCCAACAACAGACAGATGTTCGGCCACGTAGCTGCGATGGGAGGGTATCCGCAGCTCCTTCAGCACGGCACTCAGGCGTCTTTGGCGGCGACGGCAACTGCGGACGCGACTTGAAGTGCTTCCTCGTCGGATAGGTCCGGATAGAGGGGGAGGCTCAGGATCTCGGCGGCGAGCCGCTCGCTTATCGCAAGGCTTCGATCGACCGGCATCAGATACGCGTATGCAGGCTGTCGCTGCACCGGCGTCGGGTAATGGATCGCCGTCTCGACACCCATATTTGCGAGCGTCTCCCGAAATCGGTCCCGTTCCCTCACACGTATGACGTACAGGTGGTAGACGTGGCGACGTCGCTCTGCTTCGATTGGCACGGAAGCGCTCGAGCCGTCGAGAGCAGAGCGATATCGCGCCGCCAGCTCTCGGCGCCTCTCATTCCAGCCGTCGAGATGCTTCAGTTTCGCCGTGAGCACCGCCGCTTGGAGCGCGTCGAGGCGGCTGTTTCGTCCTCGCAGTACGTGCTCGAAGCGCTCGCGCTCGCCGTAGTTACGCAGGAGGCGCGCGCGCTCTGCAACATCGGGGTCGCTCGTGACGACGGCGCCACCATCGCCGAGTGCGCCGAGGTTCTTCGTCGGATAGAAGCTGAATGCACCTGCTAGCCCAAACGAGCCCGCGCGCCGCCCATCGTACTCGGCCCCGTGCGCCTGAGCGCAGTCCTCGACCACGGTGATTCCGTAGCGCTGTGCAAGCCCGAGGATCTGGTCCAGGTCAGCACATTGGCCGTAGAGATGGACGGGCACAATCGCTCTGGTACGTGGCGTTATCGCCTCTTCGATCAGCGCCGGATCGAGTGTGTACGTGGTCTCTTCGCAGTCCACGAGCACCGGTCTTGCCCCCGCTCCCTCGATCCCCACGATCGTTGGAACGCACGTGTTCGCGGCCGTGATCACCTCATCACCCGGAACGAGGCCAGCGGCCTGGAGAGCGATCGTGATCGCGTCGGTGCCAGAAGCGACCCCGACCGCAAATCGCGTACCGCAATACGACGCAAAAGTCGTCTCGAACCGGTCCAACTCCTCACCCAACACGTAGCGGCCGGCGTTGAGGACTCGGGCCATGACGTCCTGAAGCTCGTTGCGGTGGCGAACCGTGTGTCGCGCGAGGTCGTTGAACGGAATGTCAGCCGCTTGCATCCCAGTAGCTGCGAGCGCCGTGCTCTCGGTAGAAGTGAAGGGTTTCTGCGAGGCCGTCGCGGAGTTCCACTTGCGGCCGCCACCCGAGCTCGCGTTCGATCTTGCTGAAGTCCGCCCAATAGTCGCCGATGTCAATGGATTTTCGATCCGCCGGGAACGGAACGAGTTGCCATTTGCCGCTGCCGTTCAGCTCGACCACCAGCTGCGCGAGGTCTGTGAGGCTGATCGGGTTGGCATCCCCGAGGTTGTATACCTGACCCACTGCCTCATCTCGCGTGGCGGCGAGGAGGAACGCGCTCACTGCGTCGTCGACGTAATTGAAGTCGCGTCGTTGCCGACCATCGCCGAATACATCGAGATGTTCACCACTAAGGATCAATCTCAGCCAATAACCAAGAAACGTCTGCCGCGCATCCCTCACGCGCATCCGCGGTCCATATGTGTTGGTCAGCCGTAGGACCGTGACACGAATGCCGTACACATCGCCATACAACAGGTGGTACCACTCGCCAGCAGTCTTGTTGATCCCGTTTACGTCGACGGGGTGAATGGGGTGGTCCTCCGTAACCGGAAGCTGTCGGGGGCGCCCATAGATCTGCCGCGTGCTGGCAAACACTATGCGGACGCCTGGATTCTGGTGCCTGCACGCTTCGAGAATTGAGAGCTGGCTTCTGCAATTGATCTCGAGGTCGTTGTACGGAGCGACCATGGAGTCGATGTGACTCGTCTGACCTGCGAGATTGAAGACGAAATCCTGCTCTCGAACGAGGTATCGCAGGCTGTGTTCGTCACGTACGTCCGAGATGTTGACGGTGACCGCCTCCTCAATCCCGGCGATGTTGAAGAGATTGCCGCCGTACTCGTCGATCAAGGAATCGACGAGCATGACGCGCGCTCCAGACTCGACAAGTTCTCGGGCTAGGTTCGAGCCGATGAAGCCGAGCCCGCCGGTGATGAGAACGCGAGCTCCGTTGAATGCGGGCGCTAGATCGGGCCGTAGCATTGCGTCATCGTCTACCGAGCACGCGGTCGTATTCCTCGGCCGCTTAGCGTTTGCAGCTAGTCACCGTCCGCGGGCGTCATGGATTCAGAACGTGACTCGCGGAAATGCAGGCTCCCTGGGAGACGCCGGACGTGACTTACCGCATCTCCCAGAGTGCTGCGCACTGTCAGCCTCGCGAAATCGCCCGAAGTCAAGAACCCGTCGGCGAAGTTCGGCTCGACGGTTCGAACGAGTTCGAACGCCCGATTGACAGCCGCAAGGTACGGGTCCCAGACGAGGCGCTCCTCCAGTCGAGAAGGTGGATAGTTGGAGGTCCAAAAGAAGGATCCCGAGGCCGCGGAATGTAGGTGAGTCGACCTCCGACGGCCCATGTGCCGCGCGCGGGGATGGAAGAGCTTCAACGAGTGATAGTGGTAAAAGACGAGCGGGGCATCGTCCACCCAGACTCGCCCGTCACGCTCGCTCAGCGTATAAGCAGACACGTTCCACGGGGCAAGACCCCCTCCGACGTGCTGGAGCACGCTCACACCTTCGAACCGTTCCGGCCAGTCGTCGAGGTACTTCTGGTCGCCGAGCTTTCCGTCCTCCTCGCGGTAGTAGCACCATTCGAGACAACGCTCGCGCCACCAATCCAGCGCCTCGAGTCCCCGCTGATCGCGCCTGAACGTGACCCACTCGACGTTATAGATGCCGCTCGTCGGTTCCATGTGCCGATGCTCCGGAGCGTACCGGTGCGGCACGATCTGGATCGAGTTGTCTGCGAGCTCGGCGAAGAGTGGCTCTGGGTGCGAGAAGAAGTGGATGTCGGAATCGACATACGTAATGGCTTCGAGATCAGGTTCGCAGTCGAGGCAGTACCGGGCGATGCAAGGGGTCGCTGTCCAGCAGTATTCGAGCTGGGTCCGATCGGCTTTGGCCGCCGCAAGCCAGGGATCATGCCGCTCCAGGTCGCCTAGGGGAATCGCTGTGAGCCGAGGCAGTCGCAGCCGCGCGAGCACGTTGTACGCTCGATCGTCCATGCAGAAGGCGCGTAACTGCGCGCGAGGCTCCACTTGTCGGAGCGACGCGTAAAGGGCAAGGCCCCGCACGAGATACTTGCTGTCGAACAAGGTGCAGAAGTCGGGTGGCACGCGGGGGCGAAGACTAGCCACCCGCCCGGAGGGTTGGCTCGATTCGGCACTCATTAGGTCGCAGCTGACATACTCGAACCGGGCAACTAGTCGCTGATCTTCTCGCGGACGTGGGCGCCGGACGCAAAGCCGAGGGGTATCGCCGTGGACTCTTGGGCTGCGTAGAAGTACAGCTCGGTTCGGCTGGGCCACTCCGATCTCCATACCGCGACCGCGGGAAACACTTGCTCGAGCGTGTGTCGCAGATCGTCCTCATCGCGGTATTCGAGCTCATGGTGGATGAGGTGGCTGTTGACGCTGTCACCAGCAGCGATCGTATCGCCAGCCAGTACGCCGCCGCGCGCGACGAGGCGGCTTCGCACACCTTCGAGGATCGCTGTCACTTCGGCAGCCGTGAAATGCTCGATCGCGCCCGACCAGACGATCGTGTCGAATTGCCCGTCCGGAAGCGACTCGCGGACATCGCGGAGTTCGTAGCTGACGTTGGGGGCGGCGTTTACCCGCTTCGCGTAGTGGATCGCGTCTGCATCGAAATCGACTGCCACCACCTTTTCAGCCCGGTTCGCGTAGAAGTGACGCGCGTAGAAGCCGTCGCCGCAGCAGAGGTCGAGGACGCGTCCGCCGATTGGCACGGCGAGTGACGCGAACACGCCGCGCTCCTCGGCGATGTTGTGCCGCTGCGCGTCGCCCATGTAGTGGAGGCCGACGTAGTGGTCGAACCACTCTGGCGGCGGCGGGTGTCCCCACTCCGCCTCCGCCTGCCACCGGTGCGTGTGCCGGTTCGCCCAACGCATCGCCTGATTCACGCGACGGAGAGCCTGGGCGGAGCGATGCCTCACGCGACCATGCTAACGGTGGTCCCGGCGAAAGAACGCAAACGGCGGCACCTCATCGGCCGCGCGATGAGGTAGCTGTGGCCGCTAGCGGGAAATGGGAGTTCGCGCTCTGCGACCTCGCCGGCAACGACCTCTCCGGCCTCATCGTCGACACCTACTACCCGGCGTTCCTCGATTCCCACTACGCCGAGCGCCCGACTCTGGTCGACGCCTCGTACGACGTCCAGTGGCGCGTACTCATGGACCGGTTCTTCGGGACGTGCGACTCCTATTCACACTTCTTGGGCGAACTTGATCACCAGGCGCACGAAGTGGTCGTCAACTGTGAACCGCTCCAGCGTGCGTGGGCTCGCGAGCATGGTGTTCGATTCAAGAAGCGACTGGGTCGGCTCTCTGCTCCGCCGCTGGTACTTCAGCAGGCAGAGGAGTTTCGCCCAGACGTCGTCTACATGCAGGACCTCAACGCTCTCAGTCCTCGGGGCCTGAGAGCCTTGCGCGCACGATCGCGCCTCCTGGTCGGCCAGATCGCGAGCGAACCCCCGCCTGACAAGCAACTCGCTCCGTTCGACCTGATTCTGACGTCGCTGCCTCACTTCGTGCCCATGTTCCGGGCGAAAGGCTTCGCGAGCGAGTACTTCCGGATCGCGTTCGACCCACGCGTCCTCACGCGTGTGCAGACCAATGCACCGGCAGAGGACGTCGTTTTCGTCGGCACACTCGCCCGAACGCAGCACGGCAGGGGCAACGAGTTGCTCGAACGCGCCGCGCGGCGAGCACCGATTGAGTTCTGGGGCTACAACCTCGATGGGTGGCCCGCGGACGCGGCCATCCGCCGTCGCTATCGCGGTGAAGCGTGGGGCCTGGACATGTACCGCATGCTGGCGGGTTCGAAGATCGCCCTCAACCGACACATCGATGTGGCAGGGGACTACGCGAACAACATGCGCCTCTACGAGGCGACTGGTGTCGGAACGCTCCTCATCACCGACGCGAAGCGCAACCTCGCCGAGCTCTTTGAGCCTGACGTGGAGGTCGTCACGTACGCGAGTGAGGCCGAACTCGTGGAAAAGATCCGTCACTACGTCGCCGACGAAGCGGAGCGCTCGAGGATCGCACGTGCAGGGCAGGAACGCACACTCCACGACCACACGTACGCCCACCGCATGCGCGAGCTCGTCGCGATTCTGGGTCGATTTCTGCCCTGACGCCCCCGCTACTGGACGTCAGTGGCTCTCCGATCACATAGGTTGAGCAAGGCGAGCTTCCGAAGTACGGTCGAGGCGGCCAGGAGGCCGGTATGGAACAGGCGGAGGGCGGTATAGAACAGCCAGGACAGCACGCGCTCTCTTCGGGGCAACGTGTCGAGGAGCTGTCGAGAAGCGAGCTTGAACTCTCTCTGGAAGTGGCTCAAGTCGGCGGACTTCGCCTCCTCGTGGAGCCACCGCACAGCGAGCTCGCGATCGATTGTCGTCGGTAGGCAACCGCCCACGGCGAGCCGAAGCTCGAACTCCGTGTCGAAGATGTAGTGCAGATCTTCGCGAAAGACCCCGAAAGCGTCGAAGATCCGGCGCCTCCAAAAGGACGCTGCCTGCGGGACGCCCCACGGCATGCGGACCCACGCGCCTCGAGGCCCGCGGGGCAGCCGAGGTCGCCATACTGTCTCGAGCGTGCCGTCGGAATAGAGGTAGCGGCACGCCCCGCAAACCCACGAGACAGCCGGGTCGGAGAAGAAGGGAAGCGCGACCTCGAACGCCCCGGGCAGGTAGTAGTCGTCGCTGTTGATGTACGCCACGACCTCGCCCGAGGCAAGGGCCAGCCCTTTGTTGATGGCGTGGGATTGACCCCTGTCGGGCTCGCTCACCCAGTGCGCGAGTCGCGACTCGTACTGGCGGAGGATGTCGACGGAGCCGTCGGTCGAACCTCCGTCGATCACGATGAACTCGAGATCCGGATAGTCCTGATCGAGCACGGACCGGATCGTCCGCTCGAGGTACACCGCCTGATTCAGCGAGGGCGTGATGACTGAGAGTCGCGGAGGTGTCACTGAGAAGTAACCACGAAAAGCCCGAGCGCGTAGTACGACGACGAGCCGTGGACCGCGAGCGCGGCCTGTCGAGTCGCGGGCTGCCAACTCTTTCCGTCGAGCTTTGCCCACCAGGCTTCGTCGCTGACAGCGAATCGCTCGAGAAGACGGGGGAGGCGCTCCGCGCCGTACACGCGGTGGTACGGAGGAAAGATGCCGTCGATCCCAACGGGCAACGTCAGGACCATGTCGCCATCGGGGCGTAGAAGACTCGCGAGCCTTTCCATCGCCCGGAGATCGCCGTCAGGATCGGTGGTAGAGCCGTACCGACCCCCGAGGCCAACGTGCTCGATCGTCGAGCAATTGAGCACCTGATCGAAGGAGCATGGCTCAAACTCCAGCTCGTTCAAGTTGCCCTGTCGGTACGTGATGGGCGCACCCTTGAATTCGAAGGCGCACGGCTCCAGGTCGATGGCCACGACCTCATGGCCCGCGAAGGCCGCTGCCAGTGCGACAAAGCCGGTTCCCGCCCCGAAGTCGAGAACACGCCCCGGATCGCGGCGCAGCCGGCTGAGAACCCACGCCCATTCGATTGTCCGATCGCCGCTCAGCCCCGGACCCATTCGGAAGCGCTCCGCGGCTTTGATCAAGCCCCAGCCGCCGGCCTGAAGCAACCTCGCGGCCGCCGCGCCGGCGGACCTCACAATCGGGCTCCTGAAGCCGCCGAGGGGATGTGAGAGCGACCAACGCGAGCGCCGGCCGGTGCTGAGGATGTCCGCATCGCGCGTATCATTACCTGGCGCAATGACGGACTCAGCCACTCCCCGCGCGTCTGCCTCGCGCGCGACCTCGAGTCCAAGGTTCGTCATCAGGCAGAGGCGGGGTTTTATTCTGCCGGATCTCAGAGAGCTCTGGCATTACCGCGAGATCGTCTACTTCCTGTCGTGGCGAGACGTCAAGGTGCGCTACGCGCAGACGATGCTCGGAGCCGCCTGGACTCTGCTGCAGCCGCTCGCGCTCATGCTTCTGTTCACGTACGCGTTCAGCCGAGTCGGAAGCGTCAAGACGGGAAGCGTGCCGTATCCCCTCTTTGCGCTTGCCGGCGTAGCGTTCTGGACCTTCTTTGCGCGAGCCGTGACCGGCGGCTCCGAGAGCCTCGTTCAAAATGCCGCTCTCCTGACAAAGGTGTACTGCCCGCGGATCCTCATTCCCATCTCGACGATCATGGCTGCTCTGGCGGATCTAACCTTGAGCCTCGTGCTCCTGATCGGCGTGGCCGCGGTCTACGACTACTACCCGACGTGGCGGCTCGTGCTTCTTCCCGCCGCTGTCCTGCTCGGCGTTCTCCTGATCGCAGGCGTCACCTTCCTCTTCTCGGCGATCAACGTTCGCTTCCGGGACATCGGCCAAGCGCTCCCGTTTCTCGTGCTGTCGTGGCTCTTCCTCAGTCCGGTGGCTTATCCCGTGCAGAATCGTGTGTTCGAGCTCAACCCGCTCGCCGGAGTGATCGATGCGTTCCGCTGGTGCGTGCTCGGGACGCCAGTCACGGCTTCGAGTCTCCTTCTCGCCGGCAGCATCACGGTCGGGCTGCTCGTTGTGGGAACCGGCTACTTCGTCCGCGCCGAGCGCACCTTCGCCGACATCGCATAGAAGTGAGCGAGCCTCTCCTCGTCCTCGAGAACATCGGGAAGCGGTATCGCCTCACGCGCCGAGCTGCCGCGACCACGATCAGCGACGCCGCCCAGGAGGGACTCGCGAACATCAAGCACCGCTGGTCCACGCGCGGAATGTCCGATTCCGACCGGGAGTTTTGGGCGCTGCGGAACGTCTCATTCGAGCTCCAACGCGGCGACGTTCTTGGAGTGATCGGACCCAATGGAGCGGGAAAGTCGACCCTGCTGAAAGTCCTCGCTCGGATCACGGAGCCGAGCGAAGGCTACGCTTTCATCCAGGGTCGCGTCGGGTCGCTGCTGGAGGTCGGCACGGGCTTTCACCCCGAGCTCAGCGGACGCGACAACGTCTACCTGAACGGCGCGCTCCTCGGGATGCGCCGCCGCGAAATCGCTTCTAGGTTCGACGAGATCGTCGAGTTCTCGGGGATCGGGCGTTTTATCGACGTGCCCGTCAAGCGCTACTCGAGCGGCATGCACGTTCGCCTTGCGTTTGCCGTCGCCGCCCACCTCGAGCCCGAAATCCTGCTGATCGACGAGGTCCTCGCCGTGGGCGACCAAGCCTTCCAAATGCGTTGCCTCGGTCGAATGAGCGAGATCGCACATGGCGGCCGAACGATCCTCTACGTCAGCCACAACCTTGCCAGCGTCGCAGCTCTCTGTACTCAGGCATGTTTGCTCGAGCAAGGCACTGTCGTCCAGCATGGCTCGGTCGAGTCCGCACTTAGCCGGTACTACGAGACGTTCGGAAAGCGCGAGCGAACCTCGCTCAGCTCAAGGACGGACCGACAAGGCGATGGCCGGATTCGTTTTACGCACGTCGATGTTGCTAGCTCCGACGGGACGGTGAAGGTCGGCGACTCCGTTGAGGTCAGGCTCCACTACGAGGCCGAGACGGAGTTCTCGAACGTCATGGTCGGCGTGGGGATCAACGGCATCCTGGGCGATCCGCTCGCGCTGTGCTCGACCCGCATCACGGGCCAAGATCTCGAACGGGTGCCTCGTCGTGGAGTCTTCGTCTGTGCGATCCCGCATCTCCCGCTTGTCCCCGACCGTTACTCGCTCAACGTCTACGTGCAGATCAACGGTGTGACCGCCGATTGGGTACAAGACGCACATTCCCTCGACGTCGCCGAGAGCGACATCTTTGGCAGCGGGGAGCTTCCGCCGAAGACCCACGCGCGCTTCGTGCTGGAGCATTCCTGGTCGGTTGCGAACGAGGAGCTCGTCGGCACGGATGTCTCAGTCGCCTGAACCATCGCTGCCCCTGGTGGTGCGGATCGCACACAGGATCCCCTACCTGCCGCCGGCCGTCCACTTCGTGCGGGTCCGGTACAACGCCTGGCGCTCGGCCCACGAGAGGAGCGCGAAGAACATCACGCGCAAGAACACTCTTCGCGCCTACAACCGCGTCTATCGCTCGGACTCCTTGCTCGCCGAGTACCTCGTGCCGCCCAGACTCGAGTTCTACGACGAAGTAGCTGAGAGATGCGCTCGGCTCACCCCACGCCGGGTCATCGACGTCGGTTGCGGCACGGGACACCTTCTCCGTTCCCTCGTCGACCGTGCTCCGGTCGAGCCGCAGCTCGTCGTCGGAGTCGACCGCTCGCGCACCGGAATTCGGCGTGCACGCACCTTGCTCCCGCAGGGAACGTTCGTCGTTGGGGATCTCTACCGCCTCCGGCTTGACGCAGAGCGGTTCGACCTGGTCCTCTGCACTGAGGTGCTCGAGCACGTGCGTGAGCCGGCACTAGCCGTTGATGCTCTTTGCCGGCTTTGCGCTCCGGGCGGACGCGTCGCGGTCACAGTTCCCGACGGCGCGCAGGACTCGTGGGAAGGGCACGTCAACTTTTGGGATGAGGACGAGTTTCGTGCCTTTCTCGCCCCTCACGCTCTCGTAAGCATCGACCGGATCGAGGGTGGACGAACTTTCCTCGCTTGGCTCGCGCCCGGCGAGCGTTAACAGTTCGCTCCACTCGAGCTGCTTGCGATCCGGTATCAGCTCGAGACCTTCCAGAGCCGGAAACGCTCGATCTGTTGCATGCATGAGAAGCCTTCCGCCTGCATCACGCGAAGGAAGGCTGCTTCCGCTTCGTGATGCATGGGGTTCGAGGTATTGCGAACAAAGGGCGAAAGCTCTGCGAGGACCCCGTTCGGTCGAATTGACTGCAGGAGGTTCGCGAGGATCTCCTCGAGCGACTCGAGGTGCTCGAGGACATCAATCGCGCAAACAGCGTCGTACGCGCCGGGGGCGAGGGGCGTCCATTGGTCGAGGACACGCATCCGGTCCTGAAGGCCGTACTTCTCGATCCGGAATCGGACGAAGTCTTTCTGTAACGCCGACTGTTCGACAAAGTCCACGCGATGGCCTCTTGCGGCGAGTGCAAGCGCGAGATTGCCAGTGCCGCCGCCGAAGTCGAGGACGTCGGTCGCAGCGCCGATGTAGGCCCCGAGCACGTCGGCCACCCCCTCGCCGTCATGCACGGCGTTGGCAAAGAGATAGGTCCTCGAGGAGAGATAGAACCAATCTTCGTTGTGCAACGCCCGCGGCAAAGCGTGCCACTCGGATCGGAAGCTCTCGTGCCTCCGCCGTATCAGAGCATGAACCTGATTGCGCTCGAGGCCCGTGTACTCGACTAGGTCCTGCACGATGTCGACCGATCTTCCTCCGAGATCGATTTCAGGCGGCGCATCGACCTCTTCTCGGCGATGGGGGTATAAGAGGAGATGCGCTCCTAGTCGTGCGAGCACCCCGCCGACGGCAATCGCAGCGTGGTCAGCAAGGGTGTGGGACGTAATGCGGATGCGTAGCCGGGTCACGGGCGGAAGCGAGTGGAAAGATAGCGGCGCGGAAGACGCAGCGGGCGCGGCGCTGGGCTGCGAGGCTGGGCGGTGAGCCTCGTGCACGGGAATCCTTCGATAGACGTCGTAATCACAACGCGCCAGGGCTGGGAGTTCACGGAACGGTGCTTGAAGCATCTCCGTGCGCAGACCATTCCACACACTGTCATCGTCTCGGACGGCGCTTCGACGGACGGGACGCCGGAGCGCATCCGCGCGCTCTTTCCCGAGGTTGCTCTGGTAGCTCATGCCAATGATCCCGGCTATGCAGCCGCCACAAATCATGGAGTCGCCGCCGGTAGCAGTGACATGATCCTGCTCCTGAACAACGACGCCTTTTGCCGGCCGACCTTCCTCGAGCACGTACTTGAGTCGTTCCAAAGCGACGAGCGAGTCGGCGCGGTCGCGCCTGTGACAGTGCGATCCGATGAGCGGACGATTGACAGCGTCGGGCTAACGCTCGATGCGACGTTGGCACCCTTCTTCAGGCTTGCCGGAAGGCCGCTCGAAGAGGCAGCGTCCGTCCGACCGCTCCTCGTGTCGCCCGGCGGCGGCGCCGATGCCTATCGCCGTTCCGCCTGGAGCGAGGCAGGTGGCTTTGAAGAGCGCCTCTCGTTCTACGGCGCCGACATCGATCTAGGGCTCCGCCTCCGCGCACTCGGATGGAGGGCAGTTGCCGCACCTGACGCCGTTGCACTCCATCTCCGCTCGGCGACAAGCGGGCATCGATCACAGCGCGCCCGCGAGTCCGGTGGATGGGCGCGGGGATTTCTCCTTCGGCGCTGGAGCATCCTAAAAAGTCGTGCCGTCGTCCGCGCCCTCGCCACCGAGGCCGTTGTGGCCATCGCGGACATGGCGCTCTCGCGGGACAGTGTCGCGGTCCGGTCGCGAGTCCGCGGCTGGAGGTCTGCCCGTGGTCTACCACGCCGAAGCCTCCCTCCCGGCACTGTCGATCCGGATATCGGATTCGTTGAGAGCCTTCGGCTCCGGTGGGCTGTCAGGTGACGTCTAGCGGGGCGGTCGCCGGTGACATCGCGTTCGCTGAAAGGTCGCGTCTCCGCTGGCGCAGCTATTCGGGAGGCGGGGTCTCACGCACGTAGGTCTCAACCTCGTCTTCCTCGTCCCGGGCGAGTCGAGCGGGCCCGAGACGTATGTGCGCGAACTGCTCCCCGCCCTCCTCGACGCGCGCCCCGATCTCCGCGTCACTGCATTCATCAACCGCGAGGCCTCGGAAGCCCGGGACGGCCCGTGGCGCGGGCTCGTGCCCTCCGTGACCGTTCCGGTCCGCGCGCGCAGGCGCACCGGTTGGGTATGGGGCGAGCAGCAGCTTCTGCCGCGACTCGCGCAGCGTGCCGGTGTCAATGTGCTGCACAGCCTCCTCAACACCGGACCTGCGTCGGGATCGTTTCATCGCGTCGTCACGATCCACGACCTCATCTACCAGATCCATCCGGCCGCTCACAGTCTCGCGCGAACCGTCGCTATGCGCATCCTCGTACCGCTCGCGGCACGCAGTGCGCACCGGATCATCGTCCCGTCCGAGACGACGCGACGAGACGTGATTCGGCTGCTCGGAGTCGACGCGTCGAAGATCGACCTCGTCCCGCAGGGCGTCGGGATGACGACTCCACGACGGACCGAGTCGGAGGAGCTGCTGCGAGGCCGCTACGAGCTCGGCACGCGGCCGATCGTCCTCACGCTCTCTTTGAAACGGAAGCACAAGAACCTCGAGCGGCTGATCGAAGCGCTTGCGCTCATCCCGCACGAGAGGCGGCCGGTTCTCGTCCTCGCCGGCCACCCGACGGCGTATGAGCAGACGCTGCGCGAGCATGCAACGCGGCTCGGTGTCGCCTCCGACACCCGCTTTCTTCCCTGGGTCCCCGCGGAGGAACTCGAGGGCCTCTATCGGTCGGCGACCGCCTTCGTTTTCCCGTCGCTCTACGAAGGCTTCGGCCTCCCGGTGCTCGAGGCGATGACGCGAGGTGTGCCCGTGGCCTGCTCGGACCGCGGTGCGCTGGCCGAGGTTGCGGACGCCGCCGCGCTCATCTTCGATCCGGAACGACCTCACGAAATTGCCGCTGCGATCGAACGCCTGCTTGCCGATGCGGGCGAGCGCGAGCGGCTCGCGCGGATGGGCCGCGTGAATGCGGCACGCTACTCGTGGGCGGAAACGGCGCGAGGGACGCTCTCGAGTTACGAGACAGCGCTCGTGTACTCGCGCACAACGACCTGAAGAGAATTCTCGAGGGACATGCGCGCCGCGTTGCGACGGAACCAGTCGAGCGTCGACGCGCGCAGCGCCTCGCCGCCGTCGCGTACGCGCGCGATCGCCTCGGCGAGGTCCTCTGCGCTCGCGGAAGTTGCGAGCGCGCCGTTAACACCGTCCTTGATGAGCTCGGTCGCTGCGTTGTCGGCCCCGCGAACGACGACGCTCGGCACACCGCGCGCCGCCGACTCGATGACGACGAGGCCGTAACCCTCGCGCTGCGAGGGAAGTACGAAGCAAAGCGCCGTCGATAGCGCACGCTCGAGCACGTCCTCGGCGACGAAACCAGGCGCGCGCACGCGATCCCCGAGCCGATGGACTGCGATCGCCTCCAGCACCTTTCCGCGTTCCGGGCCATCGCCGTAGATCTCCGCGTGCAACTCGGGTAACCGAGCCAGCGCCGGCACGAGCGCCGCCACTCGCTTTTCGGGGATGTGCCGTCCCGCGAACACGACGAGCGGCTTCGCCTCTGCCGGCTCCTCGGGCGCCGGCGGTCCTCGGTACTGCCCGTCGAGGCGCGTCAGTTTCCCCTGCAGCCCGAGCTCGTGCAGTCGGCTCTCGTGCAGCCGCGAGAAGCAGAACGCGCGTTGCGGCACGCGCAGGCACGCCTGCTGGATTCGCCAGCCGATCGCGCCCCCAATTCGTCCGAGGTACTCGCGCCAGTAGCCGCGCGTCCAGACCTCGTGCCAATCGACGAGAAGCCGGAAGCCGCCGCGCTTGCCCACGGCTCCCGCCGCGAGGAGGGAGAAGTATGGGAACGAGGCGGTGTGGACGACGTCGTAGCGCCCCCTGTGCCGGAGCAGGTGGACAAGCACGCCGAGTCCGAAGAGCACCGGCGGCAGGACACGGCGTCTCCCGTGGGCGTACAAGTCCATCCGGGGCGAGACGACCCGGACGCGCACCCCCGGCACTGCCGGATCGGCCCCTCGCGCCCACTGTCGGCGGGTGAGGAAGGTAACCTCGTGACCGCCGGAGGCCAACCGTTCGGCCAGGTTCCGGTACCACCGTTCGGCCCCGCCGATCGTGAAGGGGTAGAGGCAGTCGTAGACGATGCAGACGCGCACGAGGCACATCCTTCCAGTCCGAGAGAGCGAAGGCATTCAGCGCAGCAGCGCCGCGAAGCCTCGCGTCTCCGTCGTCATCCCCTGTCTCGACGAGGGGGAGACGATCTCGGAATGCGTGACAAGCGCCCGCACCGTGCTCGACGAAAGCGGGCTGGAGGGCGAAGTTATCGTCGTGGACAACGGCTCGACGGACGGGAGCGGCGATCTTGCGCGTGCCGCCGGGGCGCTCGTCATCGAGGAGCAGCGGCGCGGTTACGGAAGCGCATATCTCGCAGGCCTCGCCGTCGCCCAGGGCGACTACATCGTCATGCTGGACGCCGACCTGACTTACGACTTCCGCGAGATTCCACGCTTCGTGCAAGCGCTCGACGACGGCGCGCAGCTCGTGGTCGGTAACCGCATGAGCAGCATCGCCCCCGACGCGATGCCGCTGCTGAGCAGGCTTGGCAACCCGCTGCTGTCCGGCTTCCTCAACGTGGTCCACCGGACGAATGTGCACGATGCTCACTGCGGCATGCGCGCTCTTCGAAGGGACGTGCTGCCGGTCCTGAACCTGCGGACCGTCGGTATGGAGTTCGCATCCGAGATGGTAATCCGGGCCACCCGCGAGCGTCTCGAAGTCAGCGAAGTTCCGATCAAGCTCCACCCGCGCATCGGTGATTCGAAGCTCTCGCCGTTCCGCGACGGCTGGCGACACCTTCGGGTGATCCTCGTTTACAACCCGACGTTCCTCTTCATTCTGCCGGGCGCCGTCATGTTCCTCGCGGGTTCGCTGATAACGCTCCTTGTGTTTGTGCACGTGCCGGTCTTCGGTCGCAACCTCTATGTGCATTCCCTGATCTTTGGTTGCCTGCTCATCCTCCTCGGCGCGCAGGCGATTGGCCTCGGGCTATCCGCGCGGGCGTTCGGCGTCTACTTCATCAGCGAGCAGGATCAGCTCTTCCAGAAGCTTCGCGCGCGGCTTCGGCTCGAGCACGGGCTCTTACTGGCGCTCGCCGTCGCGGCGGGGGGTTTCGCGCTGATCGGCATTGTGCTCGCGCGCTGGGCGGCTCACGGTTTCGGAAGCCTGCGGGAAGAGCGGCTCGCGATTTTGGCGGCCACTGTCATCGCAGTCGGGGCTCAGATCTTCTTTACTTCTTTCCTCTTGTCGATCATCGGCCTCCGCCGGCGCCGCGACGAACCGTAGTCGAACCCGCACGACGGTCCGGCGTCCCAGGCACACTTGGCTTCCGTGTCGCCCGTGAACGCAGTTCGGCCTCGCCTGGCCGTGAGGTGGCGGTCGCTCGAAGGATGGGTCGGGACGCGCGGTTCCGCGGGCGCACTCTTCGTGCTGGCTCTCGCGGTTTTCGGCATCCAGAGCCTCGTCCTTCCTGCCTATCCGGGACGCGACATGTCCCGATATCTCGAGACTTTCGTCCAGCTCGGCTACCACGAGCCGGTCTACCCGGCGGTTCTCAACACGCGCGGGCCGCTGGCGGCGCTCGGGGTCGGGGTGCCGCTCGAGGTCGGTGGTTGGGCGGCCGAGGTTTGGCTGGCCGTGCTCTACGCGCTCTCGATCGTCGCCTGGGGTCGTATCGCTCTTACGATCGGGTCGCGGGCCGCCATCCTCACGAGCGTCCTCTTGCTCGTGTACCCGGGCTACGGGATCCTCTTCCACCAGTTGTCGAGCGATGCGCTCTTCGCAGCCGCATTCGCGGGCTGGGCCCTGCTCCTGTCGAGAGCGATCCAGCGGCCGTCCGTGAAGGCCTTTCTCTTTGTCGGGCTCGGAGCGGGTGCGCTGGTGCTCGTTCGCCCTGCGAATCAGGTGCTGATCGTGATGGTGTTGCTGCCGCTGCTCCTCCGGGCTCCGTGGCGCGACCGGTTGGCGTGGCTCGCGGTCTGGTTCGGCGCCTCCGTCGCCGTGACGCAGGGCTGGAAGGCTCTCGCCCAACTGCGGTACGGCGACGCAGTTGGGCTCAAGCCAAGCACGACGCTGGTCGCGATTGCGCTCCTGACGTTGCCGCTGCTCTTTCCCACTTCATGGCGCCGCCGCGTAACTTTACTGACGGCCGTTCTCGTAGTTGCCGTCGTCGGGATAGTGGCCGTGAAGGGCTGGCCCGGACAGAGCCCGACGCAGTACACGCGGGCGATGACGCTTGACCTCTCAAATCAGTTCCTGTACAGAGCCTTCGAACTGGATCGCATTGTCTCTCCGGACAACGGTCCTGCTTCTCGGAGGGTTGCGCGAGTGGTGCGACGCGACCTGCTCACGAGGGAGCCGTATCGCTCGTATGGCGTCGACACGCACGAGTTCTTCTCCTCTGGCAGCGACCGCGTGTTCGGGGATCTGACGGGCACCGTAAACGGCGCTGATCTGGCGGCTGCGACCCGGGAAGCAATCCGCCGGCATCCAAGGACCTTTGCGACGAGCATCTCCAGCACGCTCTGGGGTGACCTGTGGAGCTGGGTGTACGCGCCTGAGCCGACGGGAAATAGGGGACCTTCACGAGCTGAAAAGACGCAGTTCATCGTCGTCAACGGGAAGCGCCTCCCGCGGCCGACGGAGGGACAGCCAATCCCAGCGTCGGCCATCGGGCCCGTCCTCTGGACTCCGGGAGGGCAGGCTCTCGAGGTTTGGCGGTCTCCCACGGAGCACCAGTATGTCTTCAGTAATCGGCGAGATCAGCGTCGGGCCGAGAAGTTCGGCCGCGATGTCGGTCATCTGGCCAGTCGCATCCCAACTCGTAACGGGAGCCAGGATCTTGTCCACCGATTGAACCAGGCGTCGCACGGCTTCCCGCGACTCTTCATCTGGATCGTCATCGGGTTCGTAGCACTCGCAGTGCGACGTCCGGTTGGTGCTCTCATCGCGCTCGCGCCTTCCATCGCCGGCCTCGTCGTGATCGCGGCGACAGCGCTGGTCGTCCCGGCTGTGCCCGAGTACGCCGCACCCGTGAGCCCAGCGTTCCTCATGCTTGCGTCGGCCGGGCTCGTCGGCGCACGGGCGAGCGGTAGACGGCCTCTTCACGCCCTGCACGTCCCTACCGGAGTCAAAGCCTTCGGGACTGCGGCCGCCGCCGTAGTCGCGGCCGCATGGTCGGCCCAGCACTACATCCCGAGGCTGCATTCAGCGCTCACCGGGGGGCAGACGCCGCACGACCTCGCCGTCTTCTTGCACGCCGCGTCGAAGCTTGTCCACCTCGACTCGCCCTATGCGTTTCGCGGTGACGAGACGTACGCGTATCCGCCACTCCTGGGTTTCCTGGCGGCGCCGCTCCATGCGGTTGGGTCGACGGCAGCCACTGTGGCTTGGATGCTCTGCTGCCTCGCGGCGGTCGGCGTGGCTCTCTGGTTGCTCGGCGTTCGGGACTGGCGCTGCTATGCCCTCAGCGTGGCCTTTCCGTTCACTACCAGCGCCGTCGACCTCGGGACGGTGGCGCCCTTCTTGCTGCTCGCTGTCGCCGCCGCGTGGCGTTGGCGCGACCGGATCGCCGTCGCAAGCGCGGCGACAGGTGCGGCGATTGCGCTGAAGCTCTTCCTGTGGCCGCTCGCTGCGTGGCTTGTACTTACGAGCCGGTTTCGCGCCGGCGTGGTCGCGGTTCTCGCGACGGCAACGCTGGTCTTCCTTCCCTGGGCCGTGATCGCGTTTGCTGGACTCACTGATTATCCGGCTGTTCTGCGCCGGCTGAGCAACGAGGAGGCGTCGTCGTCGTTCTCGGTCATTGCCCTCGTGGTGCGCGCGCACCTTCCTCAGGTGGTCGGTGTGGTCGTGTCGCTGGCGGTGGCCGCAGCGCTGCTCGGCACCGCCGCCTGGATCGCGCGCGACGAGCGTCTAGCGCCGTACAGCCGGGATTCCGCCACGCTCACGCTCGCACTGGCCGCGGCGCTCGCGGCGTCGCCGATCGTCTGGATCCATTACTTCCTCCTGCTGCTCGTCCCGATCGCTCTCGCTCGCCCGCGCCTCAGCCTTCTCTGGTTCGTCCCGTTCGCCTACTACCCGCTCGGGGAAACGGCGTGGCCAACCGGCGACGCCCGCAAGCTCGGGCTGGCACTCGTGACCACGCTTGCGATCCTTGCGGTGAGTCTTCGACACGACCTGCGTCAGGCCGAGCATCGCGGTCCGCCTGCCGGCGCGCCTCACTCGCCAGCGTTGGCCGCCAAGTCACGGACTCGTGCGCGCTCGCTCTCGCCGGAGGGAGCGCCATGAGGTTGGGCTTCCACACGAAGCAGCTCACCGAGCGTGGGACAGAAGTCGCGTTGTTCGACTACGCACTTGCCGCGAACCAAACCCTCGGACATGACGTGACCGTCTTCGTGCCCGCGGAAACGCCGAAGATCATTCCGGGTGTGAAGCGCCGGTTCGAGGAGCACTTCGAGCTTGTCCTGTATTCGACGCCTCGCGACATCGCCTGCGATGCCCTGTACGTGATCAAGCGCGGGGCCCCCGGGCTCATCACCGACAGGATCCCCGAGCTCGTTCATTCGTTCCATGATGCGTCGCATCCGCATGGCCATCGTTTCGCGACCGTGTCGGAGTGGGTCTCCCACACGGCCGCTCACCAGTTCCGGCTGCCCCGGGGACGAGTTGTCAGGGTGTCGAAGCGGAGGAAGCCGCCCGTCGTTCCGCACATCGTCACGCTCCCGGACGTCGCCGACGACTTGCGCGAGGAGCTGTCACTTCCCGGCGAGGCCGTCATCTTCGGGAGGCACGGCGGCCAGGGAACATTCAGCATCGACTTTGTCAAGGACGCGATCCGGGCTGCGCTGGAAAAGCGGGACGACCTCTGGTTCCTGTTCATCAACGTCGAGCCCTTCTGCGAGCACGCGCGTGTGATTCACCTCCCGCAGATGACCGACCGTTCGGAGATCCGGCGTTTCGTCAACACCTGCGACTACATGATCCACGCGCATGCAATCGGCGAGACTTTCGGTTTGGCAGTCGCCGAGTTCGCTTTCGCCGGCGTCCCCGTGATGACGTACGTCGGTTCGCCACGGCTCGCGCAGCTCGATCTCCTTTCCGACGAGCTCTTGCTTGCGTACGCGGACTACGATCACGTGCTCACCGATCTGATGAGCCTGCCGCGGCGGACCGTGCCGGTACCTTCCGATATTCACGAGCGATATAGCGTCGAGCGAGTGATGAAGCGCTTTCGCGAGGTCTTCCTCGACTGAAGATGAAGCTCGTGATGACATTGGTCGTGCGCGACGAAGCCGACGTCGTCGACTCCCAGATTTCCTATCACCTGAATGCCGGGGTCGACTTCGTTCTTGCCACGGACCACGACTCGCAGGATGGGACGACCGAGATTCTCGAGTCGTACGAGCGCGACGGCGTCCTGCGACTGTTCCGGGTCCAGGGTGAGATGAAGGACGGTGAGTGGCGCACCCACATGGCACGCCTGGCCGCGACAGATCACGCCGCGGACTGGGTGATCAACACCGATGCGGACGAGTTCTGGATGCCCCGCGCCGGCTCCCTGGAGGCAGTGTTCCGAGCAATCCCCGAGAGAATCGGGATCTTCTGGGCGCTTACCTGCCACTTCGTGCCGCGGCCTGACGACGGCGCTCCGTTCGCAGAGCGCATGACTGCGCGCTTCTCCGCCCAAGCGCCGCTCAACGATCCCACGAGCCCCTACCGGCCGCACGCCAAGGTCGCCCACAGGGCTGACCCGGACATCGTCGTCTGGTTCGGCTCGCATCGGGTCGTCAGCAAGCGGCTCGCGCCGCTGCCGGGGCTTCATCCGGCCGACGTCTTCCATTTCCCGTTCCGCAGCCTCGAGCAGTACGAGCGCAAGAACGTACGGCGTGCGCGGGGCGACAAGCCGCTCGGGCAGTACGTCAAGGGTCTTCAGGCCCGCGAGCACGGAACAATCGAAGATGTCTATCGGCAGCTGGTCGTCGAGGACGAGGCGCTCGGCCGCGGCGTCGCGTCAGGCGCGCTCGTCATCGACAACCGCCTTCGTGACGCCCTGCACGAGCTCGCGGGCGGGGCTGCGGTTTCTCCGCCGAAAGTTGCGGAGGCCGCGGTGCGATTCGCTCGCGACGAAGCCGCGTTGCGGGACGCCGACCTGGTGCGGCTCGTCAGACGCCTCGACATCCTGCGAACGCGGCTGGAGACGATCGAGGCGCGAGGCTGGGCCCGTTCCCGCAGGAGGGGGCAGGCATGAAGCTGGCCATGACACTGCTCTTGCGAGACGAAGCCGACATCGTCGAAGCGCACCTCGTCTATCACCTCAAGGCAGGCGTGGACATCGTGATCGCGACCGACCACCGGTCGAGCGACGGCACGACGGAGATTCTCGAGTCTTATGCGCGTCGCGGGTATGTCCATCTGATCCGGCGTGAGGACGAACGCATCCGGCAGAGCGAATGGGTGACGCACATGGCGCGAGTCGCGGCGACCGAGCACGACGCAGACTGGGTGATCAACTCGGACGCAGACGAGTTCTGGTGGCCGCGCGAAGCGTCCCTCAAGCAAGTGCTCGCGGCGGTGCCGCGGGGGTACGGGGTGGTGAGCGCTGTCTCGCGTCCCTTCGTGCCTCGGCCGGGCTCCGAATGGTTTGCCGAACGAATGACCGCACGTCTTGCGCTGACAGCGCCGCTAAACGATCCCGCGACGCCGTACCGTCACGTCGCGAAGGTCGCTCACCGCGGGGACCCTCGCGTCGTCGTGCAGCAGGGAAACCACCGCGTCTCCGGGCTGTCGGACCGTGAGCTGACAGGGTGGTCGCCGCTCGAGGTCCTCCACTTCCCACTCAGGACGTCCGTACAGGCGGCCGGAAAGCACGAAAACACCTGGACGGCCTGGGCACTGAACCTCCGTGGAGATATCGCACGGGCGAGGAACGTCTTCGAGAAGGGTCGGCCCACCGCGTTCTACGAGCGGGTCGTCGTCGACGACACGACGCTCCGCCGTGGCCTTGAGGACGGCTGGCTCGTCGAAGACACGCGTCTCCGGGATGCGCTACGGGCTCTGCGAGACGCGTCCGGTCACTTCGTCGATCCCAACGGGGGCGAACCGCAACTTCGGTTCGAGTCTCCCTCGTTTGCGGAGGATGCCTCGCGCGCCCTCGAGTCCGTGCTCCTGGCCGAGGCGCACGGCGTCCGGCTTCAACGGCGGGCGGACGAGCTGGCCGCTCGCATCGACCGTAGAGGAACCGGCGCCGTGTACGGTTCCGCACCTCCATGAAGCTCGTAATGACGCTGGTCGTCCGAGATGAGTCGGACGTCGTCGACATGCAGATCGCCTATCACCTGAATGCCGGTGTTGACTTCGTGATAGCCGCGATCGGCGAGGCCTCGCAGGAGACGGCGGAGCTTCTCGCGCCCTACGAGCGGGACGGGTCCGTGCGCGTGCTGACCGAGCAGGGCGACGGCGGCGCGACCGACGTGCGCACACGCATGGCGAGGCTGGCGGCAACCGAGTTCGAAGCCGACTGGGTCATCAACGCCGAGCAGGCCGAGTTCTGGTGGCCGCGCGGCGAGAGTCTCGAGGACGTGCTCGCGCCGATCCCGCCGCGCTACACGATCGTCCAGGGGCTCCGGCGGTTGTTCGTCGCTCAAGGTGACGAGGACGGGGTCTTCAGCGAGCGGATGACGCTTCGCCACGCGGTGGTGAACGGATCAGGTGCAGCACCCGCGCTGGCGCTGCGACCCGTCCATCGCGGGGACCCGAGCGCTGTGGTACACCCTGATGGAACGGTGACCCTCGGCCGCCAGGTACCTCTCCGTGCCTGGTACCCACTCGAAGTGTTCCAGTTCCCGGACGGCGTGCGCGAGAGTGGCGAGCCCGCCGACTCCCTGGTGGAGGATCCGAGGCTCCGCGACGCATTGCGATCCTTGCGGGACACCGGCGGTGTCTCGTTCCGCACTCCCGACGTCGTGGACGATGCCGCCTACGCCGTGGAATGCGCGGCAGTCGGCGAGGTCGACCTCCCGCGGCTGGAGCAGTACGTCAGCGAGCTCGAGCAGCGCGTCGGCTGGCTCGAGCAGCGCTTCTGGCCACGGTTTCTGCGCGCTGCAGCCCGCCTAGTCGGCCGGGGCCCGTAGCAGCGGCCGCTAGCATCGCCCGGGTGACAGAGACCAGGGTCAAGGTCCGCGAGGCCAAGCCGGCGCCCGTTTCGCCGCCTTCGCACGATGATCGCGTCGACCGCGTGTTCGTCATCCGTCCGGCGCCGCGCTGGCCTCATCTCGACCTCGCGGAGCTCTGGCATTACCGCGAGCTGCTGCTCACATTCGTCTGGCGTGACATCAAGGTTCGCTACAAGCAGTCGTTCCTCGGCTTTGCGTGGGCACTACTCGTGCCGGTGTTCACGGCCACCGTCTACGTCGTCATCTTCGGCAAGTTCGCGAAGTTTCCGAACGCGAACATCCAGTACCCGATCCTCGTCTTCTCGGGCTTGCTCCCGATGCAGTACTTCACCTCCGCGCTGACCCTTTCCAGCACGAGTCTCGTCACCAATGTCAACCTCGTCACGAAGGTCTACTTTCCGCGGGTGTTGCTTCCCATCGCTGGAGTGCTCGTTCCCGCAGTCGACTTCATGATCGGTCTGCTCGTGCTCCTGGCGCTGATGGTGCGCTATAGCGAGTGGCCGACCGGCCCCGAATTCGCGCTTGCCCCAGTGTTCCTCGGTCTCGCGTTCGTGACGGCGCTCGGCATCGGCTTCCTTCTCTCCGCGCTCAACGTTCGCTACCGCGACGTGCCGTACGCAATCCCCGTGTTCCTTCAGGTGCTTCCTCTGCTGTCGGGCGTTCCGTATGCCGTGAACGAGATTCCGCAAAAGTGGCAGTGGATTCTCTCCGTCAATCCGATGACGACCGTCGTCAGTGGCTGGCGCTGGGCAATCCTCAGCGGGCCCGCGCCCGACCCGGCCAAGGCGGCGATCGGCATCGCCGTCGCGATTGGGTTATTGGTCGCCGGCCTCGCGTTCTTCCGCCGCTCCGAGCCACGGTTCGCCGACACGATCTGATGGCGGTCTCGATCTCAGCCGAGGGGCTCTCGAAGCGTTACCGGATCGGCGAGCTGCAGGCGGGTTACGGCACGTTGCGCGAGTCGCTGGCCCGCAGCGCCCGCCGTCTCACCGGGGGACTGCACCATCAGCATCACCATCAGGACATCTGGGCGCTTCGCGACGTCTCGTTCGACGTGCCCACCGGCCAGGTGGTCGGAATCATCGGACGTAACGGAGCGGGGAAGTCGACCTTGCTGAAACTGCTGACGCGCATTACCACACCGACCGAGGGACGTGCGGAGATCCGCGGGCGCGTGGGCAGCCTCCTCGAGGTCGGGACCGGATTCCACCCCGAACTGACCGGGCGGGAGAATGTCTTCCTGAACGGCGCCGTGCTCGGAATGAGGCGGCGCGAGATCCAGCGCAAGTTCCCCGAGATCGTCGAGTTCGCCGGCGTCGAGAAGTTCATCGACACTCCCGTGAAGCGGTACTCGAGCGGGATGTACGTGCGGCTCGCGTTCGCAGTCGCCGCGCATCTCGAGCCCGAGATCCTGCTCGTCGACGAGGTGCTGGCCGTAGGGGATGCTGAGTTCCAGAAGCGCTGCCTCGGACGGATGCAGGATTTCGGGGCGTCCGGCCGTACCGTGGTTTTCGTCTCACACAACATGCAGGCGGTTGCGCGGCTGTGCGAGCGCACGATTCTGCTCGACAACGGCCGCGTCATCCGCGACGGCCCGAGCCCGGACATCGTCGCCTACTACCTCCAGTCCGGACACGGCACGGGCTCGTTCCGGGAGTGGCCCGACGACGACAACGGTCCCGGAGACGGTGTGGCGAGGATGCGCTGGGTGCGTGTCGTCCAGGGTGACGACACGGTGGACACGCCCGACGTCCGCCGTCCGATCGGGATCGAGGTGGCGTTCCGCGTCTTGCGGCCCGGTCACGCGCTCTTTCCGAAGGTCAAGCTCTTCAACGGCGAGGGCGACACGCTCTTCAACGTTCTCGACACGGATCCACGCTGGCACGACTCTGCGCCGCCGGGGGACTACGTTTCCACTGCCTGGATCCCGGAGAACCTACTGAACGAAGGCTTCGTCACGGTCGACGTCGGGATCGTCTCGCTCGGCGCCAAGCTCCAGCCGCACACCGGCGAATATCAGGCCGTCTCGTTCCACGTCTACGACCCAGGTGAGGGCGACTCGGCCCGCGGGCTGTTCGGAGGGCAGTTGCGGGGCGCGATCCGCCCGTTGGTCGAATGGACGACTGAAGAGCGGTAGCTCGCGGCCCCGGATGAGCCAGGTCGTCGGGATCGTGCTCGTCCACAACGAGGACATCTTCGTCGAGCAGGCGATCAGAAACGTGGCAGAGTTCTGCGACCGGATCCACGCCGTCGACCATGTCTCGACCGACCGCACCTGGGAGATCATGCGCGCGCTCGAGCGCGAGTACGACCATCTCGATGCCAGCCGCCTACATCACGCGGGTCTGTCCCACGAATTGCTCGAGCCGTATGCCGGCACCGACACCTGGGTCTTCGGAGTCGACGGCGACGAGCTCTACGACCCTCCCCGGCTCCTCACCTTCCGCGAGGAACTCCTCGGCGGCGCCTTTCGTCACGCCTTCAAGGTTGCCTCCAACGTGTTGAACTGCGTCGCGGTCGATTCAGAGGAGCAGACGGCGACGGGCTATCTCTCTCCTCCGTCACGTTCGATCACCAAGCTCTACAACTTTGCGGCGATCGATTCCTGGGCTGGCGATGGGTCCGAGCGCCTGCACGGCGGAACGATCGTCTTCCGAGGGGGATACGGCGAGCGCAGCGTGGACAACATCGGCGAGCGGCTGTCGTGGGAAGAGACGCCGCTCCGCTGCCTGCATACGTGCTTCCTCAGACGTTCGCATCGAGATCCAGAGCCGAGTGAAGCGCCATCCGGCCGGCCGATCCTCGAGGAGAGTGCGATGCACGACCGGAGCATGCGCGGGGCGATCAAGCGACGGCTGCGCCGCTGGCCGCGTCTCGAGTCCTCGGCCTGGAAGCCCGAGAAGTACATGCGTGGCGAACTCGTCACGGTCGACGCTGGGCCGTTCCTGAGGAGGTCTAGCTGACCGAGTAGCGCTGCGCGGGACGGAGCCCGTTCGACCCGTCCGACTGGATCGAGAAGTTTCGCTCTGTCAGCGACGCCAGCGACGCAGGCGAGGAGTACGTGACAGTTGCAAGAGCGCGCGCCTTTCCCGTCGCGAAGCCGCCGCGGTGGAACCCGCACGTGTTGCAGAAGATGATCGTCCCCTTTGGTGCCGTAAAGCTCACCGTCCGGTCGGCGATCTTTTCGGCGAGCTCTTGCTCCGGCGGGTAGTTCTCGCCGAGAGGGCGCCAGGGCCAGAGGTGTTCGAGCTCGTTGCCGGGCGCGGTGCGCGGCACGTACTCGAAGGGGCCGGTCTCCTCGTCGACGTCCACGAGATAGAGAAACGCCTTCAACAGATGGCGGTCGTTGAAGTCGCGATGCCACCGCTGGGAGGAACGCCGTTCCGGGTCCTCGAGCGGCGGCGTGTACCAGACATCCACGTACTCGAGCTTGGCCCACATCCCCAGGTACGCGTTTGCGATGTCGAGCATGCGCGTGTTCAGCCCGAGCCGTAGCCACGGATCGTCGAGGCTCAGTTCGACGTCGTAGGCGTACTTGCGGACAAGAAACTCCTTCCCCTCACGGCGGCGCAACGCCGACTCGCTGCCCTCTTTTTCTCGCGCGAGCTCCGTCTCGGTCTCGGCGACGAAGCGGGCAGCCTCCTGCTCCAGCTCACCCCAGAGCTCCGGCGCGAGCTCCGAGAAGGGGATGGTCGCGTAGCCCTCAGGGCGCAGCTGGTCCAGGACTCCCTGCTGGAGCTCGTCGAGCACCGGGGGCTCATGCGTGTAGCGGCGACGCGCGGAGCGGTTCGCCAGCAGGCGATCATTCAGCTCATACGTTGCGACGATGCCCCGGCGCTCGAGGGCGGTAGCCACACGGTGCACGCGCGCCGCGAAACGTGTCCTCTTTCGGTGCATCGGCGGCAACCTTAGCGGCCGCGTTCTCTACCGTGTCGTCCATCGAAGGATCGCCACCCCTCCACGTGTTCTTCGCCTACCGGGACTCCGGGGAGCGCCGCAGCGCTCTGGCTCAGGCTCCCGGCGCGCTCGAGCGCTACCGGCTGTTCGGGCTGGACGAGCTCGCGACGCGGGGCGTCGGGGTGCGCCACAACCTGGAGCGCAATCGTGCTCCCCTGTCGACGCGATTAGTCGATTGGGGTCTCAACCGGGCTCTCTATCGGGCCGGCGGCTACGGAGGCGATTTCGTGTCCGTCCTACCGTCCCTGCGGAGGATGAACGCCGGGGACGTCGTGTTCTCGACGGTCGACACGGTGGGGATCCCGCTGATGTTCCTGAAGAGAGCCGGGCTCGTCCGCCGGCCTCTCGTCTACACCGCGATCGGGCTACCGGAGCGTCTCGTCCAGCTTCGTGGTCGGCTGATGCCCCGGCTGTATGCGAACGGACTCCGCGCGTGCCACACGATCATCACGTATGCGGAAAGCGAGGCCGAATGGCTCCGCTCCTGGCTCGGGCCGGGCGCACCGCCGATCCGCTTCGTTCCCTTCGGCGTCGATGTGAAGTCGTTCCAGCCGATGTCCGAGGTGTCTCCCCGCACCGACGTCATCTCCGTGGGCGCAGATCCCCGCCGTGACTTCGACCTGCTCAAGGGCGTCGCCGTGCGCCGGCCGGAGCTGAGCTTCCGAATCGTTGCAAGCGCGGACCATGCTCGCTCTCTAGGATCGCTGCCGGCGAACGTCGCGCTCGAGACGGACATCTCGCTCGAGGATGTGCGCAACCGGATTGCAGCAGCCCGCATAGTCGCGCTGCCCGTGCGCGACAACAGCTATTCGGGTGCGACGACCGTGCTGCTCCAGGCGATGGCCATGGCCAAGCCCGTGGTTGTGTCCCGCACCGACGCGGTCGCGACGGGTTACGGGCTCGAGAACGGGATCAACTGCCGCCTCGTCGAGCCAGCTGACGGTGACGCCCTCGAACGGGCGGTGGTCGAGCTCGTAGCGGACGCGGGCGCCGCATCGACGCTCGGCGCGCGCGCCCGCGAGACAGTCGAGCGCAGTTTCTCCTGGGAGCGCTATACGAACGCGCTCTGGGAGATCCTGTCGGGAACTAGGCGACCACCTTCAGGACGATCGGCAGGCTCGCCTTGACGCCGAGCTTGTCCGTCACCTGCACCCTCAGCCGATAGAGGCCGGTCTTGCCTGTCGCGACGCCGGAGAATTCACCGGTCTTCGCGTTGAGCTTGATTCCCGTGGGCAGGAGTCCCGGCAGCCCGCCGAGGATCCTCCACTTGAGTGGAGTCGCACCGCCGCGTGCCGTGAGGCGAGCTTTGTAGAGCTTTCCGATCTTGACGACCGGCAGGGCGCTCTTGACAGCGCTGAGCTTGGCAGCGACGACGACTGTGATGTCCACGCTCTGCACCAGCCCGAGCTGGTCCTGGACGGCAAGCTTGAGGGGATAAGAGCCGGCAAGAGTCGGCTTGCCGCTGATCGCGCCGGTGGTGGGATCGAGTGTCAAGCCGGCCGGGAGCGAGCCGCCCCCTTCGATCGACCAGCTCAGCGCCGGCCGGCCGCCGGTTGCCTTCGGTTCCATGGCGAACGGCTGACCGACCTCGGCTGCCGGAGGCTTCGCCTGAGTGATCTTCAGCTCCTCGACGACGGTGAGCGTGTACGTCTCGGAATCCGAGCGACCGCCGTCGGAGACCTGGATCACGACGGTGAAGTCGCCGGCTGCAGTCGGGGTCCCGGAAACGACCCCGTTCGAGCCGACGGTCATTCCCGGTGGGAGCGCGCCCGACTTCACCGACCAGGTCTGCGCACTGCTAGCGCCGGAAGCGCTGAGCTGGAAGCCGGGGTACGGCTTGTTCAGGAATGTCACCTTCGGGTTCAACGCGTTCTGCACGATGTTGATCCCAGGATTGATGGTTATGGAGAACTGCTTCTCCGTTGATTTGTCGTCACCACACCAAAAGATGCCGCCCTCCCACGACGGGATGTCCTGCATATCGATCCAGAAAGTCCACTCACCCGGCTGCGTCGGCGTTCCGCTGATCAACCCGTCCGACGACAACGTGAGGCCCGGCGGAAGCGCACCGACGGACTTGAACCTGACATATGGGACGCAGCCCGTTCCTTCGCGACCCTTGATCTGCATCGAGTACGGCTTTGCAGTCTCACCCGCTGGGCAAACCTTGATCACCGTACCTTGCGCTACGGGGCAAATCTCGTCGGGAAACGTCAGAGCACCGGCGCTGGGTATGACCACCCCGGCGACTGCGGCGGCCAGGACGGAGAGCAGCAGAAGTCGGCTGATGCGCATGAGAATGAGACTCCTTTGTATTGCGGGGCGACCCTTGAGACTGTCTGAAGCGCCGGATGGTAGCCGCAAGTCGCGACAATCACCGGAAATGACAAGGCGGGCATTGGTAAAAGTCCTGTTAAGAAGGTCTGCGCGCCGGGGCCGGACCGAACTGGACTGGCTGGCGTCGCGACGCGAGGCAAAGGACATCGCTGTCTTTCACGAGTTCCACCGGCCGCCCTACGGCGGTGGGAACCAGTTCCTCCTCGCGTTGGTGGGTGAACTCGAGAGGCGCACTCTCGCCGTCGAGGTGAACCGCCTCTCGGGTCGCACGCCTGCCTGCCTTTTCAACTCCTTCAATTTTGACTTCCGTAAGCTCCGTCGCTTCGCACGGGACGGAGTACGGATGGTGCACCGCGTCGACGGGCCGATCGGCGTCTACCGTGGCTTCGACGACGGGAGCGATCGCCGGATCGTCGGGATCAACCACGCCCTCGCCGACGCAACGATCGTGCAGTCGCGCTACAGCCTCCAGAAGCACCGCGAGCTCGGCTTCGACCTTCGTGACCCGATCGTAATCCCGAACGCGCCTGACCCTGCCATCTTCCATCCGCCGGCTACACGTGAGCCGCGCCCCGGCCGTCGTTTGCGCGTGATCGCGACGAGCTGGTCCGACAATCCACGGAAGGGAGCCGACGTCCTGGCCTGGCTCGACCGGAATCTCGACTTTGATTCCTTCGATCTCACCTTCGCCGGGAACACGCATGCGACGTACGAGCGGATCCAAGTGACGGAGGCCCTTGCGTCCGGGGCACTCGCGGACCTCCTGCGCGCCCACGACCTCTACCTCGCGCCGAGTCGCGACGATCCCTGCTCGAACGCGCTCCTCGAGGGGCTTGCCTGCGGGCTACCGGTCGCTTTTCTCCGCAGCGGTGGCCATCCCGAGCTCGTCGGCGAGGCAGGAATCGGGTTCGACGACGCGGAGGAGCTTCCGGCCGTGTTCGCTCAGTTGCGGCGGGAGCTCGAGGAGCGTCGTGCGGCGATCCGTGTGCCCGCTCTCTCGGACGTAGCCGATCGCTACTTGGAGATCCTGCGCGGATGACGACTGCACTGCAACGCCTGACGCTCGGCGCCTATGTGCTCGCGCGGACAGCTGCCTGGCCGGACGCCTCGCGGCTTTTCGTTGTCGGGGATGGTTTCGGCTGGTCGATCGACGACGACCGGGCACGACTGACGGCAACCGCGCGACGGCTGGGCTACGAGGTGGCGCCACCGTCCTGGGCACGGTTCGGGCGTCGGCAGGCCGTCTTTCACCACGACCATTTCGGCGCGCTGCAACCGCGTTGGCTCCAGTCGTCCCACCGGCTCGGCCTCAGCTACTTCCACGGCCGTCCGGGAACTGCCGGCTACGCGGAATTCGATCATGCTTATGAGACGCTCAAGAAGCATGCGTCCCGCGTCGACCGAGTTCAGGTAACGCATGCGGAGATGCACGAGCTCGTGGCCGACGCCGGAGTCGCGGCGGACAGGATCTTCCGCATTCCGATCGGTGTCGACCTCGCGCGTTTCTCCGTCGCAGGCCCATCCTCGCGGTCCACTGCGCGCGAGCTGCTGGGCGTTCCGAGCTCTGCGTTCACGATCGGCTCGTTCCTCAAGGACGGCATCGGGCTCGGCGACGGGCGGGAGCCGAAGCTGGTGAAAGGGCCGGACACGCTGGTGGCGGTGCTGGACCGGCTGCGTACATCGATTCCGGAGCTGTTCGTCCTCATCACGGGCCCGGCACGCGGTTACGTGCGCAAGGAGCTCGACCGGCTGCACATCCCCTACAAGCATCACGTGCTCACTTCGCGTGACGAGCTCGCGCGCGTGTATCACGCGCTAGACGTCTCGCTTGTCACCTCTCGGCAGGAAGGGGGCCCCAAGGCGCTTCTCGAGTCGATGGCCGCGGGGATTCCGCTCGTCACAACCCGTGTCGGGCAGGCGACCGAGCTGGTGGTCGACGGGCAGAACGGCCTCGTCGCCTCCGTCGACGACGTCGAGGCGCTCGCCGATGCGGTGCTGCGGATCCACGCCGACGGTGAGCTCGCGACTCGGTTGCGATGGAGAGGACGGCCGACCGCGGAGGCTCACGCAGAGGAACGCCTTGATTCCCGTTGGGCCGAGCTGCTCGAGGGATTCGTCAAAAAGGACGAAGCGCGTGCGGATTGACCGCGCCCGCGTCGGGCGCTACGCGCGGGCGGGATGGCGCTGGGCGCGTCTGCTCGCGCCGAAGCGCGCCAAGCCTGGTGCGCGTGTCTTCTACGCACAGGACTCGATCCCGGAGCCGGGCGCGCCCGTCGCCGGCGGAACGGCGAAGGTCCAGCGCTTGGCGTCGAGGTTCCCAAACAGGCCGACGGACTTCAACGTTCTCTACTTCGGATCGACGTGGCTGCCGCGCGATCTCGAACCTCTGCTGCGCTTGGCGGAACTTCGGGCGATTCCGGTGGTGGTGAACCAGGACGGCGTCGCGTATCCGGGTTGGGCGGGCGAGCGGACAGACGCCCTGAACCGTCCGCTGCGCCGCGCGCTCCAGGCCGCCGATCACGTCCTCTACCAGAGTCGGTTCAGCAAGGATTCGTCTGACCTCTACCTGGGCGAGCCGAACGGCAGCTGGGAGATCCTCCACAACGCCGTCGACGTCGATCGCTTCGTGCCCGCATCGGAGCATCCCGCGGGACCCCCGGTCCTGTTGCTCGGCGGCGACCAGACGCAGGCCTACAGGGTCGAGCTGGGCCTCCGGACCTTCGCGTGCCTGCTCCGGATCCATCCCGAAGCACGCCTGCTGGTAAGCGGCCGACTCGTTTCGTCCGTTGAGCCTCTGCTGGCTGAGCTCGATCTTCGCGAGCGAGTCGAGCTGGTAGGCCGCTACGCCCAGCGCGATGCACCGAAGCTCATCCGGCGGGCCCACCTGTTCTTGCACACGAAGGTGAAGGATCCGTGTCCTAGCGCGGTGATCGAGGCGATGGCCTGCGGCGTCCCTGTCGTCTATCCAGCGAGCGGGGGGACGGTGGAGCTTGTCGGCAACGAGGCCGGCGTCGGCGTGCCGCATCCGGAGAGTTGGGAGCGAGACGAGCCGCCCTCGCCTGAGGCTCTCGCCGACGCAGCCGCACGAGTCCTGGCCGATCTGCCGACGTACCGTGCGGCGGCGCGGACGCGCGCCGTCGAGCGTTTCTCGCTCGAGCCGTGGCTCGACCGCCACACGCAGCTGTTCGCTGAGCTAGCGCGCTAATGCCTCGACCCAGATCTCGCCCCAGACGAACAGGGGCTCTCCCATCTCCCAGCCAGCCGCCGCGAGCTCGCCGCGCAGGACCTGCGGGTCGTACTCCACTTGATGCTCGGGGTCGGAGAAGTGCGGCAGGCCGACCTCCCGGCGCAGCGGGACCGTCCAGTCACGGTCCAGGACCGGTACTCGGATGAGCAACCGCTTCGCGCCGGCTCGCTCACGCAGCACTCGCAGCAGCTCGACGCGCGGGCCGATGTGCTCGAGTACATTCGACAGGACGGCTACGTCGACGATCTCAGCCGGTGCGTAGTCAACTGCGTCGGCCTGCACATACGTCACGCGGGAATGTGCAAATCGCGTGCGCGCGAACTGGAGCATCCATGGGCTCGCATCGATCGCTGTGACGTTCGCGCCCGCGCGCTCCGCTATGTCGTACGCGAGCTCGCCCTTGCCGCAGCCGACGTCGAGCACCCGCTCGCCCCGCTCGATGCGGTCGACGAAGAAGTCGTGGTAGCGCGTCAGACGATGCTTCGCGTGCACTCCCGCGTCGTAATCGATCGCACCGAGGTCGACGCCCACGTACGCGTCCTGGTAGACCTCGAGGAGCTCGCGCATCGCCTTCCTGTGGTCGCTCTGCGCGCGGACCGTTCCGAGCCAGAGCCGGAAGAGCGGCCGCCACACGGCATAGGGGAAGAGCACGCGAAAGGGGCGCAGCGGCACGCGGCGGCCGATGCCACCCATGACCCGGCGCAACGTCCACGGCCGCTTCGTCACGACCGGTAGCCCAGCACTCGCCCGCGGAGAGTCGCGAGGTGGAAACGGACCCGCGCCCAATCTCGCCGTGCCACGGCGAGCAGAGCCCCGCCAAGTGGGCGGGCGAGCATGCGGCCCACCGTGTGGACCGGATAGCGGTGCTTGCGCAGGATGTACCCGATGCTGGCGCCGTCGCGCGCGCCTACCGATCGCAGCGCGGAAGGCGAAAGCACTTTGTCCTCGTGGACGATCACAAGGTGGGGGTCGTACTGGATGCGCGCGCCCGAGTCGAGTGCGCGAACGAGATATTCGGTCTCTTCGCCCGAAGACCAGGGCCCTACTGCCCCCAGGCCGAGCTGCTCGTCGAACTCACCTACGCGCTCCACGACGGACCGCCGCAGGAAGATCGTGAACGAGATCGCCCGGTTCCAGAGATTCTGCCGGGTCAGGAGCGTCGAGTCGCTCGCCCATGACGCCGTCGACTGCCCATCTTCGCCGATTGCCCGCCCGGTGAGGCCGTCCAGCCCGGGTTCCAAGGCGAATCGCCGCGCAACGCGCTCCAGCAGGTCGGGCGCGAAGACGCAGTCGTCGTCGGGGAACGTGACGAGCCCGGCGCGGATCTGGCCGAGCGCCGCGTTCCGTGCGCGGGAGAGCCCACGCGGCGCGCGCAGCCGCACCACGTCCAGCGCGGGGTGGCTCGCCAGTATCCGGTCGAGGCGGTCGTCGTCGTTCTGGTCGACGAGCATGACCCGGAGTGCGGCGTGCGTCTGCGCGTCGAGGGAATTCAGGAGCCGCCCCAGCTGATCGACTCGGTCCACGGTGGCGACCACGAGGTCGAACGATGGAAGCTCGCCGTGCGCCACGGCAATACGCTAACGCCCATGCCGCTCGTCTCCGTGCTTCTGGCCGTCCACGACGACTCGGGCTTCCTCGGCGAAGCCGTCCAGAGCGTGTTGCGGCAGACGGTGGACGATCTGGAGCTGATCGTTGTCGACGACGCTTCCACGGACGCCACGTCGGCGTTGCTGTCGGCCGTTGAAGACCCGCGTCTCGTCGTGCTGACGAACGACGAGCAGGCCGGGCTGGCGTCCTCGCTGAACCGAGGGCTGGCGCAGGCAGGCGGCCGCTACGTCGCCCGCCTCGACGCCGACGATGTTGCTCTCCGCGACCGTCTCGAGCGCCAGCTCGAGCGGCTGGGGAGACGCGACCAGCCGGCGATTGTCGGCTCGGCCGTGCTCGATGTCAACGCTGCCGGCAGGCCGGGCACGCTCCACCGCAACCCTTCGGGAGCGACCGGCATCCGCTGGCTCGCCTTGTTCGGCTCGCCGTTCTTTCATCCGACGGTGCTCGTCGATCGCAAGCGCGTCGATCGTGCTCAATTGCGGTACGACCCGTCGTACCTCGAGAGCGAGGACTATGAGCTTTGGGCTCGGCTGCTTTCTGCCCTCGCTGGCGCGAACCTCGCGGAGCCGCTCGTGCTCAAGCGAGTGCATCCCGGGCAAGCCTCGCTGCGGCGCGGCGCGCTCCAGGCGTCGTTCCAGCGTCAGGTCGCAATGCGTGAGATCGACCGGATTGCACCTGGGCTCACGGCCGACGAGGCAGAACTTGCCTGGGGCCTCGGTAGCGGCCGAGAAATCACTCCGGCGGCGCCACCTCATGGCTGAAAACGCTCAACAAGCCGCGCGATGCGATCTGCGTTGCCGTCGTCTCCCCAGAACCGACGCCGTACCGCTCACCGCTCTTCGATCGCGTCGCGTCCCGGCCTGAGGTCGATCTCACCGTGATCTATGCGGCGGAGACAGTCGCCGATCGCACCTGGTCGGTGGAGCCGGAGCATCGGGCGGAGTTCCTGCGTGGCCGACGCTTCCCCGGGTTGTACGGGCTCCTCCGCCATGACTATCCGATCACCCCGGGGATCGGACGCGCCCTCGCTCGCCTCAGTCCCGACGTCGTGGTGATCTCGGGCTGGAGCACGTTCGCGTCGCAAGCCGCGATCGCCTGGTCGCGCGGGCACGGAATCCCCTACGTCCTGCTGGTCGAAAGCCACGACCTCGGTCCACGCGCACGCTGGCGCCGGGCGGTGAAGGGCGCGGTCGTTCCGAGACTCGTGCGGAAGGCGGCCAACGTTCTCGTGGTCGGGAACGCAGCGCGGGAGTCGGTCGTCGCACGCGGCGCACGGCCCGCCGACGTACGGATCTTCGCGAACACCGTCGACGTCGACGCCTGGGGAAAGCGGGCCGGATGGTTGCACGCGAATCGTGACGAGCTGCGTGCGCGCGGCGGCTTCGCGCCGGAGCACGTGGTGGTTCTGAGCGTTGCGAGGCTCGTGCCGGAGAAGGGGCTCCATACGCTCATTCGAGCGGCGGCGACGACCGGCGACCAGCGAATCCGAGTCGTCGTGGCAGGTGGTGGCCCGGGCTCACAGCAGCTGACGGAGCTCGCGCGGGAGCTGGGGGTACCGCTCACGCTGCTCGGCGACCTGACGCAGGAAGCACTCGCCGAGGAGTACGCGCGAGCGGATGTCTTCGCGCTGCTCTCGCTGAACGAAACCTGGGGGGTCGTCGTCAACGAGGCGGCCGCGTCGGGACTGCCGCTCCTCCTTTCCGACCGCGTCGGCGCCGCGCACGACCTCGTCCGCGATGGGGCGAATGGCTTCGTCATTCCGGCCGAGGATGTGCGCGCCGCGGCCGCGGCACTCGAGCAGCTGGCCAGCGACACTGAGCTGCGCCACACTGCGGGCGCGCGCTCGCGGGACCTGGTGCGCGACTGGGGCTACGAGCCGTCGGTCGAGAACTTCGTCTCGGCCGTACGTGAAGCAACCTCGCGATAGATCTCCTCTTGGAGATCGGTGACGTGATCCCAAGACGTGCGTCGCGCCGCAGCGATGCCGCCCCGCGCGAGCCGCGCGCGGAGCTCCGGATCAGCGAGGACGCTGCTGACAGCGTCGACGACTGCGGCGCGCTCGTACGGGACGATGAGTGCCTCGCCTTCCTCGAAGAAGCTGGCGATGCCGCAGCGGTCGGAGACGATCACGGGCGTTCCGGCGGCGGCGGCCTCGGCCGCGACGATGCCGAAGCTCTCCCCGGCTGAGGCGAGTACGAACACATCGGCCTGGGGATACAGGTCGTGCGGTGGTTCGTCCGTCAGCGGAAGCGTGTGGATCCTCCCGGCGGTGGCCGCGTCTTCTTGGGCTCGCTCGACGAGCGCGGACGTCCCGTGGCGGTCGTCCGGCCCTGAGATGACGAGATGCGCTCCGGTGAGCCGGCGCGCGGCCTCGAGCAGGTGCTCGATGCCTTTGCCTGCCGCGATCCGCCCGACGTAGAGAATGACCGGGGCGTTGCCGGCAATGCCGAGGCGCGAACGGAGGTCGCCGTTCGCCTCCGCGCCCGAAGGCTCGGGAAATCCGTTGCCCCGCACACTTACCTTCTCGGCCAGGACGCCCGAGGCAACGACTCCGTCGGCCTCTCGCTGCGAGGCCACCACCACGGCGGCAGCTCCTCGGGCGACTCCTCGATACAGCGTCGCGTCGAGCGCCCGCTTCAGCAACACTTTCCGCAGGCGAGGTTCGAACATCCCGAGCGGCTCGAAGACGTAGGGGATACGAGCAACGCGGCACCACGCAGCGACCCCGGTCGTCACCGGGTCACGGAAGCCGAAGATGTGCACGACGTCGGGCCGGTTCACCCGGGCAAGTGCGGCGGGCAGCGTCGGCGTTATGCCCATCCAGCGGTAGCGAAGCGGTGTCGAGAGATAGTGGACGGTGGCGCGGTCGACGACGCCGACCGAGGATCGAAGGGCCGGGCGCCGATGGAGGTCGACGATCGTCGTCGTGACGACGTCGACGTCGTTGCCTCGCGAGACCAGCCGACGGACAAGCTCGCCGGCGGCGACGACCGGACCGCCGAACGCGCGCGAGGGCGCCCACACCGGTGCGGCGAAGAGGATGCGGAGCCGGGGTTCGTTCACCGGTACTAGCCTTGCCTGAATGTCCGGCCGCCGCAAGCCGCGTCTGCTCGTCCTGAACCAGTACTACTGGCCGGGTATCGAGGCGACGGCCCAGCTCTTGACGGAGCTCTGCGAGGCGCTTTCGGAGGATCTGGACGTCAAGGTCGTCACCGGCCAGTTGCATGGACAGGAGGCGCAGCCACACCGCAGCTTCCGTAATGGCGTCGAGATCCTCCGGGTTCCGTCGACGTCGTTCGAGCGCTCGAAGCTCTTCGCGCGTGCGTCCAACTATGCGACCTACCTGACGAGTGCGCTGCTCCGCGGTCTGCGCGGGCGGCGGCCAGACGTCGTTCTCTGCATGACCGACCCGCCGATCGTCGCGAACGTCGCCCTGCTCGTAGCGCGCCGCTTCCGCGCACCGCTGGTCGTCATCAGCCAGGACGTCTTCCCGGAGATCGCCGTCCAGCTGAAGCGACTGGAAAATCCGGTCGTGATGAGCCTGCTGCGCGGCCTCGTCGGCCTCTATCTGCGCCGGGCCGAAAGGATCGTCGCGATCGGCGACACGATGCGCCGACGCCTGGAGCAAAAGGGCGCGCCGCCAGAACGCATGCTCGTCATTCCGAACTGGATCGACACGACTCGCCTGAGCCCACTGGACAAGTCGAATCACTGGTCACGAAGCTGGGGCGTCGACGAGAAGTTCGTCGTCATGCACTCGGGCAACGTCGGACATGCGCAGGATCTCGACTCGCTCATTCGCGCCGGGACGTTTCTGCGTGACCTCGACGATCTCCTGATCATGATCATCGGCATGGGGGCGCGTCACGCCGAGCTCGTCGCGCTTGCGGGACTGCTCGAGGTCGACCAGGTGCAGTTCCTCTACTACCAGTCGCGCGCGGTCTTGCCTCAGTCGCTGTCGGCCGCAGACGTGCACGTCGTCGGGCTCGCCGCCGGCCTCGCCGGCTATGTCGTTCCCAGCCGCTTGTACGGGATCCTCGCCGTCAGCCGACCGGTGATCGTCGCGGCGGATGCCGAGAGCGAGACCGCACAGCTCGTCAGCGAGGCCGGTTGCGGCATCGTCGTTCCGCCCGGAAGACCGGAGCTGCTCGCCCGTGCGCTTCGCGACGCGCACGACGGGAAGTACGACCTGGAGGCGATGGGCGCGCTTGGGCGCGAATGGGTCGAGCGAGAAGCCGACCGCTCGGTCGCCGTGCGTCGCTACCGCGACCTGCTGCTGGGACTTGCGTCCTAGCTTCGCCGCGGCCGCGCTCGTCGCGGCTCTCGCGCTCGTCGCCGGCTGGAACGTCTACGCATATCCGAGCGGTGCCGGCTACGACGTGCGCCAGCACCGCGAGTACGCCGACCTGCTGATCCACCACGGCCAGATCCCGGGGCCGGAGTCGCGCAGCGAGTACTACACGCCGCCCGTGTTCTATGTCCTCGCCGGTGCCGCGACGGTCGTCGGCGAGCACGTTCATCCCGGAGACCCGCACAAGCTCGGGCAGGTGCTGAACTGGTTCGTGCTGCTCGCGACGGCCGTCGTCCTGTGGCTCCTCGCGCGCGAGCTCTTTCCGCGGCGTCCCTGGCTGCAGCTCTCCGCACTCGCGTTCTTCTGCTTCCTGCCGGTCGTCCTGCGCGTCGGTGCGATGTTCCATCCGGAGCCGCTGTCGATGCTCCTGTGCGCGGTTGCGTTGCTCCTCGCCTCGCGCATGCTCGGACGCCACGACTACCGCTGGCAGCTGGCAGTCGCAACGGGCGTGGCGCTGGGAATGGCGCAGCTGGTGCGCGCCTTCTCACTGTGGACCTTCGCCGCCGTCGTGCTGGGCTTTGCAGCGGCGCGCGCCTGGAGACCGTTGCTGGTGATCGTTGCGGCAACCGCCGTCCTCGCGGCGCCGTGGTACGTCCGGCAGGCGATCGAGTACGGCAATCCCGTCTTCGATCGGCCGACGAAGCACGAGGCGATCTGGAACCGGCGTCCCGCCCGCTTCTACGTCGGTCTCGGGCTTCCCGCCGTCATCACGGATCCGATCCGGCCGCACTTTCTCAACGAAGCGATTCCGACGACGTACAGCGAGGTTTGGGGGGACTACTTCGGCGTCTGGCGTGGAAGCCGGGAGAGCCAGAGCATCCTCGGCTTCCTCCCGACTTTGCTCGCAATCGTTGGCTGGGCGGTGTTGCTGGCGCGTTCCCGGCGGGATTTCGCGCGGCTGCCGGCGGCCCTGCTGCCGGGTCTGGGAATCCTGGGCTACCTCTATTTCACGATCAGCTATCCGACCCCTGACGGTGATGTGCTGAAGGCGAGCTACATGCTCACGACCGCACCGGCCTGGGCGCTCGCCTTCGGGTATGCCGTGGACAGGCTGCCGGGTCGCCTGCGCCTCGTCGTGGTCGCAATCCTGGCCGCCTCGGCGCTCGCAAGCCTGCCGTTCCTGCTGTACTGACCGCCGTGACGGCCGTTCTCTTCACGTGTGCCGGGCAACGCGTGGACATCGTGGGCGCGTTCCACCGCGCGGGCGCCACGACCGTGGCGGCGGACGCCAATCCACTTGCGCCCGCGCTCTACCACGCGGACGAGCACGCCCTCGTGCCGAGGATCGACGACCCGGATTACGTTCCGGCGCTGCGGGCGCTCGTCGAGCAGCACGACGTGCGCCTGATCGTGCCGTTGACCGATCTCGACCAGGTCACGCTCGCACGCTCGCGCGACGAGCTCGGTGCGGTGGTTCTGCTCCCGGAGGCGGAGATTGTCGAGCGACTCGGCGACAAGTACCTGGCGCACCTTCTGTTCGAGGAGCGTGGGATCGCGTCGCCGCCGACGTGGCTCCCGAACGGCGTGCCCGACGACGCGACGTTTCCGCTGCTCGTGAAGGCGCGCCACGGCTTCGGCTCCCGGCACATCTATCGCGCCGCCGACGGCGCGCAGCTCGGCTTCTTCCTCGGCTACACGCCCGTCGATTCGATCGTGCAGGTGTGTCTCGGTGGGGAGGAGTTCTCGATCGACGTGTTCTGCGATCTGGAAGGCCGCTGCCTCAATGCGATCCCCCGCACGATGATCGAGTCGAAGGGCGGCGAGTCGATCAAGGGAATGACCATTCGCGACGAACGATTGATCGAGCTCGCACGGGACGTCGCCGAGAAGCTCGAGCTCGTCGGACCGGCGAACATCCAATGCTTTCGCGAGACCGACGGGGCGCACTTCCTCACCGACATCAACACACGGTTCGGCGGCGGGTTCCCGTTGCCGCTTGCGGCGGGCGGACGCTATCCGGAGCTTGCGCTCGCCCTTGCGCGCGGCGAGCATCCCGAGCCACGCCTCGGCGACTTCCGTGAGGGCATCGTCATGACGCGCTTCTTCTCCGATCTCAGCCTCACGCCGAACGGCGACGGGACGCTGAAGCCGCTCGCACCCGCCGAATGAAGTTTGTAGTCACCGGAGCGGCTGGATTCATCGGCTCGCAGCTCGCGGAGAGGTTGCTGGACGGCGGGCACGACGTCGTCGCCGTCGACTGCTTCACCGACTACTACGACGCGGCCTTGAAGGAAGAGAACGCGGCCGGCCTCGAGGTCGCACGCCTCGATCTCGCAGAGGAGACTCTCCACCTTGCCGGTGTCGACGGCGTCTTCCACCTCGCCGGGCAACCGGGTGTGCGCAGCTTCGGGGACGTCTTCGAGGAGTACGTGCGCCGGAACCTGCTGGCGAGCCGAAGAGTCTTCGAGGCCGCCGCCGCCGCCGGCACACGGGTCGTCTTCGCGTCGTCGTCGTCGATCTACGGCGATGCGGAGCGGTACCCGACACCCGAGGAGAGCGAGCCGCGTCCGATCTCCCCGTACGGAATCACGAAGCTTGGCTGCGAGCAGCTCGCGTACGCCTACTCGCAAGGCTTCGGGCTCGACGCGGTCGTCCTGCGCTACTTCACGTTCTACGGGCCGCGCCAGCGTCCCGACATGGCCCTCGCCCGCATCGTCGGCGCGCTGGCGCGGGGTTCGTCGTTCGAGCTGTACGGTGACGGGCTCCAGTCACGCTCGTTCACCTACGTCAGCGACGGGGTCGAGGCGACGATTGCGGCGATGGAGCGCGCGCGGGCGGGCACCGTCTACAACGTCGGCGGCGGGGAGGAGGCGACGATGCGCGAGGCGATCGCAACGTTGGAACGGGTGTCGGGTCGGACGCTCGACCTGGTCCAGCGTCCGACGGCCGCCGGAGACGTCAGGCGCACTTCCGCGGACGTGGCCCGGATCGAGCGCGACCTCGGCTGGCGCGCGACGACCTCGTTGCAAGACGGTTTGCAAGCCCAGTGGGAATGGGCCTCCGCTAGAGTCGCCGCGCCTTGAGCACCCGCGACGTCGACCTCGAAGCCGAGCAAGAAGTCGATCTCGGCCGCTACTGGAGCGCGATCGTCTCGCACTGGTGGCTCCCCCTCGTCGGGCTCCTCGTCGGCGCGGTGCTCGGCTACCTCGTCTCGCTGGGGGGCAACCAGGTCTGGAACGCGAGCTCCACCGTCTACCTCGGCGCGTCGTACAGCATCATCGGCGGCAACCTGCTCCAGGGGCCGCAGGCGAATCCCGCCACGGTCGGCACGATCGCGCACGCGCAGGACTCGATCGCGCAGGCCGCAGCCGCGGCGGGAATGCGCCCCGACGACCTGAGAGGCAGCGTCTCGACCAAGACCATCTCCACCGGTGCCGGTGCGAGCACGCTGCGGGTGACCGCCAACCCGCTCGTGCGGCTCACCGTGCAGGCTTCCACTCGACGGAAGGCGCAGGTGGCGGCAAACACGCTTGCCGGGATCGTGGTCGAACGGTTGTCGCCGTTCGCCGACAAGAAGATCGCGGGCCTGGAAGAACGCATAGCGGCCGACCAACAGCAGGTCGACGCAATCCAGCGCCAGGAGCGAAGTGCGTCGGACGCGACCGCGAAGGCCGTGTTCGCGCTCCATCTCGGCGACGTCCTCGACGACCAGCTGCAGGCGAAGCAGCTGCTCATCCAGGCGCAGGAGGTCGAGCGGCCGGCAGTGCTCACGCGCGCGGCCGCGGTGAAGACGACGGCACGCAGCCGCAGGAACTCGGTCGTCGTGGCGGCGTTCCTCGGGCTGCTGATCGGACTGCTCGCAGCATTGCTGTGGGAGCCGCTCATGCGCCGCCGCGCGCGCTGATGCTGGAGGACAGGACCGTGGCGGTGGTCGTTCCCGCCTACGACGAGGAGGCGCTCGTCGCGACGACGATCCAGGGCGTTCCCGACTTCGTCGATCGGATCTTCGTCGTCGACGACGCGTCGCGCGACGGGACTGCAGCAGCAGCCCGCGGCACGGGCGATCCGCGCGTCGAGGTCGTGACGCATCAACGCAACTCAGGGGTGGGTGCGGCGATCGTGACCGGGTACCAGCGTGCGCTTGCCGAGGGGGTCGACGTCGTCTGCGTGATGGCCGCCGACAATCAGATGGATCCGACCGACCTGAAGAAGATCGCTCTACCCGTTGCCCGAGGGGAGCTCGACTACGCGAAAGCGAACCGCCTCATCTCCGGAGAGGCATGGCGCGTCATTCCTCGCTCGCGCTACCTGGGCAATGCCGTGCTCTCGCTTCTGACGAAGATCGCGTCCGGGTACTGGCACATCGCCGATTCGCAGTCCGGGTATACAGCGGCCAGCAGGGAGATTCTGGAACAGCTCGACCTGGATCGCATCTACCCCGGCTACGGCATGCCGAACGACATGCTCGTTCATCTGAACGTGTGGAACGCACGGGTGCGCGACATCCCGTCACGTCCTGTCTACGGCGTCGGCGAGCAGTCGGGGATCAAGATCCGGAAGGTCATCCCGAGGATCTCGTGGTTGCTCGTGAAGGGCTTCTTCTGGCGGATGCGCGAGAAGTACGTGATCCGGGACTTTCACCCGCTCGTCTTCTTCTACGCCTTCGGCTTCCTGATGACGCTGCTGGGTCTCGGGCTCGGAACCGCGGAGGTCGTTCTGCGGCTCATGGGCAACGCCGTCTCGGTCGGCACTGTAGTGCTCGTCGCGCTCCTGCTGATCTTCGGCTCCCAATTCACGCTTTTCGCCATGTGGTTCGATATGGAGTCGAACAAGGATCTGCGCTAGCCGTAGTACGCCCGGCGGCGGCCACGGCACGAGACAATGTGACTGGCTGGGGGTCAGGCGCCAGCGGGGGCAGTCAGTAGCATCCGTCAGGGTGGCGATCGGCGTCAACACCGTCAGCCGCGGGCGCGTCGCATCCCGGCTGAGGGAGCGCCTCTCTTCCCGGGTCGTCTGGATCCTCCCGTTCGCTCTCGTCGGGGTGTTCTACGCCTCGACTCGCCTTGCACTCCTGCGGCGCTTTCCGGGCTTCATCGACGAGGCCGCCTATGCCTCGTGGGCGCTCCGGGTGCACGACAGCGTCAACGACCGCTTCGTGGCCCTGGCGTACGGGAAGCTGCCACTGCTGTCCTGGCTTGGGGCGGGACTTGTATTCGCCGGCATCGGTCCGCTCGACGCGGTGAGGATCGTCTCGATCCTTGCCGGCCTTGGGACGATGGTGATCGCCGCACTGCTCGCCGGCCGCCTGGGCGGGCGTCCCGCCGCTCTTACTGCCGCCATGTTCTATGCGGTTCTCCCGCTGGCATTCGTTCACGACGTGATCGGAGTAATGGAGCCCTTGGTGACGGCGCTGCTCGCCGTTGCTCTCTACCTTCAGGTCCGTCTGGCGGAGCGACCGCAGGTCGTAACAGGCCTGTTGCTCGGGCTCACGATGGGAGCGGCGCTATTGACGAAGGAGACAGGCATGTTCGCGCTCGTCTTGCTGCCTGCTTCGCTGCTCGCCTTCGACTGGAAAGGCGACCGCCTTGGGCGTCGGCTGCTGTCCTGGATCGGCTGTGCCGGCACCAGCCTGGCGCTAACCGCGATCGTCTACCTGGTGCTCACGCTGAGCGAGCTCTGGGACGACTATCCCAGGGCGCGTGAGTCGTTGGGCATCGTGCGTAGCTTCGGCGACGGTGTTGCGCATCCGTGGCGTTGGATCCAGGAAACGTGGCCTACCTACCGGCCGGAGCTAGTCGGCTACGTAACAGTGCCGATCGCGCTCGCAGTGGTAGTCGGCGTCATCTTCGCGTTCCGCCGAAACGTCCGACTGGCCTCGATCTTCCTGCTCTGGCTTCTCGCTCCGCTGTTCGTCGATTTGATCTTCCTGCCCGGTGCGTTCACGCGGTATCTGGTCCCGATGTCACCGCTTATCGCGCTATTTGCCGGGTATGGAGTCGTACGCGGTGGGCAGGTTCTCGCGCAGGCGACGCGACGGTCACACCAGACGAAGTGGATCACTGCGGGCGTCGCACTCGTTGTCGTTTCGACAGCTCTGGTCCTCGATGCTCGTGTGCTTGCCAATCCCTCGACCGCCCCCTACCCGGGAAGCAGCAGGGGCGAGTACGCGACCGGTTGGGGGGCAGGAACCGGCTGGCCACAGCTGGCCGCGGAGTTGCGCCTACGTGCGACGAACGGCCCAATCGTGGTCGCCTCGTACGCTGGCCAAACGGAGGCCTTGCCCTTGCTGCTGCGAACCGACGGCCGCATTCAAATCGTGCGTGGCCAGCCCGGCCAGTCTGGGCCCGAAGCGTCGGCGGATTACATCGTGGAGAACGGCACGCCTCTTCCGCCTGACGCCGGCGTCGGCACCCTGCGTCCGGTTTGGACATTCCACCGTCCTCAGGCCGGCACACCGATCGTCCTCTACCGTCGCGGCGTCGTCTGGCAGGGGACCTTCTACGAGACCCCGGACGCGTTGCGGCGCGGCCTTGCGGTCAGCGACCCAGCGTTCGATCGTTTCATCGCGGCCCACTCGCGCATTCGCGCCTGGTACGTCGCTGAGAGTTCACGCTAGAACCCCCGTTGGCCTGCGGTGCGCTTACGGATCATGGGCAAGGCGGTCCAAGTGGGAAGGCGGTGCTCGTCGCCCTCTTATTCATCTTCGGGTCGCAGTTCACGCTCTTTGCGATGTGGTTCGATCTGGAATCTCACAAGGATTTGCGCTGAGGCCGCCTGCCTGTGCTAACGCTCGACAAAGCGGCGGTCCACCGGCTCATCATCGTGATGCGATGGCTGCCAGCGCTCGCTGCCGCCGCGTACCTCGCTACTGTGGCAGTGCTTGGTCCCGAGCTCGTCCGTGATGTCGGATGGGACACCGATGCCTCGGGCCCGCTAGTACTCGCGGAGCGCCTCCGCGGCAGCGGCCCCGTCTACATCCCGCACTACGGGGAGTGGACGTCGCTCTGGTGGCTGCTTGCGACCCGAACTCTGCCGTGGCACGCGCAGCTCTGGGAGGCGACAGGCTACGCCTTCGCAGTTACGGCTGCGGTGCTGCTCGGGTGGTCTATGACGCGAGTGGCCGGCAGATGGGCGGGACCGACGGCTGCTGCAGCCGCGCTCGTCGTGGGGCCTTTCGCGCTCCGCTCCCTGATGACGGTCGCCTTGCATGTCACGAATTCGTTCACCGCCGCCGTCCTCGGCGGTGCCCTCCTGTTGCTCACGCGGACGCGGTCGTGGCCTCTGGCATTGGCTGTTGGCCTGCTCGCAGGCGCGAACGCTGCCTCCGATCCACTGCTCTGGATCGCCGGGATCGTCCCATTCGCGATCGCTGCTGCTCTCCTCGCGCGGACAACGAGACGCATCGACGTCGCTCTCCGCGCAGCCATCACACTGGCCGTGAGCACGGTGTCCGCGGTCGCGACGAATCTGCTCATGCACGGCCTGGGCTATCACGTGATCGGTCTCAGCGTCGGCCTCGCGCCGCTCCACGACCTCCCCGCGAACACGGTGCACCTCGGGCGCATGGTCGCTCTCCTCGGCGGTGCTAACTATGCGCTTCCGGGCGGCTACCCGCAGGAGCCGCTGCGAGCACTCCTCGCCCTGCTCGTGCTCTCTGCGGTCGTCGCACCCGTTGTCGCGGCCGTCAAGCTGACAGTCCGTCGCGCCGAGCCGACAACGCGCGCGTACGCATGCTACTGGGGTAGCGCAACCATTCTCTTGGGGATGATCTTCGTGATTACCCCAAACGCCGCTGCACTCGGGCCGGACAGCGCCAACTACTTGCTCACACTCGTGCTTGCAGGGGCGGCAGGTGTCGCGCTACTCGCTGCGAAGTCAAGGCGTGGGCAGTTCGCGGTTGCGCTCGCGGTCGCAACGGTCGGCGCGATCAACATCGCCGGCATCGCCAACGGGCATGCGCAGATCTATGCAAGCAACCCGCTCCGCACCTACGAGCCACCGCTTGTCCGCCTGCTCGAGCGGAAAGGCATGACGCGTGGCTACGCCGGCTACTGGGACGCGCAGAACATCACCTGGCAGAGTGGTATGCGTCTGCTCATCGCACCAGTTCAACGCTGCGCTGCGCGGCTCTGCCCCTACAACTTCTTCACAATCCGCTCGTGGTACGAGCCACACCCCGGTCCGACGTTCCTGATCCTCGATGCGAGCAACCGATTCATCGCCGCAGCGCCGGGTTTTGTCGCGGGAGCGACGGCGACGTATCGCCTCGGGCCCTTGACGGTCTATCTCTTCGATTACGACATTACGCGCCACATTCGTCTCTCTGCTACATGACCGCCAGCTCCTAACGAAGTCGGCCCTGGGTGGCGGGTCCTCGAGTGGTCGGCGCCGGAGAGAGGTCGCGCGGCTTTCGGCGGGGTTACGCTTTGTCTCAAAAGCTTGGTCAATCGGCGCTCAAATTGGCCGACGCGAGACGTGTAAAGCCCTGGTAAAGCCTGACGCCTCCTGTCGGACGCCCCGGTAGCATCCCGCCGATGCCCACCGCGGTTGTGACCGGCGGAGCCGGGTTCCTCGGCTCCCACCTCTGCGATCACCTCATCTCCAAGGACTACCGCGTCGTCTGCGTGGACAACCTGGACACGGGGTCGCTGCAGAACGTCGAGCACCTGCGGGGCGACAACTTCCTCTTCATCAACCAGGACGTGACGCTTCATCTCGAGATCGACGAGCCGGTCGATGCCGTCTATCACCTCGCCGCCCTGGCCAGCCCCATCGACTACCTGCGCATGCCGCTGCACTCGCTGAAGGTGGGCTCGTACGGAACGCACAACGCCCTCGGCCTCGCGAAGTTCAAACGCGCGCGCTTCCTGCTCGCCTCGACGAGCGAGGTCTACGGCGACCCCCAGGTGCATCCTCAACCCGAGACCTACTGGGGCAACGTCAACCCGATCGGCCCGCGAGGGGTCTACGACGAGGCCAAGCGCTACGCCGAGGCGATGTCGATGGCCTACCACACGCAGCAGGGCCTCGACACCTCGATCGCCCGGATTTTCAACACCTACGGGCCGCGGATGCGCCCGAGCGACGGTCGTGCGGTTCCGACGTTTGTCAGACAGGCGCTCGAGGGCAAACCACTGACCGTGTTCGGGGACGGCAGCCAGACGCGCAGCTTCTGCTACGTGGACGACCTGATTCGCGGCCTTGTCCTGCTGGCCGAGTCCGGTGAGCACCTGCCCGTGAACCTCGGCAATCCCGGCGAGTTCACGCTCAACGAACTGGCCGAGATCGTCCTCCGCATCACCGGCTCGAAGAGCGAGGTCGTCTTCGAGGCGCTGCCGGTCGACGATCCTCAGGTCCGCCAGCCGGACATCACCCGGGCGCGCCAGCTACTCGGGTGGGAGCCGCAGATCCAGCTCGAGGAAGGGCTGCGCCGCATGCTGCCGAGCTTCGGACGGGAGCCGGTCGTTGCCTAGGCGCATCGGGGTCGCGGCGGCGATCGTTTTCGTCGCTGCAGGTCTGTGCGTGCCCGTGGCGTCGGCCAAGGCGCACATGCTGGTCGGCATCCAGGACGACGCGATGACGCTGCACGGCAATCCCACGTTCACGTTCCCGACCTTGAAGCAGCTCCGCACGCAGATCGTCCGCATCAACCTGAACTGGAACGACGTCGCCAAGAGGCGCCCGGCCCATCCGCAGGATCCGGCCGACCCCGCGTACGACTGGGACCTCTACGACCGCGCGATTCGCTATTCGGCGCAGTACGGGATGCAGGTGATGCTCACGATCCTGTTCACGCCCTCCTGGGCGAACGGCGGTGCTGCGCGCAACGTCCCACCGAGCAACTACACGGATCTGCGGAACTTCGCGTACGCAGCCGCCACGCGCTACGGGGGCCGCTACATCGCGAACACCGACCAGTTCGACGAGGTCTATCTACCGGCCGTGAAGTACTGGACGGCTTGGAACGAGCCGAGCAACCCGATCTGGTTGCAGCAGACGTCCGGGGGCCGCTTCGTCAGTCCTCGCTCCTATGCTCGCATCTGCACCGCGATCTGGGAGGGCGTTCACTTCACGAACTTCGCAGGCGAGAAGGTGGCCTGCGGCGTGACCGGCCCACGCGGCAACAACGCACCGGGAACCAGCCGACCGTCACTAGCGCCACTCGCGTTCATGCGCCTCACCAAGGCGGCGGGGCTACGGAACCTCGACGCCTACGCTCACAATCCGTACTACGGGAAGCCGAGCGAGTCGCCTGCGACCAAGCCGGGCGGGAGCGCGGTGACGCTCGGAAACATCAATACGCTGATCAGCCAGGTCAACAAGCTCTGGGGCAAGAAACGGATCTGGATCACCGAGTACGGTTGGCAGACGCCGCCCGATCGGATCTTCGGCGT
>WNGI01000382.1_pt1 | contig 50692 bp, 57 predicted proteins | sample 5400621 | NCBI WGS metagenome assembly WNGI01 (sample SAMN13153374, study PRJNA577476) | soil metagenome | isolation source: 20 cm soil or saprolite under Garry oak tree replicate 1 | place: USA:California | collected 2016-06-15 | reverse complement strand
CGGGACGTACAGGGGAAGGTTCTCGAGGCGATAGGTGTAGGCGCCCCAGACGAGCGAGCCGACGCACTCGAGGATCGTCGCGAGAACCACCAGCCCGGCGACCTGGAGGCGGATCGCGGGCCGCTGGAGCGCGAGTGCGATGCCGAGAAAGCCCCACGCGAGGACCGAGAGCGTGGTCTGCTCCGTGAAAGTGCTCGATCGATCCAGCGGAAGCGCGACCGCGACGAACGTGATGAACGAGAGGACCAGCGCGAGCGAGCCGCGTGTCGTCAACGCGGCGGCGTCATTCGATGCGGATCGTCTTGATTCGGTCGCCGATCTTGATCGCCATGACGACCTCAATTCCTGAAGTCAGCTGCCCAAAGTTGGTGTACTGCGAGTTCAGGAAGTCGGAGTCCTTCTTCACGACGAACCACTGCGCATCGTTGTTGAGCGCCGGATCCGGACCGCGGGCGATGCCGACCGCGCCGATCTTGAATGGGAGGTCGTTGTACTCGGACGGCACCTTGCCGCCCCCGGTGCCGGTCCCGAGCGGATCACCACCCTGCACGACCCAGTCTTCGACCCGATGGAACGTGAGGTTGTCGTAGAAGCCGCTGCGCGACTTCTGCGCGAAGCGAGCAACGGTCTGCGGCGCCTTGTCCGGCCGCAGCGTGAAGGTGAACGAGCCGCCCTTGGCGAGCTCGACGGTGGCCTTGTTCGCCGGGGCCGCGGGCGTGGGACTCGGACTCGGTGACTTCGTAGCCGTACCTCCCGGCGTCGACGCGCTCGGGCCGCATGCGACGACGACGACGGTCGCGGCAGCGGTGCGCAGGAGCGTGCGACGGTTCATCTCGAACGACGATATCGTGACCGTCCCATGCCCACGTATCAGGCCCCGCGCGGGATGCGGGACCTGCTTCCCGAAGAGGCCGCCGGGTTCGACGCATTGCAGGCTGTCATCCAAGCGCGCGCGCTTCGCTACGGCTATCCGCGCATCGACACGCCCATCGTCGAAGATCGGCAGGTCTTCCTGCGGAGCGTTGGCGAGACGAGCGACGTTGGGAGCAAGGAGATGTTCGACGTCTCGCTGCATGGCGCCGGTGGCCTGGTGCTTCGGCCGGAGGGGACCGCGGCGGTCACGCGTGCGTACCTCGAACGGGGGCTGCACCGGGCACCGCAGCCGCAGCGTTTCTTCTATTTCGAGCCGATGTTCCGCGGTCAGCGTCCGCAGCTTCTGCGTTACCGCCAGTTCTGGCAGTGGGGCCTCGAGTGCTACGGAGCCGGCGAGCCGGGAGCCGATCTTGAGCAGATGGAGTTCACCGCCGGCCTCTTTGCGGATATCGGATTCACCGAGTACGTGCTCAAGGTCAACACCGTGGGCGAGACGAGCGCGCAGCCCACGATCAAGGAAGCGCTTCGCGCCTATTTCGAACGGTTCCGGGACGAGCTCGACGACGACTGCAAGGCCCGCCTCGACACGAACGTCATGCGGATCTTCGACTGCAAGAATGCGCGCGATCGGCAGATCGCAGCGGGCGCCCCTAAGCTGCGTGACCTGGTCAGCGACGCGGACAAGGCGCATTTCGCGGCGATCACCGAGGGGCTCGACCGCCTGAACATCGCGTTTGTAGTCGACGAGACGCTCGCGCGCGGCTTCGACTACTACACGCGCACGGTCTTTGAGTTTCATTTGGCGAACCCGGAATTCACCAAGGCTGGCGACATCGCGGTGGCGGGCGGCGGCCGGTACGACGGCCTCGTACAGACGATGGGTGGGCCTCCCACCCCCGGTATCGGCATCGCCGGCGGCGTTGATGTTCTGCACTACGCGTTGAAACAGCAAGGAGTGCGGGTGGGCGGCGAGACCGACGCGGATGTGTACATCCTCTCGGCGGAGAAGGGCGACGGGGCGGACCGTCTGCAGCTCGCTACGCCGCTGCGTGCCGCCGGCTTTAGCGTTGCTGTCGAGTATTCAGACCGTCCGCTGGACAAGCAGCTCGAGAGCGCGGTGAAGCACCGCGCCAAGGTCGCGGTCATCCGCGGTACGCCGGAGGCACGCGGCGGCAACGTCATCGTCCGCGACTTGGTCGCGAAGACCCAGCGCGTGACGCGGCTCGCAGCCGTGGTGACCGAGGTCGGCCGCCACGTCCCAAAGCGGCCCGCGCCGCGGCTGTACGACGGTCCTGACGATCCCGACCGCGGCGCCGCCGGCGAAGGCCCGTACTTGCCGGAAGATCGGGACTAGCGAATGCTGCGGACGCATACCTGCGGCGAGGCACGCGCGTCGCACGCGGGTAAGGAAGTGACGCTCGCCGGCTGGGTGCATACCCGGCGGGACCATGGCGAGCTCACGTTCATCGACCTGCGTGATCGGTACGGGATCACGCAGGTCGTCGCGCATGCGAAGGAGAACCCGGCGGCGCACGCTGCGCTTGGCAAAGCGCGCAACGAGTGGGTGCTCCGCGTGCGCGGCAGCGTCCGTCCGCGCCCGGAAGGGACGAAGAACCCGAAGCTTCCGACCGGGGACGTCGAGGTCGTGGCGAACGAGATCGAGGTCTTGAACGAGTCGAAGACCCCTCCTTTCTATGTCAATGAGGAGACCGAGGTCGAAGAGACGCTGCGGTGGAAGTACCGATACGTCGATCTCCGGCGGGAGCGATCCCGAGACCTCATGCGGCTGCGCCACGAGGTCGTCGATTTCATCCGTGGCTTCATGGTCGAGCGCGGGTTCTGGGAGGTCGAGACGACCGATCTGATCCGGTCGGACCCGACGGGCGCTCGCGATCTCGTCGTTCCATCGCGGTATTACCCCGGAAAGTTCTGGGCGCTCCCGCAATCGCCGCAGCAGCTGAAACAGATCCTCATGGTCGGCGGGCTCGACCGCTACTTCCAGATCGCGCGCTGCTTTCGCGACGAGGACCCCCGCGCGGACCGCACGCTCGAACACAGCCAGCTGGATATCGAAATGACCTTCGTCGAGAAAGCGGACGTCATGGCCCTCGGCGAAGAGCTCTACACCGCGATCTTCCAGAAGTTCGCACGCAAGCCACTGAAGCAAGTCCCATGGCCGCGGCTGACATTCGAGGAGGCGATGCGCCGGTTCGGCATCGACCGGCCAGACCTGCGGTTCGGCATGGAGCTCGTCGACCTCACCGACACATTCCGTTCGAGCAGCTTCAAGGTGTTCCGCGAGACGATCGATCAGAAGGGCGTTGTCCGCGGGATCGTCGTACCGGGGAAGGCGAAGGCGACGCGCAAGGAGATCGACGAGTGGACCGCGATCGCCAAGCGCAAGGGCGCGAAGGGGCTCGCGCAGTTCGCGCTCACCGGGGGCACGATCGACTCCCAGGTCGCGAAGTTCCTCTCGCCGGAAGAGCTTGAGGGGATCCGCCGGGTGACCGGCGCGAAGGATGGCGATGTCGTGCTCGCGGTCGCGGACACCTACCTCGTCGCGAGCGAGTCCCTCGGCGTCCTGCGCGAGCAGTTGGGTCAGACGCTGAGACTGGCGGACACCAGCGCGCACTATGCGCTTTGGGTCCACGAGTTCCCCCTCGTCCAGCGAACACCGGAAGGCGGATGGACGTTCGCGCACAACCCCTTCTGCGGACCGCTGACGCCACAAGACCTCGAGCTGCTCGACACCGAGCCCGAGAAGGCGAAGAGCAAGCAGTACGACCTGGTCGTCGACGGCCACGAGCTCGGCGGGGGAAGCATCCGGAACCACCAGCGCGCTGCGCAGGAGCGGATCTTCGCGCAGATGGGCGTGTCGAAAGCGGAGGCGCAGGAGCGCTTCGGGGCACTGCTGGACGCGCTCGACTACGGGGCACCGCCGCACGGCGGCATCGCGCCGGGAGTGGACCGACTCATCATGACCCTCGCGGGCACGGAGAACATCCGAGAGGTGCAGGCGTTCCCGAAGACGCAGACCGGGTACGACCCGCTCCTCGACGCGCCTGCGACCGTCGACCCGAAGCTGCTCGAGGAGCTCGGCCTACGCGTGGTCGCGAAGCCGGAGAAGCGCGCCTAGGTCTAGCGAAGCTCCAAGCCCAGGGCACGCGCGGCCCTCGCTTGATCGGTGTCGCGGGTGATGAAGACGACTTCTTCGCCGCCGGCAAGAGCAGGGCAGTCCTCCACGCACACTGCAAGATGGATGGCGTCGAGCGGACGCAAGCGATGCTCGAGAACGAAGCGGTAGGCCGTGGGAATGATCGCGTCCGCCCGCAGGTCGATGGGGCTGATCGCACCGTCTTCCGCGAGATCGCCCTCGATTCGCCCGAGGAGGTCGCTCGATCGTGCAACCCGACCGGCGGAATAGGCCGAGCGGACCGCGCTCGCGAGCTCGAGGCGGGTGATCTCGCTGGTGACCACGGGCTCGCGCTCTCCCAAGAGCAAGCTGCGCAGCTCGATGTGCTCGTCCTCGTCGGCGAAATAAGCGCGCAGCAACGCACTGCTATCGGCGTACAGGAGACTCATTGCCGTCGGCGATCGTCAGCGAGTGCCTCACTCGCGGCCTTGCCCAGGCCGCGCGTGGTGGCGATCGCTGCGTCGTGCGAGACGAGCCTCCGCGGCCGTGGCACATAGGCAAGACGGCCGAGAGCACGTAGACGGGCGCGCACCAACTGGCGCTCGTCGTGCCTATCCACGGCACCGCGGAGCAGGTCGCTGACCATCGCATTGACGGACCGTCCCTGGGAAGCGGCGCGTCTCTTCAGCCGGCGGTGGAGGTCCTCGTCGATCCGTGTAATGAGTTGGCGCATACCCGCAAATGATAGCACGAAGCGAGCGATGCTATCATGGGTCGTAAGACGACGATGACGGTGTAGACGGCGGCCAGCCAGCCTAGACTTTCATCAATGGACCGCGTGTATCTGGACCACGCCGCGACAACGCCGGTCGACCCGGAAGTTGCCGAGGCGATGGCGCGCGTGCTGCGGGAAACACATGGCAATCCCTCGAGCATCTATGCCGAGGGCCGCGCGGCGCGTGCGGCCGTGGATCGCGCCCGCGACGAGGTTGCTGCGACGATCAACGCCGAACCGAGCGAGATCGTCTTCACGAGCGGTGGCACCGAAGCTGACAACCTCGCGCTGCGCGGGGCCCTCAAGGTCCAGGACGGGCGCGACGGGCTCGTCACCACCGCCATCGAGCATCACGCAATCCTCGACACGGCGCGCGACCTCGAGCAGTACGCGCACGTCCGCTTGACCGTCGTCGGCGTCGATCGCCATGGAGTCGTCAACCCGGCCGCCATCCGCGAGGCCATTGATGGGCGCACTTCGCTCGTCTCGGTGATGCACGCGAACAACGAGATTGGGACGATCGAGCCCATCGCCGAGATCGGCGCGATCTGTCGCGATCGTGGGGTGACCTTCCACAGCGACGCGGTGCAGACCGTCGGCGCTCTCGAGGTCGACGTCCGGAAGATCCCGGTTGACCTGCTCTCGATCAATGCGCATAAGTTCTACGGCCCGAAGGGAGTCGGCGCGCTTTTCGTGCGTCGGGGCACGCGGCTTGCGACCATGCAGACGGGGGGCGGTCAGGAGAAGGGCCGGCGCACCGGAACCGAGAACGTCGCGGGGATCGTGGGGCTAGGCGTCGCGATGCGCATCGCGCGCGAACGTCGGGCGACTGAGTCGCCGCGCCAGGCGCGGCTCCGCGATCTGATCATCTCGGGCGTGCGGGCGCGAGTTCCGGGCGCGGTCCTGAACGGCCACCCGACGGATCGCCTGCCGAACAACGCCTCGTTCTGCATTCCCGGCACAGAGGGCGAATCGCTCATCGTCGCGTGCGATCTCGAAGGCTTCGCGGTGTCGAGCGGCTCCGCTTGCACGTCCGGGGAGACCGACCCCTCGCAGGTTCTCCTTGCGCTCGGGCTCGATCGTGAGCTTGCGAAAGGCTCGCTCCGAGTGACGGTCGGACGATCGACGACCGAGGCGGATGTCGATGCGTTCGTGGGCGCTCTCGAACACGTGGTCACTCGCTTGTGCAATGCCGCCGCGGTCGCAGTGTGATCAAGGGGATCGGGCGGGACGCGAATCCGATCGACGGTGATCGCATCGTCCTCGAGGTCGGGATCCGCGACGGTAAGGTGGTGAGGATCGCGCCGGAAGGCATCATCGTCGGGGTGATGGAACAGGTCGGCGGTGTCACGCGCGCGGTCGAGTTCGAGACCGGCGCGGAGGCGAGGTCAAGCGGACACGAGACGTTTGGCGGGTGCGAGACCGCCCGCCGTGCAGCCCTCGCGCTGTACCCCCTCGCGCGAGATCTCCCCATCGACCAGGCGCTCGCGGTGGGTGTGCGGGACCTCATTGCCGCGACCGGCGAGGTTCAGCCGGAAAACGAGCGCTGCGTCCTCACCGTAATCGGAGCCTTCCGCATCGCGCTCATCAACGTTCATGTCGCCGCGCTCGCTGAAGCGAGCGTCGAGGTCAAGAGGCTGCGAGTCAAGTGAGCGGCCGCGTCTTTGTCGCGATGAGCGGCGGCGTCGACTCTTCGGTGGCCGCGGCGATCCTTGCCGATCGTGGCGAGGACGTGGTCGGGGTGTGGATGCGTCTGGTGCCGGCGGGTTCCAACGCCGACGCGCCGCGCTGCTGCGGGACCGACGAGGCGGGGGAGGACGCGCGCCGTGCCGCTGCTGCGCTCGGCATACCGTTCTACGCCCTCGATTACGCGGACATATTCGGCGAGCAGGTCGTGGATCGGTTCGTGAACGCATATGCCGGCGGCGAGACACCGAATCCCTGCGTCTCGTGTAATCAGCACGTGAAGTTCGACGCGCTCCTGCGCGACGTCGTGCGCAAGTTCGGTGGTGACCGCCTCGCGACGGGCCACTACGCGCGGGCAACGACGGGCGCGGATGGGCGGCGGCGCCTGCTTCGGGCCCGCGACGCTGCAAAGGACCAGTCGTACGCGCTCTACATGTTGGGGCAGCGCGAGCTCGGTCGGATCGAATTCCCGATCGGCGAGCTGCGCGACAAGTCCGAGACGCGCGAGATCGCGACCCGATTCGGTCTCCCGACCGCCGCAAAGGCCGAGAGCATGGACATCTGCTTCGTGCCGGGCGACTACCGCGAGCTCGTCCGCGAGCGCTCGCCCGAGGCGTTCGTGCCGGGGCCGGTCGAGCGCGCCGATGGCACGGTCGTCGGTACTCACGCCGGCATCGGCGGGCTCACGGTCGGACAGCGCTCGGGTGTCGGCGTGGCGACCGGGGAACGCCTGTACGTGCTGCGCCTCGAGCCGGAGCGGGGCGTGGCCGTCGTCGGCACAAGAAACGAGATCGCGACGACGCGTCATCGGCTGACGGATGTGCGTTTCGTCGCCGGCGAGCCGCCGTCGCCTGAGTTCGCGACGAGCGTGGTCCTCCGCTATCGCGGCATCCCACTTGCCGCTACGGTGACCATGCGAGGCAACGACGCTAACGTCGACCTGGGCTCGCCGGCGCTCGTCGCGCCAGGTCAAGCCGCGGTGTTTTATGCCGGCGACGAAGTCGTCGGCGGCGGGGTCGTCGCTCGACCGGCCGTCTAGCAGGTGCGCGCCCTCTGGCGCCTCGCCGCGGTCGCGGTGGCCGGCGCGGCGCTCTATTTCGCCGGCATCGTCAACAGCATCATCCTCGAGCACCCCGACCGGGGCGGCGTGGGCGTCGTGGTCGTGGCGGTCGGCGCCGCGATCGTCCTCATCATCTTCGCCCTTACGGGGACCGGGCGCGGCGACGCGGCGACGGCGGGCAGTGGCCGATCGCCGGTTCGGGGAACGTGGGCATTTGTGTGCCTGATGAGCCTGGTCAGCCTGGGTTGGCTCGCCAGCATGCCGCGTCAGCACTCATTCGATTGGACGCCGTACCACAACGACGCCATCGCCCTCAACGAGTGCGCCGCGCGCCTGGTCCTTCAGGGACAAGACCCGTACACCGATCTCGACCTCTTCAGTTGTTACGGCCGCTTGGCCATCGGCCCCGATCGCACGACGCCTCTGCGTCGCGGACTCTTCGCCAGTGACGTGATCTACCCGACGGATGAGGAGCTGGACGCGGCGTGGGAGCTGCGCTCGCGCGGCGTCGGGACCAACGAGGAGTTCGTCTGGCGCCCCTCGTACCCGGCGCTCTCGTTCCTATTCCTCCTCCCGGTTGTCGCGCTTGGGTGGGACCCCAACTATCTCTACGTTGCGTGCCTCCTTGTCGCGATGGCGCTGGTGATCGCGCGGTCTCCGGGCAGCCTGCGACCGTTCTTCCTGACTGGACTGCTCGGCGCCGCGAGCCTCACCGCGTTCACCGTCGGTGGAAGCTCGGATCTTCTCTACGCGCTGCCACTCGCGATCGCCTGGATGTATCGCGATCGCAAGTGGGCCGCGCTCCCGTTCGGGCTCGCGATCGCCACGAAGCAGATCGCTTGGTTCTTCATTCCGTTCTGGCTCATCGCGGTCGCGACCGAGCGCGGCTGGCGGGCCGCTGGCCGTGACCTCGGCATCGCGACGGGCGTCTTCGCGATCACGAACCTGCCGTTCATCGTTCACGACGCGCAGGCGTGGATCCTCGGGATCCTCACTCCGCTCGTGGAGCCGATGTTCCCCCGCGGTTCGGGTCTGATCTTCCTCTTCACCAACGGCGACCTTCCACTTCCTCCTTCAATCGTCTATGCCGTCGCCGAGGTGGTCGCAGCCATCGGGTGTCTCGTCGTCGCCTGGCGGTCGCGGCGGACCAGTCCGGAGCTAGGGGCGGTGCTCGCCATCGTCCCGCTCTACTTCGCGTGGCGGAGCCTCTTTTCCTACTTCTTCCTGCTGCCGCTGTTCGCCTTCGCCGCCGTCGCGCGCATGCCCCTTGGCGAGCTCGCCGGTGACCGCGCGAAACGCCTCGGCGCCCTCACCATCTTCGCGGCGCCGTCCCGACCGGTATGAGCTGAGTGCCACCCGCTGTCGTGGTGCTCGGTCTGATCGCGGTGGGCGTACCCGCGGGCGCGTACGCGGCTTTCGGGAAGCCGCGCTCCCTGGGCAGCGCCTGGCTGCTCGCGGCTGCGGCCGCGGCGTCCGCTCAGGCGCTCGGCGAGCTGGCCGGTACGACCCTCGGGGTGCTGGGCGACGCCCAACTGCTACTCGCGATGGTCGGTGCGGCGCTCGCGGCGGCCATCGTGGCCATCGCGGAAGGCCCTGCGAAGCGCTAACGTCATATGTCGAAAGACGAAGGGGAGATAGAGCATGGGCTTCATCCTCGGCCTGCTGACCGGCGCGGTGGCGGCGCTCCTCTATGCGCCGAAGACTGGCGACATCACGCGTGAGGAGCTGCGCGTCCGCACCGAAGAGCTGAAGCGGCGCGCCGACGACCTGCAGAAGATCGCGCAGAAGCTTGCGGACGACGCCTCGGTGAAGGGCAAGGAGCTGATCGACGAGGCAAAACGGCAGTGGGACACGACCGCACGAGCAGCAGGACCTCGCGACTCTGGAGGAGGCTCCGCCACGAAGTCCTGACGGTTAGACTTTCGAGCGACGGGGAACGCGGGGAGCCGAGGGCGGCGACCCGCGTTTTCATTTAGGAGGAAGGCACCATCGACAGCGCGACCATACGGGAGCGGTTCATCACCTTCTTCGAGGAGAGGGGCCACACCCGCATGCCGAGCTGGCCGCTGATCCTGAAGGACGATCCGAGCGTCCTCTTCACGAGCGCGGGCATGCAGCCACTCGTGCCGTACTTCCTCGGGAAAAAGCAGCCGCCGGCGAAACGCATCGTCGCGGTGCAGAAAGTCTTCCGCGCGACCGACATCGATGAGGTCGGCAAGGATGGTTACCACCAGACCTTCTTCGAGATGCTCGGCAACTTCAGCATCGGGGACTACGGGAAGAAGGAAGCGATCGAGTGGGGCTGGGAGCTCCTGACGAAGGTCTTTCAGTTCGATGGTTCGAGGCTCGTCGCCACCGTGCACACGAGCGACGATGAAGCGTACGAGATTTGGACCAAGACGCTCGGGCTCTTACCACCCGAGAAGGTCTTCCGCCTCGGCGACGAAGCCAACTTCTGGGCGCCGGGGGCGACCGGACTCTGCGGGCCGGACAGCGAGGTCTTCATCGATAAGGGTCCACAAGCGGGCGTGCCTGACCACGACTGCAACCCTGGCGAAAACTGCGGCCGGTACCTCGAGATCTGGAACTTCGTCTTCCAGCAGTACGACCGCAAGGCCGACGGCACCCTCGTCCCGCTGCCGAAGAAGAACATCGACACCGGCGCGGGCCTCGAGCGGATTGCGCAGGTGCTGCAGGGGGTCCCCGGTGATACCTATCGCACCGACCTGTTCCAACCGCTGGTCAAGAAGATCGAGTCGCTGTCGGGAAAGAAATACGGCGACGCCGCGGCGACCGACATCTCGATCCGTATCGTCGCCGAGCACTCGCGCGCGGCCGCGTTCCTGATAGCGGATGGCATCTCACCCTCGAACGAGTTCCGCGGCTATGTTCTCCGCCGTCTGATCCGCCGCGCCGCGATGCACGGACGGCGCCTCGGCCTGCGGACCGGCTCGCTCTCGCAGCTGGGCGCCGAGGTCGTGAAGACGATGCAGCGCCACTACCACGAGTTGACTTCGGCTCGCGACCGGATCACGCAGGTCATCCTCGAAGAAGAAGAGAAATTCGAGCGCACGCTCGCGCAAGGACTCACGATGATCAACGAGGCTATCGCCCGAGCGACGGCGCAGGGCCAACGGTGGATCGACGCGGACACGGCGTTCCGGCTCTCCGACACCTATGGGTTCCCGCTCGAGATGACCACAGAGATCGCCGAAGGCGCGGGGCTCTCTGTCGACGAGCGCGGCTTCCGCGAGCTGCTCGAGGGTCAGCGCAGCCGGAGCCGGGCCACCGCGAAGTTCACGCAGGACGCGATGCGCTTCGGACAGTTCTACGCGGGACTTCGCGACGCCGAGAAGCTGCGGAGTGAGTTCACGGGCTACGACGAGCTCGTGACCGACGGGACGATCGTTTCGCTCGTCGTCGGGGGCTCGCGAGTCGAAGCTGCCCACGAGGGCACCGACGTCGAGATCGTGCTCGACCGCACTCCTTTTTATCCGGAGGGGGGCGGTCAGGTCGGCGACCGCGGAACGATCACGACGGACGAGGGGAGAGCCCTCGTCGCCGACACCCAGACCGCGGCGGCCGGAATCATCGTCATGAGCGCGAAGGTCGTCGACGGCGTTTTGCGTCTGCGATCGCGCGCGCACGCGGCGGTCGACGAGGAGGCGCGCCGCGACACGATGCGGAACCACACGGCGACACATCTGCTGCACGCGACGCTTCGAAACCTCTTCGGCGAGGATGTGCATCAGGCGGGGTCGCTCGTGCACGCCCCGAACCTGCGCTTCGACTTCACCTTCGGCCGTGCGCTGACCGCGGAAGAGGTGCAGCGCGTCGAGGACGATGTGAACCGCGCGATCCTGGCGAACGCCGACGTCCATGCGCGATCGATGCCGTTGCAGGAGGCGCTCGCGTCCGGCGCGATGGCGCTCTTCGGTGAAACGTACGGCGATGTCGTGCGGGTCGTCGAGGCCGGTCCCTCCCGCGAGCTCTGCGGGGGTACGCATTGCCACTGCACCGGCGACATCGGGTTGTTTCTGATCACGAAGGAAGAGTCCATAGGCGCCGGCGTCCGCCGCATCGAAGCGGTGACCGGGCTCGGCGCCCTCCGTGAGGTCCGCGAGATCCGCGACCGCGTTGGCCGAGCGGCGGCGGCCCTGCGCGTCGCGCCGGCCCGCCTGCCTGATGCCGTCACGCAGCTGCAGGAGTCTCGCGAAAGGCTTGAGAAGGATCTCGCCGCGGTCCAGCGCAGCGGCGTCGACTCGGCCGCGTCCTCGCTTCTCGCGAAGGCAGAAACGCTCGGCCCGGCGAAGATCGTGGCTGCGAACGTGGGCGAGGCCGACATCGAGCAGCTTCGCAAGCTCTCCGACCGCGTCAAAGAAGGGATCGGGACCGGTGTGGTGATCCTCGGCGGAGCCCGCGATGGCAAGGCGACGCTCGTTGTGACAGTCACGAAGGACCTGGCCGGAGCGGTCGACGCAAACGCAATCGTGAAACGCGTCGAGGGGATCATCGAGGGAAGAGGAGGTGGCCGCCCCGAGAGCGCCTCAGCGGGCGGTAAGGCGCCTGCTCGCCTTGCCGAGGCCGTCGAAGCGGCACGTACCGTCGTGAGAGAGCGTCTGAACGGTGGTGGTGGCCGTGGCTAGGGATAAAGGACGCGAGGCAGCGGGGGGCCCGCGGGTCGCCGGCGTCGAGTTGGCGGCCGGGCTCGCGCGCGTCATCGTGGCCCGCGCCGAAGGTGGCCGGCTCAGGGTGCTCGGACGAGGCGAATCCGCGCTCGGCCCCGATGCCATAACCGGTGGACTGGTCGTGGACCGGCCCGCGGTGACCGCCGCGCTCGCCGCCGCCTTCGCGGCCGCGGAGCGCGGTGGATCCACGGACCGTGCAGTCGTCGCGATCGACGGCGACGACGTGCGCACATATCACGTCGCCACGCCCTTCGAGCGCGAAGCGTCCGCCACGCCGATCGTGCGCGCGGAGATCGACCGCGCCCTTCGCGAAGCGCGCGACGACGCGGCGAAGACGGCCGAGACCGCGGTGGCCGACGACCCCGCCCTTCGCGGCGTCGCGACCGCGCGCCTCTCCGACGAGCTCGCAGGGCTTCTTGTGGATGGGCGCGAGCTCGACTCGGTCGTCGGCTATCACGGCCGCTCGCTCGAGGTGCACACCGACGTCGCGGTCGCTCCGCTCGTGCTCTCCGGAGCCGCGCTCGCGACGATCTCGTCCTCGCGCCGGCGCGCGACCGCCGTGTCCGGGATCTACGCGCTCGCGCGTCTGGTCGCTGAGTCGGGTGTCGCTGATGCCGGGGTGGTCCGGATCGGCGCCGACACGACCGCGGTGGCACGTGTTCGCGAACGGCGTGTTGTCGGCACGCGCGTCTTCGGTCTCGGTCGCGATGCATTCGTCTCCCGTGAGGCGACTCGCGAGGACGATGCGCGCGTATGGGCCGAGTGCGTGACCTTGCCGCTCGCGCAACAGGACACGCTCCCGCCCGAGCGCTGGCTCTTCGTGGGCGTGCCCGAGTCGCTTCTGGTGCTGGCAAACGCGCTCTCCGGGATCGTCGGCGAGATCCGGGGAACGCCGGCGCGGATCGGGCCGCTCTCGTCCGGAGCGGTCGGAAGGCTTTTCACCGATGTGCCACTCCTTGCGGACGATCTCGTCGCCGCCGGTGCGGCCGCTCTCGGTGCGCAGGTGTACTCATGACCGTGACCGCGGCACCGCCGCACAGGCTCGTGGTCGACCTCGGGGCCGACGCGACGATCCTCGACGCGGCGCGGCGCCTCGCGGCAGCGGATCCTGGTCAGGACGTGGTGCTGGTCGTGCCGGCCGGCGCGCCGCTGACGCGCAACGCCGCGTTCCTCGATGTCCTGAACCGGCGCGCGGGTGCCAATCGTCTGGTCATGGTCTCGTCCGACGCGCGCGCGCGATCTCTCGCCTCGTCCGTGCATCTGCGCGCGTTCGCGAGCCTGGCCGCCCTGGAGCGTCACGAGCTCGATGCGACCGAGCACCTGAGCGACGCGCGCCGCGTCGCGCTCGCCACCATAGCCGCGGTCGGCGCCCAGCGTGTCTCGCTTGGGCGAGCACTCGCCGTCTTCATTAGCCTGCTTATGGCCGCGGGCATCCTCATCGCGGTGGTCGCCCCTTCGGCCACGGTCGTACTTGCCGCCAACGCGTCGCCGCTCGGACCGTCCGAGTATGACTTGCGGGCGGGCCCGAACGGCGACATCAAGGCGACGAGCCAGACCGTGCCGGTGACCGCGAAGACCAGCGTGAAGCCGACCGGCACCCGCACGGACGACACGAAGGCGCAGGGCGTCGAGCGATTCACCAACGGCACCACCAGCGACATCCTTATCGGGAAGGGGACAGTCGTGCGGACAAGTGATGGCATACGGTTTCAGACGACCGAAGACAAGACGTTGCCGCACAGCACGCTGCTCCCGATCCTCAACATCAGCATGGTGAATATCAGCATCCAGGCGGTCGATCCCGGGCCGAGCGGGAACGTGCCGCCGCAGAAGATCAACGTCAGCCCGAGCCCGAACTACACGGTCACGAACCCGGTCGAGACTCTCGGCGGCGACTCGAAGAAGATCCAGATCGTGCAGCAGGCGGATTACGACATCGCCGTCGCGCAGTCCGACCTCGACCTCAAAAAAGCCGGTGACGAGCAGACGAAGGTCTGGCAGAGCCAGGCGTCGCGGGGCTCGGTCGTGTACGGCGCGTTCGTGAAGCGCACCAGCGTCTCGCCTCCGGGAGACGTCGTCGGAAAGGAAGCGAAGGAAGGCGCGACGACCTTCGAGATCACCGTGAACGGGACGGCGACTGGCTACACGGTGGTCGACACGGAGCCCAAGGCGACCGCGGTGAGCAAGCTCGGGACCGAGGTTCAGCCGGGGATGGACCTAGTCCGTGACGGCGCGGTCGTGGACGTCGTGATCCCGGCCTCCGTCGCCGAGGACGGGGTGCACTGGAGGGTGCGCGCCCGCGCGCAGCAGTCCACCCGCCCGCGGCCGCAGATGACCGCGGCACTCGCGGGCCGCGACATCAACGACGTCGGGAATATCGCGCGCGACGCCGGGTTCGAGCTGGTCCGCATTGAAGCGTGGCCGGCCTGGTGGCCCCGACTCCCGGTATTGGATTCCCGGATCACGATCAAAGTTGAATCCTCGGTGTCATCGGGCCCGCCTTAACCGTGCGCTATCTTGCGCTCGACGTTGGCGATCGCCGGATCGGGCTTGCCGTCGGCGACGACGCGCACGGCCTGGTCCGTCCCCTGCGCACGCTCGCGCGTCGTAGCAACAGCAAGGATCTTGCGGCCCTGCGCGAGATCGTCCGCGATGAGGAGGTCGGAGAGCTGGTCATCGGTCTTCCGCTGACCCTGCGCGGCGAGGACGGGCACCAGGCCCTGCGGGTCCGCAGGTTCGCAACGGCCTGCGAAGCCCTCGGGCTACCGGTGAAGCTCTACGACGAGCGGCACACGACGAGCGAAGCCGCTCTGCGCGGGGCGCGCGATCTCGACGCCGGCGCCGCCACGGTCCTTCTGGAAGACTTCCTGGCGCAGCTCGCGCGCTGATGCGCGGACGCGGCGCAATGCGCGCGCCTCGGTCTCGCTCGGCGAGTGGGCCGATGGCGTTCATCTTGGTCATCGTCGTGGTGATCGTTGGGCTTGTCGTCGTCGGCCGACCCATCGCCGAGGAGGCGCTCGTCGCGCAAATCGAGGACCACGACACGCTCCTCAAGCAGGACTTCATCCGCGGTCTGGTCGCGGACCGCGTCGGACCGGAACCCGATCTCGCGAAGGACCCGCGGGCCGAATCGCGGAGCTTCATCATCTCGCGCGGGGAGACCGCGGGCACGATCGCGCGTCGCCTCGAGAGCGATGGCTTCATCCGCAGCGCGCTGGCGTTCACATATGTGCTCTACGACACGGGCCGCGAGAACCTGCTCCAGTCCGGCACATACACGATCTCCCCTGCGCTGACCCCGCGCGAGCTGGCGCGAGTGTTCGAGAAAGCCCCGGGCGAGCAGACGGTCCTTCGAGTCATCGAAGGCTGGCGCTTGAACGAGATCGCCGCAGCGGTAGGCAAGGCATTTCCGAGCATCCCCAAGGAGGAGTTCCTGAACGCGGCGGTCGTGGGTCAGCGGAAGAACGTCGTCCTCGCCGGCCTCGCGCCCGAGATGCCGCTCGAGGGGTTCCTGTTTCCGGACACGTACTTCTTCAAGCCCACCGCGACCCCTACCCAGATCGTCGACACGCTCCTCGATCAGTTCGAAAGCCGCGCCGGCCAGGTCCTCCGGCAGGCGGCGGTGGATCGGAAGACGACGATCTACGAGATCGTGAAGCTTGCCTCGGTCGTGGAGCGGGAAGCGCGCGATCGCGACGAGAGCGCGAAGATCGCCGGTGTCTACACCAACCGCCTAAAGATCGGGATGAAGCTGGATGCGGATCCCACGATCCAGTACGCGATCGGGCAGTGGCGCGAGCTGAGCCTCGATGATCTGAAGATCGATTCTCCGTACAACACGTATCAGGTCGCGGGGCTGCCGCCGACGCCGATCTGCAGCCCCGGCCAGGCCGCGCTCGAGGGTGCGGCGAAGCCCGCCGACGTCCCATATTTCTACTTCGTCGCGAAGAACGACGGCAGCGGCGATCACGCCTTCGCGACGACCCTCGCGGAGCACGAGGCCAATAGGGTCAAGTACGGGAACAAATGACCTGTGAGTCAGATCTGGCTCATTGGCCATCCGGTCGCGCACTCGCTCTCGCCGGCGATGCATAACGCCGCGTTCGACAAGCTCGGGCTGCCGCACCGCTACACCGTCCGCGACGTCACCGACGCGCAGCTCGGCGCGACGCTGGACCGTTTGCGACGCGCCGACGTGCTTGGCGCGAACGTGACGATCCCGCACAAGGAGGCCGCGCTCCGGCTGGTGGACGAGGCGAGCGACGAGGCTCGCCGCATCGGTGCGGTGAATACGATCGTCCGCCGCGGAGAACGCCTGATCGGCGATAACACCGATCGCATCGGGTTCCACCGCGGACTCGAGAGCGCGGGCATCCTCGAGATCAGCAACGTGGACGTCCTCGTTCTGGGAGCCGGCGGCGCGGCACGCGCCTGCGTGCTCGAGCTCTTGAGGGGCAACGATGTACTGGTGGCCGGCCGGACCATCGAGCGCGCCGAGCGGCTTGTCGCCTCGATGCCGTCCGAGAAGACCGGTACCGCGCGCGCCGTGACCTGGGATCAGGCCCGCCAGATGACCTGGGTCGACGCCCTGGTGAACGCGACGCCCCTGGGGATGCACGGCGAGGACGCGCTCCAAGGCTTCGCCATCGAGCCGCTGCCGGGGATGATCGCCGACCTGGTGCCGATCGCGGAGGAGACGCCCCTGGTCCGGCGCGCGCGCGAGGCTCAACATGTGCGGGTCATGGATGGCCTCTTGATGCTTCTCCATCAGGCGGCGCGCTCGTTCGAGCTCTGGACGGGCGTGCCCGCGCCGCTCGAAGTCATGCGCGCTGCTCTTCCTCGTCGCGTATGAGGCTCCTGACCGCCGGCGAGTCCCACGGACCGATGGTGCTTGCGGTCCTCGACGGAGTCCCCGCGGGTCTCGCGGTGTCGCCTGCGGAGATCGATGTCGACCTGCGGCGCCGGCAGCTCGGATATGGACGTGGCGCGCGGCAGCGCATCGAGCGCGATGCGGTGCGCATCACCGGCGGCGTACGCCAAGGGCGGACCACCGGCGCGCCGCTCGCGCTCGAGATCGTGAACCGCGACGCCGTGAACTGGGAGCGAGTGATGAGCGTCGAGCCCGTCGCCGAACCACCCGACCCGGTGACGCGCCTCCGTCCCGGTCATGCCGATCTCGCGGGCGCGCTCAAGTTCGGGCACGCCGACGTACGCGATGTGATCGAGCGGGCGAGCGCGCGCGAGACCGCGGCGCGAGTGGCCGCGGGCGCCGTCGCGAAGGCGCTGCTCCGAGTGGTGGGGACGGACGTTGCGAGCGAGACGAAGTCGATCGGCGATGTCGTGAGCGAGCCGCGGTTCGACCGCGAGGCGGTCGAGGCGAGCGAGGTGCGAAGCGCCGATCCTGAACGGAGCGGCGCGATGGTTGCGGCCATCGCCGCGGCGCGCGAGGCGGGGGACACACTCGGAGGAGTGGTCGCCGTGCGCGCTACCGGGGTCGTCCCGGGCCTTGGATCGTTCGCCGAGTGGGACCGGCGCCTCGACGGTCGCATCGCGCAGGCGCTCATGTCGATCCAGAGCGCGAAGGGCGTGCAGTTCGCGGACGCGTTCGCGGCGGCTAGCGAGCGCGGCAGCGCCGTACACGATCCGATCCGCGTGCGCGATGGCGCGTTCGTCCGGGACCGCAACCGTGCCGGCGGCCTCGAGGGGGGCGTCACGAACGGCCAGGACATCGTCCTCGAGGTCGCGTTCAAGCCCATCTCGACGCTGATGAAGCCGTTGCCTTCGGCAGATCTCCGCACCGGAGAGCCCGCGCCGGCGCTCGTCGAGCGCAGCGACGTGTGCGTCGTCCCGGCGGCGGGCGTCGTGGCGGAGGCGATGCTGGCTCTCGTCCTCGCCGACGCGCTCTGCGAGAAGTTCGGGAACGATAACGTCGACGACCTCTGCGCCGCCGTTGAGCGCTACCGCCGTCGTCTGCGTCCTCTCGACGCCCGTAGGTAATGCACCTCTTCCTCGCCGGCCCGCCCGGCATCGGCAAGTCGACGATCGCGCCGGTCCTGGCGCGGCATTTCGGCGCGGCGGTCATCGAGCTCGATCGCGAGATCGAGCGGCGTGCCCGCAAGACCTGCAAGGCCGTCATCGAGGATGACGGGATGGAGCGTTTCCGGGACCTCGAGTCGAGTGTTCTCACGCGCCTGCAGCCGACGCCGGCATGGATCGTCGTCGACACGGGCGGAGGAGCGCCGATCCGCGAAGCCAACCGCGCGCAGATGCGGCAGCTCGGGCTCATCGTCGGGCTGCGCGGTTCACTCGACCGCGTGACCAGTGGCATCGCCGCGACGATGGCGAAGCGGCCCAATCAGGACGTCGCGCCGCGGGACCGCGCGCGTTCGGCGCTCCGAGAGCGCCGTGAGGCCTACAGCGATGCGGACGTCACCTTCGACGTCGACGGCGCGACGGTGACGGAGGTGGCTCGCGCGATCGCGGCATGGCTCGTGTCGGCGCGCGGCGTGCGCATCGATGTCGCCGGGCCAGAGCGATCCTCGCGAGTGCTGATCCGCGCGGGGATCCTCGAGCACGTCGGTCCGCACCTGGCGGACCTGGGGTGGCGCGGACGTGTCGCGCTCATCGACGACGCGCGCACTGGGTCCCGCTACGAGAGCGCCGTGGTGAGGTCTCTCGCAGCGGTCGGGCTGGAGCCTGTGACGCTGCGGGTGCCCGCCGGCGAAGGCGCCAAACGCCTGTCGGTCGCGGCCCGGCTCTGGGACTCGCTCGCTCGCGAGGGCATTGGCCGCGACGGTGGCATCGTCGCGCTCGGCGGCGGCAGCGTCGGCGACGTCGCCGGATTCGTGGCGGCGACGTATCTGCGCGGGATTCGCGTGGCTCAGATTCCGACGACGCTCCTCGGCATGGCGGACGCGGCCATCGGCGGCAAGACGGCCATCGACATCGTGGCCGGAAAAAACCTTGTGGGCGCCTTCCACTCGCCGGACGCGGTGTTCGCCGATCTCGCTGTGCTCTCGACGCTACCGGCGCGGCAGCTCTCGTCGGGCCTCGCCGAGGTGGTGAAGAGCGCCTTCCTCGCCGACCGCGACTCGGTCGCGCAGCTCGCGCGCGGCCTCGAAAGCGTGCGCGCCGGGGACCTCGGCGCGCTCCTCGCCGCGGTCACGATCGCCGCGGAGGTCAAGGCCGCGATCGTCAGCCAAGACCCGCGCGAGGCCGGGCTCCGCGAGCTCTTGAATTTCGGTCACACCATGGGACACGCGTACGAATCCGCGTCGGGATACCGCGTGACGCATGGCGAAGCGATCGCGGTGGGTATGGTCTACGCCACCGCATTGGCCGAGGTCATGGGGCTCGCGTCGCCGGCTCTTCGACCGCAGCTCGAGCAGCTGCTCGAGCGCGCCACGCTGCCGACGCGGGCGCGGCTGCCGAGCGCGGTGTGGAGCTTCGTCCTCCGCGACAAGAAAGCGCGCGCCGGGAAGCTGCGCTGGATCCTGCCCCGACGCATCGGGCGCTTCAGCGAGGTGATCGACGTCGACGAGCGGGCTCTGCGCGCGGCCGCGCGGGTCGTCGGTGGTCGCGCCGCGTGAAGGTCCTTTTCGTCAATGGGCCGAATCTGAACCTGCTCGGCCAACGCCAGCCCGAGATCTACGGGCGGACGACGCTCAAGGAGGTGGAGGCCCGATGCCGCGAGATCGCGCGCGAGGCCGGCGCCGACCTTGTGGCGTTCCAGTCGAACCACGAGGGCGCGCTCATCGACTTCCTGCAGCAGCACCGTGATGCCGCAGGTGCGATCATCAATCCCGGCGGACTCGCGCACACCTCGATCGTGCTGCGCGATGCCCTGGCGGACTGTCCTTTCTCGGTCGTGGAGGTGCATATCAGCGACATCGCCACGCGCGAGGAATTCCGCCGCCGGAGCTTCCTCACGGAGGTGACGGAGCATCAGGTCGTCGGGAAGGGCGTCGCGGGATACGAGGTAGCCCTACGCTGGCTTATCGAACAAACTCGGGGGGCTGCGCCCCCCGGTCCCCAGAAAGGGAAAGCGTGATCAGCACCGGGGAGATCAAGCGCGGGATGACCATCGAGGTCGACGGCGTGCTGTACCAGATCGTCGAGTTCCAGCACATCAAGCTCGGCCGTGGCAGCGCGCAGATGCGCATGAAGCTGCGCAACGTCCGCAAAGGCGACCTTGTAGAGAAGACGTTCCAGGCCGGCGATCGCTTCCAGCGTGCGCGCCTAGATCACCGGAACGTGCAGTTCATGTACAAGGACGGTACGCACTACCACTTCATGGACACGACGACCTACGATCAGCTCGCGCTCGACGAGGAGATGCTCGGCGATTCCGTGAACTACCTCACCGATGGAATGACGGTTTTGCTTTCGGAGTACGAGGGTTCGCCCATCGGCGTCGAGCTTCCGGCATCGGTGGTCCTCAAAGTCACCGACACCGACCTCGGGCTCAAAGGCGACACCGCGACCGGCGCGACCAAGCCGGCGACGGTCGAGACCGGACTGCGGGTGAACGTGCCGCTCTTCGTCGAACGCGGCGACAAGATCAAGGTCGACACACGGACCGGTGAGTATCTCGAGCGCGCCTAGCCGCGTCATTCGCGTCGGCCAGGTCGTGACACGGCTGGCCGCGCACATCCAGTCGGGCGACGAGTTCAAGGATCTCTGGATCGAAGGCGAAGTTGTCCAGGCGCGCGCCTCGCCTGCAGGGCACGTCTACTTCACGCTCCGTGACAACGTCGGACAGCTTGCGTGCGCGCTCTTCGCGAGCAAGGCCGCGCAGGTCGCGCTCACGCCGCGTGACGGGACGAAGGTGATCGCGCACGGGTACGTCGAGCTCTATCCCCGCGATGGCCGCTGCCAGCTTATGGTCGATGACCTCCGTCCTGCGGGCGCGGGTGACGCGTACTTGCGCCTCGAGGCGCTCAAGCGGCGGCTCACGGCCGAAGGCCTCTTCGCGATGGAGCGTAAGCGCCGGCTTCCGCCCGCCCCGCGCCGCGTCGGCGTGGTCACAAGCTCGATCGGCGCAGTCTGGCGCGACATCCAGACCGTCGTCGCGCGCCGCGACCCGCGCGTCGAGCTCATCCTCGCGGCGGCACAGGTGCAGGGCATCGGCGCGGTCGAATCGATCATCAACGCCCTCGACGGCCTCGCCCAGATCCGCGATCTCGATGTGGTGATACTCGCGCGCGGGGGTGGTGCGGCCGAGGAGCTCTGGCCGTTCAACGATGAAGCGCTCGTCCGCGCGCTGGCGCGTTTCCCGCGGCCGGTGTGCTCGGGGGTCGGCCATGAAACGGACATCACCCTCGCCGATCTCGTCGCCGATGTCCGTGCGCCGACGCCCTCGGCGGCCGCGGAGCTCGTCGTACCCGACGCGGGAGCGACCCAGCAGCGCGCCGAGCGCGCCTGGCGACGCGTCGCCGGGCGGGTCCGTGAACGCCTCGATGGACGGCGGCGCCGGTTAGAGACGGCCCGCCGGATGCTGGATCGTCGCGCGCCGGCGATGCGCATCGCGGTGCGCCGTCAACGTCTGGACGAGGCACGCCGAACCCTCGATCGCGCGATCGCGCGCGCGGTGCCGGTCCGCCGCTCGCGCGCCGTTTCGGCGCAGCGGCGTCTCGCGGCGCTCTCGCCCCTCGCCGTGCTCGGACGGGGGTACGCGATCGTTGAGGGCGCGGATGGCCATGTGCGCGCCTCCGTCGTCGACCTGACGTCAGGCGACCACGTTCGGCTGCGCATGCGCGACGGGCGAGCCGGCGCGCTCGTGGAGACGATCGAACGAAATGGCTGAGCCGGAAGTCACCCTCGACAAGGCGCTCGAGCGCCTCGAGGCGATCGCCGACAAGCTCGAGGACCCGGCTCTCGACCTCGATGAGGCCGTGCGCCTCTACGAAGAAGGTCTTCGTCTCTACGCGGAGTGCGCGAAGCGCCTGGACGCAGCGGATCTCCGGATCACGCAGCTCGCGGACGCGCTCGCAAAGCAGGCGAGGCGTGAGCAGGCCTAGCGCGCTGGCGAGCCAAACGAAGGAGGGCAGAATCCGAGGGTGACGACGTAGTCCTCGCTGCCGATGTGGCAGCGCCGGATACGCCGTCACCCCAGGTCGAGACTCGCTCTACGGGGCCAAGCCGAGGCCCCGGTTCAGCATGTTGGCCTGCGCCGGTGGGGCAGCACCCCCGCCGAGCGCGCCCAGAAGCCCGCATATGATCGAGCCGAGCAGCCCACCCAGATTGAGGTCGAGGGCGATCGGGCTGAGCTGCAGCATGACACCCAGAACGTTGAGGGTGATCCCGCCGAACTCGAGATGGAGGATCTGACAGTCCTGCGCGACCTGCTGGGTGCTGACCGATCGTTCGGTCGACGGGCGAGACGAGCTCCCGACGCTCACGCGGGTGACCGGAAGCCTCACCGGCTGGTCCGTCACCGACCGCGTCGCACCAAGGGCGCTCGTGAGCGTTCCCTCGATCGTGCCGATCGCGAACAACGCATGATCGCGTGCGACAAAGCGGTGTATGTCCAACGTGCCGGTGAATGTGCCTGCGCCGTCCGAGTCGGTGAACGTACCGCTCACCGGGATCGCTGACAGCGCACTAGCGGCGCCCCGGCTTTCGCCCGCGGCCTGGGCCCCGAGCATGAATGTCGTCAGCACTAAAGCGATCACTGCGGTGACAAAGCGCCGAGCGTTCATGGGTTCCCTCCTGCTTCTTGGCCGCCGCTCCTTCGCGTGGGTGGAGAGACCGGCGGTACGAAGAGTGCTGCGCGTGCCGCCGCAGGAGGCGGAGCGCGGCCGAGAGGAAAGCTGGACCTCAAGAGGTCTGGCGAGGGCGGGATGTCCGTCGCTCCGCAAGAAGCGGGCCTGGCGCGGGTAATCGGAGTTATGACTCCCGAAGCTTGCGCAGAAATGGCTCGATGTTCTCGATGAACTGCTCCGGACGAAAGCCGTGGAGGAGGTGACCGCTTCCCGGGAATCGCTTCACGGTGACGTCGGGAAGCTTCTTGAGCTTCCACTCCGCCGCATCGTCGACCGCGCCACCCAGGCGCGGCTCACCCGCAAGCACCAGCGCCGGCGACCGAACGTTCGCGAGCGCGTCGGTGAGCGCGCTCGCGGTGGGATCGTCGCCCGCGGTGCGCGCGTCGATGAACGCGGGATCGACGTCGCGGAAGTACGTCACCACCCGCTCCGCGGCGTAGAAGCCGCGCAGCTCGCCGTAGGTCCGCTCGCCACGAGGGCCGGGCGAGGGAAGCGGCTGCTTCGCGACGGCTTTGGCGAGCGCGACGGGATCGCCCGAGCCGAGCGCTTCGCGCAAGGCGCCGTACCGCGCTTGGTCCCACGCCTTTGGAAACGGGATCGGCGGGTCCTCGAGAACGATGGCCCGGACGAGCTCGGGCGCATCGGCCGCGGTAACCAGCGCGGTGAGCGCACCGAGCGAGTGCCCGATCAACACGGCGGGCGCCTTCGCGATCTCACGCAAGACGCGGAGCGCGTCATCCGCGAACGCGCGGAGCGTGTACTCGGGGGCGCGGCCACTCCTGCCGTGACCGCGGGCGTCGTAGGCGATCGTGCGGTAGCGCGTCGCGAGGCGGGGGAAGATGTTCTCCCAGTCCTCGGACCGGGCGAGGCTCTGGTGCAACAAGACGATCACCGGTTCGCCTGCCACCCCACCCGCCGAGTCGTAGTAGGCGAGCTTGGGATCGCCCTTGAGCGTCCGTGCGCGCGGAAGTCGCTTCGGCATCGCAGGGCAGTCTAGAAAGGACGATTAGGCTAGCGCGCGTTGACCGAGATTTTCGGGCCTCACCGGACCAACGCGGGAAACGAGCCCCGTCGATAGCGCGACGGGTCCGGCTCGATCAGCTGCTCGTGCAGCGTGACCTCGCGCCGAGCCGCGAGCGCGCACAAGCGCTCATTCTCGCAGGCGCGGTCCGCGTGGCCGGCGACCGCGCCGACCGTGCCGCCGCGCCGGTCCCCGAGGATGTCGACCTCGTCGTCGAGAAAGGTCCGCGTTACGTATCGCGAGGCGGAGACAAGCTCGCGGGCGCGCTCGAGGCATTCGGGCTCGACGTGCGCGGCAAGGTCGCGATCGACGTGGGCTCGTCGACCGGTGGATTTACCGACGTGCTGCTGCAGGGCGGCGCCGCGCGTGTCCACGCTGTGGATGTTGGGAAAGGACAGCTCGACTGGCGGCTGCGCAACGATTCGCGGGTCGTCGTGCACGAAGGGGTGAACGCCCGCGAGGGCGTTCCGGTCGAGGAGCCCGTCGATCTGGTCGTCGCGGACGTCTCCTTCATTTCGCTCCGTCTCGCGCTGCCGCCTGCGCTCGCAAAAGTCCGCGATCACGGCGCGGTCGTCGCGCTGGTCAAGCCGCAATTCGAGGCGGGGCGCGAGGCGGTGGGCAAAGGCGGTGTCGTCCGTGATCCAGAGGCGCGAGCCGGGGCCGTCGTCGCGGTCGCGCGCGACCTCGCGTCGCAGGGTTTCGGCATCATCGCGGTCGCCCCGTCGCCGATAGCCGGCCGTGAAGGCAACCGCGAGATCTTCCTTCACGCGCGCAAGGGCGCAGAGGGCCTGTCGGCGGATGCGCTGGCTGCGGCGGCCCGCGAAGCCGCGCGATGAAGATCGCTCTCGCATCTCGACCCGACTGGCCGGAATCGGTCGACATCGCGAAGAAGCTCGCGGTGAAGCTACGGCTTGCGGGACACGAGATCTTCGAGGTCTCGTTGGACGGGCATGCTCTGCCGATCGGCGTATCCGGCGCTGGCGTCGCATGTGTGTTCGGAGGGGACGGCACCGTGCTGCGCGCGGCCCGGGCGCTCTCCCCGCTCGACATCCCGATCCTCGGTGTGAACCTAGGGCGACTCGGCTTCCTGACTGCCACCACGATCACGGAGTTCGACGCCGCGCTCGCGGACGTCGTCGCCGGCCGCTTCGAGCTCGAGGTTCGCGCGATGCTCGATGCACGCATCATCCGCGACCGGAACGAGTTCGCGCGTGGGCTGGCCCTGAACGACGTGGTCGTCGCACGCGGCAAACAGGTGCGTTCGATCCGGGTCGCCGTAAAGGTAGATGGCGAGCCACTCATCGTGTATTGGGCGGATGGGCTGGTCATTGCGACCGCGACCGGAAGCACCGCGTACGGTTTCTCAGTTGGCGGACCGCTCATCCTTCCCGCTTCGAGCACGATCACGATGGTGCCGATCGCACCGCATCTCTCGTTCGGAAACGCGATCGTCTTCGATCCGCAACAACTGCTCGAGCTGGAGGTTCGAGATGAGCCTGCAGTTCTATCGTTTGACGGCCAAGAAGAGCACGACCTAAAGAGCGGTGACGTGATCAATGTGCGCAAGGCCGAGACAGTCGCGCGCTTCGCACGCACCGCGCATGCCAGGCCATTCGTCGAGCTGCTGCGCCAGAAGATCCTCAAGGAACCGGGCACGTGATGCCGGACACGGCACCTGCCGTAGCGGCGATCCGCGCCAAGGCGAAGCGCGCCCCGAAGATCGCGGTCATCCTCGGAAGCGGGCTGGGTGCGCTGGCGCGCGAGGTCACAGACGGCACAAGCATTCCTTACGGCGAGATCCCGGGTTTCCAGAAGAGCACCGCGCCGGGACACGCCGGCGAGCTGGTCGTTGGGACGCTGTCAGGGAAGGACGTCGCGATCATGAATGGCCGCCTGCACTACTACGAGGGCTACGACATAGCGGCCATTGGCTTTCCCGTACGCGTTCTGGGCGCCTGGGGAGTGCGGACGATGATCATCACGAACGCCTGCGGCGGATTGAATCCCGCCTTCAAGGCCGGCGATCTCATGGTGATCAACGACCACATCAACTTCATGGGCGCGAATCCGCTCCGCGGCCCGAACGACGACCGGCTCGGTCCGCGCTTCGTGGACATGGTGGGAACGTACACCGAGGAATTGCGCGAGCTCGCGCACAAGGCCGACGGCGATCTGCGCGAGGGCGTGTACCTCGCGGTCGCCGGACCGAACTACGAGACTCCTGCGGAGCTTCGCATGATGCGCGGATTCGGCGCGGATGCCGTCGGCATGAGCACGGTGCCCGAGGTCCTGGTCGCGCGACACATGGGGATGCGGATCCTCGGGATCGCGACGGTCACCGACATGGCCACTGGCATCCCCGGTCAGATCGAGCACGTCACCGCTGAAGCGGTGCTCGAAGTCGCGAACCGCGCCGGCAGGCGCCTTGGCGAGCTGATCAAGGGCGTGATCGCGAAGCTTTGACACCGCGCGTCGTCGAGCTCATCGAGCGCAAACGCGACGGCGGAAAACTGCGCGCGGACGAGATCACCGCACTCGTGCTCGGTTATTCGGCCGGCGACGTCCCCGACTATCAGATGGCCGCGTTCTGCATGGCGGTCGTCTGGCGCGGGATGGACGCCGCGGAGACCGCCGCGCTCACCGCGGCGATGGTCGGCTCGGGCGAGCGGCTCGACCTCTCACGCTTCGGCCGCGTCGTGGACAAGCACTCGACGGGCGGGGTGGGCGACAAGACGACGCTCGTGGTCGCGCCGCTCGTCGCAGCGTGCGGGGCACCCGTCGCCAAGATGAGCGGCCGCGGGCTCGGTTTTTCCGGCGGCACGCTCGACAAGCTGGAGTCGATCAAGAACTACCGGGTCGACCTCACGACCGCCGAGTTCCTCGCGCAGCTTGAGCGGATCGGGATCGTCGTGACCGGACAGACCGCGGACCTCGCGCCTGCCGACGGCAAGATGTACGCGCTCCGCGACACCACCGGAACCGTTCCGTCGATCCCACTCATCGCCTCGAGCATCATGTCGAAGAAGATCGCGGCCGGCGCGCACGCGGTCGTGCTCGACGTCAAGGTCGGCAGCGGCGCCTTCATGAAGGACCTGCGCTCGGCGCGCGAGCTCGCCCGGGCGATGGTGGCGATCGGGGTCGCGCACGGTCTCGCGGTCACCTGCGAGCTCACTGACATGGAGCAGCCACTCGGCCGCGCGGTGGGCAACAGCCTGGAAATCGCCGAGGCGATCGCTTCGCTACACGGGGAGGGTCCGCCGGACCTCGTCCAGCTCACCCGGGTCGCCGGCGCCGAGATGCTCGTCCGCGCCCGCCGGGTGCGCGACACGAAATCGGGGCTCGCCCGTATAGATGGGGCGATCGCGACCGGAGCCGGATTCGCCAAGTTCCGCGAGCTCGTCGCCGCCCAGGGCGGCGACGTGTCCATGGTCGACGACCCCGCGAAGCTGCCGCGCGCCCCACACGTCCAGTCCCTGCGAGCGCCGCGAACGGGATATGTTGCTGGGATCGCCGCGGACCAGGTCGGGATCGCCTCCGTACATCTCGGCGCTGGCCGCGAAAAAAAGGGCGAGCCGATCGACCACCGCACCGGCATCGTGCTTCACGCGAAGGTCGGCGACCGTGTCGAGCGCGGGCAGCCGTACGCCGATGTGCACGTCGCCGGCAAGCCCGGGGACGCCGACGCGATCACGATGGTGCGCGACGCCTTTCGCTGGAGCGCGCGACGTGTTCCGCGTCGGCGACTCGTCCTCGGGCGGATCGCGACCCCCTAAGCCACCTAGACTCGTCTACGAGTGTTCGCTCGAGGGGTCCGAGGTCCTGGAGGCGGATCCATGAACCCCCTCCTACTCATCGGTCTCGTCTTATTGGCTTACGCCTGGCTGACCGGCGGGCTGGTCGCGCCGATCCAGCGCGCCGCGCAGCAGCCAACACTCTTCCTTGGTTTCGTGATCGCCATCCTCCTCGGCATCACGGTCCATGAGTTCATGCATGCGTATGTCGCGAACCGGCTGGGCGATGACACCGCCAGGCTCATGGGTCGGATGAGCCTGAATCCGATGGCGCATCTCGATCCCTTCGGGACGCTGTTGATCGTTCTCGCCGGCTTCGGTTACGGGAAGCCCGTGCCATTCAACGAGTCACGGCTCCGGTCGGCTCTTGGAGTGAGCGCGGTCGCGCTCGCCGGTCCGTTCGCGAATCTCATCCTCGCGGCGCTGTGCGCGATCCCACTGAGGTTCGGCGGCCTCGACCTCTTGGGCGGCGCATATGAGCAGATCCTCGGGCAGATCGTGCTTTGGAACTGCGTGCTTGCGGTCTTCAACCTGATTCCGATCCCGCCGCTCGATGGCTCGAATGTCGTGTACGGGCTCCTGCCGCCGCAGCAGCGATTCACCTGGCGCAGCTACCAGCAATACGGCCCGATCCTCTTGCTGCTGCTCCTCTTCTTCGGCGCCCGGGTATTGAGCACGGTGGTTTTCGGGCCTGCCGTGTTCCTCGCGCGGCTCTTCGCCGGCCCGGGTTTCTGACTCCGATGCTCCACCGCGTTCAGCAGACGGTCCGCTACCTCGGAGCGGCCGGCGCTGATGAGCGCCACGCGAGCGAGACAGCGCGGATCCTTCGCTCCCTAGGCGCCGACCACGAGGTCATCGTCGCTGGCCTCCTTCACGACCGCGCGAAGCCCTCTGACACCAAGCTCTGGCATCGCGTCGCGGGAGTGCTGCTCTCGCGTTTCGCCCCGCGCGTGCGGGCTCGCCTCGCGCGCGGCGATTCGACGTTCGCGCGCTATCTGGACCACGCCCGCCGCGGTGCGCGTCTCGCGCAGGCCGACGGAGCCTCTGACCGCGTTGTGCGCCTCATCGCGCGCCACCACGAGCGTCCGGCCGGCGCCGACGACGAGCTGCTCGCGCGCGCGGACCGCGAGGCCCTGCCGTGATGGACTCGCAGGCCCCGCGCGTCACCGTCGAGGGATTCGACGGTCCGCTCGATCTCCTCCTCGAGCTCGTCGAGGAAAAGAAGCTCGACATCCTCACCGTGCGCCTTGGCGATCTCGCTGACGAGTACCTCGCTCGCGTGCGGGCGATGCCCTCGCTTCCCGCGGACGAGGTCTCCGCGTTCCTCGCGCTCGCCTCACGGCTAGTTCTGCTCAAGGCGCGCAGTCTCCTGCCGAGCCTCGAACCGCTGGCCGAGGAGGAGACCGAGTCCGAGGAGGAGCTGCGACTCCGTCTGCTCGAATACGCGGTCGTGCGCGAGCGCGCAGGCCAGCTCGGCGCACGGCTGCGCGCAGGCGAGCGCGCGTTCCATCGCGAAGGCGGGACGATCGAGCTGCCGCCCCGCGGGGGAGAGGTCGATGCACTGGCCTCGGCGTGGTCGCGCGTCCTTGCGCTCGCAGCCCGGCATGGAGAGCGCGAGGAGGACATCGTCGCTCCGGGCGAGCGTTACTCCGTCGAGCAACGCACCGCCGAGATCGAGGCGCTCGTGGCAGCGCAGGGCGAGGTCAGCTTCGCTACGCTCCTCGCCGAAACGCCGACTGTAGGGTTCGCCGTCGTGACCTTCATCGCGCTGCTCGATCTCTACCGACGCGGCGTGATCGATCTCTCGCAGGACGAGCTCTTCAGCGACATTCTCATCACCGGGAGGGAACTCTCATCCGCTCAGAGCTAGCGAACGCCGTCGAGGCGGTCCTCTTCGTGGCGGAGAAGCCCGTCGGGCGAAGCGAGCTCGGTCGCATCGTCGGAGGCAGCCCGCGCGCGGTCGAAAATGCGCTCGCGGAGCTCGGCACGTCATATGAAGGGACCGGCCTGCGTCTGCAGCGCTCGGGCGATGAGTGGCAGATCGTCACCGCCACGGAGCACGCGCCTCAGGTCGCGGCGTATCTCGGCGCGGACCGGTTGCGCCTTTCGGCGGCCTCGCTCGAGACGCTCTCGGTGATCGCCTACCGCCAGCCGGTGACGCGCGCCGAGGTGGAGGCGATCCGTGGCGTGAACTGCGACCAGACGATCTACACGCTGGCGTCGCGGCGGCTCATCGACGAGCGGGGTCGCAAAGAGGCCCCGGGTCGGCCCATCCTGTACGGAACAACATGGGAGTTCCTCGAGTGCTTCGGCCTGCAAAGCCTCGACGACCTACCGCACGCCCTCAGCCCCGAGGGTCAGGTGCTGGAGAGCGTCGGGGGCCGGGGGGCAGAGCCCCCCGACCGTTGATCCGACTCCAGAAGGTGCTAGCCGATCGCGGGGTCGCGTCGCGCCGCGCGGCCGAGGGGCTCATGCGCGAAGGCCGCGTGGCCGTCGAGGGCGAGATCGTCCGGGAGCTCGGTACCCGGGTCGCGCCTGATGCACGGATCCAGGTGGATGGTCAGGCGGTCGCACCTGCGCCGCGCCACCGCTACGTCCTGCTGAACAAGCCGCCTGGAGTCGTCTCTACAGCGCACGACGAGCGTGGCAGGCGCACGGTGGTCGATCTCCTCGGCGCGCGCGACCGCCTCTACCCCGTGGGACGCCTCGACGCGGACTCCGAGGGTCTGCTCGTCCTCACGAACGACGGCGTGTGGGCAGAGCGCGTGCTGCATCCGCGTCATGGGCACGAGCGCGAGTACGAGGTGGTCGTCGCCGGAGTCGCGAACGAGACCGCGCTTGCCGCGCTGCGCCGGGGGATCGCGCTCGAGGAGGGCACGGCGCGGGCGACGCGTGTAGCGCTCGCCTCGCGGGGCGGCCGCGGCTCGGTGTTGCGAATGGTGCTGCGGACGGGATGGAAGCGCCAAGTGCGCCGCATGTGCGCCGCTGTGGGGCTGAAGGTGACCAGACTCCGGCGTATCCGGATGGGGCCGCTGCTCCTAGGTCGTCTACGTCCGGGCGCGTGGCGGGAGCTCACGTCCGCCGAGGTCCGCGCTCTCGGAGGCGCCTGATGGCGACCCCGCGAACTGTGGCGATCGACGGGCCCGCGGGAGCGGGGAAGAGCACGATCGGCGCGCTCGTCGCGGAGCGCCTCGGGTACACGTTCCTCGACACGGGCGCGATGTATCGCGCGGTCGCGCTCGCCGCGCTCCGGCGGGGGATCGATCCCGACGACGGACCGCGTTTGACGGAGCTCGCCCGACAACTCCGGATCGCGATCGGTCCACCGACCGTCCGCGACGGCCGCGCCTACACCGTTCTTCTCGATGGCGCGGACGTGACCTGGGACATCCGGAGCCCAGAGGTCGATCGGATCGTCTCGCAGGCTGCGCGCGTGCCATTTGTGCGGGACGTGATGGTCGAGCAACAACGCGCGATCGCCGACCGAGGGCGGATCGTGATGGTCGGCCGCGACATCGGGACGGTCGTGCTCCCGAACGCCGAGCGGAAGGTCTTCCTCACGGCCTCCGCCGCGGAGCGCGCGCGCCGCCGCGAGGAAGAGCTCGCGGCACGTGGCGAGAAACGCACGCGCCAGGATCTGCTCGCGGAGATCCTTCGCCGCGACGAGCTCGACAGCAAGCGGACCGTGGCGCCGCTACGCGCGGCCGATGACGCGATCGTGGTCGAGACGGACGGTCTCTCGGTGCGCGAGGCGCTCGACCGTGTGCTTCAGGTGATCGAGCGCCGACCGATCGCGTCGTGACCGCTTTCGCCGGGACGCCGACGCTCCCGGAGGAGCGGCTCGTCCTCTGGCGGACGCTCTTTCCCCTCTTCCGCGCGCTGGCTCGGTTCCTCGCTCCGTGGACGCTTGAAGGCGCCGAGCGGATCCCAAAGAGGGGCGGCTACATCCTGGTCTCGAATCACATCAATTGGAAGGACCCACCGTGGATCGAGTTCGCGCTCGGGCGCGCGATCCGCTTCATGGCGAAGCGCGAGCTCTTCCAGATCCCGGTCATCGGTTTCGCGCTGCGCCGGTCACCCCGCCGGCTTTTTTCCGGAGGGGCACCGCAGCGAGAGCGGTGCGCTCATCCGCGGACATCCCGGCATCGCGCTCATCGCGCGGCGTTCCAACGCGGTCATCGTGCCGATCGCGGTGATCGGGACGCCGCGCGCGCGGCTCGGTGCCTTCTGGCGACGCGACATCCTTCTGCGGGTCGGCGAGCCGTTCCATGCGGCCGATCTCGGTGTTGATATGGCCAATGCGCAGGGTCTTACCGACGCGATCATGGTCCGCATCGCGCAAATGCTCCCGTCGGAAATGCGCGGGGCTTACTCGACGCGCGACAGCCGCGAGCCGTGGAGCATCCGGGGACAGGATGACTTTGTCGAGGTCGTAGCTCCCACCGACTTCTCTTCCGCCGATCGGCTGTTCGGGGAGTGGCTAGCTGAACGGCGCCTCTCGCGGTCCGACTTACGCGACGATGACATCCGAATTGACATCGTTCGAATGCAGGACGGGAGAAGCGCGAAGCGTTATCGGGTCTGGAAGTCCTTCGCGCCGCACGAGCGGGGTTCGCGATAGTTCTTGGCACTTCCCGGTCACGAACACTCGTTTTCATGCGCCTACACTTGATTCCGTGGAAGTCCTTCTTGCGCGCGAAAACGGGTTCTGTTTCGGGGTCAAGAAGGCCGTCGAACTAACCGAGGCCGCCGCCGAGACCGGGAAGACCGTCTACAACCTCGGCCAGGTCGTGCACAATCCCAAGATCAGCGAGCGGCTGGGCGCCCTGGGGGTCAAGGTCATCAAAGATCCCGCCGACGCGAAGGAAGGCATCGTCGTCATCCGAGCGCACGGCGTCCCGCCGGAGACGCGAGCGAGGATCGAATCGCAGGGACTCGAATGCATCGACGCGACATGCTCGCTCGTCCTGCGCGCGCAGCGCTTCACCAAGCAGCTCGCCGACGAGGGCTACACCGTGATCATCCTCGGCACCCTCGAGCATCCCGAGGTCGTCGGTCTGCGTGGTTTCGCGCCGAACGCGGTCGTCGTCGAGACGAAGGAAGAGTGGGAGAAGCTCCCCCGAATGAAGAAGGCGGGCGTTGTCTCGCAGTCCACGCAGCCGCCGTGGGCGTTCAAGGATCTCGTCGCGCACGTCGCCGAGATCGCGCAGGAGACGAAGGTCTTCAACACGGTCTGCCCGGTGACCGTCAAGCGGCAGCACGCCGCGAGCGAGCTCGCGGAGCAGGTGAACACGATCATCGTCGTCGGTGGGAAGAACTCGGCGAACACGCGGGAGCTCGTGAACCTCGCAAAGATGCAGGGCCGCAACGCGTACCACATCGAGGACGCCGACGAGCTCAAGGCCGAGTGGCTCCGCGGCGAGGATCGCGTCGGACTGATCGGCGGCTGCTCCACGCCGATGGACACGCTGCTCGAAGTGAAGGAGCGGGCTGAGAACCTCGCCGCCTAGGCTTACTCCCGTGAGCCGCGGCCTCGTTGCAATCGTCGGCCGTCCCAACGTCGGCAAGTCGACCCTCTTCAACCGCCTTGTCGGCGAGCGCGTGGCGATCGTCGAGGACGAACCCGGCACGACGCGCGACCGCCTGTACGCGACCGCCGAGTGGCGCGGTCGTGAGTTCACGCTCGTCGATACCGGTGGACTCGATGACGCGACCGGCGAGATCGAGACTGCGGTGCGCAAGCAGGCCGAGGCAGCCATCGCCGAGGCCGACGTCGTCGTTTTCGTCGTCGACGCGCAGAGCGGCATCCTTCCTGTGGAGCACGACGTCGCGGATCTCCTCCGCCGCAGTGGCAAGCCGCTGGTTCTCGCCGCAAACAAGGCCGAGTCCTGGCGCACCGAGGCGCAGGCGGCGGAGTTCTACGAGCTCGGCCTCGGCGACCTCTACGCGGTCTCGGCGCTGCAAGGCACCTCGACCGGGGACCTCCTCGACGCGATCGTCGCGAAGCTGCCGCCGCCGGCCGAAGAGCTCGAGCCGGACACCGATGAGGTGCGCATCGCGATCGTCGGACGCCCGAATGTCGGTAAGTCGAGCTTCCTGAACCGGCTTGCCGGCGAAGAGCGCGCGGTCGTGAGCGAATCGCCGGGAACGACCCGCGACACCGTCGACACCGTCATCGAGCGCGCCGGCCGGCCGATCCGGCTCATCGACACCGCCGGCATCCGACGGCGCGGAAGCATCGAGGAGGGTATCGAGAAGTTCGCGCTGTTACGTACGATTCGCGCGCTCGAGCGGGCCGACGTCGCCGTCCTGCTAAGCGATGCGACCGAAGGGCTAACTGCTCAGGATCTGCACATTGCGGGCTACGCGCTCGAGGCGTATATCGGCTTGGTGCTCGCCGTGAACAAATGGGACCTCGTCGAGCGCGGCGCCGACACCACCGCGGCGGTAGAAGAGGAGATCGCCCGGGAGTTTCACTTCGCTCCGTGGCTCCAGCACCGGTTCGTCTCCGCCAAGACGGGCCGAAACGTCGAGGAGACCCTCGCCGATGCCGTCGCTATCGCGGACGAGCGCCGCAAGCACGTGCCGACCGCCGACCTCCATCATTTGCTTGTCGAAGCCGTCGGCTCGCACCCACCTCCATCAGATCGCGGCAAGGAGGTCCGCTTCCGGCACGTGACGCAAGCGAAAAGCCGGGCGCCAACGTTCGTCTTCTTCGTCGACCGTCCCGCTGCCGTCCACTTCTCGTACACGCGTTACTTAGAAAACCAGATCCGCGAGCGGTTCGGTTTCCACGGCACGCCGCTCCGGATCGAACTGCGCGGAGCGCACGAGTGATCGATTCCTGGGCCTCGTTGCTCGGCCTGCTGATCGTCGGCGCTGTGGGCTATGGCGTCGGCTCGATCTCGAGTGGCTACCTGGTGGGGAAGCTCTATCGGAACGTCGATTTGCGAAACGTTGGATCTGGCTCGACCGGCGCGACGAACACGTTCCGCACCCTCGGTCCGGGCGCCGGCGTCCTGGTCGCGGTGCTCGACATCCTGAAGGGCGCGCTCGCGGTGGGATTCGCGCAGCTGCTCTTCCCGCCCGGTAGCGCGAGCCGCCCCGTTGCGGAGGCGGTCGCCGCGGTTGCCGCGGTGACGGGGCACTGCTGGCCACCGCTCCTTCGCGGACGCGGAGGACGCGGCGTCGCCACCGGGTTCGGTGCGCTCCTCTTTGTCGCGACTCCGGCGTGGGCGAGCGCGGTCGCCTTCTTCGCCATCGCGCTGGCGCTCACACGCATGGTCTCGGTGGGCTCTCTCGCGTCCGTGATCGGCGCTCTGGTCGGGTACCTGGTCTTCTGCGCGACCGGGTGGCTGACGTTCAACTGGGCGACGCTCGCGTTCATCATCGTCGCGGGGACCGTCGTCTTCATCCGTCATCGCGCGAACATCGACCGGATCATGCGCGGCGTCGAGCCGCGCGTCGGCACGTCTTGACGGTCACCGTCCTTCAGGCCGGGTCCTGGGGCACGACGCTCGCGACGATCCTCGCGCGTGATGGCGGCAAGGATGTCGTTCTCTGGACGCGCGACCCCGCCCAGGCGAAGGAGATCGCAGAGCGGCGTGAGAACCGCAGATACCTGACGGGGATCCGCGTGCCCGATCGCGTCGAGGTCACGGCCGACCTCGGGCGCGCCCTTGCATCGGATGACCTCATCGTCACCGTTCCGAGCCAGGGCGTGCGTGGCTTGCGTGACCGGGTGGCGGCGCACCTCCGGCCCAGGCACCGGATCCTCTCCGCGACGAAGGGGCTTGCTGAGGACGGCCGTCGCATGAGCCAGCTCTGGGCCGAGGCGCTTGCGCCGGAGCGCGTCGCGGTCCTGAGCGGGCCGAACATCAGCCGCGAGATCGCTGCGGGGCTTCCTGCGCCCACCGTCATCGCATCCGTCGATCCGGCGACAGCCCGCCATTTTCAGATGCTCGTCGGCACGCCGATGTTCCGCGTGTACACGAACGCGGACGTCGTCGGCGTCGAGCTCTGCGGGGCGCTCAAGAACATCATCGCCCTCGGCGCCGGCGCGATCGATGGCATGGGGTACGGCGAGAACGCGAAGGCCGGGTTCGTCACCCGCGGGCTCGCGGAGATCGCGCGGTACGGTTTCGCGGAGGGCGCGAATCCGCTGACCGTCGCCGGGCTCGCGGGATTCGGCGATCTGATCGCGACCTGTACGAGCAAGTTCTCGCGAAACCGCACCGTCGGCGAGATGCTTGCGAAAGGCGTCCCGGTCGCGGAGGTCCCAGGGCGGCTCGGTGGCCAAGTGGCCGAGGGCATGTCCACCGCCGAAGCCACCTATCGCGCGTCGGTGAAGCGCGGCGTGGTCATGCCGATCACCGAGCAGACGCACCTGGTGCTCTCCGAAGGCAAGCCGATCCGGGAGGCCATGCGGGACCTGATGGACCGCGAACAGGGCGACGAGATCTCAGGACCGCTCGCCGAGATTTCTCGGTTGCTTGGCTCGTTCGCCGCTGCGCAGCGCGAGGAGGCGGCGACAGCCCCTAACGACCATAGGTAGGTTGATCCGTCCGCCGCGCTCGGCGCTTGTGGTCCTAGCCGTCGTGCTTGTTGCATGTCAGCCGACGGCGCCGGTGGCCGCATCACCAACGGCAGTGCCCCTCCGAACGCTCGCCGTCATAGTCAGCGCTTCGGCCGGCGCGCCGGTGAACGGCGCGACTGTCTGCGCGTTCACGGTCGGAGGCCAGCAGGAGGGCTGCGGCGAGACGAGCTCCGCCGGGACGGCGCGGCTCGGCCTCCGCCCTGGAACATATTCGGTCCATGTGACGCCACGCCTGGGCACGCGCCTTGGTGCCGCGCAGGTCTGGGCCGAGGTCGTCGACGCCGACGCGACGACCGCCGTGCGAGTTGATCCTCACTCGACCATCAGTGGCACGGTGCGGAGCGACGCGGGGGCCCTCGTGACCGGTGCGGACGTATGCGCGCATCCGCCCAACACCATCGAGCCGCCGACGTGCGCGCGCAGCGGCCAGCAGGGCGGGTACACGATCGACGTCCGGTCCGACGTCTACAAGCTCGATGTGACTGGACCGCCCGGCGGCAAGCTCATTCCACAGTGGGCTCGTGGCCGTCTCTCCAGCGAGGAGGCCGACGTCGTCGACGTTCGCACCACGGACGTGCAGGGATTCGACGTCGCTCTGGTAAAGGGGGTCCTGCTGAGCGGGGTGGTCCGCGGACCGAGCGGACCGATCGAGGACGCCCAGATCTGCACGCGGAGCCTCGCCGCACCGCTTCCGTGGGACTGCGAGCGGTCGAACAAGAACGGTGCTTACCTCGCGCTTCGCGAGGCGGGCGAGTACTACATGTGGACCGTTCCACCGGACAACGTGCGGCTCGTCGCACAGTGGTACGACCATGTGCTCGAGGGCGTCGATACGACCGCGATCACCCTCGAGCGCGATCGCTCCATCGACGTGGCGCTCGATCCGGGTCCCCAGATCCGCGGGAGGGTTCGCACGACCGACGGCGAGCCGATCGCGGCCGCGCTCGTGTGCGTTGACACTCCCTTCCCCACTGGGCGCATCTGCCGTCCCACCGGGTCCGATGGTTCGTATGCCGTGACGACGCGTCCCCAGAGCTATGTCGTGCAGGTGGTCCCGCCAAAAAGCCTCGACCTGATCAGCGAGTTCTGGTCTCGCAAGCGCGCCTGGAATGACGCGGACTGGGTGACGCTCGGTAATGCCGACCGCGTGCTGGACCTGACGGTCCGGAAGGGCATGCGCGTCACCGGCGTCGTTCGCGACACGCGTGGCGTCCCCCTCGAGGCCGCGACGATCAATCTTCTCGACGACACCGGACCCCTCACCGGCGCCGACACCGACGTGAGCGGCACATACAGCATGGTCGTCCCACCGGGTTCGTACCAGATCGAGGTCTTCGCGCCCTTCCGCGGCGAGCGCGGCGATCTGCTCTCGCAGGCGCCCCGCGACATCACCGTGAGCGGCTTCACGCGCTACGACTTCGTCCTCGAGGATGCGAATCCCTGAGTCGTGCTACAACGGAGGCGCCCGACGGGCATCCACACGAAGGGGGAATCGCATGTTCCTTACAGATCTGCTGAAGCCGAAGACCGTCGCGTACGCCCATTGCGACCTGCCGTGCGGCGTCTACGACCCTGAGCAGGCACGCATAGAAGCCGAGTCTTGCTACAAGATCATCGAGAAGTACCACGCTTCGAACGACGAGCACTTCAAGGCTCGCGCGATCGTGATCAAGGAAGAGCGAGCGGAGCTCGCCAAGCACCACATCGACGTTCTCTGGAGCGATTACTTCAAACCGGAGCACGTCCAGAAGTACCCCGAGATCACCGAGCTCTGTTGGAAGGCCGCCAAGCAGTGCTCGAAGGTGAAGGGATCACTGGAGATCGGTGAGGCCAAAACGCTGCTCGACATGATCGACAAGATCGGCGACGTGTGGACCAAGGCCGGCGGGCCGACCGCCACACGGATCGCTAAGGCGGCCGCGGCCCGAGCCTGAGAAGTTGTTCCGGAGCGTCGCGGTCGCGGGTCACAGCATGGAACCCGCGCTCCGCGACGGTGACTGGGTCATCGTCGCGCAGCTGGCCCGCCCGCCGCGGGTGGGGGAAATCGTTCTCGCGCGCGACCCGCGCGTCCCGGAGCGACTCGTCCTGAAGCGGGTCGCCGGGGTCAAAGGCGGGGCCTGCATGTTGCTGGGCGATCGCCCCGACGAGAGCACCGATAGCCGAACGTTCGGTCCGGTCGCGTTGTCGCAGGTGCTCGGGCGCGCCATCTTCCGGTACGCGCCGCTCCTGAGGGCTGGGCTCATCTGAGGCTACCGCTCAGCCGGTAGTCGAAAGGTCGGTGTGACCTCGCTTCACAGGCCCGCCGATAACATAAGCGTGTGGGTCTGGTTCGGTGTGCGCGCTGCGGGAACGAGCGTGAGGGAGCTGGCAAGGTAGGACTCCCTGGCTCGCTCGGCGAGGACATCGAGGCGCGCATCTGTGCGGAGTGCTGGCGCGAATGGCTGAGCACTCAGATTCGGGTCATCAATCACTATGGCCTCCGCCCGGCCCAGCGCGAGGACCGCGACAAGCTGTACGAGCTCACGCGAGAGTTCCTGCAGCTCGCCGTCCCGGTATCGGAGGTCTGATGGATACGACGGTCAGTTCGACGACCGGCGAGCAGCGGACTTCGAGTGGCGTATACGTCTACTCCATCATCGAGTGCGCCGAGCAGCGCACGTTTGGCAAGATCGGCATCGGCGGGCGCGGGGACGACGTGTACACAATCCACTATCGCGACCTCGCCGCCGTCGTGAGCCAGGCGGCGTTGCAGGTTTACGACCCCACCCGGGAGAACGCGCTTACCCACGAGCGGGTCAACGAGGTCGTCATGGTCGATAACGGCTTCACGCCGGTGCCGATGAGCTTCGGGACGCTGTTCAAGACCGAAGAAGACACCATCGAGTTCCTGAAGGACACGTACGACGCGCTTCGTGACGTGCTCCAGAAGATGAAGGACAAGCTGGAGTTCGGCCTCAAGGTGAACTGGGACCGCGATTCGGTCCTCGCGGAGGTCGAGCAGGAGAACGAGGAGCTCCGGAGGCTCAAGGCCGAGATCGAGTCGAATCAGCAGACCTCGACGTACTTCGCGCGCATGCAGCTCGGTCGGCTCGTGGAGCAGGCGCTCGCGGACAAATCGGACTCCTACGTCCGCGAGATCTACGACGAGCTCCGCGAGACGGCCATCGCCTCGCGCCACAACAAGGTGATCGGCGACAAGATGATCATGAACGCGGCCTTTCTGGTGGCTCGAGACAAGTCCGCTCTCTTCGACGAGAAGGTGCACGAAATCGCGAAGCGCTTCGAAGGGAAGCTCAACTTCAAAGAGACGGGCCCCTGGCCGCCTTACAACTTTGTCACGATCCGGCTCCAGCTCGAGCGCTCGGCCGGGGTCTAGCGCCCCGTGATCCTTTTCAAGCTCCTCGCGTTGCCGATCACGGCACCGGCAGCCGGGATCCGATATTGCCTCGACAAGGTCGTCGAGTACGCCGAGCACCAGCTCACCGACGACGAGCCGGTGCGTCAAGAGCTCCTCGAGCTGCACCTACAACTCGAGGAAGGGCAGATCGGCGAGGAAGAGTTCGCCGAGCGTGAAGCGGTCCTCTTCGCGCGGCTCCGCGAGATCAAGGAGTACCGCAAAGAGCAGGCCGGTCAAGGCCTGGAGGCATCCGTGCCCACTGAGGCCGATGGGCGCACCTTTGTCATCGAGATACCGGAAGAGCTCGAGTGAGCGAGACGCTCCGCTACCTCTACGCGATCACCGACGCTCGCACCGCTCCGCTCGTCGCGGCCAACGAGCTGCGGGGCATCGAGGGAGCTCCGGTCGAGCCGCTTGTGGAAGGGCGATTGCTTGCCGCGACGAGCGTCGTTCCGGCGTCCGATTACGAGGAAGGTCCCTTGAACGAGCACCTCCAGGATCTGGACTGGCTCGCGCCTCGCGCCGCCGCGCATCAGGGCGTGAACTCCAGGCTCCTCGAGATCACGGGGGTGGTGCTGCCGCTCGCGTTCGGCGCGATCTACCGTGGCTCCGACGGCGTGCGCAGCCTGTTGCGCTCGCGTGCCGAGGAGCTACGGGACCGCCTCGGATCGGTGGATGGCCGAGCGGAATGGATCGTGTCGGTCGAACGCGATGAGGCTTCGGCCGCCGCGAGCGTCGCGCTTCGCGAGCTCGATGCCGAGATCGCCTCGGCCCCGCCGGGTCGCGCGTTCCTCCTCGGCAAGCGTCGCGACGAGGTGCTTCGCGATGAGCGGCGCGCGCGGGATGCGGCGATCGCGGAGGAAACGGCGGCCGCGGTCGAGGCGATAGGAGAACGCGTCTATCGCGAGCCGCTCATCGATGATCCGACCATTTCGGCGGTCGCCCGCTTCAGCGTCCTCGCCGAGCTTGGGCGAGAGGCGGAGCTCGGCGCTGCCGTGGGCCGACTCGGGTTGACGGATATCTCGCGCGGGTACCGTGTGCGCCTGTCGGGTCCCTGGCCAGCGTACCGGTTCGGGGGACTTCCTCGAGAGCACGCGACGCCGGCATGAAGGAACTGACACCCGCCGACGCCTCGCTGCTGGAGCTCGTCGATCGGCTGCTCCACAAAGGTGTGGTACTTGCCGGCCACGCGACGATCTCCGTGGCCGGCGTCGATCTCATCTACCTCGGCCTGAACGTCGTACTCGCCGCCGTCGAAACGCTAGAGGGCAAGCAGGAGCGGCGCGCCTCATGACACTGATCGCCCATGCCATCGCTCCCGTTCCGCGTAGCTCTCTTAAGGGGGGCGAGGGCCTTCGGGGCCGACCGCTCAGCTGGTCCGGAGCCGGCGACATCGGCCTATGGAGCACGCAATGGGATCCGGCGGACAAGCTCGACCGAAACGACGCCCTGGAGCACCATCGGCTCCTCGAGCGGATCTGCGCCGTACAGCCATGCCTTCCGGTGCGTTTCGGAACGGCGTTCGCCTCCGACGACGCCGCACGGGCCTCGCTTGCGGGCCGAGTCGACGAATTGCGCGCGGCGCTCGATCGGGTGGCCGGCAAGAGCGAGCTCGCGGTCACGCTGCTCTGGGCCAAGAACTCGGGGGCCTCTGCCCCCCGGCCTCCGGATCCGGCGACCGGTCCTGGGCGGCGGTTCATGGAAGAGCGCCTCAGTCGCCATGCGTCACGCGAGGCCCGAAAGGCGCGTGCAGCGGAGCTCGTAGAATGCCTCGTCGCCGAGCTTTCGGTCGAGCGAGCGCTCGTCTGGCACGAAATCTGCGCAAGCGAGGCGGTGGCTGTCTCTTTAGCCGTTTTGATACCGAGCGAGCGTGCCGCGGAGCGGAAGGCCGTTCTCGAGCGTCTGGCAGGCCGTTTCAACGATGTGGTCGGCGTTGTGAACGGGCCCTGGCCGCCCTATAGCTTCGCGACCGCCGAGTCGTCGGTGGACTCTGCCCCCCGGGGCCGAACTTGACCGAGATCGACGAACTGACCGAACTTCGACGCGAAGTCGAGCGACTTCGTGGCATCCTCCCCGAACGGGTGGATGTAGATCCGGATCAAGTCGAGCAAGGGCTCGCGAAGCTCGTGCTCGCGCTCGTCGAGTTTCTGCGTCAACTCCTCGAGCGGCAAGCCGTGCGGCGCATGGAAGGAGGCACGTTGAGCGACGATGAGGTGGAGCGAATGGGACTTGCGCTCATGAGGCTCGAGCAGAAGGTGCACGAGATGGCGCGCGGGTTCGGGATCGATCCGTCGGAGCTGAATCTCGGCCTGGGTCCGCTCGGGAACCTCATATGAGCACGGAGCGGCGCGGGATCACGATGCCCCGCGAGACGACGACGCTCGCGGATCTCCTCGACCGCGTTCTCGACAAAGGCCTCGTCGTCGCGGGCGATGTTTCGATCTCACTCGCGAACGTCGAGCTCCTCACGATCAGGATCCGCCTCCTGGTGTGCTCGATCGACAAGGCGGAGCAGATCGGTCTGAACTGGTGGAAATACGACCGAAGCCTTACCGGCCGCGATGGCGACGACAAGACCGCGATCGGACGTCTCGAAGCCCGGATCGCCCAGCTCGAGCGCGAGCTTGGGCGACCACAGAATCGAGGGAGGTAACCCTTCATGCCAGTCGAACGTGCACCTGGTGGTAGCAGCCTCATCGATGTGCTCGATCGCATACTCGATAAGGGCATCATCATCGACGCCTGGGTCCGAATCTCCCTGGTGGGCATCGACCTCATCACCGTCGAGGCTCGGGTGGTCGTGGCCTCGATCGATACGTACCTCCGCTACGCGGACGCCCTCGGTCTCATGACTCCCCAGCGCGGCGCGCTCGGGGTGGGAAGCGCTACATCGGAGATGGCCCCGACCCGCGCGCGAGCGGCGGAGCGTGCCTAACGGCTGAGGTGACCGCGCGTGGCTGACGTCCTCGAGCGGCCGGCACGGGCGGCCGCTCGACGCGACCCGCGCGAGGCGCTCGAGCCGCTGCTCGACGATCTCCTCCGCGCGCTCGCATTCGAGAAAGCGATCGTGCTCCTCTACGATGACGAACGCTCGGCCCTTGTCGGAAGCTTCGGCATCGGCGTGCCCGACGCGGCGGTCCGCGAGCTGACGCTTCCCCTGGCGCAGTCGGATAATCCGATCGTTGCCGTCCTTCGCGGCGGGGTGCCTGAGCGTATCCGCGACGTGTCGCGCGACGAGCGGCTCAGTCAGCCGTTGCGCGATGCGCTGGCAAGCATGGGGATCGGACCGTTACTGGTTACGCCGCTGCGTAGTGCGAGCGAGCGTACGACCACGGATCGCGACGGAAAAGGGCCCGCCGCCCTTGGCTGGGATGCGCGCGGGGAGTGGGCCGGCGTGGTCTTGCTGTCGCGTGCCTCGGGCGTCACCCAGGTTGACGTCGACGCGCTCGTCCCCTTTTCTCGTCAGGCCGGTGAGGCGCTCAGCTTGCAGCGAGACGTCGAGCTCCTTCGGCAAACGAGCGAAGCGCATGCGGTCGAGAAGGAATGGCTCTGGTGGATGGTGAACGGCGTCGGTGACGCCGTGCTCGTCACCGACTCGAATAACGACATCGTCCTGCAGAACCGCCGCGCGGAGCTGCTCTTCCGTGCGGGCGATGAAGACAGCGCCGGAAAGCGCCGCGCCGTCTGGATGAACAATTTCCTTTTCACGGCCGCGCTTTCGACCTGGAATCTGGAGCGCGTTCAGGCGACGACGAGCCGGGAGGTCACGCTCGTCGATCCGTTCGAGGGCGAAGAGCTCATCTACGAGGTGATCACGACGCCGGCGACGAACTACCGGGTGGGCGTGCGGGGGACGGTCTCAGTGCTGAAGAACGTCACCGACATCCGGCACATCGGTGAAGAGCTTGCCCGGGGCCGGGAGCGTCTCGCCACGGCCGAGGAAGAGGTCAGGATCGAGCGCGACCGGCTGGACCTCATCCTGAGGAACGTGCCCAACCCGATCATCGTCGTCGACAACGACAACCAGATCATCTCGATGAACCCCGCTGCGCAGCGTCTCTTCAAGGGCGACACGGCGAGCTCGCGCTCGGGACACACCGCGCTGGCGAACGACGCTCGCTTCACGTCGTTCCTCGCGCAGTTACGTCTCGAGCCCGCGACCTCCAAGCGCGGCGAGATCGCACTCGTGGATCCCGCGAGCGAGGACCGCCTCGAGATGGAGGTGAGCGCCACCGAGGTCCGCGACGCGCGCGGGGCCGTGATCGCGATCGTGTCGGTCATGCAGGACATCGGCCGTCTCCGGGAGCTCGAGCGCCGCCGGCTCGAGCAGGTCCTCTTCGACTCCGAGAAGCTGGCAGCGACGGGTCGCCTGGCGGCCTCGATCGCGCACGAGATCAACAACCCGCTCGAGGCTGTCCAGAACGCGCTCTACCTCCTCCAGCAGAGCGTGACCGCCGCCGCGGCGGATCGGCAGTACCTGGAGATCGCGTCGCGCGAGACCCAGCGGATGTCGCGCATCCTCCGTCAGATGCTTGGTTTCTACCGGCAGACGGAGGCCATGAGCTCCATCGACGTGAACGCGCTCGTCGAGGAGGCGGAAGGCCTCGTCGTGAAGCGGCTGCGCGAGCGCGGCGTCCAGATCGCGAACCAGTTCGATCCGGTGATCCCACGCATCCGCGCGTCGGGCGACCAGCTCAAGCAGGTGCTGCTCAACCTTTTGCTCAACGCGGCCGACTCGATGGCCAAGGGCGGCACGATCACCGTAGCGACGCAGAGCGGGGCCGGCGCCGAGACGGAGCTCTTCGGGCGCGACGCCGTGCAGATTCAGGTGCGCGACACGGGCCAGGGCATCCCCGACGATGTCCTCGCGCAGATCTTCGAGCCGTTCTTCTCGACGAAGCCCGGGAAGGGCACAGGCCTTGGGCTCTGGGTCTCGCAGGGCATCGTGCAGAGCCACGGCGGCACGATGCGGGTGCGGAGCCGTGTCGGCCGGGGGACCACGTTCACGATCACGCTGCCGGTGGAGGGGCCAGGCGATGCGCGAGCAGCCTAAAGTCCTCGTCGTTGACGACGAAGAGAGCGTCGTCGTCACGATCAAGGCGATCCTGCAGCTTGACGGCTACGACGTCGCGACCACGACGAGCGGGGTCGAGGCGCGCAAGATGGTCCGCGACCAGGAGTTCGACCTGGTGCTCACAGACCTCCGTCTCGAAGACGGTGACGGTCTAGAAGTTCTTCGCGCGGTGCGCGAGCATTTCCCCGAGACCGTGACGATCATGCTCACCGGCTACGCGAGTCTCGAGTCGGCCATCCAAGCGCTCCGCGTGGGGGCATACGACTACCTCGTTAAACCGAGCGAGGTCGAGGAGCTGCGCAGCACGGTCGCACGCGGCATCGAGCGGCGCCGGCTGGGACTCGAGCTCAAGTCACGGGTTGTCGAGCTCGAGCGAGCGAACAAAGAGATCGTGGACCTCAACTCCTCCCTTCAGCGGCGGATCGACGAGGCGACGGCAGAGCTCAAAGAGCGCTACGAGCAGCTGAAGGAGCTCGACCGGATGAAGTCCCAATTCCTCTCGATCGCCTCACACGAGCTCAAGACGCCGATCACCGCGATGTCCGGATTCCTCCAGGTGGCTCTGCGCCGTGTTCGCCGCATGAGCGACGGGGAGGGCGGGCAGCCGCCGAACGAAAGCCTTCGCCCGGTCCTTGAGCAGCTCGAGGTCGTCTACCGGCAGACAGGGAAACTCGCGCGGCTCATCGACGAGCTACTCGACGTCTCCCGCATCCAGACCGGCCGGATCGAGTTCCGGTACGGCGACGTCGATCTTGGCGAGCTGGCCGACGAAGTCGCGATGCGCATGCAGCTTACGACGACGACGCATCAGATCAAGGTAAAGCGCGAGAACGGCGCAGTCGTGACCGCCGATCGCGATCACATCGAGCAGGTCCTGAACAATCTCGTGACGAATGCCATCAAGTACTCACCAGGCGGCGGTTCGATCGTGATCGCAGTTGGGCGGGACGATGGAGGGGTCCGTGTCTCGGTGCGAGATCAGGGGATCGGCATCCCCGAGAAGGAGCTCGAGTCGATCTTCGGACTCTTCTACCGCTCGCCCGATCGGGCCGCGCGGGACCAGGCGGGGATGGGGCTCGGCCTCTACATCAGCAAGGAGATCGTGAATCGCCACGGCGGACGCATCTGGGCCGAAAGCAATGGCGAAGGCGGAAGCACGTTCCATGTAGCTCTGCCTCGCGTACCCGTCGGGGGGACGCCGCCCACGCCGAAGTAACCGAGCGCCGCTCGCCTATGGCGCGCGGCTTCCCTGGTTGTCGAACACATACACTTTCTGATCAAACGTATTCCTCGGGGTGTGGCGCAGCCTGGTAGCGCGCCTGACTGGGGGTCAGGAGGTTTCCCGGGTTCAAATCCCGGCACCCCGACCGTAGCGTAGGTGTTTACACGCGTATGCACAGTCCGCGCATTTCAGTGATCGATCGCACCCGCGCGCTCGCACGACTTCACGGTCGCATCCGAGCGTGCACGAAATGCGTTGACGCGGGCTACCTCGACCGCGCGCAGCCGATCGTCGCCGGATCCATCCGCGATCGCATCGCGATCATCGGCCAGGCCCCGGGCGAGGTCGAGCTCACGACCGGAAAGCCGTTCAGCGGTCGCGCCGGTGCGGAGCTGCGGCGCTGGCTTGTGGAAGCTGGGATCGACGAAGACCATCTTCCCTACCGGACGTCGGTCACCAAGTGCTTTCCCGGAAAGTCGCCGAGCGGAAGCGGCGATCGTCGACCGTCCCCGCCGGAGATCGCGCTCTGCGCACCGTGGCTGGAGAAGGAGCTCGCGCTTCTGAAGCCGCGGGTCATCCTCCTCGTCGGGGGACTCGCCGTTGAACGGATCTGGGGAAAGGTGCCACTCGAAACTGCCGTCGGCAGCGTGCGCGTGCAGGACGGCGTGACCTATATCCCGCTCCCGCATCCGAGTGGCGCATCACGATGGTTGAACGTTCCGGCGCATCGCGCGCTCCTCAAGAGAGGCCTCGCTCACCTGCGTCGCGCGACGCGCGCTCTTGACAGTCCCGATCGCAGGCGGACAATGCAGATCCGTAGGTGATGCTCGCCCGCTGATGACGACGCAAGGGCCGCGGCGCACCTTCACCTCCACCATTTCCCGACCACATTGCGACGCGTTGTCGATCTGCGCGTCGACGATCTCGTTTACGGAAGGGAGGTGATGACCCAATGCCAGCAAAGAAGAAGAAGGCCGCAAAGAAGAAGAAGAAGTAGGTCTATCTAACATGTGGAGCGCCGCGGGCGGGCGGCGCTGCCACTCGCAGTACTAGCGCACCGTTACAAAGGTCCCGCTGTTACCGCCCTGACATAAGACTTTCGCCGGCGGGTCGTTAACTCACACAGATGCGGTGGGATTTCGTGCGTACCGTCATGCTCGGCTCGCTCGCCTGCTTTCCGATCAGCTTGGCTCTGATCGCGATGCCGCTCGCGACGCCCGCGAACGCGGACGTTGTGGCGTCGTCGGACATGCTGCAGCTCAACAACCAGATGCGCTTCGCGATCGGGTCGCCGACGGTGCCGGCGGACCCGCGACTCACGCAGGCTGCGATCAACCACGCCAACTACAGCAGCGCGAACGGCCAGGGCGGGCACTTCGAGACCGCCGGGCTTCCGTACTACACCGGCTACTCGGCGCGCGATCGGCTCATCACAGCGGGCTGGACGACCTCATTCGTCAGCGAGGTCGCGACCGGAGGCGCCGGGCTCGCTGGAGTTCGGCAGCTCTGGGACGCGCCCTATCACCGGCTCGGGATGATGCATCCGAACGCCACGAATATCGGCTGGGGTCACTCGGACTTGAACGGACGCGAGACGACGGTCGGCGACCTCGTCTACAACTTCGGCTTCCGCGCCGTCGACTTCGTGCGCTCCCCCGCGAACATGCAGACGAACATTCCGGCCTCCTGGAGCGGTCACGAGTCGCCGAATCCGCTTCCAAGCGGTGTTTCGGGGCCGGTGGGCTACCCGATCATGGTCGTGTACTCGGCTGGACAGAACGTGCAGATGCGCGCCGCTGAGGTCGTCGCGCCGAACGGCACGAGGCTCCCGATCTACTACGCGGCGCAGCAGTTCGAGTACGACTACCAGGTGATCATCCCGCAGCAGCCGCTCGCGGTGAATACGACGTACCACGTCCGCTTCGACATCACGGTCGCCGGCACGTACGTGACCAACGAGTGGGACTTCAGCACGGGCTCCACGGTCAGCTCCGGTGGCGGCACGTCGAATCCTCCAGACAGCGGGCTGCACTCCACGTGGACGTCGCAGACGACGCTGCCGGCGATGCAGCCGGCCGCGCAGGGTACCGTGACGCTCCAGTTCCGCAACATCGGAACGAAGACGTGGACCAAGGGCGCGGTCGGAAGCCAGGTCGCGCTCGGTGTGCGCGGTGACAGCCTCGCCTACAGCGCGATGGGCATGAACGTCGGATGGCCAGCCCCGAGCCGTGTCGCTGTACAGAACGAGTCCTCGGTCGCTCCCGGCGCGGTCGCGTCCTTCACGTTCACGGTCAAGGCGCCGTTCAGCGCGGGCACCGTAACGATCCCGCTCCGGCCCGTGATCGACGGCGTCGCATGGCTCGAGGACCAGGGCGTCTTCGTCCCCGTGACGACCCGCGTCGACTATCACAGCGCATGGGTCTCCGAGTCGGCGTTCCCGACGCTGACGGTCGGCCAGGTCAGCGGGCCGCTCTCGATCGTCTTCCGGAACGCCGGCAGCCAGACGTGGAACAAGGGCACGCTTGGGCAGGAAGCCCGCCTCGGCGTGAATCTGGATAACGCGATGTGGGCGGGCCTCTCGGTGAACTGGCCTTACACGACGCGCCCGGCGGTGCAGACCGAGGCGTCGGTCCTTCCGGGCGCGACGGGGACCTTCACCTTCCAGGTGAAGGCGCCGGCGACTCCGGGCACGTACGCGATCCACCTGCGGCCGGTCATCGACGGCGTCTGGTGGATGGAAGACGAGGGCGTCTTCCTCTACATCACCGTCGTTCCGTAGCGCGCACCGGATCAGCGGAGAAGACCACCTCGAACTCTTCCTTGCAGCGCGGGCAGCGCACGGTCGCGGCATAGGGCGGGTTCGGCGGCACGTCGAGATGCTCGCGCGTTACGAAGCGCGGGCCGACGGTCTCCCCGCAGAACGGGCAGACGACGGCGTAGAGATTGAATGCGTGACGGTCGGCGGTGATTCGTCGTCGCTGGTCGATCGCCGCCATGCGACTAGTCTAGGTGCGATGGCAGCGCCGAAAGGCCGAACGAAGATCGCGACCCAGACCAAAACCCTGAAGGTCGGCGATCCCGCTCCCGACTTCGCGCTGCGCTCGCACGATGGCCGCGAGATCACGCTCTCCGCTTTCCGCGGACAGACCGTGGTGCTCGCGTTCTTTGCGTTCGCCTTCACCAATACCTGAAACAGCGAGGCCCCCGCGCTGAACGCGCTGCAGCAGCGTTTCGCCGGCGGCAAGGCCCAGGTCGTGGGCATTCTGTGCGACTCCGTCTACACGCTGAAGGCATGGGCGGACTCGCTCGGCGGCGTGCAATACCCGCTCTGCTCCGACTACTGGCCGCACGGCAAGGTCTCACAGGCGTACGGCGTCTTCAACGAGGAGGTCGGACGCCCCGAGCGCGCGATCATCGTCGTCGACGCTCAGGGGATCTGCCGCTACATCGATGTCCACCAGCTCCGCGAAGTGCCGGATGAGGAAGAGATCGCCGACGAGGTGATTAAGCTCGGTCCTCGCTAGCGCGTCGGGATGAGGTACGCCTTTCCCTCTTCCGCGACGACGAAGCCGATCTCATCCCCGGGAGTCGCGTCCGGAAGCGTCTCGCCTGCGACGAGCACCTGCGCTCCGCAGTCGATCACCACCACGTCTCCGGTGCTGATCACCGCGCCTTCAACCTTTGCGCCGGGCGCCACGAGGTTGCCAGACACGCCGCGACCGCTTGCCTTGCCTGCGTCGCGAGCGCGGTACTCGATCGCGATCGTCACGCGGTCCCCGAGCGTGAGACGCGACTTGCGTACCGCACCCGTGTTGTCGCGCCCGCGCATGTCCAGGTGATCCGCTCCCTCCCCGAGGCGCATCGTGACCAGGATGTCGCCTCTTGTGCCGTCCAGCGCCACCACGATCCCCCGCGATGCGCGCTGGCGCCACTTCTCGATGAACGCGAGCTGTTCGAAGTCGAGCATCAGAGCGCCGATACGATAGCGGCGTGGCCCTTCGTGCCGTGTTCTTCGATGTTGGCGACACACTCGTTCAGCACTGGAAGCAGGAAGAGAACCGGGTCCTCATGCTCGAGGCACTCCGCCGCGAGTTCGGCGAGCGCGACTGGTACGAGAGGTTCCTCGATGCGGAGATCGCCCCGCCGCACACCCGCGAGGTCGAGGAGCACCTACGCCAGGAGACAAACCGCTGGGCGGCGGAATGGTTCCGGAACAGCCAGATCGGCATCGATGATCTCCACCTCGATCGTCTGCGCACCGCGGTCACGGTTCCTCTCGACCTGGTCGGCTCGCTCGTTCCCGGAACCCGCGAGGCGCTGGCGTGGTGCAAGGCGCACGGCCTTGCGGTGGTCCTGGTCACCAACACGCTCTGGCGCGGCGACGACGAGGTCCGGCGCGACTGGGAGCGCTTCGGACTCGCGGATGCGATCGACCACGTCGTGAGCTCGCACAGCGTCGGCTGGCAGAAGCCGCATGCGGCGATCTTCCGCCGTGCCCTCGAGCTCGCTGGGAGCGAGCCAAAAGAGGCGGTCATGGTCGGAGACCGCCTTCGTCAGGACATTTGGGGAGCGAAGCGCCTGGGACTCGGCGCGGTGTGGCGTCGGCCGCTCGC
>WNGI01000118.1_pt1 | contig 50810 bp, 39 predicted proteins | sample 5400621 | NCBI WGS metagenome assembly WNGI01 (sample SAMN13153374, study PRJNA577476) | soil metagenome | isolation source: 20 cm soil or saprolite under Garry oak tree replicate 1 | place: USA:California | collected 2016-06-15 | reverse complement strand
GCTTCGCCGCGCAACGCCGGCGCGCCCTTGACCGCTGCGGGCCGTTCTGAGAGAACACCCCCTTCCAAGAGGGAAAGGGGCAGAGTGAAAAGTAACCAGACCACCGCTGTTTTGGCCCCTTTTTCCACCGCCATCGACACATGATTCATTTGATTGTCACCGTCGTCCGGCTTGCACGCCCGGGAGGCCTCCGTTCCGTCCTTGCCGAGTCGCAGCAGTTCGCAAAACCGTTTAAGGCTCTCACTGGCAGGGACGGCGCCATCTCGTGCATCCGCATTAGCCAAGAAGCGGCGCGTCGTCTAGCAGGTAAGTGTCTTCGGCGCCGCCAGGGGCATAAGCCCAAGCGCCGTAAGAGCGCCAGCCAGAGATCGATCGGCCAATTTTCTCTCGCACCCACAAGATAAGTCCTTCATGCTGTCGCTGGGATGGCCAGTATTGCGCAGCGCGCTAAAATGCCCGGAATGCGAGGGTCGATTAAAAAAGATGCCGGAGCCGGGCGAACCGCTAGGGCCTGTTTTTGGATTCTGGCCGACATCCATCAGTGAAGGCGGGTGGATGGAATGAGGGAGGATGAAATGAAACCGACAACGGAGTTGAAGCTGCGACCCTATCATGAGTGGCCGCCCTGTGACGGACACCCGCGACCTGCCGTATTTCCCGAGCTTGCCAAAATACTGGAGCGCGGAACGATCACCGTGTTTCTTGACCCGATAGAAAACGACTACTTGCCCAAGCCGGACAGCAGTGCTCTCCCACGGTGCGACAGACCTCTGTTCTGGGCCATCGCTGAGCCCCGGCTCAGAGGATGGGTATGCCATCACTGCATAGAAGTGAATTAGGTGCGGCGTGGGAACACATGATTGAAATCGCAGACCAGGGAAGCAAATGCAGCAAGTTTGCTGTAGGTTTGGATGGGACAAGCCGCATTAGCTCGTCGCAAAAATCAGTCGAAAAGATTATATGTGGCGGGTCCCCGTGGGTTCGGACTGTGCCTTGTTTTCCCCGCCGAGATCCTGAGTTTCTTGCGAGGCCAGGCCTACCAGGTCCTCCTCATTCGTGCGTCTCGCGCCGCATTGCGGGCATGTCCAAAGGCGGAAGCTTGTCTTTTCCGGATGGATTTCCGCGAGATACATCGGCATCCCGTCAAGGAAACATCTGACTTTGGGCAGCATGTCCATCTCATCCCCGTTTCCGTTCTGGCTCAGCATGAAGTATCCACGATGGGTGTTGTAGCGGACGAGACAATCGGGCTCCGTACAGCCATACGTGGTCGCTTGAGTTGCGTCATCCCCGTTATTCAAGAAGCTCCGATTCAACCTCATTTCCAGAAGATGTTCGTGACAAAGCGGGCGAAGGTCTTTGCTCGGCTGAGTAGCAGGCATATCCCCTCCTCCAGGACACCTCCAAACGTGCTTCTGCCGGACACCGTGAGTCAGTGGAACACGCTAGGTCCGTTAGGTTTTGGAGTTGTACCCCAGTACGTAAATTCATATGCCAGCGACTTACGGTTGTCAAGAGTTTATTCCCCTTTTATTCCCTGAAGGTGCATACGGGATTAGCGTCGTCTTGAGGAACACCGCATTGCCGTTCTGTCCTGAGCGAACTGCCATAATCAGCGAACGATGCCCCAAAGCCACACTAAGCTACCCCTTGACACTCGACAGGAACCGATGGCATTCTCTTGTCGAATGCCGAGGGGAGAGATGAAGCAATCTACCGATCTTCTGCAAGGGACGCTCGACTTGCTGATCTTGAAGTCGCTGGCGGTTGCTTCCATGCATGGGTGGGGAATCGCCGAACGTATTCAACAAGTATCGAAAGACGCACTACAAATTGGACAGGGGTCCTTATATCCCGCACTGCACAGATTGGAATACAAAGGCTGGATTAAAGCCGACTGGGGTGTTTCCGAGAACAATCGTCGCGCAAAGTTCTACTCACTCACTCGTGCAGGGAAGAAGCAACTACAGGCCGAAATGGAAGATTGGAATCGACTCACAAACGCAATAGCCCTCGTGCTGGAGCGAGTCTGACAGGCCACGAATGCTCACCGAATTTCTAACACGTCTCCGGTTTCTGGTCGCACGCAAGGGTCCCACCGATGTAGATGAGGAGCTACGATCTCACCTCGAACATCTCATCGAGACGAACATAGCCGCAGGGATGTCCGCTGAAGAAGCGCGGCGACACGCGGCAATCGCTTTCGGAGGGGTTGAACAGACACGCGAGGAGTGCCGTCAACAAGCGCCTGGATGGCTCGCGGAGACTGTTGCCCAGGACGTGCGCTATGGCTTACGCATGCTCCGGAAAGATCCGGGCTTCACGCTCGTGGCTTTCCTGACCCTTGCGCTCGGTGTCGGCGTGAACACAGCAATGTTTACAGTGATCCGAGCAGTGCTCCTGAAGCCGTTGCCATACCGTGATCCGGGCGGACTGGTGCGTCTCGTGCTGACCGTCCCCAATCGCAACATAATTGATCAAGCATTCAACGAACTGCGATTTGAGGAGATGCGAGCCACCGCTAAGTCCTTCAGTGAATTGGGAGCCTTCGGACCGCTAGAGAATTTCACTCTTTCCGGTGGCAGTGAGCCTGAGGTTGTGAATGCTGCTCGCGTCTCCGCGAATTTCCTGGCGATTCTAGGCACGGAGCCCATGCTTGGACGCAGCTTCCTTCCAGAAGAGGACAAGCATGGAGGGGATCCTGTGGCAATGATCAGCAGCGAGTTATGGTGGCGCCGATTCAACGGTGATCCACATGTCGTCGGTAAATCGGCCACGGTTGATGCGGTCCCTTACACAATTATTGGCGTCTTGCCAGCGGGTTTTGCCTTTCCGACGGCTGACGTAGACATTTGGGTGACCCGCCCGTCCGAATGGTCGGCGCTTCCATCTGGAGCTTGGCGCACGGTAGGTTTATTGAAGGGTTTCGCCCGCTTGAAGCCGCAAGTCAGCTTCGAACAGGCGCGCGCTGAGATGAATGTACTACAACGACGCTACGCTACCGCTCATCCCAATCCCAATGACGCAGATCCACGTGTAACCATGAACGTAGTGCCGTTGAGGGATCAAATAGTAGCCAATGTCCGCCCGATGCTCTGGATGCTGTTTAGTGCGGTGGGGTTTTTACTTCTGATCGCTTGCGCCAACGTGGCTAGTCTGTCTCTTGCACGGGCGACGACTCGCTCCCGTGAGTTCGCAGTAAGGGCAGCAATAGGTGCCACGCGCGGTCGACTCCTTGCCCAACTACTGGCGGAGGGCCTGATACTTGCGACCATTGGAGGAATTGGTGGTCTCTTCTTGGCGAAATGGAGTTTGCATTCCATCGTCCGCATTGAGGCACTTCATCTGCCGCGCGTCGCAGAGATTCGCCTGGACAGCATAGTCCTCGCATTCACATTGGCGCTTTCCATCGCGACTGTCGTTCTATTCGGGCTTTTCCCGTCCCTCTCGGTGTCGCGGCCTGATGTAGCGGGGATATTGCGGGGGAATGTTCAGGGAGACCATGAAGCATGGAAACTGCTTGGCAGTCGTGGGCTGCTAGTAATAGGACAAGTCGCTCTATCGACGGTGTTGCTCATCGGTGCGGTGCTTCTTCTGAGGAGCTTCGCTCGCCTGCACAGCGTCGACCCAGGATTTCGACCATCGAATCTCCTCACCGTAAGACTCGCTCTACCCCGCGCACGATACGACACAGACGTAAAGAAACACGCTTTGTTCCAGGAATTGATGCGGCGCTTGGCAGCCATTCCCGGCGTACGCAGCGCCTCCGCAGCACTCTCGCTTCCCACGAAAAACCCCTTGTACACCAACATAATGAAAGTCGAGGGAGTCCAACTCACCGACCAGGATTACGGGCTGTCAGACATACAACTGCAGAGCATTACACCAGGATATTTCGAGAGTTTAGCCATTCCGCTGCGGCAGGGCCGCGAATTTACCGAACAGGACAACGATTTGGGCGCCCCACCGGTGGTGATACTTAATGAGAGCTTGGCTCGCCTCCTCTGGCCTGACTATCCACGAACCATAGATCTGATTGGTCGGCACATTTGGGAGGGTGCCGATAAGATGATCGGCGAGCTGAAGATTGTAGGCGTAGTAGGCGACGTGCACGAACGTGGGCTGACCAGCCAACCTCGGCCCGAATTTTATGTACCGTTTGTGGTCCATCCTCCCCAAAGGGTCTACTTGGCCGTGCGCTCTCAGGCCGATCCGCTGAGCCTGGCCACCGTCGTTCGCAACCAAGTGCTGGCGATTGATAGCGACCAGGCCATCTCAGACGTGCATACGATGGAAGACGTAATCGATGAATCTGTAGGGCAGCAGCGCTTAACAATGCTGCTAGTCAGTTCGTTTGCTATCCTCGCCCTGCTACTGGCCATCGTTGGCATTTTTGGCCTTGTTGCCTACTCTGTATCAGTACGAACGCAAGAACTAGGTATCCGACGGGCATTGGGGGCACAGCGGAGGGACATCCTGGGGCTCGTGCTCGGCCAAGCCTTTACACTAGCTTTTCTTGGGGTTGGGCTCGGCCTCGTCGCAACATTCGCGCTAACGCGACTGATGAAGGATTTTCTGTTTCAAATAAGTGCCACTGATCCGGCTACGCTCGTAGGAATAGCGCTGCTGTTTTTTATCGTGGCCTTGCTGGCCAGCTTCATTCCGGCTGAGCGGGCAACGCGGGTCGAACCGATGACGGCCCTGCGCACGGCTTGATCGCGCGATATGCCTTTAATCCCGGCCCCTAGCTTATCGAGTTAAGAGAGCCCACTTACGCACACGCGTCAATGTTCCTCGTGCTGTCACTAAATCGCCACAAGACGGTGCCTTCCGCAGCTGTCACTGCCATCTTCGTGCTGGCGGGTTGCTCGGTAAGGAAGCCCATTGCTCCACCCTACGCTCCGTTTCGGCTCGAGTCTGTAAGGGGTGATTCCGTTCTTCTTACGCCGCCTATTCCGGAGGGCAAGAATGAGTGCGCGTTAGTTAAACTAACGCTCAAGAGCAGTCCTGCGCCCTCGGGAGTTCATTGTTCCGCGGAGAGAGGTCATTTCCGTGTCGAGCAAGCAAATAACGACCCCAGTTCTGTCCACATTACACTGCCAGCCCTAGCGACATGGCTCGGCGATTTAGAAGGCGGCTTCGGCTCCGATGGCAAGGATGAAATCGCAGCACTGTTCGCACTTCTGGGTGATTTAGACAAACTGCAGGAAGCAGGTTGTTTTCCGGACACCAAGCTCTCGATTCGTGATTTCATCCTGCAAAGCCTCCCCATGAAGCCAACCGACAGCCTATTCAATTATTACGGTTACCTCGCAGATCACAGTGGACTGAACCTCAAGCCTGGGATGCGCTTAAAGGTCGAGCACGCCTATTTCCGACCCGCTGAAGAAGGAGAGGAAGAGCACACCGCCAAGCTTTTCCTTGGGGTCAGCACCGCGTACTTCAACCTGCAGTTGACCAGTGATGGCAGGATTCGCTTCCGTCAAAATGGGACTGCCAAGTACACACCGCCATCTCTGGTTCACGGGGTACATGATGAGATCTCAGATCTCGCCATCAGTTCCATTCCGCAGGAGCGTTACTTCCGGCTTCTTTTCAAGACATATCTCGTGCCCCAAAAACACACCCGCTCCACAGCTATCATTGGAGCAACGAAATCCAGCCAATTAGATGAACTCGACAAAGAACTCCGCGCCCATCTTGCTGAGGATTGCAAAAATACCGCAGCAATCTACGGAGCCGTCTGTTTCGGGTTCGAAGGGTTCGTTACGCTTACCCCACAGGTCAAGGTAGAGTTGAACGGAAAAACCAAGTTCATTGATTCGGGAACAAGAATCAAGGACCTTTTATCCCGGTCACAAGCAGACGGCCTCAAATCTCTTAAGATCCAGCGGCAGTTTCTCGATTCCTACTATGATCTGCAGTTCGACCCTGCCGACCCCAATGTGTTATCACTCGCGCTTGTAGCTCGTGATCGAGTGACTTGGTCCAACAGTCCCCGAGCGCTTCATTGAACCAGGAAGGCGTCTCCTATCCCATGGTAAAAAGAAGACGAAAAGTCAACGGTCTCAGCCGTCGCGAAACCCAAATAATGGCCGTTCTTTACAAGTTGGGGAAAGCTAGCGTTGCAGACGTTCTCGATAAGTTACCGGACAGAAGGAACTATTCGACCGTGCGCGCCCAACTTCGGGTGCTTGAAGAAAAACGGCTCGTACGACACGAAACGAAGAAGCTGCGGTACCTCTACGCTCCGACCGTGCCGCGTCAGATTGCGCAGCGTTCCGCTCTCCGTCATATGATCGAAACTTTCTTTGATGGCTCCGTGGAAAATTCGCTCGCTACGATCCTAACTGAAGACAACCTAGAGCTATTGTAATTGTAAGCGCTCTTGTGCACGTGGTCAGGCTGCGTGGTGCGGATCATTACGTTGACTTATCAAACGAGGCTGACGTGCGCGAAATGAAATCCCTCCTCAGCACTTTTCGGTAGCAACGCTGACTGGCCACTCACAATGGACCATTAACCCGCTGTCGGTAGAAGTGGTCCCACTGCATCATCCGAACTAACTTTCTACTCGAAGAGCGAGGTGTGCGGTTCCGCTCGCCGAGGCATGTGTGGCTTGCGCCCCGCCCCATCACCCCAGAGTCTACGGAACACCTCGACAGTCGAAGGGCCAAGTCCGGCGTATAATGTCGCCTTCCGAATTATGCCGAATTGAGTCTCATAGCCAACCGTCTTTCCTCTCCATAGCTGGCTGTCGAGGCCCAAGCGATGCTTTATTTAAGTCGGCATAATCCCGCGTAAATTGATCCCAGTACCAACTCCTCATAACACGGCGAACCAGAGCCCAGTACCCACTTTTGTGGAAGCTTATAGAACTTCTTGAGAAGTCCTCCTCAAGAAACGAAATTCTGCAAGTTCTGCTCGGACGGGAGGGCCTTTGTGGTCTGTTTCGGTGTCGTCTCCCGTCGAAAGATCGCTGGCCACTGCAAAATCAGGGTAGGCACAACCCAAGCCAGAACGTTACAAATCCAGATCATGCTGGGGTTGGTGCCCGTATCCAACCGGCCAAGGACAGGGATTTCGTCGCGCGATTCGGGTGATCGATGGCTAGGTCGGAGATTATGCCGACTTAATCAAGCATCAGTGTGCGTGGAAAGACAGGAATGGAGGGGAAACGGTGTTGACGACATGGGGGGATTCGGCATAATCCGCGACGCGGCATTATATGCCTTGAACTAAACCGCTACGCAGTATGGGTAGTGCTACAGTCGTCTTGTCCTGACAGGTTGTCCTCGCCGCTGCTTCAGTTCCCTCTCCTTTGCGAAACCATGGCGTGGCTGTTTGCAGCCTATTCCATCTCGCAAAGGAGATTTCCATGACTTCTCTTCGGCAGCGCATGATCGAGGACCTGCAGGTCCGGAACCTTGCCGCGAACACCCAAGACTCTTACGTCCGGCAAGTCTCGCTCTTCGCCCGATACTTCAATCAGTCACCCGAACTGCTAGGACCGGAGCAGATCCGCGCCTTAGCTCTATTTGACGAACGAGAAGAAACTGGCAACCGGCTCCATCGTGATCGCCGTTTCCGACCTGCGCTTCCTCTATAACGTGACGCTCAAGAAAGGCTGGAGCTTCGAGGAAGTCATCCCCGCACCCAAGAAGCCCCAGAAGCTGCCTATCGTACTGAGCCCCGAGGAAGTTCTTGCGTTTCTGGACTGCGTCCGGAGCAGGAAACATCGTGCTATCTTGACCACCTGCTACGCCGCCGGCCTTCGTATCTCCGAGGCCATTGCGCTCACCCCTTCCGCGATCGACAGCAAGCGCATGGTCATCCGGGTCGAGCAGGGTAAAGGGAGAAAAGATCGCTTATGCGCCGCGGTCCAAAATGCGTAGTGATTGTTGGCAAATGCCAGAATCATGATTCGCCGCTCTTGAACCTTCTTGTGAAGACTGACCCACTCGGAAAGATCACCTTGGCGATCAACAATCACCTTGTCCCAAGTTGTCCTTTTTTCCTCGATCCCTTTCCGGTCCCCCAAACCACCGAACGTAAGTGAAGTTAGACGTTATTAGATCGAATTTGTCCTTCATCTCCCACGGCCGCGGCATCCAGCCTTGATCAATTAGCGTGAGAGCGACGCCGTGCTCTCGCAACACATCTCCACAGTGTCGAAGTGCTGCGCGTAGTAGCTGAGGTAGTCGGCGGGTCGCAAACCCCTCGGATAGAACGATCCCTGCCATCCAGTGGCCGTGAACGACGAGGTCCCGAGGAGAATCGGCGGATGGTTCACGGAAGAGAGTATAGCGCCCACCCTCGCCGGTTCGTCGTTTTGGATTGCTCAGAACTTGCCAGGTCATGCGAAGCCAGGATATTGCTCTGTTCATCGACCAATCGGAACCAGTCACGGTTGGAACGATTACTCATAACGAAGCGCGACTAGGGGATCGGTTCGCGCCGCGCGGCGGGCGGGCAGCAGACAGGCGGCTAGGCCGACGAGCAGGATAATAGAAATCACGGCAGCAAATGTCGATGGATCCGTGGTTGAAACACCGGAAATTTGGCTGGCGAGAAAGCGCACGAGTGCATAGCTCCCGAGAAGCCCGGTGAAAATGCCAGCCGCTACCAGACGGAGGCCGTTGAGAAGCACGAGCCGAAGAATGCTTCTCTGTTGTGCTCCCAGCGCCATGCGAATGCCAATTTCGTGGGTGCGCAGGGAGACGCTATAGGCCATCACGCTAGAAATGCCAATTATGACGAGCAGAAGACCAATGCTGGCGAAGGAGCCAAAGGTGACAACTTCAAATTGTGGTCCGCGGTAGAACTCTCGCAGCGAGCCTTCGAGTGTTCCTGATGCTGAGATTCCAACATTTGGATCAATCGCCCGCACTTCCTGGCCAACGGTTTTCAAAATCAGTGTTGGGTCAGAGGCTGTCCTTGCCATGTAAGTCCGCCAGCTATATCCCTGAACGCTATAGGGGATGAAGGCTTGGGGAAGGGCTTCCCAAGCGGGGTTGTCAAAGTTGCGAGTCTTGTAGTCCCGCACGACCCCAATGATTTCGAAATAAGTGTCGTGCGGCGCATCCAAAAAGGTCCGGTCGAGAACGTCCATCTTGATTCGTCGGCCGAGCGGGTTTTCGTTCGGAAAATACTGGCAAACAAAAGCCTGATTTACGACCATAACTTGGCGAGCAGCACTCACATCGTCTTCGGAGAACAATCCGCCGCGAATCAAAGGCCGGCCGAGCATTTGGAAATAACCTTCGCTAACCGACTCAAGTGTGGTCTGCCAACGTTCCGTGTGAGGCTTGCCGGGAATGATCGTGTCGCTCCATTCGTCTTGCAGCGGGGGTTCCTCAATCGATTCGGAAACGGAGATCACGCCGGGAAGAGCACGAAGCCGGTCGAGGATTTGCCGAGTGAGGGCATTTTTCTTTTGCCGAGTGACATCGACATCGGTGTTATATGCCTTGGGCAGAGAGAGACGAAAGTAGAGAACGTTTTGGGGATCGAAACCCAGGTCCACGCGTGTCAGCACAAGAAAGCTGCGCATCAAGAGGCCAGCGCCCATCAACAAGACGATAGAGAGAGCAACCTCGCCAATCACCAGAGAGGCCCGCAATTTGCCATGACGAAAAGTCGTTCCAACGCCTTTGCCGCTGCCCGTGAGCCGCGGCTGCAAGTTGCCGCGCATCGTGTGGAGAGCCGGGGCAAGACCGCACAGGATCGTCGTCAGAAGCGTTATGCCCAGTGCTAACAAAAGAACTGGCACACTCATGTGAATTAGGGTTTCGTCTGGGAGTGTTCCAGCAGGGATGAGCGCCACGACAATTTTCAAAGCAAAATACGCCAATGCACAGCCAGCGATTGAGGCAGCGGCAGCAAGCACAAAGCTCTCTGTAAACAATTGTTGGATAAGGCGAGCGCGGGAGGCACCCAGTGTGGAGCGCATGGCCATTTCTCTTTCGCGCGCGGTCGCACGTGCCAACAAGAGGTTCGCAACATTGGCACAGGCGATTAGTAGCAAAAGCAGGACAGCGGCGAGCAAGCCATATATTGTTTTCTTGAATCCCCCGATAAGACTGTCGAGTAGAGTTTGCGGCACAATCGCGAATTTTTCCGGGAGTGGAAATGGTCCGCCAGGATTGGCCTTCTGGTAGCGGTGCGCAATGGCATCAAGATCGGCTCCTGCGGCCTGCACGTTCACACCCGGCTTAAGGCGTCCCATAACTGAAGCGTCGCTCCGTCCGTCACTCATTGGCAGCCAGAAGTTGGCCCTAAACGCGTTGAACCGCGAAGGCATGATTCCGACCAGAGTTGTGGGCTTGCCGTTGAGAATGAAAATTTTGTTGAGAATGTTTGGATCGCCGCCGAATTCCGATTGCCAGACGTGGTAGTTCATCACGAACACTGGCGGAGCATCCAGGCGGCCATCATCAGGCGAGAGGGTGCGCCCGAGGAGCGGCGGAACGCCCAGGAAATCGAATGTGTTGGCCGTGACAGTCTCACCTCTCGGCCAGTAGCGGATGGATTTGCCGTTGTCGTACTGGAGGCGTATGCCGTTATAGGCGATGGTTTCCTCAAACACGTGGTTTTGTTCGCGAAAGGCACGGGTTTCGTCCGGCAAGAAAAAATCGCGCCCTTTCCATCCACCAACATTTGCGAGATTTTGGACTCGAAATACGACAGAACGCTCGAAATTCTTGTAGGGAAGCCCATCGATAACAACACCATAAATAACACTGAACATGACCGTCGTCGCGCCGATGCCCAGAGCCAGGGCGAAGATGGCGACTAGGGAGAAACGACGATTCTTGCGGAGGTTGCGCAGGGCGTAGAGGAAGTCGCGGGCAAGACCATCCACGTGGCTTTCCATAGGAGCAAACTCTACACCGAAGCGACTGTGAATTGTAGGGTCCCCACCTGTAATGAGAAGGGTAGCTAGTTTCCGTGGCGAAACGGCAATTGTTTTGCCTTTCAAGACAGAAACTAGCAGCTAAGCTAGTGCTGGAGGAAGATAGACACTGAGCCGTCGTTGAGATTGGCCGTGGCAAAGCCGAGCCGGCCGCTGCCGTTGAAGTCTGCGACCGTGTTGGAATACGGCCCTTTGCCGACGGCCACAGGTGAGCCGGCCAGTTGCGTGAACGTCCCCGCCGGGAAACCATCTTTCCCGGCGGCCAGGTTCTTGTAAGACCCGAGCTTAGCCCAGCATCATGTTGTTAGCTTTAGAACTCGTAGCGCAACGCGAACTGCATCACGCGCGGGTTGGTAAGCAACCCACCGTAGTTCCCGAACGAACCGGAAATATCCAGTTCCGGCGCGATGGACTGCGAATCAAATTTTGTGGCGTTGGTCACGTTAAAAACTTCCCATCGGAACTGCACACTATGGCCTTCCGACCATGGCATCTTCCACCGTTTGCTGAGTCCGAGATCTACTCCGAAGAAGCCATCTCCCCGGACTTGGTTACGGGCTCCAGCTTCGCCGGGGAACGGCGAACGGAACTGAGTGATAGCGCCGCTGGGCCCCGCCCCCTCCTGAAAGACGTTTACACTGCCGTCCGGCTGTTTGAACACACCTGTATGCACGCTGCCCGTCCGAATGGCTTGCCCGCCAAGCTGCCAGTTCGTTGGCCATTGGAAACCATTTGACACGTTGAACGGGAAGGCCGACGTCCAGCGGTAGAGACCCGAAAGCTGCCAGCCACCGATGATTGCGTCCAGTCCCCTACCGGAGTTTCTTCCCAGCAGCCTGCCTTTGCCGAAAGGAAGCTCAACAATCCAGTTGGCGTTGAACTGGTGTGTTGCGTCATAGTCAGACACTGCTCGGAGTTGCTTCGGCGACCATGAGTTGATGATCTGGCCTCCCAGCCCACCCCACGCTCCGATGCGTTCCGCGTCCGACGCTAGATCAATTGACTTCGAAAATGTGTAGTTGAAATCAAACTGAACGCCGTGTTCCATTCGATGCCGCAAGTTCACCTGCATAGCGTGATAGTTCCCGTTGGACGCTGAACGCCACGCGTACAGTGATGAGTACTGCGGGTTAAAGAAGGAGTTCGGGCCGTCCTTCGGGAAATACTGAGTTCCCGAAGCGCTTCGCATGCCGAGCAGATCCAGGACAAAAAGCGCGGTTGTCTCGTTTTGGTTGAATCCGCAGAAAAGGTCATAAGCGGCTACAACCGGATCGGAAGTAAAGTTCACAGCGTTGCCGGGAGTGCACCTGCGGATGCGGTACTGATCACCCGAAGCAAGCGGTTGAATCATGTCCTGCCAGTACTGAGCCACATTCGCCGGCGCCATTGACGAGTTGAAGCTTAGTGTATCCAGTCCCGTTCGGTAGATCTTGGCCAGTTCGGTGGTTGCAGTGAAGTAGTCGATTTTGGAAGCGGGATCCACAAGGTCCGAAGGCATCGCCACGTCTTCCTGGATTAGCAGCCGGTGCGAGAGTCTCCCGACATAGGAAACCTCCATCGAAAAGCCTTTGCCCAAGTCACGGCCGATTGAGAAGTCAATCGCGTAGGAGTATGGCGTCTTAATGGTGTCGTCAAGACCCCAGGCGATCGCAAACCCGCCTGTGTCAAGGGTGCTTGGAAATGTTTGAGGGAACGTGCCTGGGGGTGCGGGAAGGAAGAGTTGATGCCCGTCGCAACCACTTGCTGCATCATTGATAGCATTTGTTGGAATTACATGTACATCCGTTAAACGCGGTGCGCACTCTAAGCTTTCGACGCCTGCTGGATTTGTTAACCCGGTAGATAGCCCAAACGAGCCGTTCTGGTCGAAGGTGTTCAGCAGTCCTGCTCCAATCCGGTCGTAGATCATGGAAAAGCCTCCCCGGATCGTCGTCTTGTCTCCTTCGCCAAAGAGCGACTTGAAGAGACCCGAATGCACCCGTGGCGAATACGCAATCGCGAGCCGCGGGCCGAAATTGTGATAATCCCAATCGTAGTAGCCCTTCTTGCCGCCATTTGCCGGACCAGCCAAGTCGAACTGGACAAGTTTATCCTGGTTCGCCGGGATACCCTGGGCCATGTTTCTCCCGCGCTGCAGGAGCCATTGGCCCAGGCTGAAATTCGGAGCGACCTGCAGACCCTTGGTTTCCCACGGCGGCGAGAACAGGGAATACCGAAGGCCATAGGTGAACGTGAGGTTCGGCTTGATCTTCCACGAATCCTGCACGTACATCTCGTAGCTGTCGGCTCCGAAGTGTCGTTGTACAGGCGCCCCCTGCGGGAGGACGCTACCGTCTTTTAAATAGTTGTAAGAGGCATCCACTTCCGTGACGATCCCCATCAAGGCGATGAGCGGGAAGTCATAGGAATTTCCGAAATCCGCGCTTACGTTACCGGGATCGAGGGCGGATCCCGTGCCTGCAATTGCTGCGTTATCCAGCCAGGATGCGTTCGTTACGCCATCGCTGAAAGATGTGGTCGTAAAGTTGCGTGGATTGCGGATAAAAGCCAGCCCTCCGCCAAACTGAAATGTGTGGTTACCTCTCACCCAGGACAGATCGTCCGAAAAGTTGTGCAACGGGCGTTGGAAGGAACGTGTGCGTGTAATGCGCTGGCTTAATCCCCGGAAGAAAATCCACTGTTCATTGGAGTCGCCAACATCGCCAATGCTTTCACGAGTGAAGCCCCAGCGGAAATTGTTGACCAAGCTAGGACGTAGAATCGCCGAGTATCCCAGCGCAAAACCCTTATTGAAGTTTATGATCGTGTGCTCCGGTGTTTTTCCAGGATAGGAAGGCACTCCCAGACTCGAAAAATTGGAGAGCGCACCCCGCCAAAAAATCGAGTGATTTCCGTTGGAAGTAAGTTTGTAATCAGCTCGCGCGATGTAATACCTGTAGTTCTTCTGGATCGGCCCCTTAAAACGGAAGCCGGAATAGTCGTAACCAAGCCCATCGCCCTGAGTGTTGTCATTTGGCAGCGGAAAACTATTGAAGTAGGCGATCATCGCCGGATTTGGCCCCTGATGGACGGGGTCCATGTTCGCTAGATCGGTGGGGGAAAGCCCGGCAGAACCTGCCGGAACGGTGTAGCTGGCGCCGCTTAGCCCTTGTACGCTGCCTCCCGGGCAAGCGCTGGAAGCGTCGCACGGATAGAGAATGACACCGTCACGCAAGGAGGCTGTTGGAACGATGCGTAGCGCGGCGTTTTCCTCGCGCTGGCGTGCCTCCTCATAATTCAGGAAGAAGAAAAACCGATTCTTCACGAACGGTCCACCCACCGAGCCACCGAAGATGTTACGAATCAGCTTGGGAGGTTTGTTCGGCTCGCCGCCCTGCAGCTGCGACTGCTTAATGAAATAATCGTTCGCGCTCGTATAAGTATTGCGATTGTATTCGTACGCTGAGCCATGAAACTGATTCGAACCGCTCTTGGTGACGAGCGATACCTGCCCGCCCGACGACGCCCCTTGATCGGCGTTGTAGTTTGTTGTCGTGACGCGAAATTCTTGTACCGAGTCCAGTGTGACTGGCAGCGCCGCAGTGAAGGCATAACCACCGGATGTATTCACGTCCACGCCATCCAACGTGATATTGCTCTGGTCGCTGCGTGCCCCGTTCACCGAGCCGCTGCGCGTGTCTACGTCAGTGTTGATATCGGCGCGATTGCCCGTATACACGACCCCGGCCTGCAATGATAGAAGGTCGGGAACGTTGCGCCCGTCCATCGGCAGCTCCTTCACCTGATGCTCGTTAAACGCGATACCAAGCGATGCGTCGGTTGTATTCAGGGTGACCGCCTGGGCAGAGACTTCCACGGTCTGATTAGTTGCACCGACCTCCAATGTGACATTAACCGTCGTTGGTGAATTGACGAGCAACTGAACATTCTTGTTTTCGAATTTGCGGAATCCCGTCATCTGCACAGTCAGTGTATAGCTGCCAGGAGGCAACGCTAGAAACTCGTATTCACCTGTGCTGCTCGTGCTCGTCTCTCGAGTTAGGGCCTGGCCGACATTGTTCAGGCTCACTTTGGCAGCGGCGATAACCGCCCCGGTCTTGTCTGTGACAACCCCCCGTATGGACGTTGTGCCAACCTGCGACCATGCAGGTGTAGTGGCTAGAAGGAGAGCAACCAAGAAAATAAGGAAATTGTGTTTCAGGGAGAACCGCTTCATGAACTGCTCCTTTCGCGCACCGTGACTGAAGATGCAGATAAAGAGCAGGCGGAAGGCGCCGGTAAGATACAAGTAAACTGAACCGGCCTACTGCCCGGAAAGCTAAACCGAGCATAACTGGAACTTCGGCAACCTTCGCCCGCCACCCGACTTTAGCAACCGTTGCCTTTGCTTTTAGGACAGATTGAGGCTTTCTGTCAAGGAAAGTTCTTCTAAATTTTGCAGTTCAGACATAAGAAGGGGCAAGAGCGAGCGGATGGGACTCGGCAGGCCGAGCGAGAGGTTTCATAAGGGCGGCGGACTATTAACCAGCCCCGCCCTCGTTGCCAAACCGGTTAGCGACACTTTCGTTGATGTACCTTACATTTATGTGGATCTTCATTGTCGAATTGGATTCGTGCAGCGATAGCGGCCGCGACACTTATTCTGCTAGGGATCATCCTACTAATTGCGACGCTGATCCACTTTGGAGTCGCAAGGTTCATTCAGCAACTGAGAGCATATCCTCAGGGATCACTCAAAACCGGCCAGTCAGGGTCACTTCAAAACCGGCCAAGGGTGAAGGCTCGGGACATTGACTCCGACGGGAGCCCTTATAGGCTCTCTCGGCATGAGCAATGCCTTGAGCGAAGAACAGAAACAACAAGGCATCGCACTGGGAAAGCTCGGATGGTCTTTACGAAAGATCGAGCGAGAAACCGGTGTACGGCGTGAAACCGCAGGCGCGTACCTAGTAGGGCGGTCGGGATTGCGGTACGGACCCGGGTGCCTGGCGCAGGCAGGCGCCGGCAAAACGGGCCAACGAAGTGACCCCCGACTTTGTAGGCCTTTTATCGCAACCGCCAAGCTCCCCCGCGGGCAGGGTCAGTGCCTGCGAACCCTACCGTGACCTCATCGAGGAGAAACTGAGCCGTGGACGGAATGCCAAGGCCGTCTGGCAGGATCTGGTCACCGATCATGGTTATCCGGGTAACTACCAGACCGTAAAGCGTTTCGTACGCAAGCTTCAGGGATCCAGGCTGCCCCAGGCGCTGGGATCATCCTCACCGCGCCAGGGGAAGAAGCCCAAGTCGCGCCCTCTGGTACGCGACCCGCAAACGGGCAAGTACCGGAGGACCAGGCTGTTCGTGCTGACCCTGGGGTACGGCCGCACATGCATCCGTTTGTTGACGTGGCGGTCCAGTGCCCGCATCTGGGCCGAACTCCATGAGAAAGCGTTTCGCGAACGTGCAGTGGGATGAGCTGCACGTGCGCATCCTGAAATAGTTGCTACATGTGCTTTGAGATCAACGTCTTCCGCAGTTGCCCAGTTCGCAGACAGAACCTCAGCTTGCTCCAGAACCGTTAAAGTCGCCTTCTCTTGCTTGTCGGGTGGGTAGCCGTACTTCCGCAGGATACGCTTTACGAGCACCCGCAAATGCGCTCGGATGTTTTCTCGAACTGTCCAATCGATCGTTGTGTTTTTCCGCACTGTTTCCACTAATTCTCGCGCAATGGTCCGAAGTGTTTCGTCGCCCAGCACTTTGACAGCGCTGTCGTTCACCTCCAGGGCGCCATAAAATGCTACTTCGTCATCGGTGAGATGTAGCTTTTCTCCGCGCTCAGCAGATTCGCGCATCTGTTTCGCTAGCCCGATAAGCTCCTCAATCACTTGAGCAGCTTCGATTGCCCGGCTTTGGTGCTTGCGAATGGTCTCCGCGAGCATTTCTGAAAAACGGCGAGACTGAACAACGTCGGCCTCACGCTCGTGGCTCCTGGCAATTCTGTACAGGACATGCGAATCCACGCGGGACGAGTTAAATCCCGCTATCGGTATCCTTGGGTATCCTGACGCTGAAAAATGCACCGAGATCGGAAAATGCGGTCGTTGCTGTAGAATCTTGCTTCCTTGATATTCGATCGGCGGAGGTAAGATTGCAGCAAAAAACAACGGCGTTTAGAACGTGAAACGCCTGCTACTTTGGTAGGAGCCAGACGCGGGCTGTTGCTCATTTCACTGCCGAGACCGGAAAGGTGTTGCTCCTCTGACCACCGTCCTAATCGTGTTCTAGTGAGTTCGCTCTAAGGTCGCTAATGCTCATCTCAAAATCCAAATTCGTTGCCGGAGTGCAATGTCTCAAGCGCCTGTACTTAATCGTGCATGAGCCCGAACTGGCGGCGCGGCCAGACCAGTCGGGACAGGCAATCATTGACCAAGGGCAGGAGGTCGGCCTGCTGGCGCAGCAGATGTTTCCATGCCGCGTAGCCGTCGAATCCAGAGACCGGGAACAGGCAATCCGTGCAACTCGGGAATTGATCGAGAACCCCGAAATCCCGGCGATATTTGAGGGTTGTGCCGCCAAAACGTCGTACACCTGCAGAATGAATGACTTGGCGAAAAGCTGGATTCGGATTTTTCCGCTAAAATTCTTGCCACGATCGTGTCGCTCCGACATTTCCTCGGCTGGTTGGTCAGCGCTTTCCATTCCCGGGAGGACCTCGTCCTCGAGAACCTCGCTCTCCGTCGGCAATTGCTGGCTCTGCACGCACAACAACCTCGCCGTCGATTGACTGCCCCGCACAAACTGTTCTGGGTTGCGTTGAGAACGTTCTGGTCCGGGTGGACCAAGCCTCTCATCTTGGTCACTCCTAGAACCGTCGTGAACTGGCATCGCGCGGGGTTTCGTTTGTATTGGACGTGGGTCTCCAGAGTCAGCCAGGTAGGAGGACGGAAGCGTGTCAGCAAAGAGGTTCGCGCCTTGATCTTTCGTATGGTTGCCGAGAATCCGACCTGGGGAGCGCCGCAGGAGTAGGACGTGTTGTATGAAACTTCGCCGTGGTTCTGCGCGTATGTGAGCAGAATGCTGCGCATTTGTGCACTCACGTGGAGTGCCAACCGGAATTGAGTATTCCTATTCTCGGTTCTCAACTGTTTGCTCCTCGATGCAGGAACACTCTTTCATTTCGATGGTGTTTCCAATTCCCTGCAGACTTTAGTGAAAACGGCCTCGTCCATTTTCTCGTACCACCCCGTTTCCTTGAGCCGCATAAATAGGTCTTTCACGCTGCTGGACAATGAAGTTCTTCCTGAATGAGGTTACCCGCAGTCAGAATCTGGTCAATCATCTCCTTTGAGGTAAACAGAAATTAATCTTGTTTTAAGTCTGAGTCGTGATGAATCCACTATGCTCTCTTGGGTTGTCCTCTTGCGGAGCCTGTGTCGTCCAGGAGCTCTCTCTCTTTTGCAATGATTGGGAGAGCGGAATCTTGGCCCACGCAGGATTCTTAGATAAAGCTTGCTGCCCGTGGCAGGAAATGACCGTCTGGGCACAGCCTGCGGCGAGGTAGTCCATCGCAGGGACCAGGCAGGATGAATCAAGCCATCGCTGGCAAAATCAGATTGACATGAGAAGCATTTCATCTAGGGAGAGCAAATGAAGAAACGGTATTTAGTCCTAGTCGCGATCCTCGGGGTATTCGTGGAGCAAGCGCAATGCCAAGTTACTGCGCCTATCAAGCTGCTCCAGACTTACGAGCTGCCGGCAGAAGTGAAAGGGAACTTCGACCATTTCGGAATTGACCTCAAAGGCGGGCGCCTATTTGCTACTCCGGAGGGCTACCACGCTGTTGTTGTCTTTGATCTTAATACCGGCACTCTGCTCCATAAGATAGGCGGAATCGGCAAACCGCACGCGGTGCTCTATCGCGAAGATCTGAACCGCATTTACGTAACGGATGGGGATGCGGGCGACTTGAAGATCTTCGACGGCACAACGTACAAGCTTGTATCGAGCGTGAAACTCTTAGAGGATGCCGATTCCATTGGCTACGATCCGGCAACAAAGTTTCTGTACATTGACAATGGCGGTGGTGACGTTCATCAAACATACTCTATGCTAAGCGTCGTGGATACGACTGGAGGAAAGAAACTGGCCGACCTCAAGATTGACGGGGAAACTCTGGAAGCCATGACTCTGGAGAAATCAACCTCAAGAATGTATGTAAATAACAGAGCCAGGAACCAGGTGTCCGTCGTGGATCGGGAGAAACGGGAACTCGTAGCAAGCTGGCCTGTGACACTCTGCAAGAACAACGTCGCCATGGCCCTCGACGAAGCAAGCGATCGCTTGTTCGTTGCCTGCCGCACCTCGCAGATTTCGGTACTGGACACTCTAACGGGCAAGGAAGTTACGTCTTTCCCGATCACTAAAGGGGTCGACGATATCACCTACGATGCCGCCACTAAGCGCGTCTATGCCGCTTGCGACGGCGCGGTCGATATTTATGAGCAGTCCGGCCCTGATAGTTACAAGCTGCTCGCGAACGTCCCCACAGGCCCTATGGGAAGGACAGCGCGGCTAGTGCCGGAACTGAAGCGTTATTTTGTGGCCGTGCCGCAGCACGGCGCCGAAAATGCTAAGGTACTCGTATTCGAAGTCCTGTGAAGAGGCACGGATTCGGAATCGACGAAGTTCAATTCCGACATGACTCGAATCGGCCCCGTGCCATCGTTGTGAGAGAATATAGGGCGGGCTATGCGAATCCTCCTAGTTGAAGATGAACGGAAGGTAGCCAGCTTCATCGCCCGCGCCTTGAGAGAAAACACTTACGCTGTGGATGTAGCGGAATCCGGTCAGAAGGCCCTCGAACTAGGGGCGGACGTTCCCTACGACGCGATTCTTCTCGATGTGCGTTTGCCCGACCTCAGCGGAATCGAAGTGTGCCGCGAGTTGCGTCAACGAGGGATAGAGGCTCCCGTGATGATGCTTACAGCGCGCGGTTTGGTCGAGCAGCGCGTCGAAGGCCTTGATGCAGGCGCTGATGACTATCTCACCAAGCCATTTGTTTTGGCGGAGCTCCTGGCTCGAGTCCGGGCACTGATTCGTCGGGGGTTTCATAGCAGCAACGCAAAGCTTCGCTACGCAGACCTCACACTCGACCGCCACCGCCGGCGCGCCACGCGCGACAAGGAGACCATCCCGCTGACTTCCAGGGAATTCGCTCTGCTTGAATTGCTTCTCCTTCGGGCGCCTGAACTTATTACCCGAAGTGAAATCGTGGAGCATGTCTGGGACTGCCACTTCGACAGCGAAACCAACCTGGTCGAGGTTTATATCAACCGTCTTCGCCAGAAAATTGATCAAGACCGCCCGGTCAAACTCATCCATACGATCCGCGGCGTGGGCTACCGCCTGGGGACACCGGGGTCATGAAAATTAGAACGCTCCGTCTCCGGATGATGTTGCTTTTCTGCACCGTCGTTGGTGTAATTCTAGCGGCGTCCTACCTGGCGTTTTGGGGCTTGTTGGCCCACGCGGTCCATACGCAGCTCAATCGTCAACTCCTTGAGACGGCGCGCCCCATCATTTCGGATCTGGTCTCCGAACCCAATGCGAAAAACATAAGCCGTCTGGACCTCCCGGGTGAGTTCTTTGAGCTTCTGGATCAAGAGAGGCGCGTCCTCCAGCGGTCCAAGAATCTCGCGGCGCCGATGAAACTAGATGGGACGAACCGTGGCGATTCTAGCCCTGCTTTCGGAAGGGCGGCTCTGGATAGTGGTGAAACGGTGCGCGTGGCCCTCATCCCTTTTCAGCAGGCAGGCCAGAATCGGGTCTTTGCGGTAGCGATCCCCACCTTTGGCACCAACCGCGTGCTCGACAAATTTGGAGGAGTTGCATTGCTGCTTTTTCCGCTCAGTCTCCTGGTAACCGCGGGAATCTCCGCATTGTATGTTGGGAAAAGCCTCGGGCCCATCAAAGAGCTAACCAGGCATGCGGCGGTGATGGCCAAACGCGTGACGAACCGTCAAGGATTTTGGAAGCCCTTGCCGGTGTCTTCTCCTCACGATGAGCTTGGGCGATTGGCGGAGACGATTAATCATCTACTGAAGAGCGTTGATGCAGCAGTGGTTCAGTTACGTCAGTTTGTGACGGATGCTTCGCACGAGCTGCGCACTCCGCTCGCCGTTCTTCATGGCGAGACAGAGCTGCTGCTCTCCAAACCGCGAAGCGCGGAGGAATATCGCCAGACGCTCTGTGTATTCGACGATGAGTTCAAGAAACTGACTCGCATCGTGGAGGGTTTGTTCACCCTCTCGATGGCTGACGCCGGGCAACTGCATTTGGCTCGAGAGCCCCTTTATATAAACGAGGTTCTTGAAGAAGCGTGCGCCCTAGCCTCGTCTCGCGCACGCGCGAAGAATATCTCCATCATGCGCGATTTGAATCAGGAACTTGCTTGTACTGGAGATGAAGCTTTCCTGCACGAACTGTTTCTAATTTTTCTCGACAATGCGATCAAGTATTCTCCCAGTGCTACTTGTATCCACGTCACGCTGGAGACTCAAGATGGGTCGATTCAAGTGCGCTTCCAAGATCAAGGCATCGGCATCCCACCCGAGCATATGCCATTCATATTTAATCGGTTCTACCGGGCTGCACCGTTGAATAGCGGCGAGGCCCAGAGCGGAGGGCTTGGTCTGGCCATTGCCGAGGCCATCGCCACTGCCCAGGGCGGCACCATCGAGTGTGAGAGCACGGTAGGGGTTGGTTCAACCTTCACGGCAAAATTACCCATTGCCCCGCCCCAGAAAGCGGTCCTCGAAGCCGTACCTAAACAGAAATTAATCCTCCGTTAAGGCATCCGCTTCCCTTCTGCACTAGGCTCAACCGCAACTTGGAGGTGATTTAGTGTCCTCTCGAAAGTTCTCTACACTGCACTTGTATCTTTCCGCGGCAGCGATTGTATTGATGCTTGCGATTTGTTTTTCAGCGCCAGCCAGGGCGCAGGTGGCGGGCGGAACTCTCTCCGGCACGATCTCCGATCCCTCGGGTCGATTGGTCCCGCAGGCATTGATTTCGATCCAGAATATCGCGACCGGGATCACCACAACAGTCACAACGAACTCGGACGGCTATTATACGGCCGCAAACTTGCTCCCTGGAGAGTATCAAGTCACTGTTTCTGCAAAGGGATTCGCGACTGAGGTAAGAAAAGGCATCTCCCTTACCGTTGGAGCCCAGCAGGTCATTGCTCTGACACTACAAGTAGGGTCGGCGGCGAAAACGGTCGTAGAGGTGACCGCGGAAGCTCCTGCGGTGCAACTCGCGAGTTCGGACATCAGTGCGGTCGTGACCGCCAACACGGTCCGTGAGTTGCCGCTCAACGGTCGGAGTTGGACGGACCTGGCAGCCTTGCAGCCGGGAGTCAATACAATCCAAACACAACCGACGTTCGCAGTAGGTGCGGACCGCGGCAACCGCGGATTCGGGCAGCAGTTGACCATCTCGGGGGCGCGGCCACAACAGAACAACTACCGCCTAGACGGCGTCAGCCTAAACGACTACGCGAATGGCGCGCCAGGTAGCGTGCTAGGTGGAAATCTGGGTGTGGACGCCATTCAGGAATTCTCGGTTCTGACCAGCAACTACTCGGCGGAGTATGGCAAGACCTCTGGCGGCGTAGTCAACGCCGTCACGCGTTCAGGAACGAATAGGTTCCACGGGAGCGCCTACGAGTTCCTGCGCAACAGCGCACTGGACGCGCGGAATTTCTTCGAGGATCCCACCGCTCCCAAGGCGCCATTCAAACGGAATCAGTTTGGCGGCGCCGTTGGCGGACCGATCATCCAGAACCGCACGTTCTTCTTCGCTGACTTCGAAGCTATTCGCCAGTCTAAGGGCATTGCCGTGGTTGACACTGTGCCTTCCAATGCTGCAAGGGCAGGCCTGCTTTGCTCGAATCCCGCAGGGGCGGACCCTTCGAACCCGTGTACTACAAATCAGCTCCCGGCGGGCGCGAATACTGATGCGAACGGCGTGGACCTAAAGGCAAAGGCGTATCTCCCCCTCTATCCTGTCCCCAACGGAGCCATCCTAGGGAACGGCGATACCGCTCTATTCACATTCTCTGGTCAGCAGGTTGTGAACGAAAACTTTGTTACCACTCGGCTCGATCATAAGTTCTCGCAAAAAGACAGCCTGTACGGAACTTACATGTTTGATAGAACTCCTTATTCGGCCCCTGACGGCATGAATAACGTCAAACTTGGCAGCCTCAGCTCCCGGCAGCTCCTGGCGGCCGAAGAAACCCACAGCTTTTCCCCTACCCTTGTCAATGCCGTCCGATTCGGGTTCAACCACGAAGCCGTGAATAACAACCAGAGCATAGCAGCAATTAACCCGGTGGCGGCGGATAGTAGTCTGGGTTCCTTCGCAGGTCGAAATGCCGCCCAGGTCCAGATTGCCGGCAACTCTCTTATGCCTGGCGGTGTCGGGGGACTGCCAACTTACTTGTACCGCTGGAATTCTTTCCAGGTGTATGACGATGCTTTCCTCAACCGAGGCAGGCACGCCATCAAGTTTGGGATGGCAGTCGAGCGTATGCTCATGCAAGCCACGGCGCTTACCGATCCGAGCGGCATTTGGCAATTCGCTGATGTAGGCAGCTTTCTGACGAATAACCCATCCAGATTCCAGGGAGGAATTGTCAGCACGCTCTCACCCCGTAATGTTCGACAGACCATCTTTGGCGGGTATCTGCAGGACGACTGGCGCTGGCTCCCGAATCTCACATTGAATCTGGGGCTGCGCTACGAGATGGCCACCATACCGACGGAAATTGATGGCAAGCTCGCCAACTTGAGAAACCTCACTGACGCCAACCCTCATCTCGGCGACCCGTTTTTCGTCAGCAACCCTACAAGGAAAAATTTCGAGCCACGCATAGGTTTTGCCTGGGATCCGCTCCGCAATGGAAAGATGGCCGTCCGGGGCGGCGCTGGCCTGTTTGATGTTCTTCCGCTGCCGTATCAATTCATTCTTCTCGTGACCCAGGCAGCTCCCTTTTTTGAATATACCTCGATCAAGAATCCAGGACCTGCGACATGCAACTGCGTAACAACACATGCGTTTTTTGACGGCGTTTTGCCTCCTTTCCCGGCCAACAAATTGCGTCAGACCTACACGGACCCCAGCCCCAAGCGCAACTATGTGACGCAGTGGAACCTGAACGTCCAATACCAGCTCACCCCGAGCTTGGCTGCCATGGTTGCTTACGTTGGGTCGCGTGGCGTCCATCAGCCCTTCCGCGTGGACGATGCCGATATGGCTCTTCCAACCATTACTTCAGCAGGCTATTTGTGGGATCCCAACGCGAGCCGGCTCAACGACAACTACGGCTCTATTCGAGGAATGTTCTACCAGGGACGGTCTTACTTCAACGCGCTCGAGCTACAGTTGGCGAAGCGAATGAGCCACGGCTTTCAGCTGCAGGGGACTTTCACTTGGGGCAAGAGCATGGATACTAGTTCCGCCACGGTGGCAGGCGACGCATTTGGTAACTCCATTTCGAGCCTCAATTGGTTCGATATGAGATTGGATCGTGGGCTCTCCGATTTCAATGTTGGACGCACTCTCGTTGTGAACGGCACATGGGATATTCCCACAGCCAAGTCATTCTCCGGACCGGAGAAGTGGATCGCTGATGGTTGGGAGCTCGGTCTGATCCTCACAGTTAGTGACGGAGTGCCTTTTACTCCCACATGGGGTACCGGCGACGACCCGGCTCTTACGCAGAACAATGATGATTGGGCGTTCCCGAACAGACTTGGTGGCCCCGGGTGCAAAACCCTTACGAATCCTGGAAACCCGAACAACTATATCAAGACTCAGTGCTTCGCCATCCCCACCGCACCCGACGCTGCATTTTTTACAGCAAATAATTGTCAAGGCGGCGACCTGACCAACCTGCAGTGCTTCAACCTCCGAGGCAATGCCGGCCGGAACATCCTAAGCGGTCCGGGCATCACGAATTTGGACTTCTCCGTCTTCAAGAACAATCGCATCAAGCGTATCTCGGAAAATTTTAACGTGCAATTTCGTGCCGAGATCTTCAACATCTTGAATCATCCCAACTTCGCGCCTCCCACGGTCCCCGACAGCAGTGACATCTTTTTGTCCGATGGGACGCTGAGTGGGGGGGCAGGTTTGCTGACCAGGACGACGATCCCGGAGCGGCAGATCCAGTTCGCCATCAAGTTTATTTTCTGATCGTCGAGGAGGCAGCAAAGGGGCGCGTTCCAGAGCAGTTTGGCTGTGAACGCGCCGGGCTGACTGCCCGGCAGCCCAGGCTGCCAGCGAACGAACTCAGGGACTTTCATTTCAAGGAGGAGAGGACGTGAAAAAGGTGCTCAGAGAGATCTTGTGGCTGATGCCTGCGATTGGTCTTATTGGACTGTCAACGAGCGCACAAGTGAAGCAGCCGCTACAGTTGGTGGCAACGACCCCGTTGCCTGGGTTCTCGGGCGATTTCGACCATTTCGGGTTGGATCTCAAGGGCAAGCGTCTGTTTCTTACGGCTGAGGACCACAAGTCCGTTGAAGTTTTCGATCTCGATGGCAAACACCTTCATAGCATCACCGGATTCGGTCAGCCACACGCCCTGGTTTTCCTTCCCGACCAGAACAAAATGATCGTTACCGACGGGGATGACTTCGGGATGGTTGAGCTTGTGAGTGGAGAGAATTATAAGATTCTCGACACCATTAAGCTTCCCCCAGGCGTTGACGGTGCCGTCTTCAACCCGGTAAACCAGTATTACTATGTGGAAAGCGGCGGTGACGAGCCCGGAGCGAAGACCCACGACCTCAGTATTATCGACACCAGGACCTTCAAACACATCGGAGACATTACCCTTCCCGGCAATCAGTCCGAAGCTATGGCCATCGATAGAGCCGGCAAAGTGATGTACGTCAATCTAAAAGGCACGAATGAGGTGGGTGTCGTTGACCTCGAGGCGCGCAAGGTTATCGCGAGATGGCCGATACCCGACGCCGGAACCGCGAACGCGCTGGCTCTCGATGAGCCGAATCATCGAGTGTTTATCGCCACGCGAAAGCCGCCGACATTCTTTGTGTTTGACACCGATACGGGCAAGGTCGTCACGAAGCTCCCTTGCACGGCGCAGAACGACGACATGTGGCGCGATCTTCAGCGCAAGCGTATCTACGTAACGGGAACAGAAACAACAACCGTTTTTGAGCAGAAGGACGCTGATCATTACACCCATATTGGGGATGTGCCAACCGGATTTCGCGCCAGGACCTCTATTCTGGTCCCCGAGTTGAACCGCCTTTACATCGCCGTCTCCGGCAAGGGCAAGCCAGATGCAAGACTTTCGCTGCAGGTTTACGAAATACAGCCCTGATTCAGCCCAACAATCGAAACCAGAAATTCCTGCGTGTGCTCGTTCATCCGCTGGGGGGTGCACCGACTGGCTCCGTTCCCGAGTGGGTCACTTTCACTCCGGACGGCAAGCATGTCTATATCTCTAACTCCGGCGGTCGCTCGGTGTCCGCCATTGACACAAAAACTTTGAAGCTTGTGGGTGTCATACCGATGGGAGAAGTGCGCAAGCGGATCAATACCTTGGTCGTTCGCTAAATTCAGCAGTCGCCAGATTCTTCTCAACTCCGCCGGACTTCACCAAATGACTTTCAGCGCCAGCTGAATCTGCCTCGACGGCGTCTGCGTGGACGTAATCAGCCCGGCGTTGGCGATCGCGACCCCCGCCGCGTCGAAGATGTTTCTGTTGTCCAGGGGCGGGGCAAAATTCGCCCGGTTAAATACGTTGAAAAACTCTGTCCGGAACTGCACATTAAAGGCGTCCGAGACTTTCTTGATGTAATTGTTCTTGACCACGGAAAAATCAAAGTTCAACAGTCCTGGGCCAGTCAGTGTGTTGCGGCCCAGATTGCCGCGAAGCGTAATCGGATTAGGCACCTCGAAACACTGCGTCCTAATGTAGTGGTTGGGATTGCCCGCGTTGACGTAGGAACCGCAGCCGGGACCTCTCTTCACATTTGGTATGTCGACGTTGGGGTCCGTACTTCCCACGCCGAGAGAATCTCCCGCAAACCCTGGAGTAAAGGGAACGCCCGTAGTCGCCTCGAACACTCCGCCCAGTTGCCAGCCTCTCAGTGCCCACACGCCGAACCCCATTTTCCACTTGGGGGCCCCGAGCACCCAGGTGTAATTCACATTCAAGTTGTGGCTTACATTGAAATCCGCAAGACCCCGATTCAATTTAAGATCAAAGAACAGCGGACTGGAGATGGAATTCGTGTACTCATCGCCCACCATGCTTCCTGAGCCTGTGTCGATGGTCTTGCCCCAGGTGTAGGAACCGGCGAACTGAGAAGAGTTACCGATCTTCTTTTTGATCTGCACTTGAAGCGCGTCGTAGTACGAGCGGCCGTCCCAAAACCCCGCCGTGATCCGGCCTGCATCTGGATTCAGGCGCGTTCCGCTGCCCACCGGGGAAGGCCACAGATAACCCTGTGGAGTCAAAGTTGGAAGAACGATGTCGGCATCTTCCGTGCGGAAAGGCTGATGCACAGCACGGGAGCCTACATAGCCAACCCGCAGGCTTAGACCTTCGAGAAGCTCATGTTGCATCGTGAGATTCCACTGCATCACGTAATTCCGGCCAGGTTTCGGCGCGAAGTACGCTTGCCGAAGCGTGTTAGTTGAGGCAGTCAGCGCCGCGTATGCCGCCACCGGGTAAGTTCCTGCAGCCAAGTTTCTTGCGCTCGCGGACTCAAAGAATGGCGCCGAAAACAGCTCGTTCATTTGAAACAAATAGGGTAGTGGCAAAACGTCGAAAATCCCGAAGCCTCCACTCACCGCCGTCTTGCCATCGCCCATCGGGTCCCAGGAGAAGCCCACGCGCGGCTCAAAGTTCCCCAGGGTGGGATTCGAAATCAGCGGATCACTAAGGTGTGGTAGGGAGTCGGTGATCTGGCGGAGAACCGTCAGCTTTCCGTGCGCCTCTGTCATTACCGTGCTCATTTCATAGCGCAATCCCAGGTTCATTGTCAGGTTCGGTAGCCAACGCCAATCGTCTTGAAGGTAAGCCCCTGCGATGGTTTGCCGGAATGCCCTCGGGCTGACAGCACTCGGGATCGCCGCCGCAAGCGAGAATGGTTTGTTGGTGAGAAAATCAGAAATGGAATTGAAAAGAAACTCGCCCCCGGGCGTGGAAACGCCCAGGATATTGTCCCGAATTCGTTCGATCCCAAGGCCGAGTCTGAGCGAATGCTTCCCTTTCACTAGGGAAACATCGTCATACGCCTGAATCGAGGTCCAATGAAAATGATAATTCGTTGTGCTGCCCAGGCCGCCCGTGAACGCCGTGATCCCCGGCACGGTCACCTCCGCGGCATTGTGTCCGGGCACAGTTCCGAAGGTTGGATCGCCGGCAGACTGATTGCCACTTGCGAAGGTCAGTCCGGTGGTCGCCACCACGCGGTATATCCCGAACCGGAAAGAATTGAGAATCCACGAACCAAACGTATGCGCTTGGCGCACCGTGAAGAATTGCCTTCGCGAATCGTATCCCGTCAGTTTGTTGTTCAGCTCATCGGGCTGTCGCACGGTTCCGCTGTCAAACATATAGGTTCCCGAGACTTCGTCTCTTGTCGAGAATTTATGATCCATCCTCGTCGTGAAGTAATTCTCCGGTGTCACCTGCTGGCCGGAGAAGGTATAGATCCCGGTGTCGCCCGAACCTAGAAGACTCCCATTGGGCAGTGGGAAGAATGCATTCACAAAACGCAGCACGCTTGGATCAACTGCAACCGGTCCAGTGGATAGGTTCCCGGCCCTCGCTGCTGCCGATGGCACAGTGTCAACCTGCGTGATGCCGGTGCTCGCTCGCAGGCCTTCATAATCCCCGAAAAAAAAAGTGTGGTCCTTCCAAAGGGGCCCGCCCGCCGACGCTCCAAATTGATTACGCCGGAAAGGCGGCTTTGCGGAATCGAAGAAATTCCGCGCATCCAGCGCACTGTTTCGCAGGAACTCAAATACATCCCCATGGAAACTGTTCGTTCCCGACCGCGTGGAAGCGCCGACCACTCCGCCAGAAGACCGGCCTACTTGTGCCGGATAGTTGCTCGTCAAGACCGTGAACTGCTCAACCGCGTCGACTCCAAGGTTTACTCCCAGCGCGCTTCCGGGCGAGCCGTTCGCATAGTCGTTTACGCTGATGCCGTCGAGCCGCGCGTCATTTTGCCGTGGCCTTCCACCAGAGATCGTCATTTGCGTTCCGAAGCCATATCTTCCCTGCCCTGAAGATTGCGTGCGCGCCGTCGCGACGCCGGGCTCGAGGGCCGCCAAATCGGAGGCCGAGCGTCCGTTCAACGGCAACTCCGTCACATTTTGTGTATTGACCACCCCGCTTACGGTTGACGAGCCCGCTTGCCCTTTTCCCGCGTGCAACACGAAGTTCGCCACGGCATCAGCATCAGCTCGAATCATTACCCGCACCCTGGCTGAATCGAAACCCGGAGCACTGGCCGTGAGCTCGTAACTTCCTGGCGCGAGGTTGGATATCTTGTAGGAGCCGTCTTCTCTTCCTATCGCTGAAAGGCTACTGCCATTGTCTGTATTGAGTACGGAAAGATGCGTGTTCGGAATTCCCGACCCTGATTCGCTTGTTACTTTCCCGGAGAGCGTTCTCGCGGCCACCTGTGAGAAAACCAGAGACGGTGCCACAAAAATCAGCAAGAAGGCGATGGGCGCTAGAGCATGAACTAGTTTTGGTTTAGACAATTCAAGATGGTACAGCCGTGCCCTGCGGATGTATTCTTCCTTCCAGATTTTCCCGGCGCCCCAGCCACGCTGACCCTCAACCGATTTTGGCGTTATACCGGACATGACAATTTCAGTAAGCTCTAAGAGTCGCCCTACCCTGCGTTCCAGCCGTCGGCAGGCGACTCCGTTCCAAGTTCCCGGTCAACGGCTCTATGGAATTACATCGTAGACCAAAATTTTGGCCTCTTCGATGGTTGCTTCCTTTGATTGGGGGATGGGGGGTACCAAGATAACCAGCTTCGGGACCGCCGCGTAAAACCGCTTGAGTTCCGGCACCAGCAGCGTGGTCTTCGCAATCGGCCCGGTCGCCACTCTTCCCAGGCGATCGTAATGGTCGGCGTCAATTTGTTTGAAAACTTCCACAAAACCGGTTGTTCCCGTGTAGTAGATGCGTTTGCTTGGCGCGTCAAACACGAGCTCGTCCACACCGCCTTCTGTGTCTATCGCATCGATCACTTTCCCGCTGTCCGAGTCCATCACCACCAATTTACCGGGCTTATAAATATGTGACCGTTTCACGCGGCTGCCGATAAACAGCCGGTGATGGGCTGCATCCATGTCCACGGCATGGGGCTCCGGCCCTCTCGTGATGGGCCACATGGCGATCACCTTGTGCTTTTCGCGATCAATAACCACCATCTGGCTTGTGTCGCCCATCACTACAAACATTCTTGGTGATTCTGGATCGAGCACCATCCCCGCGGGATTCAGCCCCTCGACCTCAATGCTTCCCGCCAGTTTGCCTTTCTTGACGTCGACGATTTCGATCGAACCTTTCACACCCTCCTTTTTGAGACCATCGGCTCTATCCCCCAGATAAAATAGGTGGGTCGCCGGATCGTAAACCCCGTTGTCTGGCACCCTTCTTGAATCCTTATCCAGTTCATGTCCCGTCAACGGGATATTCTTGATGAGCTCGTAAGTGTCTCCGCTGAATGCTTTGCACGTTGCATCTCCATCGTCCACCCAGATTTCATTGGTCTCAGGGAGATAGATGGTCTTGCGCGGATCTCCTCCGAAACCCGTGATCGTGTGGATCACCTTGCCCACGCGCAGGTCTACGACTTCAATCGTCCTCTGGTGCTCGCCGGGCACGAACAGGCGCTGGCCTCTTACGTCCACTGCCATGTGGTCGAAGTAGCCCTCAACATTCGGCAACGAGATACTCTCGATCAGTTTCATCGGTGGGCTGCTCTGGCTCTGCGCCCCCGGAACTAGAGCCACGCACAAGGCGAACAGAACCGCCAGATACGTTTTCATTTTTTCGTTCTTCAGCTTATATTTCTCGAACATCATTCTCTCTCCTTGTGAAGACCCAAGCCCGCTCTCCGGTGAAGATACGCCCTTCAAATCCGTTGCAGCGCCGGCCGGAGTTCGCGGATATCCTTCACGTCTTCGAGAGCCAACACTTTGTTGATCAGGGTCGCGCAACTTGCCGCTCCCAGGATCGGCGCGATGAGGTCGTGCGCTTTCGCAACAACCTCCTCGCGCGGCAGGGGATTCTCCGCCGTGCCCCGCACGTCTCGGACCCACTCGCTCAGTTGTGTGCCGTCGCCGAGCGTCACCTCGACGATGGCCTCGCGCCTGGGGCGGCGAGCATCGATCCGCGGGTCGGCGACAACCTCTACCTTGGCCCGTTGCTTCAGCACGGCTGGATCTTTCATCCGCGCCTTGTCATGCGCGGATCGGAACGTGACCGTCTTATCCAGCAACATCACCGCGACCATGTGCTGCACGCAGATGTCCGGCATGTCGCGATTGCTTACCGTGTTGGCTTCGTCACTCGCGATCCGCACCACCACTTTCTTCGCGTCGTCAGCTGTGAATGAGCGCTTTTGAAAAAAACCGGCTAGCGCATCCAGCGGAGCCTGGATGGGCGAGCCCACCGTCCACTTCTTGATGTTCGTCCGGGTTATCTCGTAGCGTTCTCCGAGCTTTTCGACGAGTTGCGTGGGATTGGCCTTGACAACGCCATTTTCCCTCGGCGCCAGAGCATCGAAAAAATTGTCGGGGCCCGAAAAAATATCGTCAACACCTGTCCAACCCGCGCGGATCAGCATTCCGGCAATGACGCCGCCCGCTGCAGGCCTCCCCCCAAAGAGGAAAGCCTTCTCCATATGCTCCGCATCGCGGCTCCACGCTCCAATTCCCGATGTTTGTTGAGCACTGTAATCCAGCAGCAGACGCATTTGCTGGGCCTCAAGGCCCGCAGCGCACCCGGCCGCCGCACCCGCAGCGAAGGCCGCAACAGTGCCGTGGGTGCTCCTGTGTGTCGCCACCTGATAACCGGGCCCACCCATGCTCATCGTCACCCGCGTCCCGATGTCATAGCCAAGCGTGACCGCGCGCAAGAAGTGTTTCCCGGAAATTCCAAACTGCTCGCCAGCAGCCAGCGCCGCCGGAACCGCGGAGACACCGGGATGCGATCGGGACGGGCCGTGCGAATCGTCAGTCTCGTCAGCGTGAGCCAGGACTCCGTTGGCCAGCGCTGCTTCGATGGGGCCGCACACGATGTTCGAAGCGACCACCGTCGCAACCTCTTTACCCCCATAGGCGCGCACAAATTCTATCGCCGCCCGGCCAGGACGTATTTCAGAACCGGAAATCATCGCGGCCAGCGTATCCAGAACGTGATGTTTCGCTTTCTCCGCTACGTCCTCCGGCAGTACCCGCTCTCGCGCCTCACTCATATACCTGCTGAGCTTGTCCATAACCGGACTCACGGCTTGCGCCGACTCATCCTGATTGTGGACTGTCTCAGCGAACGCTGTCACAGGCGGGATGGCCCTCGTTGCAAACGCCAAACCCGCGAGTTCAAGCAGGCTTCGCCGCGTCAAAATCGCCGCGCCACTTCCTGTGCGCTCATCTTGGCGTCCGTCATGCCCCATTCGTCTTCTTTTCCCCCGGCACCTTGCGCTAAAGTGAATTTGCTAAGGAATGCGGGAGCACCACAGATCCGACCCGCAATTGAAGGTATGTCATCAACCGAAGCAAATACCTGAAAACAGTATTAATTCTTTGTTAGCTCAGAGGGACATTCTGTTCTACGGCTGACCACTTGGTTTTCCGTCAGCGTTTTTCATAACACGGAACAATTCGCCCTTCGCCTCGAACCCCACACCCGGAATATCTGACAGCTTGACGTAGCTGTCCTTGACCGGTATGCCGTCAGCAAATCCACCGAACGGCTGAAAGACTCCTGGATAGGATTCGTTGCCACCTAGCCCCAAACCCGCTGCGATGTTCAACGACATCTGGGGCCTCCATGCGGAATACAGCGGGCTGGCGACCATCCGTGGTCCTTCAGCATTCCCAAAATTCGGAGGTATTCGACCAATCCGTAGCTCAACGCGCAGCCGAACTGCAGGATGTCGCGATCCGGCCGCAGTTGCGCATAGCGAATGAGATTTCGCGCGTCTTGCAACAAGAATAGGTTTTTTCCCGTCGCCATTGGCCCCGCATAATGATTCGCCTGCCTGGCTTGCAGCTCAGAGTCCAGCGGATCACCCGGCTCCTCAAACCAACGAAGCCGGTACGGGACGAGCGCCTTCGCATAAGCGATAGCATGCTCCAAATCAAAGCGCCCGTTCGCATCCACCGCCAATTGGTCAGAACTCTTCGCGACCTTGAGTACCGCTTCTATGCGTCGCAAGTCTTCCGAAAGCGGCGCTCCACCGATCTTCATCTTCACCACGGAATAGCCAAGATCGAGATACCCTTGCATCACCTTCTGCAGTGCTGACAAATCCTTGGCCGGATAGTAGTAACCGCCTGCCGCATAGACGAAGACTTTGTCGTCGAAGACTCCTCCGCGAAAACGGTCTGCGAGTAACCGGAAAAGAGGCAGCCCGGCGATCTTCGCCACGGCGTACCACACCGCCATATCCAGCACCCCTACCGCAACCGATCTTTCGCCGCGTCCTCCTGGTTTCTCATTCCGCCTGACTACGTCCCAGACTCGCACCGGATCCAGGTTTTCGCCGCTTTCGTCGACCGGCGTTTCAGGCCCTGCAGCCTTAAGCCGCGGAATGAATCGCTCGCGCAGCAGTTCGCTTGGTGCGTATCTGCCGTTCGAACTGAATCCGAAACCAACCACCGGCTTGCCCTGGCGAACCACATCCGTAACCAGCGCGAGGACACTCACGGTCATTTGGCTGAAATCAATGTAAGCGTTTCGAATTTCCGATTTGATGGGCACTACGGTTTCGCGGACATCTATAATCCTCACCACTCCGCCTTCCCGACAAAAACCTATTTTGCTCGGGCTCGCTGCAGTAAGGGTCGCAGTCCCCGGATATCCTTTACCCGTTCCAGGTCGAACACACTCTCAACGAGCTTCGCGCATTGTGTCGCCCCCAGGACCGGTGTTATCAAGTCGCGGGCCTTCGCAACAATTTCCTCACGCGTCATGGGGTTCTTGGGCGTACCCCGCACACTATCAACCCGTTGTGTGAGGTGCGTCCCATCCGTCAGTTGGATCTCCGCAATCGCCACGCGCAAAGGCATCACGCGCTCTAATTGCTCATCAGGAATCAGTTTCACCTTTTCGCGTTCCCGGAGCGTCGCCACATCCTTCATGCGTCCTTTGTCGTGCGCCGAATGGAACGTAACCGTCTTATCCATCAGCATCACTGCGGCCATGTGCTGCAGGCAGATGTCCGGAATCTCGCGGTTGTTCACGATCGCCGCCTCGTCCGTCGCCAGCTGCACCGATACCTGTTGCACTTCATTCGAATGGAAGTCGCGCTGCTCGCGCAGGATTTCGAGGGCGTCCAGAGCCGCCTGGATTGGCGAACCTACCGGCCATTTCTTGATGTTCGTTCGCAGGATTTCATAACGCTCGCCTAGTTGTTCGATCAGTGCTGCCGGATCAGCATGCGGGTTGTATGCTTGAAGAAATTATCCTTCCCCGACAAGATGTCCTCGACGCCCGTCCATCCCGCTTGGACAACCAACGCAGATGTGACTCCGCTGCGCGCCGTCATGCCGCCGAAGTGGAATGCTTTCTGGATGTGGTCGGTGTCGCGGTTCCATGCGCCAAGGCCGGAGGATTGATGGGCCGTATATCCCAGAAGAAATCGCATCTGCTCTGCGTTCAACCTCGCGGCGCTGCCGGCGGCCGCTGCCGCGCCGAAAAGTGGCGAGATGCTGTGAGTGCTCCAGTGGCTCTCCGCTTCAAACTGCTGCCCACCCAGAGTCATTGTGAAGCGCGGTCCAACGTCGTAGCCGAGGGTCACGGCGCGCAGGAAGTGTGCCCCGCTGATTCCGAACCGCTCCCCAGCCGCAAGCGCAGCGGGCACGACCGCACACCCCGGATGTGATTGTGATGGCGCGTGGGAGTCGTCGGTCTCGTCGGCATGGGCCAGCATCCCATTCGTCAGTGCCGCCTCGATCGGGCCGCATACAATTTTCGAGGCAACTACCGTTGCGACCTCCTTGCCGCCATACGCGCCGGCGAACTGCAGCGCCGCGCGTCCGGGCGTCAGCTCCGAACCCGAAATCATCGCCGCCACGGTATCCAGGATGTGTTGCTTCGTTTTCTCGATCACTTCGTCCGGCAGCTCGCGGCCACTCGCTTCGCTCATATATAAGCTGAGTTTGTCGATGACCGCGCTCATGCCTTGCCCAGTCAAATCCGGGCTGGGAAATGGTTCGACTAACGCCATTCCGGGCGGAATGGCCGCACTTGCGACCGCTAGACCTGCGAGTTCGAATAGCTTGCGTCGGGAGAGAATTGCCCGGTGGTCCTCTGCTGGTAGGTATTTGCTTAGTTGATCTCTCATGCTTTCCCCTTCCTGGGGCACCCCGCTATGGCTTTAACCTGTTCAAAAGTGGTCGCGCGAAATCGGTCCTCGTGATGAGACTATGTCACCAGCAAAGTCATATTCCTGAAAACAGTATTAAATCTCTTTAACTCGGCCAGACATTTGCTTATCCGCACTGCCTCCCGAACCCCGATTCCCGGAGTGTGGTCCTAGTCACTGTAGGTAGCGATTTTCGGGGTGGCTCATGTGTCTCAACGTGCGAGGGCTAACCTCGACAGTTGTTCTTTTACAGGATCCTGTTCGGAATGCTCACTTATGCAGCTGGCGTCCGGTATCATCGCACACGTGTGGTCCGACCTCGTTGCCCGGTTACTGCACGTTTAGAGATCGAGCAATAGGTGGGCTCCCGGCGGTGATTGATAGCTCCTTTCGGACTGATCTACTGGATTGTGCCCGAGTCGTTGGTAGCTTGGAAACAAACCAGAAACGGGGTTCTGGGAGGCTGGCAAGACAGCGCACGTGGCGTCACTCGGCGGTGTACGCCATAACTAGACGAAGTAGGTGGCATTCACCCCAAAGCTTTCGGTCCAACTTCGGTCCAATTCAAGAGCAGGGTCAATGGCCTTAAAGTCCCGTAAGCGACACCAGATGCGGCACTTAGATGTTTTCTCCCGCCTTTTTCGGGACCAGGAGGTCGATGGTTCAAATCCATTCGCCCCGACCACTTACCTTATTCCTTTCAAGCCATTGCAGCCATTTCTAAAACGGGCGCGGATTCGCGTTTCGCTCCATTCGGTCCAATTGAGCGCTTTTTTGACGAAGACTGCTTCGGTTCAACGCACTTTTTGGACGGAAGGTGGAAACCCAAGCCCGCCTCTTCTGCCACTTGTTTGCGGAACGCCACGTCCTCTTTGATTTTATCGTAGAGGTCGGACATACCTTCTCCGGCATGGCCCATCCAGAAATTGATGAGTCCCGGAGGTGTCGTCGTGAAGTTCCGCAGGTACGTGTTGCGAAAACGCCGGAATGCATGGACGCCGCACTTGGGCTGACCCGGCTTGGAGAAGACTGGGTGCAGCTTGCGTCGCAGGATGCTCGACTGATGGAGCGGCTTGCCGTTCCGCGAACAGAACAGCAGGCCAGACTTCCTCTCGGCATCATGCTTGGCACTCACTCGCCGCGAAATGTACTCCCGTAGCATGGCCGCCATCGAAGGATGAAGGTCCACTTCCCGTTCACCGTTTGCGGTTTTCAGGAAGTCGTGCACTTCCGAACCCCAAGCCTTCTCAACGATCTTGACGGTGGAGCAATCCGGGGACGAGTTGTGGGTTGAGAACCGAGACCGTGGGAGGTAGGGGTGTGGGGGCGTGCTTGCTACTGGAACCGGTCAGTGACCGTTCCGCTTGTCAGTCTGTTGTGTGTCGAAAGGGATTGTGGAATTAGAACGTTCGGTGAGCTATTCGTATCTCAAAGCGACCATCGGATCGACACGCATTGCACGCCACGCGGGAATATAACACGCTGCCATGGCCACTGCCGAAAATAAGATAGCGACTCCGAGGAATGTTGAGGTGTCGGTTGCCTTGATCCCAAAGAGAAGGTTTGTCATCAAGCGGGTTAAAGCCCAGGAGCCTGCTAGGCCCACTGCAACACCAACAAGAGTAAGACCTGAGCCTTCCTTTATGATCAAACACAATACGCTGGCGCGCAGAGCTCCGAGGGCCATCCGGATTCCTATTTCAGCAGTTTTTTGACGGACAGAGTATGCGAGCAGTGCGTACAACCCTACCAGGGAGAAGACCAGAGCGATACCAGAAAACGACGATAGGAGCGTCGTCTGAAAGCGCCGCTCTTCGGTTGCTTCGGAGACAAGCTGGTCCATGGTCCGAGTGTCGGCGACCGCCAAGGCGGGGTCGAGCACGCTTAATTCCCTGCGAACGGCGGCAGTAATCGTTTCCGGTTTCGTGGTTGTCCGAATAACAATCGATGCCGTTGGGAAGGTCGATTGCCAGAATGGCAGGTAAGCTTGTGGCCGCGGCTTCTCTTCCAGGCTTGCATTGCGGATGTCATCAACAACGCCAACGATGGTCCACCACGTCGGTTGAGCGGCGCCATCAATAAAGTGGAAGCGCTTCCCCAACGAACTTTGGCCCGGGAAATATCTCTCTGCGAATGTCCGGCTGACAATAGCCACATTCGGATGGCCTGCGGAATCGATATCTGTGAAATACCGCCCTTCAAGAAGGCGAATCCCCATTGCCGCAAAATAGTGGGGCGTAACGGACCTCGTTTGGAAAAAAACCTTCTCGTCAAAATTGTGCCCCTCTACCGCCAGCCAGCTGAGGCCTTCCGAGTGTCCGAGAGGCAAGTTCGTCACTGCCCCGGCTGCTTGTACGCCCGGCAAGACACTGATCCTGTCGAGCAGGTCCCGGTAAAAGGCGATCTGGCGCTCGGGTTGGTATCTTGCGTCGAGGGAAAGGCTCACGGTAACCGTCGAATGTGGGTCGAAGCCTTTTTCGACGGACAGCACTTTGACGAGACTGCGGATGAGCAGCCCGGATCCCGTTAGCAACACAACTGTCAACGCTACCTGGGCAACGATTAGTCCCTGGCGAAACCGGCTTCGCGTGCCTTTGACGCTTCTATTTCCCGTTTGAGTCAGGACTTGGGCAGGATCGCAACGCGAAACGGCCAACGCAGGAAACAAACCGAACAACAGGCTTGTCAAGATGGAAATGCTCAGCGCGAAGAGCAGAACTCGCACGTCAACGGATGTTTCCTCCAACCGCGGAATGTTCCCGGGATCGAGTCGCACGAGAACGCGAATCGAGGCGAATGCCAACAGGACTCCCAACGTCCCCCCAGAAATACCTAGAAAAAGAGATTCGGCGAGAAGCTGGCGAAGCAAGCGTGCCCGCCCCGCACCGAGGGCGGTCCTCACTCCCATTTCACGAATTCGAGCGCTACCACGCACCATCGCCAATCCTGCAACGTTGCTGCAAGCAATCAACAACAAAAGTCCTACAGCCCCCATCAGAAGCAGGAGCGCGTGTCGCGAACCACCGGTGACGGAATCGAACAAGGGCTGGACTTGCGCCCCGAACCCGCGATCCTTTGGCGGGCGCAGCAAATCAATGCTCGCCATGAGCGAACTCATCTCTGCCTGTGCCTGCTCCACGGAAACGCCCGGACGCAATCGGCCAATGGCGTCTCCAGCGCTGTCTTCGCGATTGGCCTTTTGCTCGGCTGGCATAGCCCAGGGGATCCAAATGTCGGTTACCTTGGGCGCATCGAGTACATCCGTGGCTCGCGGAAACGCAAAGCCAGCGGGCATAACGCCAATGATCCGATAAGGTCTCGCATCGAGGAGAAGTGTCTTGCCCAAAACGCCCCTCTCCGCTCCGAATCGTTCTCGCCACAAACTGTGGCTGATTACTGCGACTTGCTCGTGTCCGGGTCCGTCGTCCTCGGAATTAACCGTGCGTCCCAACTCTGGCGCCACTCCCATCGTCTCGAAGAAGCTTCCTGTAACCCTTGCTCCACCCAAGGCGTCCGCGCGCCCATCCGCCGCAACATTGAATTTTGCAGTGCCAAATAAAGCGAGGCTCACGAATGAGCGGTTCTGCTTTTGCAGGTCGAAGAAGTCTGCATTCATCGGTGTCAGATATTCGATAGGTAGTTGAAATCGCGGATTGGGCGACCATAGATATACAAGGCGATCGGGATGCGGGTAGGGCAGCGAACGTATCAGAACGGCATTGATTAAGCTAAAGACTGTCGTGCTGGCACCGATGCCGAGGACCAGTGTGAGAACGGCGACGGCGGTGAAGCCGGGAGACTTGCGCATAGTCCGCAACCCGTACCGCAAATCCTGAATCAGGTCTTGAATCCAGTTAACTCGGCGCGCGTCGCGACACTCTTCTTTTACCTTCTCCCCGCCGCCCAGGTCTAGCCGCGCACGGCGGTGCGCCTCTTCTTGCGTCATCCCCTGCACGACGTATTCCTCGGTTTTTCGTGCGAGGTGGTCGCGCAGCTCGTCGTCCAATTCCTGGTCCGCCTGCGCCCAGTGAAACAATGACCGGAGCCGCAGGGGAATCGTGAACAGCCAATGTTCCGGTCGCATACTCCGACCCTCCTCTACTCATACCTCAAAGCGACCATCGGATCGACGCTCATTGCCCGCCGCGCTGGAATGTAGGTGCCAACGAGCGCGACTCCACCCAGCAGCAGCGACAAGGCAGCGAAGGTGAGGGGATCGTAAGGTCGAACGCCGTACAGCAGGCCGGCCAGCAACCGTGTGAGGCCCAAGGCCAGAATGATGCCCGCAACCAGGCCAATCAAGGTGGGACGCAGCCCCTCCCGGAGCACCAGCCCCAAAACGTCGCGCCGGGTGGCGCCGAGAGCCGAGCGGATGCCGAGCTCATGCGTGCGGCGACTGATCGAATAAGAAATCACCCCGTAGATGCCGATGCCGGCCAGAAGCAGAGCGATGGCGGCGAAGATGCCCAGCACGGAGGCGGAGACGTGCTGGCGCCAGATTGACTCGGAAATGACCTCCTGCATGGTTCGCAACTGTATCACTGGCTGATCGCTGTCGACCTGCTGCACCGCCTGGCGCACGGCCATGGCCACGTCGAGCGGGTCCGACACCGTGCGGATGGCGAAGGTCACCAGGAAGGAAGCAAACGGGTGCTGAGCGTAGGGCTCGTACAACTCCGGCTGCGCCTGCGATTCAACCGAGTCCTGTTTAGAGTCCGCAACCACGCCCACGATCGTGGCGGACGCGCCTTTCGGGCAGACGCCGGGCAGTTGTTGGATGAGGGCGTCCTCTCCGGGCCAGTAGAGGCGCGCCATCGCCTGATTGACGATCCGAACGCAGGGAGCGTCAATCCGATTTTCGGCCTCGGTGAAATCGCGTCCCTCGACGAGGCGCGTGCCCATGGCCTGAAAGTACTCCGGACTGACGCCGCGTCCGGCTACCAGGACGGTGCTGCCAGGACCGCCAGGGGAGTTCGGCGGGGAGGGAAATGCGAGCGAGACATGGAATCCCGTGAACGGCAGGTTGTTCGCCATTCCCGCAGACTTTACGCCCGGAATGTCCCGGATACGTGCCAACACGCCGCGGTAGAAGTCGGCAGACTGCGGGGGCGAATACTTGTAGTTCATCAGCGGCACGCGTACGGTCAGGAGGTGATCGGGATCGAATCCCGTTGGCGTGGCGGCCAGCTGCCGGAAGCTTTGAACCATCAAGCCCGCCCCGACGAGCAGCACCAGGGCGAGCGCGATTTCGCAGGTCAGCAGCGCGCTCTGCAGACGCGTTCCGCGAGCGCCGGCCGCAGCCCTTCCGTGCTCCTTCAGCCACTCGCTGATGTCGATGCGCGAAGCCCTCAAAGCCGGCAGCAATCCGACGCCGATTCCGGTGAGCAGGGAGAGGGCCGCAGCAAAGCCAAAAACCGCCAGGTTCATCGAAATGTGGTGCAGCGCCTGGGTCTCAACCAGGTTGTACTGCGGAACCAGACTGACGATCACGGCGAGGCCCGAGCGCGCCAGCATCACGCCGCCGACGCCGGCTGCAGCCGCAAGCAGCACACTTTCCACCACCAGTTGCCGGACCAATCTCGGCCGACCAGCGCCCAGCGCGGCACGAACCGCTATTTCGCCCTGACGCGCCGTGCCCCGAGCGAGCAGCATGCTCGCCACATTCGCGCAGACGATCATCAGCATGAAAGCCACCGCGCCGAGGAGCGCGAAGATCGCCTCACGGAGCATTCCCCGAACCTCCGGACTCCTGAAGGGAACTACGGGAGCGCTCCACCCGGAGTTTGTCTTGGGGTACTGTACCGCGAGGCGCGCTGCGACGGTGTCCATGACGGCCTGAGCCTGCCGGAGCGTAACGCCTCGATTCAGGCGCGCGACCACGCTCAGCCTGCGATCCTCATGGTTCGCTCGGTCCGCCGCGCTGAATGTCAGCGGAGTCCACATCTGCGTGTTGGCTGCCGGAAACTCAAAGTCCGCTGGAGCGATTCCAATAACCCAGTACAACTTGCCGTCGAGCGCAAGCGCCTTCCCAAGGATCCGGGGATTAGACGCAAAGTGACTTCGCCAGTACTGATGGCTCAGGATCACCGCCTGAGTCTCGTTCGGAGCGAACGTACGGCCGCGGAAGGCGTTGACGCCCAGCACTTGAAACAGGTTCGGTGTCACCGGCGACGCCCAGACTTCGTCCGGGTCGCCGCCGCCGGTCAGCGCGTGAAATTCCCACGACTGATACGCAGCGACTCCTGTGAACACCGGGGCCTGTGCTTGCCAGTCTGTGAAGTCTCCGGCGGACACTTCGTTGATCTCACCGGGCGCCGTCGTGGGGCCCTTTTCAGTGATCGCCACAAGTTCGGCGGACCTCGCATAAGGCGCCGAATGGAGCAGCACGGTGTCGACCACGCTGAAGATGGCGGTCGTGGCGCCGATGCCGAGGGCGAGGGTGATGATCGCAACCGAGGTGAATCCCGGGCTCTTGCGCAACATGCGGAGGCCGAAACGAAGATCTTGCGCGAGATCCTGCAGCCAATTCATTTTGCGCATATCCCGGCACCTTTTGTTTGTTCGACTCCGCCCATTTCAAGCAGCGCGATCCGCCGCGCCGCTTGCGCCGCCATTCCCTTGGCGACGTATTCCTCAGTTTTCTGTTCGATGTGATCCCAGAGTTCCTCCTCCAGTTCCTGGTCAACCTTTCTTTGGCGAAATAACGACCTCAACCGAAGAGGAAACATGTACAGCCAATGTTCAGGTCGCACGACACGACCCTCCTTCACTCATGTCTCAATGCAACCATGGGATCAACGCGCATGGCCCTCCGCGCGGGCAAGTAGCTCGCGGCGAGCGCGACCGCCGCCAACAACAGCGAAGCGGCGGAGTAGGTCAGCGGATCAAGGGGCGGCACGCCAATGAGCAAATTGCCGACGAGCCGGGCCATTGCGGCCGCGGCGAGAACTCCCGCAATAACGCCAACGCCTACGATGGCGAGTGCCTGAGCAAAAATCATTTTCAAGGTTTGAAATGGCTGAGCACCGAGCGCCATACGGATGCCGATCTCGTGAGTGCGCTGGCTCGCCGCGTAGGAGATCACGCCGTAGACGCCGACGACGGCGAGAAGCAGCCCGAGAGTTCCCAAGGCACCAGCCAGGGCCGCCACAAATCGGAACAGTAGGAAACCATTCCAAGTGTCGAGCGCGTCGGTCATGGTTTGCACGTCGAAAACCGGCATGGCAGGCTCGAGAGAGTGGATCAGGCTGATCATTTCCCGCGCCAGCGCTTCGGGAGCGGCTGCGGTGCGGGCTTGAAGAGTCGCAATGGGATGAATGTGCTGGGCGAGTGGGACGTAGAAGAAGGGATGGATTTCCGTGAGGTCGTCAAGACCGCTGGAGGCCCCCCGGCTATTTTTGACTACGCCAATGATTTCCACGGAGTGGCTCGGATCATGGGTGGTGCTGAAGCGCCGGCCGATGGGATCCTGGCCGCGCCAGAAGCCATCGGCCATGGATTGGTTGACGATGGCTACAAATTGCGAGTCCCGAGTGTCGGAGTTGCGGAAATCTCGGCCACTAAGCAACGGGATGCGCATCGTCTGGAAATAATCCGGTGTGACAGCGTTGTAGCCCGCGAAAGGAATTCCCTCGTTTGGAGGGGCTTCATAGCCATCAACCTTCAGTCCGGCAGCGTAATCGTAATAACCCATGGGCACCGCGGCGGCGAGGCTGGCGGATTGAACGCCCGGGATGGCGTGGGCCCGGTCGAGAAGAGTCTGGAAGAAGCTGCGGGCATGAGTTTCGTCATAACCTGCTTCGTGCGGATCAATGGACAGATTCAGAACATGCGTGGGATCGAAGCCGAGGTCCGAGTGCTGAATGTTTTCGAGACTACGCGTGAAAAGGCCAGCCACAATCAGCAACATGAGCGAGCCGCCGACTTGCGCGGAGACGAGCGCGCTACGCAGACGATGGCCGCTAACACTGAAGGTGCGTCCCCCCTCATGAAGGACTTTGTTCACGTCGCCACGCGCAGTGCGAAGTGCCGGAACCGGTCCGACGAGCAAAGTAGTCAAAGCAGCGGCAGCCAAAGCGTAAAGGAATACGCGCCAGTCAAAACGAAAATCGAGCACGATGGGGAGCGCCGTGTGGAACGAGATGGAGCTGAACGAGCGGCTGCCGCCGACTCCGAGAATGATTCCGGCGGCGCAGCCCAGTGCGGCGAGCAGAAGGCTCTCGGTGAGCAACTGGCGGATGAGCCGGCCGCGCGTCGCTCCCAGGGCCGCTCGCATGGTGACTTCGCGCTGGCGCGCCGCCGCGCGGACCAGGCAAAGGCTGGCGATGTTCATACAGGCGAGGACAAGGATGGAAGCCGCGAGAATCAGAAACAACGCGCTCGCAAGAGCCAGTATGCGCGGACCAGCGGGGCCGAGCGACATGCTAACCGGGCCAAGTTGGATGGCGCGAAGCGTGAGCCAAGCATCCGCTTTCGCATTTTGCAGAGTCAGGCGCTGTGAGACCACTTGCATGGCTGAATCGGCTTGCCGCAGGTTGGCGTCTGGTTTTAACCGTGCAACCAGCGTGAACCTTGGTTCACGCGCGGTGAGAAAGTCGTTCGACGCGTCTCCCAGCACCGCTGCCATTCCCACAGGCAGATAGCCTTGCGTGTCGAGCAAGGCATTAAGGCCATGGAAACTCTCCGGGGCGACGCCGATGATGGTTACCGGCTGGCCGTTGACGGAGGCTTTCTTGCCGACAATGCCAGGGTCGGCATTGAACCGCGATTTCCAGTAGGAGTAACTCAGAACAAGAACGGGACCGGCGCCGGCGACTTGTCCTTCCGAGGGAAGCATGAAACGCCCGAGGGCAGGCTTGATGTCTATGAGGTCGAAGAAATTACTAGCCACGTAGAACGCCCACATCGGCTGGCTCTTGCCGTCCACGCTCAGACCGTCCATCTGATACATCTGCAATGCGGAGACGTCCGAAAAAACATCCCGCGTCTCTTTGCGAATCTCGAGATAGTCCGGGTAGGAAAACGTCGTGCCAGTGCCGCCATCCTTCCCGGTAGACGCTAGAAAAACCATCTGCTTCGGGTGGCTGAGGGGGAGAGGCCGAAGAACAAGACAATCCACCAGGCTGAAGATCGCGGTGTTTGCGCCGATTCCGAGCGCCAGTGTCAACAGGGCGACCGCTGTGAACCCGGGAGATTTCCGCAATACGCGCAGACCAAACTGCAAATCCTGTACGAAGTCCTGAATCAGATTTACACGCCGCGCGTCGCGGCATTTCTCTTTGGTCTGCTCGATACCACCTAGGTCCAGTCGCGCGCGACGGTGTGCCTCTTCTCGCGTCATCCCTTGTGCGACGTATTCCTCGGTTTTTCGTGCGAGGTGGTCGCGCAGCTCGTCGTCCAATTCCTGGTCCGCCTGCGCCCAGTGAAACAATGACCGGAGCCGCAGGGGAATCGTGAACAGCCAATGCTCCGGTCGCATTCTCCGGCCCTCCTCTACTCCTATGAAAATAGCCGCGTATCTCATTGAAAAGATTGGCTCAACAGTGAGCGGCTATTTTCATCCTTCGTTGTGGCTCTCCGAGAGCCATGAGTTACTCGTACCTCAGCGCGACCATAGGATCGACTCGCGACGCCCGCCGCGCTGGCAGAAACGCAGCAAGCAGTGCGATTGCAACCAAGGAGATCGTTGCTCCCATGAGCAGCGAAATGTCCGTCGGCTTGATGCCGTAGAGCATTCCGTAGATCTCCGAAGACAGCAAACGGGCGGCCACAAGAGCGCCGCCGACACCTATCGCAACGCCGCAGAGGATGACTACGAGCGTTTGGCGCAACACGAGTATTCGGACATCCCTTCGCTGAGCTCCCATAGCCATGCGAATGCCGAACTCATTCGTTCGGCGTGAGACGCCATAGGCAACAACCCCGTAGAGCCCAATCGCTGCGATTAGGCAAGCCAACACCCCGAATACTGACGACAACAATGCAGTCAGGCGCTCCTGGGAAATCATGCCATTGATGACCGTGTCAAAGGGTTGCATCTCCTGAATTTGCAAAATCTTGTCGCTTGCCCTTACTTCCGTCCTTACGATACCTGCCAATAATTGCGTATTGAGATTGGCGCGAACGAGAAAACTGTCGCCCTCCCGAGCCGGCAAATACACCATCGGCCATACCCTCTCGCGAACTCCATAATGCTTGGCATCACGGACCAGACCGACAATTTCGCGAACGATTTCCGGTTCAAAGTCGAGTTTGATGCGCTGTCCGATAGCGGATTCTGAACCGAAATAGTGGCGGGCAAAGCTCTCGTTGACCACAGCTACCGGGGGCTTCTCGGCCTGATCTTGGAAGTTCAAATAGCGACCCTGTAAAAGGCCCAAGCCAATAGCCTCGAAGAATCCAGGTCCCGCCGATATCAACCCCACGTCATTATCTTTTCCAGGCGATGGGTTCCCAATTACATCAACACTACCCGACCAGCCGCCGTCCCCGTACATGCTACCCGACGAATAGCTTGCAACGATCACACCGGGATGCGATTCCAAGCGCTGTTTAATTTCTGCACAAGCTTGACGAAGACGGTCCTGGGAAGTTCCCTTCGGGTGAGAGAGGTCGAACGTGACGACGTTTTCGGCGTGGAAGCCGAGGTCGCTGCTCTTGAGATTGTGCAAGGTTTTAACAAACAATCCAGCGCCAACCAACAAGGGCAAGGAGAGAGCGAGTTGACCAGCGACGAGAAGTCTTCCCCGCCAGCCTGACCCAATTACACGCTGGCCACCATGCAAGCTCATCTCGAGTTTTTCTCTGGAAGCGCGCAGTGCCGGGCCAAGCCCAAATAGTATGGCCGTCGCAACGGCAACCCCGCCTGTAAAGCCAAACACGGCAAAATCCGGCCGGAGATTAAACGCTACGGGCAGCGAAGATGGAGGAAGCAGAGAAACTAGTAGGCGTGTGCCCCAGGCCGACAAGAGTACGGCGACCAAGCAACCGGAGAGCGCCAGGGTCAAATTCTCCGTGAACAATTGCCAGGCAATCCGCGTACGGCTGGCACCGAGAGCTAGGCGGACCACGATCTCACGGTGACGGGCGGCGTTGCGCGCCAATATTAGGTTGGCTATGTTCGCACAGGAAATCAGAAGTACGACGGCGGCAACGCCAAACAGAACTAGCAGCGGTTTCTCATATTTGCGTCCCGTGGTCGCAAGGCCTGAGGCGGCGGGACGAACAGTAATATGCTGGGCTGCGAGCATCTGTTTGAAGCGCGGCGAAGCAGTGGGTAGGAGCGCATCAGCAACATGCGCGCGGAATGCAGCCTCGAACATGGCCTGAGCCCGTCCTGGGTCAACTCCGTCATGTAGCCGTACAAGGAGGCGCAGCCAATTGAGGTTCGGGTCCGGTCGCCATCCTCGATCAGCGCCCGCAGCGGTCGCGGGCACCCACATGTCTACTGAGACCTCCGGTTCGATTCCGGTGAACCCGGGCCTGGCGATGCCAACGACCGTATAGGGCGTCTCGTCATAAAAAATTGTCCTACCGAGAACCGATGCGTCGGATTGGAAGCGGCTCTTCCAGAACGTATAACTCAAGACTGCAACGTGATTCCCTCCCAGGACGTTATCGTCTTGCGGTTCGAGGACGCGACCCACAATTGGCCCAACGTTTAGAACAGAAAAGAAATTACCCGAAACGGCCTCTCCCGCAACACGCTGATCGGAAACTCCGTTGAGTCCAAATTTGCGCGCCCCAACAACTTCTGTGGCGAAGACTTCGCCCCAAGCGGAGGCTGTTTTGGCGAATTGCTGAAAGAGCGGATAGGAGTAGCTAAATTCGCCAGCGAAGTCGCCTTCCGAAGAGGCGCGCATTACATGAAAGATTTCCTTAGGATCGTTGACCGCCAGCGGCGTCCACAGAGACACGTGGAGGAGCGTAAATATCGCAGTGTTGGCACCGATGCCGAGAGCAAGCGTCAGGATAGCGACCGCCGTGAAGCTGGGAGATTTGCGCAACATGCGCAGACCAATGTGCAAATCCTGGACGAAATTCTGAATCCAGGTGACACGGCGTGCGTCGCGGCATTGCTCTTTGGTCTGCTCGACACCGCCTAGGTCGAGCCACGCCCGCCGCCTCGCTTCCGCTGGTGCCATCCCTCGTGCAACGTATTCCTCGGTTTTTCGTTCGAGGTGGTCGCGCAGCTCGTCGTCCAATTCCTGGTCCGCCTGCGCCCAGCGAAACAACGACCGCAGCCGCAGGGGAATCGTGAACAGCCAATGCTCCGGTCGCATTCTCCGGCCCTCCTTCACTCCTATGAAAATAGCCGCGTATCTCATTGAAAAGATTGGCTCAACAGTGAGCTGGCTATTTTCATCCTTCGTTGTGGCTCTCCGAGAGCCATGGGTTACTCGTACCTCAGGGCAACCATGGGATCGACACGCATAGCGCGGCGGGCGGGTAAATACCCCGCCACCAGCGCCACCGCCGACAGCACTCCCACCGCTACCGCCATCGTGTATGTGTCCTGCGCCGCCATGCCAAACAACAAGCTCTGCAACAAACGCACTGAGCCCAGCGCCACTCCCACCCCAATCGCCACGCCCACGACCAGGATCAGTAGTACTTCGCGCAACACAAGTCTCAAGATTGATCCCGGCTGCGCCCCCAGCGCCATCCGCACCCCAAATTCCGTCTGCCGCTGCGTCACCAGATAGCTCACCGCCCCAAACAGCCCCATCATCGCCAGCAACAACCCCAGCATTCCAAAAAATCCAGATACTGCGGCCAACAGCCGCTCCTGCACGAGATCGTCACCCACTTGACCAGCAAGCGTACGAAAGTTCAGAGGAATGTCCTTACTCACCTCTGCCGCAGCCCTCCGTACGGGTTCAATCAGCATCTCGGGCGCGACAGTCGTTCGAAGCACGAACTCTTCAACAGATACGCGTGAAGGTATCTGGGCCGCGGGAAAGAACACTGTCGGCGGAACAACTTCTCGCACTCGTTCGTATTTGGAGTCCTTCACCACACCTACAATTTCTACTTGTGCCGGTTCGTCTCCCCACCGGAAATGTCTTCCCAGTACGTTCCCGCCTGGAAAGAATTTGCGCACTGCCGTCTCGTTCACGATCGCCACATGTGCGGAATTCTTCGAATCGTGTTCATCGAAGTCGCGCCCCTGCAGGAGAGGGCTGCGCAATACCGCGAAATAACCAGGACTCACGAAGTTGAGGTAAATGGATGCCTCATCGCCTGTGGGCGCATTGGGAGCATCTGTGTGAATGATTTGAAGCCAATTGTCATCACCAATGGGTGTTGTAAACGCACGGGCCGTCGAAAGGACGCCCGGAAGTGCACGCAGCCTCGGCTCGATCTCTTCATAAATCGCTGTTCGCTTTTCAGGTCCTGCCTTCGCCGTGTCTACCGCGAACCACGGTGGCGTCGCGCTGACCACCAAAACATTGCTACGGTCGAAACCTAGGTCAAGAGTCACCAGCTTCACAAAACTGCGGAGCAGCAGGCCACCTCCGATCAACAGCACGAGCGTAAGCGCTACCTGCCCGGCCACAATCCATCGGCCTGCTCCTAATCCCCGTGCATCTCCGGCGCAGGCCCTAGCCTTCATCGCCTCAATCAGCGCGATCCTCGTCGAACGAAATGCGGGCAACAGCCCAACCAGAATCGCCGTGAGAGCCGCAGACAGCGCCGTGAATACCAGCACCCTTGCGTTGATGGAAAGATCGAGAAAGACGTCGTTTTCTGCAGTAGCTAATTGCCGCACCAGTAGCGCGCCGCTCCACTTTGCAAACAGCACCCCAAGTCCGGCCCCCACAAACGAGAGCAGCACAGATTCTGTGAGCAGTTGACGAATCAACCGGCCCCGCCCCGCTCCAAGGGCTTTGCGGACGGCGATCTCCTTTCCACGGGCTGTGCCCCTCGCCAGCATCAGGCTTACGATATTCGCGCACGCGATGAGCATCACCACCGCGACGATGACCATCAGCACGCGCAACGCCTGCCCAAACTCGCCGCGCAGTTCTGAAGTTCCCACACCCGCCGGAACGCTTACCAGTTTTGCCCTCAGGAATCGCCGTTGACCTTCTGCATCCCAGCCCGGTAGCGCCGCATTCATCACTCCGGGCGAAAGTGCTTCTAGCCGTGCATTCAGTTGCACTGGTGTTATTCCCGGTTTGACGCGGCCCATGATGCTCAGCCACCAGCGCGAGCGGCTCTCTGTGTTTCGCTTATCGAAGAGCGCGCTCGCGCAGATCGGCACAGCCACGTCAAACTTCTTCCCTACCTCGACGCCGTAGAAGCGCGGCGCGCTGACACCGATCACCTCGAACGGTTGCCCGTACAAGGACAGCGTCCTGCCCAGTACGTTCCTCTCGCGACCAAAATTTGTCTCCCAGAATCCATAACTCAACACCGCAACGGGAGCGCAGCCCGGTCGGTCATCCGCAGCTGCAATCAACCGGCCTTCTGCTGCATTCACTCCGAGCGTGGTGAAGTAGTTCCCACTCACGAACAAGCCCTGCACCGCTCGAACGTTGCCGCTCCACTCCAGCGTGAATGGTTTCGAACGGCTCCAGGCAAACACTCCCGCGAAGGCCTCCTCCTGATCACGCACGCCTTCCCACAGAGCATTCGTGAAACCATCGCGGGCTTTGTCCTCGGGCTCCTGACGCAGAAGCAGCACCAGCTCTGAAGCCGGGAGATTTGCGCAATATGCGCAAACCAAAGTGCAAATCCTGTACGAAGTCCTGAATCAGATTTACACGCCGCGCGTCGCGGCATTTCTCTTTCGTCTGCTCGATACCGCCCAGGTCGAGTCGCGCCCGCCGCCGCGCTTCCTCTGGTGCCATCCCTTTTGCGACGTATTCGTCGGTTTTTCGTTCGACGTGGTCGCGCAGCTCGTCGTCCAGTTCCTGGTCGGCCTGCGCCCCGCGAAACAACGACCGCAGTCTTAGGGGAATCGTGAACAGCCAATGTTCCGGTCGCATTCTCCGGCCCTCCCTCACTCCTATGAAAATAGCTGCCTATCGCGTTGAAAACAAAGCATAGGTGCCTGGGTCCATTTTCATCCTTCGTTGTGGCTCTCCGAGAGCCATGAGTTACTCGTATCTCAGGGCTATCATGGGATCGACGCGCGTCGCGCGCCGTGCGGGGACGTAGGATGCTGCCAGCGCTGAGAGGACGAGGGCCACCACCACTGCTGCGAAGGTCTCTGGGTCGCCTGGTTTGACTTCGAATAA
>WNGI01000470.1_pt1 | contig 50863 bp, 36 predicted proteins | sample 5400621 | NCBI WGS metagenome assembly WNGI01 (sample SAMN13153374, study PRJNA577476) | soil metagenome | isolation source: 20 cm soil or saprolite under Garry oak tree replicate 1 | place: USA:California | collected 2016-06-15 | reverse complement strand
CCATTCCAGCAGGCACCGGCGTTTCAGCCGCTCGGTGGCATCGCGGTGATTGCGGATAACACGTGGGCGGCGTTTCAAGGCCGCAAGAAGCTGAACATCGCATGGGACAACGGACCAAACGAATCCTACGACTCGGACTCATACAAGAATGAATTGCGAGCGACCTCCCACAATCCCTGCAGAGTAGTGCGCAATATTGGTGATGCGGATGCTGCGTTCGCCAAAGGTGGAAAGGTATATGAGGCGGACTACTACGTTCCGCTTCTGGCGCACGCTTCGATGGAGCCGATGGTCGCTCTCGCCCAATTCCAAGATGGCAAGGCGACGCTGTGGGCTCCGACGCAGAATCCTCAAGCTGTTCAGGACATCGTGTCGAAAGAGCTGGGGATTTTGAAAGAGGACGTAATCTGCCATGTAACTCTGCTAGGTGGAGGATTCGGGCGTAAGTCGAAGCCCGATTACGTGGCTGAGGCTGCAGTTTTGTCCAAAAGAGTGGGCCGGCCAGTGAAAGTGGTCTGGACCCGAGAGGACGACATCAAGTTTGACTACTACAACGCTGTCGCTTCCATGTATATGAAGGCGGCCCTGGGCGCGAACGGCAAGCCGACGGCGTGGCTGCAACGGTCGGTCTTCCCTCCGATTCCATCTATTTTTGACGTGAATGCGGTCTACGGCGATCCTAGCCATCTGCAGCAGGGCTGGACGGACGTTCCTTACGATCTGCCAAATCTTCGCATCGAGAATGGCCCGGCGAAAGCTCACGTTCGTATCGGCTGGTTACGCTCGGTAGCGAACATCTATCATGCGTTTGCTGTTCAATGCTTCACGGATGAACTGGCACATGCGGCCGGGCGCGATCCGCTCGATTATTTGCTCGACCTGATCGGGAAACCGCGCACGATCGATTTCAAGGGTGTGGAGTATCCGAATTACGGAGCTTCTATGGACGCTTATCCATGGGAAACCAGTCGTCTGCGCCATGTTACGGAAATGGTCGCGGAAAAATCCGGGTGGGGAAAGCGCAAGCACGGCAAGGGTACTGGCGTCGGGATTGCTGCGCACCGCAGTTTCTTGTCGTACGTGGCCACGGTCGTTGAAGTCGAAGTCAATGATCAAGGCGAGGTGCGGATCCCTCGCGTGGATACGGTTCTGGATGCGGGCTTGGTGGTAAATCCAGAAGCGACCCGCGCGCAGTTCGAGGGCGCCGCGGTGTTCGGCGCCAGCGTTGCGCGAAGTGGCGAGATTACCGCCACGAAGGGCGCAATCAACCAATCGAATTTTCAGGATTATCCGGTAGCTCGAATGAGTGAGGCCCCCTATCAGACCAACGTACACATCGTGGATAGCGACGCTCCGCCGGCGGGTGTCGGTGAGCCAGGGGTGCCGCCATTTGTGGCAGCGTTCTGCAATGCCATTTCCGCTGCAACCGGCAAGCGTGTGAGGGATCTGCCGATCTCAAAGCTCGGCTTAAGCTAACGGTCTCTGCGCCTTATGTTGGAGAAGGGTCCGCAGCTGGATTGAAACATTGCAATAAAGGAAGGGCCATGACACAAGACAAGACCGAACACCATGTGGCGTTTGCCTCTACAATTCTGCTGGTGCTTTTTGTTGGACTCACGCTTTTTGTTGTGTCGATTGTGCGGGCTAGCCCCGGGCCAGACAGCGCGGCTAGCAGTGTTACGTTCCGGACGAAGTGCGCCATGTGCCACGGTCAAGACGGCGGCGGCTCTGAGGTTGGAAAAAGTATGAACGTTCCAGACCTTCGCGCCCCTGTGGTCCAAACGCTGCCGGATGCGGACCTCGCTAAGGTCATTTCCAACGGCAAGGGCGGAATGCCCTCGTTCAAGAATTCGCTCAGCGAGGAGCAGATTCACGCTTTGGTGGCGCACATTCGCTCGCTGCATCAAAAGAAATAGGTCGCACGTGTACATTGCGGTAGTCGCAACTGCAAATGGATTCCATTCCTTCAGGGTGCGAGGTGCTTGAAAAGGAGGTATGTCATGGATCACAATAAAAATCAGCAAGGCCAAGAGGATTCATCCCATCCGTATCTCGCGCCAGTTTCGAGAGGTCGCGACGCCGCGGACGTCGGCATTTCGCGGCGGGAATTCCTGGGGTTTGCGGCAACGTCCATTTTGGTGGCGCACGCTGGGCAGCAGTCCCCGCGATCGGAGTCCAGGAACGGCATCCCTTACCGAACCTTGGGCCGCAGCAAAGAAAAAGTCTCGCTCATTGGGCTCGGTGGCTATCATCTTGGCAATCAGGCGGATCCAGAGGAAAGCATTCGTATCATCCGAACGGGCCTCGATGAGGGAGTCAATTTTCTCGACAACTGCTGGGACTACAATGGCGGCGAGAGTGAAATCCGCATGGGCAACGCGCTGCGCAACGGCTATCGTCAGAAAGCGTTTCTCATGTCCAAGATCGACGGGCGCACCAAAGCCGCCGCCGCGAGTCAAATTAACGAGTCTCTGCGCCGACTCCAGACTGACAGGTTCGATCTGCTCCAATTCCACGAAGTGATTCGCGACACCGACCCGGATCGCATTTTTGCCGAAGGTGGAGGGATGGAGGCCGTCCTGGAGGCGCAAAAGGCAGGCAAGATTCGCTTCATCGGTTTCACGGGCCACAAGAGTCCGGATATCCATTTGAAAATGCTGGCCACCGCTTCAAAACACGGCTTCACGTTCGACGCCGTTCAGATGCCTCTCAACGTAATGGACGCGCACTTCAATAGCTTTGAAAAGAAAGTTTTGCCCGTGTTGCTCAAGAACGACATCGGGGTGCTCGGCATGAAGCCCATGGGTGATCACATTATTCTCGAGAGCAAAACAGCCACCCCGGTGGAGTGCCTTCACTACGCTATGAATCTTCCGACCAGTGTTGTTATCACAGGCTGCGATTCGCCCCCGATTCTGCAGCAAGCTCTTCAAGCAGCCCGCAGTTTTCAACCAATGAATTCTTCACAAGTTGCTGCGCTTCTCACAAAAACAGCAAAAGCTGCGGAAGCGGGAAAGTTCGAGCTTTATAAAACGAGCCACCGGTTCGATGGCACCTACGCCAACCCACAGTGGCTTGGCTAGAAGCGCTAGGATATCGGAACAAGTAATGAAACAAAGATAGTGACTATGAATATTTCGAGATTGCAGGGCACTGGCGGTGGAACGCCTGAAGATGTAAGCGTCACCGCGGGATTTGGTAGAGAGGAGAATTTTGGAGGTCAATCATGAGCGAGAAAGAACTTTCTGCAAGTTTGGCTGGAGATGTTTCGCTGGGCGGGGAAATTTCTGTGCATCGTCTCGGCTTCGGGGCAATGCGCCTAACCGGCGAAGGCATTTGGGGGCCGCCAAAAGATCGCAAACGGGCGTTAGCAGTTCTTCGCCGGGCCGTGGAGCTTGATATCAATTTCATTGATACCGCGGATTCCTACGGTCCACACGTGAGCGAGGAACTGATTGCCGAGGCGTTGTTTCCTTACCCGGCTGGTCTCGTAATCGCCACCAAGGGAGGCTGGAATCGTCCTGGCCCGAATCAATGGACCCACGATGCCACTGCCTCGCACCTTCGCAAGGCGGTCGAGGGGAGCCTGAAGAGACTGCGACTGGACCGCATCGACGTTTATCAACTGCATATTCCGGACCCCGTTGTCTCGTTTGAGGCCTCGGTGGAAACGCTGGCTCAACTGCGAAACGAAGGCAAGATTCGCCTCGTCGCGTTGTCGAACGTTACGCAAGAGCACATCGAGCGAGCGCGCAGAATTGTCCCTATCGTCTCCGTGCAGAACCGCTATAGCTTTGCGGACCGCGAATGGGATTACGTGGTGGATTATTGTGTGAGCAATGGCATTGCCTTTATTCCCTGGTTCCCACTTGGGGCAGGCAAAGTTGCCGGCGACGTGCTGAACCAAATTGCCCAAGCACTCCGTGCGAGTCCCACACAGATAGCGCTGGCCTGGCTCCTGGGGCGATCTTCCATCATGTTGCCCATTCCAGGGACCTCCTCGGTGGAGCATCTTGAGGAGAATATTGCGGCGGCTTCTCTGCGCTTAACTGACGAAGACTACCAAATGCTCTCTAAAGTTCCCGAGCTGGTCGCCTCAAGGTGAAAAGGTTGCACTTCCTGAAGGTCGCGAAACGGTCGGCTTCATATGTCAACAGCGCTGTGCCTCCGGTTGAGCGGATGTGTAGAGTCCGCGCAGGAATCCACTATTGAGGGTTCTACGTAACTTCCGGCGTCCTTGGAAAACGCGTGCTTTCACGGCGGTAATTGACGTGCCTAGAATCCGAGCCGTTTCTCGGGCAGATCTTTCTTCGATGTCGCGGAGCAGGATCGTACTTCGGACGTTTGGACCTAAGCGATTGATCGCTTCGGTCAAGAGTTGCGTGCGCTCGCGTAGCCAACAGGACTCTTCGGGATTGGGACCCTGGTCAACGAATGACTCTGCGCCGGACTTGACGCCATCGTCTGGGCTCTCCGGCAAGACTTCGAAAACTCCTCTCCTTCGACGGAGCAACATGAACGCTTCATTCATGGCGATGCGTGTTAGCCAAGTAGAGAACCGCGACTTTTCTTGAAAGGTGTCGAGATGAAGGAAGGCCTTGTGAAAACTCTCCTGCGTCACATCTTCGGCATCCTCCCGGTTATTCGTTATCCGTCGCGCCACGGCGAGAACTCTCTGCTTGTGACGAAGAACCAATTCCTCGAAAGCCTGCCTATCTCCGCGCTTTGCAGCAGCGACCAGCTTGCCGTCCGAGTCTTTGTTTATACCGATTCCACAAGACGTTTCCATGAATCCGACCCTCCCCCCACTGCGACACAAAGTAAGAGAAACTAACTAGCGCGCCAGCCAAAGCGCATATCGAACGGACTGGAATATCGTCCACTGATGGTACGCGCGCAGAATGCGATACCAGTCGAGAATGGATATAGGTTTCATGGTTGTACTCCTGTCTGCGTCCCGTCTCCTGGTCTGACGTCGCTATGACGTTGACGCTTGCCCGCTGCGAAATCTATTCACCGGGAAAATGCTAGCCGCCACTAAAAAAGCAATCTGCATGCCAGAGACTGCGATTGACCAATGCAGCTTGGAAGTTACTGGTGGAGTGGGAGATACGCCGATTCATGAGTCCTTGGGCGACGTTAGCCGAAATGCGAACCTGTCAGAGTCTTGGCATTCCGTCCATCGGATTGGATGAGCTGAGGGTGACTACCTCTCCGCGAGGCAAGGCTGACATGCGCTACATGACAGACGCAGTCGGGGCAGGACACATTCTGATGTTAAGATTTTGATGGCAGAGAGCAACACCCTGTTTTGTTGGAGCGGAAGGCATGACCAGGTCCAAACCCTTTCTGTGGCCCAAGCCGCCGGCAATTTGGAGCTATGGGATTGCTGTTCTTTCGGTTGCTGCGGCCCTGATCATTTCACGGTTGCCGGCGGTTCATTTGCAAGATGCTCCCGTGTCACTCTTTCTTTGCGCAGTCCTATTGAGTGCTTGGTTCGGTGGAATCGGACCGGGATTGCTCGCGACAGCACTCTCCGCTCTCGCTTTCAATTATTACTTCCTGCCTCCGATCCATTCGTTGGGTCCAAAGCCCGAAGAAATACCACGCCTTGTCATATTCACGGTTTCAGCCCTGTTTGTCGGGTCGCTGAGCGCTGCCGAAAGGAGCGCCATAGAATCGCTCCGGCGCGCGCGCGATGACCTAAGAAAAACAGTTCAAGAGCTCCAGAGCACCAACGAGGCGTTGCAGGCAGAGAGCCTTGAGCGCAAGCATGCGGAAGAAGCGCGGCGCGAGGCGCAGGCGGAACTGGCACGGGTCAGCCGGGTGACCACCATGGGAGAGCTGACCGCTTCCCTGGCGCACGAGGTGAATCAACCGATTGCCGCTGCCGTCACCAACGCCAATACCTGCCTGCGCTGGCTTACGCGCGATCAGCCCGATCTTGCAGAAGCGCGCGAGGCTGCATCGAGAATTGTCAAAGATGCAACCCGTGCGGCAGGCATCATCAGTCGGGTTCGCCTGCTCTTCAAGAAGAGTACTCCGCAACGGGAGCTGGTGGACGTCAACGAAGCCATTCGAGAGATGATCGTCCTCTTGCGCAGCGAGGCAACACGATACAACATAACAGTCCGGATGGAGCTAGCCGCAGATCTTCCCCTGATCATGGGAGATCGTGTGCAATTGCAGCAGGTGCTTATGAACCTCATCGTGAACAGCATCGATGCGATGAAGGAATTGGATGGGGTGCGCGAGTTGGCCGTCAAGTCGCAGAGAATGGAGAAAGAGGAAGTTCTGGTGTCGGTCAGCGATACCGGCGTAGGGCTTCCCCCGCAGCAGGCGGACCAGATCTTCGATGCGTTCTTTACCACCAAGCCTCACGGCACCGGCATGGGCCTACGCATCAGCCGCTCCATCGTTGAATCGCATGAGGGGCGCTTGTGGGCTGCCGACAACTCTCCGCGCGGCGCAAGTTTTTGTTTCACTCTACCTACCAAAATCGAGGCAAAGGAATGAGCCCAGACGGTTAATTCCTAATTGAAGCGCGGCGCGACTGTTCCGCGTGGCAACCGGATGGAGTCACATGGCTGCCGTGAACTTGATTGGCTCGTACAACTACGCACTCGTGGCGCTTTCGGTGTTGATCGCCATGTTTGCGTCGTACGCTGCTCTGGATCTTGCAGGTCGCGTAACTGCCGCCGGCGGTTGGACTCGCGCGGTTTGGCTGCTAGGCGGGGCCGGCGCGATGGGGACTGGCATTTGGTCCATGCACTATATTGGGATGCTGGCGTTCATCCTCCCGATTCCCGTGGCCTACCATTGGCCGACCGTTCTGCTGTCACTGTTTGCCGCCATTCTCGCTTCGGTCGTTGCGCTGGGCGTGGTGAGCCGGCAGAAAATGGGTTGGTTCCGAGCGCTCGCCGGAAGTGTCCCGATGGGTGCGGGTATTGCAAGCATGCATTACATCGGCATGGCCGCCATGCGTTTGCCTGCCATATGCCAGTTTAATTTCTTTCTCGTCGTCCTGTCCGTCGTGTTCGCGGTTCTGATTTCTCTCGCTGCGCTCTGGATTACCTTTCACTTTCGAGATGAGAAAACGGGGATCGGCTGGGAAAAGTTAGCCGGAGCCGTCGTGATGGGTGGCGCGATCCCCGTCATGCACTACACCGGCATGGCCGCCGCCAGTTTTACTCCTTCCGGCATGCCGACGGACTTGTCTCATGCCGTAAGCAGCTCCACACTTGGTACCGCCGGAATTGCCGCCGCCACCTTTATCGTCCTCGGGTTGGCTCTGCTGACGTCCTTGGTTGATAGGCGATTCGCTGCCCAGACAGCGGAAGTACAGGAAGAGAAGCTGCAGCAGAGCGAGGCGTACTTGGCGGAAGCGCAAAGGCTCAGTCATACAGGTAGCTTCGGCTGGAAGCCGTCCACCAACGAGATCATCTGGTCAGAGGAGACATTTCGAATCTTCCAATACGACCGATCGACAACACCGACCGTCGAACTCATCCTCCAACGAGTTCATCCGGAAGACGCGGCCTTGGTAAAGGAGACAATTGAGCGCGCGTCGCAGAATGGAAAGGATTTTGAGCATGAATATCGTTTGGTGATGCCGGATAGTTCCGTCAAATATGTCCATGTTATGGCTCATGCCTTAAGCCATGAATCGGGCGGCGTGGAGTTTGTCGGAGCGGTAATGGACGTCAGCGACCGTAAGCGTGCGGAAGAGGAACTCCGGCGAAGTGAAGCTCTTGCGGAACAGCGTCTTCGCCTTGTGGTGGATACAACTCCCGCAATGATTAACAGTTGCCGTCCTGATGGTTACCTTGATTACGTAAATAAAGGTTGGCTGGATTATTTCGGGTTTTCCTTGGAGACGGCACTGGACCGTGCCGACGTGATGAAAATGTCCGTGCCTTCGAAAACCGATATGCACGGTGGGGACTGGCAGCCGATAATCCATCCCGAGGATCTTCAAGGGTTTAGGGATCAATGGAAAGCGACCCTGGCGTCCGGTAAACCGGGTGAGCACGAGGCGCGCGTACGCCGGTTCGATGGAGTGTATCGCTGGCACTTGTTTCGCGCCGTGCCTCTTTATGACGAAACACGGAAACCGGTCAAATGGTACGCATCCGCCTTTGATATCGAGGACCGCAAGCGGGCCGAAGAAGCGTTGCGGCGAAGCGAGGGTTACTTAGGGGAAGCACAGAGGTTGACCTGTACCGGGAGCTGGGCGTGGAACGTTGCCAGTAGACGTAGTATCTACTGGTCACAGGAAAATTACCGCTTGTTTGGCTTCGATCCGGAAGGGGGTATACCGTTAGACGAAGCGTTTTACCAGCGCGTTCATCCGGAGGATCGAGATAGGGTGCGCAGAGAAGTTTTTCTTGAACGGCCAGAGGAAGGTTCCCACTTTGACGTGGAATTCCGAATCGTTCTTCCGGACGGAGCAATTAAATACCTTCGCTCGACAGGGCATCCCGTTCGTAACATATCCGGCGATCTCCTGGAATATGTCGGTACATCGATAGACGTGACCGAACGCAAGCGGGCGGATGAAGAGCGCGAGAGATTGCATCAGGCGCAGGCAGACCTCGCGCACGTGAACCGGGTGACCACCATGGGAGAGCTGACTGCTTCGCTGGCCCATGAAGTGAATCAACCGATTGCCGCCGCCATCACCAACGCCAATACTTGTATGCGCTGGCTTGCCGCCGACACACCAAATCTCGAAGAGGCGCGCGCGGCTGCCATGAGAATCGTAAAAGACGGAACTCGTGCGGCGGAAATCATCAAGCGGGTCCGGCTGCTCTTCAAGAAGGGCAATCTAGAACGGGAGTTGGTTGATTTAAACGAAGTCGTTCGAGACATGATCGTCCTCCTGCGCAGCGAGGCAACGCGATACTCCATATCCGTGCGGACGAAGCTGGCGGCGGATCTTCCGGAGGTCGTGGGAGATCGTGTGCAACTGCAGCAGGTGCTGATGAACCTCATGATCAATAGCATCGACGCAATGAGGGATGTCAATGGGACGCGCGAGCTAGTCGTCAAATCGGAGCGAGGGGAATACGAGCAAGCTCTGGTGTCCGTCAGCGATACTGGCTTGGGGCTGCCGCAGCAGCAGGCGGACCAAATCTTCAACGCGTTCTTTACCACCAAATCTCATGGCACCGGTATGGGACTTCGGATCAGCCGCTCCATCGTGGAATCGCATGGCGGCCGCTTGTGGGCCGCGGAGAACTCTCCGCGCGGCGCGAGTTTTTACGTCACCCTACCCACCAAAGCCGAGGCGCTTGAATGACGCCCGCAGACGCCCCTAGGGTATTCGTCATCGATGATGATGCCACTATGCGTGCGGCCATCCAAGGCCTGCTGAAGTCGGCGGGCTTGCGCTCCGAATCCTTCGGAACGGCGGAAGAATTCCTCCTCAGCAAGCGATCGGACGGCCCAAGCTGCCTTGTTCTAGACGTGAGTCTTCCCGGCGTTAACGGTCTGGACTTTCAGCGTGAGTTGGCTGATGCGGGCGTCCACATTCCCATCATTTTCATCACCGGTCATGGAGATATTCCGATGACGGTGAGGGCCATGAAGTCAGGTGCCGTGGAGTTTCTGACTAAGCCTTTCCACGACCAGGACTTGCTGGACGCGATCCGCCAGGCTTTGGATCGCGACCGTGTTAAGCGGCAACAGCAGAGTAACCTTGCCGAGCTGCGAAAACGCTATGAGGCACTTACCGCACGCGAGCGCGAAGTCATGGGCCTGGTGGTTTCCGGCATGCTCAATAAGCAAATAGCTTTTGATCTGGGGATCAGCGAGATCACCGTGAAGATTCATCGCGGCCACGTGATGCGGAAAATGCAGGCCGAGTCGCTGGCAGAATTAGTTAGAATGGCGTCGAAACTGGAGCTTTCACCCGGCAAAAAGTAGCTTAGTTCCAACGCTCCGCTGATACGCGATACTGCTTGCTAGTTCGCAGTCCTCCCCGTTCAACTGTAGCTTTCTCAACTTCGCTTAGATTGTGGTTGCCTCTCAGCTCGGTGCGGTATTCAGGCTCTCATACGAAAGTATAATTGCGCCGCTTTGGCGACACTGCTAGATTCCACCTATGACCGCTCTGGAGAAGACCAAAATGGTTGCGATTGTCGATGATGATGATTTAATGCGCAGCGCGCTACAGGGCCTGCTGAAAGCGGTTGGCTTGCCGGCACAAACGTTTGCGTCGGCAGAGGAATTCCTGAAATCCGGCCAACAGCGCCAGGCTGGATGCTTAATCGCCGATATCCGTATGCCGGGAATGTCGGGTCTCGAACTGCAGGCACAGCTGAACGCCGAAAATTGCAGGATTCCGATCATCTTCATCACAGCACATGGCGACGAAAAGATGCGGATGCAGGCGTTGCGGGCAGGCGCTGTGGAGTTCATGGCAAAACCGTTCGACGACGAAGCGCTGCTTGAGGGTGTTCGGGCGGCTCTGGAAAGCTAAGCCCGTAAGTGGAAGTGTGCATCAGGTTGCGTAAGGAGGTTCTCCGTGGGGGCTGTCGCAAGATTCGGATCCGGTGACCAGGATCGTAATCGCCGCAGATTCGAGCAGATCATCGGCAACAGTCCTGCTCTGGAATCAGTACTCGAGCAGGTCGAACGCGTCGCTCCTACGGATTCCACCGTTATTATCCAGGGAGAAACAGGCACGGGCAAGGAGCTGATCGCGCGAGCGATTCACAATCTGAGCGTGCGGTGCGGACGCCCATTCATTAAATTGAATTGCGCTGCTATTCCGTTCGATCTGCTGGAAAGCGAGCTTTTTGGCCACGAACGAGGCGCGTTCACCGGAGCCATAGCGCAGAAGATTGGCCGTTTCGAGCTGGCCGACAAAGGCACGCTGTTCCTGGATGAAGTAGGCGATATTCCGCCGGCCTTGCAGCCCAAACTGTTGCGCGTACTGCAGGAACAAGAGTTCGAACGCTTGGGCAGCACTCGGACTCACCACGTGGACGTTCGCTTGGTAGCTGCGACCAACCGGAATTTGGTTGACATGGTGAAGCGGAACGAGTTTCGTAGCGACCTCTACTATCGTCTGAATGTGTTTCCGATCCCACTGCCACCGTTGCGGGAACGCCGGCAAGACATTCCCGCCTTGGTCGAACATTTTGTCGAGATTTATGCCCGCCGGATGGATAAGCAAATCGAACACATTCCTCCTGAAACGATGTCTGCCCTTGTCTCGTGTCAGTGGCCAGGGAACATTCGGGAGCTCCAGAATTTCATTGAGCGGAGCGTCATCCTCAGTTCGACTACCGTCCTGGACCCACCTCTCGCGACCTTGAAGATTGCAGCCGAAGTGGAATCCCTTGGGGCAATTACCCTGGAGGACGCAGAGCGAGACCACATTCGCAAGACTCTCGAACAGACCCGCTGGGTTGTCGCTGGCCCCAACGGGGCGGCCGCACGTTTGGGAATCAAGAGGTCTACTCTTTACTTCCGGATGCAAAAGCTTGGCATCTCACGTAGCAAGAGAGATCTACTTCCCGCGTAGCACAGTTCCAGTGATGAGGTTATCAGCCCTTCAATCGATTGCCACTGGCGATGCATTAGTCACCGGGCGCGCCAGCGCGCACATCTCCGGCCGACCTGAATTCGAAGTTGTCTGATACACCGTCAAACAAATAGCCTCACTGAGCCTGTCGACATGCGGACGCCGTGTATAGCGGGCTGGCATCGCGCACCGCGCTATTGTCTGTGTCGGCCTCTACTTTCAGTCACTTACGCAATGATCTTTTGGCAACCGTTTTGCCTCTTCCAGTTGCGTCGCTCGACGCACCGAAATTTTTGGTGGCGACAGAAACGTGGAGAAATCACGAAGCGGGCGGATCGCAGGAATAGCCGCTGCCAAATCGGGCGTGCACCGTTCTCCAGCGCAAGAAGTTTTGTCTCGGAATCTCAAAAAAGGAGGAATTATGAAGCTTCAATCAAAAATCGCAACATCAGTGGGACTCATGCTGCTTCTAGCGTGCGTCTCGTTCGCTCAACACGTTAAGACCGATTACGACCACAGTGCAAACTTTGGTCAATACAAGACCTACACTTGGGAAAAGGTCCAGACGAAGGACCCACTCTTGGTCGACCGCATCAAGAGCGCTGTGAACAGCGCCCTGACAGCAAAAGGCTGGACGGAAGTTCCGTCGGGAGGTGATGTCGAGGTCTTTGCCATCGAGACGACTCAGAATCAGCAAACCCTGGACACCTTCTATAACGGGTTCGGGGGAGGTCGCCGATGGGGATTCGGCGGTGGATTTGGCGACGCAACCACGACGGTCGAAACCTACAAAGTAGGAACCTTAGTGGTAGATCTCTTCGATGCCAAGACAGAGAAAGTGATCTGGCGAAGCTCATCGAGCGATACGCTCTCCGATAACGCGGACAAGAACACAAAAAACCTCGACAAGGGAGTGAACAAAATGTTCCAGCATTTCCCTCCCTCCCCGCCGAAGGGACACTAAGGAGAGCGAGATGAATCGCTATCTCACTTTTTCACTCGCTATCTCAGTGACCCTTAATACCCTGGCCATTCCTTCGCGTGCGGCCAATCGGCCGCACGCGGGAACGGACAGCCAGAATCCGCTGGTTTGGACCAACGACGATCTCGCAAGGCTCCACAGTCTCGGCCTGATTTCGATCGTGGGTCAGATTGACGAAGAAAAGTCAATGTTAGCATCTCTGCCTTTTCGGTACGCCAGAACCCAGGACCCAGAGTGGTATGCGGAGCAGGCAGCAAGGCTGCGCGACGAGCTGGAACACAGGCAGGCTCAGCTTCGTGAATACCGGCAGGCGCTTGATGACGCGCGAAGTCTCAGGCAATCAACCGGCGGCATAGATCTAGTTGGCGATGATTTCGCCACCACTCCCGAAGCCGGTATTGAGATCCTTCAACATCGCGTGAACGAAACACAAACGGAACTCGACGAACTGGAAGACTTGGCACGCCGCAATGACATCCCACCGGGCACGCTGCGCGGCCAGTGAGGTTCTCTAGCGCTGTTGACGAGGGTTTATGAAGTTTTTTCAGGTTCCGCACCAAGGGAATGATTCCAATTTTGTACTGGAGAATATTCTATGAAGTTGTCCAAGCGGGTATTGATCCTACTTCTCTGTTGTTCGCTCGTGCGATTCACTGCTCAAGCCGAGTCTTTCGCTCCTGCAGGCCAATCCAACGAACAGCAGCCAGCGCCACCCGCGAAACAGTCCCCTCAAGAGTTGCAGCAACTCGTCGCACCGATCGCCTTGTACCCGGACGCGCTCGTTGCGCAGATTCTCGCTGCTTCCACCTATCCTACTGAGATCGTCGAGGCGGACCGCTGGATGCAAAGTCACTCCAATGTCAAGGGTGAAGAGCTGGCAAAAGAAGTCGACAAACAGCCCTGGGACCCGAGCGTCAAGGCCCTCACACAATTTCCATCGGTCCTCGAAAACATGGACAAGAACATTTCGTGGACTTCATCGCTTGGCGACGCATATGCCAACCAGCAGCAGGATGTGACGGATGCCGTCCAGGCGATGCGTCAGCAGGCTCGTAAGGCCGGCCATCTGAATAGCAGTGAACAGGAGAAGGTAACAACGCAAGGCAACACAATCGTTATTGAGCCGGCTAATCCTGAGGTGGTCTATGTGCCTGCCTATGATCCCTGGCTCGTGTACGGTGAGCCGATCGTCGCGTATCCGGGTTGGTATCCGGTGCCAGGAATCTTCCTGGCCGGAGCGGGGATTGGATTCGGAATCGGCTTTGGCGTCGGTTTTTTTGGAGGATATGGGTGGGGCTGGCATCACTGGGGATACGACTGGCACGGCAGAACAGTGATCTACAACCACAACACCTACATTTCTCACAGCCGGACGATCATCAATCGCAACAACTTCAACCACGGCAACTTCAATCATGGCAACGCGTTCCACGGAAGCAGACCTGGCGGCGGAAGTCCGGGGTTCCATGGGTCTTCGGCTCCCCGCTTTCAGCCAGGAACACGCTCCGGGGCGTTCAGTGGGTTTGATCACGGCGGCAATGTCCGAGGCTTTTCCTCCCGCGGGCGGTCCAGCTTTGGAGGTGGTTCCCATGGAGGTGGTTTTCATGGCGGTGGCGGTGGACGACATCGCTGATCGCATGTACCCGCCGGTAGAGCGTAGCGAGAATTCAAGAATGGAGAGGAATACCATGCTGCACAGAATTTCGATTTTTGTTCAACTTGAATGCAAGAGCTTTGTTCGATTTGCGGTGTCCGTTCTGTTCGCACTTTCCTTGGGCTTTTCGTCTGCACCAATGTTCGCCCAGGAGCCTGGGCAGCGGGCTTTTGCCTCCGCCGAAGATGCCAGTCGCGCCCTCTTTGACGCAATGCAAGCACAGGACGAACAAGCTCCCTTGAGCATCCTCGGACCAGCCGGAAAGGAAGTCCTCTCGTCCGGCGACCCAGAGGAAGATTTGGATGCTCGGATCAGCTTCGTCGTCAAGTACCAGGAGATGTATCGGTTCGTCACCGAGGCCAACGGAACAGTAACCATGGTTGTTGGAGCAGAAAACTGGCCCTTTCCGATTCCCTTGGTGAAGAACAACCGTTCGTGGTATTTCGACACGGCCGCGGGCAAAGACGAGATCGTATTCCGGCGCATCGGCAGAAATGAACTTGCCGCCATGGACGCGTGCCGCGAATTGGTCGAAGCGCAGAAACAATATTTTGCGCGCCCGCCAGGTGACCTGCCCAGCCAATTCGCCCAGAAACTGGTCAGCGATGAAGGTCGGCACGATGGTCTGTACTGGCACGGTGCTAGCGATGAGTTCGATAGTCCGATCAACCCTCTCATTGCTTACGCGCGCCAAAATCTCCCAACGGACCAAGTTGGCGAGCATGTTCCGTTCGATGGGTATATGTTCCGGATCCTCACTAACCAAGGACGACACGCACCAGGCGGAGCTAAGAACTATATCGTCGATGGAAAGATGAGCGCAGGGTTCGCCTTCGTCGCATACCCTGTGGAGTACCGCTCCTCGGGTGTGATGACTTTCATTGTCGACGAATCCGGAACCATTTACGAAAAGGACCTTGGTCCCAACACGACAAAGCTTGCAGAGGCGATGACTGCCTATGATCCGGATTCCACCTGGCACAAGACGGAATAGGCGAGGGCTTCGGAATTGCCAATGGCACGCATTGCACCGGCTCTAGGAACCGCCATTCCCGCGCTTGCTCTTGTGGCGTTTGTTGTTTTCTGTTCGCTAGCAATGCCGGAGAACCCGTCTGGCCTGCAGTCGCGAAACAACCTCGGCGGTCAAATGCCTCCCTCGTTCGCTCAAGATGTGGCGAGGGTCGTTGCCGAAGTTGATCGGATTGAGGCCGATACCCTGAGCCAGTTGGAACACACCACCCTCGATCGCCAGGGACAGGTGCGCACCCTGGGGAAGTTACTGCTCTTCGATAAACATCTCTCGGTCAATCAGAACGAAGCTTGCAGTTTCTGCCATATGCCGGAGACGGGATTCACAGGGCCGATTCAGTCTTTAAATGAGACTACCGTGTCGTATCCAGGATCAGTCAGAACGCGATTCAGCAACCGAAAGCCGCAGAGCTACATGTACGCACCTTTCTCACCGGTGCTCCACTACAATGCGCTCCAGGGCGACTTTGCCGGTGGCAATTTCTGGGATATGCGTGCGAGCGGCTACCGCCTGCAGAATCCGAGCGCCGAACAAGCGCAGGGACCGCCTACGAATCCCGTGGAAATGGGTTTGCCCGATTCGGCCTGTGTTGCGTACCGCCTTTCCAACGCTCCCTATCGCAAGCTCTTTGAGACCGTGTGGAGTGCAGACTCGTTCAACATTCGCTGGCCCACCGACGTCGAAAGGGTCTGTGCGACTCCAGGGCCGTCACCTGCAGATAATAAGTACCCGGTCCATCTTAGCGTGGCGGACCGTACGCGGGCCGACCACGTTTATGACGGCTTCGGGCTGGCCATTTCCGCATACGAGTTCTCGCCCGAGGTGAGTCCTTTCACGTCAAAGTACGACTACGTACAAGCAGGAAAAGACCAATTCACGCCGCGGGAAAAATTGGGCTATGAGCTGTTTCGCGGCAAGGCGCGATGCAACGAGTGTCATCGCGATGGCGGGCCCGGCGAAGAGCCCCTGTTTACGGACTTTACCGCCAGTAATCTCGGCGTCCCCAGAAATCCGGGATTGCAGTATTACTACGAGGGCCAGCCCGACCAGCGCAACTACAGTCCCAACCTCGCCGGAGCGGCATACGTCGATATGGGAGTCGGGTCCTTTCTGCGCACGCTACAAAGCGATAGCGGTCAACTGAATCCTGATTCTGAGTGGATTAAACTCGCGCCGAAGTTCGAAGCGAAGTTCCAAGTGCCCACTTTGCGTAATGTCGACATGCGTCCCACACCAAGCTATGTCAAAGCCTACATGCACAACGGCTACTTCAAAAGCCTGAAAGAGGTGGTGCACTTTTACAACACCCGAGACATCTTGCCCAAGTGTAAGGCAGGTGATCCTGGCGAAAAAGTGACTTGCTGGCCAGCTCCGGAGGACTCAACCAATCTCAACAAACGGCAACTCGGCAACCTTAGGCTCGCGGATGAGGAGGAAGATGCCCTTGTCGCTTTTCTTAGAACTCTTACGGACGGTTACAAGGTGCCAAACCCACAAACGGCGAAATAGGTTTGATTACTGATTGCTGAATTCGCCGGCACATGCGCCAGTATTTGTGACCCCGTTCCGAAATGACTACCTCCACTCAACCTTTGACGCCGGCCAAGTTGCGCGATTTCCACGAAAGTGCTCTGTTGCGCTTCCTTTTGCGGAAGGATGTGGCTTTAAATGGGCCGGCGTGGCTGCCCCTTGCATTGGTCTTGGGGGCCCTTAGCGCGGTCGCGTATGCCGACCGCCTCGTTGTTTCGATTTCGCTCGTCTACTTGTACATACTCCCTCTAGCCGTCGGTGCTATTTTTCTGCGCAAGAAGGTCAGCTACAGCCTTATCGTCGTTTGTGTCTTGTTCCATGACTATTACTCCCCGCGGAATATCAATCCGGGACTTCGGATCTTCCACAATCTCTCCGCGATGTTGTGCTTCGCCTTTCTTGTTTATGTCATCCAGCGGTATATGGAACAGAGGGAAGCGCTTGCCAAGACTGTGCAGCGGCAGCGTGATGACCTTCTCAAGGACGTGGAGCTGGCCGTGCAAGTTCAGCGCTTGTTTCTTCCCCAGGGCAAACCGGTCATTGCCGGACTCGAGATGGCCGGTATGATACAGCCAGCGCGGGGCGTAAGTGGCGATTACTACGACTATATCCCCATCGACGCGCACACCATTCAGATCATCATTGCCGACGTAGCCGGAAAAGGTGTTCCCGCCGCCCTCTTGATGTCCGCGACGGCGGCAGCCATGCGGTTTGAGGCGAACCATGATCGAAACATGCTGGCGCAAGTGAAGCGATTGAATACGGGAATCCTCTCTGTGTCGGACGACGAACGGTACGTGACGTTACTGCTTGCGGAAATCGATACACGCAAGCGGATAATCCAGTATGTGAATTGTGGCCACAATCCCGCGCTTTTGTTTCGAGCAAGTACGGGCACGCTCACACGCTTGAACTCTTCTTGTCCACCCATCGGACTATCCCCGGAAGAAACTTGTGAACTGACTTCGGCTGACCTTATGGCCGGCGACGTGGCGGTTTTCTATACCGATGGCGTCACTGAGGCTGAGAACCGGCTTGGCGAAGAATTCGGGTTGGAGCGCCTTTCCGCGGTAGTGCGACGTGGTTCTTTACTTTCCGCGGAAGAGCTCAAGATCGAAATCTTTAAGAGCGCGGCAAATTTCTGCGGCGAGCTTGGTTTCCAAGATGACGTCACCATTCTCGTGGTCAAATGCCACCTCGACGGCTCCCCCGGTGTGAGTGTGTAACTCCATCCACGAGAGAAACGTTTAGGTGGTGCTGGGAGCTAGAGTGGTACTGAGAGGTTCCGTCGACATTAGTTATTCCTCTGTCGGGGGAGTCGATTTCCATCTCGAAAGACACGCTGTCGGCGTGTTGGCAGCTGTCCAATGCGCTGGACTCTTCGCCCCTCAGGCCCGGCCTCCAATTTCAGACTCTCCTTTCTTAGGGCCCTTATTTTCAACCACTTCCCGAAACTCTCGCTCACTCTTCACAGTGGCATCCGGGCTGCATCGTTTAGATTTGAGGCAAGACAAAATACCGGAGGGAAATCACATGCGAAAGTTGTTGCCGTGTCTTAGCAGCTTGCTATTAGCTGTCCTTCCACTTTTAGCTGAGGTGGCGAACGCAGCGGACCAAACCAAAGAAGACGACCGATTGAGAAATTGTGGAACGGTCTTGAAGGAGATTCTCGACGTTCCTGATGACATTCCGCAGGACTTGCTCGACAAGGCAGATTGCGTCGTCGTCTTTCCCTCCGTGCTAAAGGCCGCTTTCATCGTTGGCGGAAGCTACGGGCGGGGCGCTATGTCGTGCCGCAAGGGCGAAGACTTCCGGGGACCGTGGGGCGCTCCCACGATGATGGCTCTTGAGGGCGGCAGCTTCGGCTTTCAGATTGGTGGACAAGCTACGGATTTTGTCTTGCTCGTTATGAATGAAAGTGGCGCGAGGGGCATCCTCGCCAGCAAGGTCAAGCTGGGAGGCGACGCTTCCGTGGCCGCTGGCCCGGTCGGCCGCGATGCATCAGCCGATACGGACGCAACCCTGCGTTCCGAAATCTTGAGCTACTCAAGGGCGCGTGGTTTGTTTGCTGGAGTCTCCCTCGAGGGCTCCACGATCCGCCCAGATAATGGCGACAACCGCCGTGTCTATGGCAGGAAGATTCCTGCGAGGGACATCGTTCTGTCCGGAACAGTTGCTGTGCCCCCAGCGGCCGAGCAATTGATCGCGGCCCTGGATGCAAAGACCCCGAAGCATAGGACGTAGAGTCAACTTGGTTATCGTAGTCCAGCCAAGCTGGACGGAAAGATTAGTGGGATTGAAAAATGTGGATTGTTCGACTCGCGTTGCGGCGGCCCTACACATTCGTGGTGATGTCCATACTCATCGTGATTATGGGCACGCTTGCGATTTTCCGCACGCCGACCGACATTTTTCCGAACATCGACATTCCTGTCGTCAGCATCATCTGGAACTATAACGGACTCGTGCCTGAGGACATGGCCGACCGCATCGTTAGCATCACGGAGCGAGCGCTTACCACCACCGTTGATAATATTGAGCACATCGAATCGCAATCGCTGTATGGAATTGCTGTTGTCAAAGTGTTCCTGCAGCCGACTGCGAACATTCAACAGGGTATCGCGCAGATTACGGCGGTTTCTCAGACCCAGCTCAAGCAGTTGCCCGCAGGATCGACCCCGCCTCTCATTCTTGCCTACAGTGCATCGAGTGTGCCCGTGCTCCAGTTGGCCCTCTCGGGGCAAAACCTGTCTGAGCAAGAACTCAACGACTATGGCCTAAATTTTATTCGGACGCAGCTCATCACCGTGCCTGGTGCATCGGTGCCCTATCCCTATGGCGGTAAACAACGCCAAGTGCAAGTGGATCTCAATACCACCGCGTTGCAGTCGAAAGGCTTGTCTGCGCTGGACGTAGTCAACGCGATCAGCGTTCAAAATCTAATCCTGCCCACAGGAACGTCCAAGATAGGCTCTAAGGAATACGATGTTTCCATTCCCAACGCAGCACCCCAGACGATTACCGACCTAAACCGAATGCCGATCAAGACGATTGGCGGTACTACGATCTACATCAAGGATGTGGCCTGGGTGCGCGATGGCTTTCCCCCCCAGACGAATATCGTGCGCGTCAACGGACAGCGCTCCGTATTGCTGACCATCCAAAAGGCCGGCAATGCGTCAACCCTGAACGTAATCGCCGGCATCAAGGCTCTTCTGCCTCAAATTAAGACCACGGTTCCACCGCAGCTCGATATAGCACCGCTGGCGGATCAATCCATCTTTGTTCGTGGCGCGATCAGTGGTGTCGTCCGGGAGACGCTGATTGCCGCGTGCCTGACCGCTTTCATGATTCTCGCTTTTCTGGGTAGTTGGCGAAGCACCGTCATCATCGCGACCTCCATCCCTTTGGCAATCCTGACCTCCATCATTGTGCTTAGCGCGATCGGAGAAACGATCAATATTATGACGCTCGGTGGACTCGCACTGGCGGTCGGCATCCTGGTGGACGACGCGACCGTTGAGGTCGAGAACATCAACCGCAACAGGGAGGCGGAACCAGAGAAGGACATGGACGAAGTTGTCCTCGACAGCGCGTCGCAAATCGCGACACCCGCCTTCGTGTCCACACTGTCGATCTGCATCGTGTTTGCTCCGATGTTCTTGCTGTCCGGCGTCGCCCGATATCTCTTTGTGCCGCTCGCCGAAGCTGTGGTTTTCGCTATGTTGGCCTCTTACCTGCTTTCCCGGACCATCGTCCCGACCATGGCCAAGTACTTGTTGCGGGGAGACAAACATGAGGCAGGTGCCCCAAGCCGTAATCCGCTTGTTCGACTTCAGAAGCGTTTTGAAGAGTCCTTCGAGAGATTTCATGACAGCTATCGCCACCTGCTGGAGATTTGCCTCCACCACCGGCGCGCTTTCCTGATTGCGTTCTTCGCAAGCTGCCTCGGCTCTCTCGCGATTCTGATTCCTTGGCTAGGCCGCGACTTCTTTCCCAGCGTTGACAGTGGGTCTTTCAAGCTGCATCTGCGTGCGCCTACCGGGATGCGTATCGAGGAAACCGCCAACCTTTGCGATCTGGTCGAGCAGTCGATTCGACGGCAGATTCCGTCAAGCGAGGTCCAAAACGTCATTGATAACATAGGCTTGCCCTTCAGCGGCATCAATGTCTCTTATAGCAATTCGGCTCCCGTCGGCTCATCGGATGCCGACATCCTTGTGACTCTTTCCGCCAAGCACCATCCCACGGATGACTACATTCACCAGCTTCGGCTTTCACTCCCAAAACAGTTCCCCGGCGTGACCTTCGCTTTTTTGCCCGCCGACATGGTCAGCCAAATCCTGAATTTCGGCTTGCCGGCTCCGATCGATGTCCAAGTTGTGGGAAACGACTTGGAGGGAAACCAACGCTACGCAAATGCGCTCCTCGGCAAATTGAAATACGTCACAGGAACGGCTGATTTGCGGATCCAGCAGCCCTTCGATGAGCCTTATCTCCGTATGAGGGTCGAACGTACGAAAGCAGAAGAGCTTGGATTTTCGGCTCACGATATTGCGCAGAATCTTCTGGTTTCACTGAGCGGCAGCTTCCAAACTTCGCCCACGTTTTGGGTGGACCCAAAGAATCACGTCAGCTACCAAATCGCCACGCAGACTCCGCAATATCGCACGAACACACTGCAGGATATAGAGAACATTCCTGTCACAGGCACGGACCCAACTGCTCCTCCATCGCTCATGGCTAGCCTGGTATCAACGCAACGAGGCGCCGGAATGGCAGTGGTCTCTCATTACAACGTGGCGCCGGTGATTGACATCTTTGGTGCTGTCACTGGACGCGACCTGGGTGGTGTGGCCGGAGACATCAACAAAATCATTGACGCCACGCGCCAGCAATTGCCGCACGGTTCTCGCGTGGTTGTCCGCGGGCAGGTTCAGACGATGCAGGCATCCTACATCGGCCTTCTGAGCGGACTAGCATTCTCGATCGTGCTCGTATACTTGCTGATCGTGGTGAATTTTCAGTCTTGGCTGGATCCCTTCATCATGATTTCCGCGCTGCCCGCGGCACTCGCAGGCATTGCCTGGTTTTTGTTTATAACGCACACGACTCTCAGCGTACCGGCGCTCATGGGAGCCATCATGTGCATGGGCGTCGCAACCTCAAACAGCATCTTGGTCGTGAGCTTTGCGACCGAAAAAATGATGGAAGGAAAAGACTCCATCAGCGCCGCTCTCGAGGCAGGCTTCACGCGTTTCCGCCCTGTGCTGATGACCGCTCTGGCCATGATCATCGGCATGGTGCCGATGGCCCTCGGCCTGGGAGATGGCGGAGAACAAAATGCTCCTCTTGGCCGGGCGGTCATAGGCGGCTTGATTTTCGCTACGATCTCGACGCTGCTCTTTGTCCCGGCATTTTTCAGCGCTCTGCAGGGTTCACGCAGGCATCCAGCCCCAACGGGATACCAGCACTAAGCAAAAATCTGTGTGGAGTCACTATGTCGCGAGAAACTGAAGAGAGAAAACAAATTGGCGGCCCAAAGCCTCCATGGAACGATGTGGGAAGACGGCAGCGTCCGCGCCGACAACGGTTGAGCCTGGCGATTGCGTTGATCGCTGTTGCCGCCCTGTTGGTCTCGGGCATCTGGTCCCGTGTCAGGGCCCGCACAATGTTGAAGGCAGAAACGGAGCAAGTTGCCCTCACCGCAGTATCGGTTGTTTTGCCAAAACAAGCTGCGTCCGCACAGGAGATCATCCTTCCTGGAAATGTACAACCATTCATCACCTCGCCGATTTATGCCCGCACCAATGGATATTTGAGGAAGTGGTACGTCGACATTGGAGGACGCGTCAAGAAAGGCAAGCTGCTTGCGGTTATCGAAACTCCGGAAGTCGATCAACAACTCCAGCAGGCCCGCAGCAATCTGCTAACCGCGCAGGCAAATCTCGAGCTCGCTGCCATCACCAAATCCCGATATCAGGGACTCTTGAAAAGCAACGCTGTCTCCCAGCAAGATGTCGATAATGCCGTCGGTACGTACAACGCGAACAAAGCAATTGTCGAAGCAGATCAGGCAGCCGTAGACCAGTACACGGCACTAGTTTCCTTTGAAAAGATTTACGCTCCGTTCGACGGCATTGTCACGGCCCGAAACACGGATATCGGTGACCTGATTAACTCCGGCAGCGGTGGCGGAGTGACGACCGATCTCTTTCACATCGCGCAACCTGGAAAGCTGCGTGTGTACGTGAACGTCCCCGAGGAATACTCGCAAGGGATCAAAATCGGAATGACCGCGGATCTCAGTCTGGCTGAGTTTCCAGGCCGCAAATTTCGCGGAAGACTGGTCCGAACTGCCGATGCCATCACGGTGACAACCCGCACCCTGCTGGTTGAAATCGATGTGGACAATCCTGCAGGGACGCTGCTCACCGGCTCTTATGCAGAAGTCCACTTGGCTGTCCCGTCGCAGAGCTCCACCTTGCTGCTTCCTGTCAACACTCTGCTATTCCGGTCGGAGGGTTTACGTGTAGGCGTTGTGAAGGATGGGAAAGTTGCGCTGACTGCCGTGACTCCTGGGCACGATTTCGGCAATCAGATCGAGATTGTCTCCGGCCTAAAGCCGGACGATCAAGTCATTGTCAACCCGCCCGACTCCCTCATTACTGGACAGCAAGTCCAAATTGTTCAGGCAGCATTGCCGGGGGACATTAAGTGAGACGCGCTCGAAAATTCCTCTGGTTCGCGCGCCCGCGCCAAACATCTTGGCTGATGGTTCTGCTTGCTGTAGCTGCGTGCCAGTTGACCGGATGCACGGTTGGACCAAAATATCAGCGACCGGCAGCAGAAGTTCCCACAGCCTATAAAGAGGTTGGCGATTGGAAACCTGCCCAGCCGAATGACCAGAATCTCGGCGACAACTGGTGGGAAATCTTTCAGGACCCTCAGCTCAATGCCCTCGAAGCACAGGTCAACGTTTCGAACCAAAACTTGAAGGCAGCTGAAGCCCAATATACACAGGCTCGTGCCACGCTCCGCTACTATCGCGCCGATTATTTTCCAACTGTAGCCGTGGATCCCGCCGCCACCCGTGCCAAGCTGTCTGGCAACCGTCAGCCTCACAGCCCATCATTTAATGGCATTACCTATAACGACTACCAAATTCCTTTCGAATTGGCTTACCAAATCGACGTTTGGGGGCGCGTACGCCGCACCGTGGAATCGTATCGCGCTCAGGCACAAGCCAGCGCAGCCGACCTGGCAGCAGTGAACTTGTCGATGCATTCACAATTGGCTTTGTACTACTTTCAGACCCGCCTACTTGATGCTGAGGAGCAGCTTCTGAATTCCACCGTGACGCAGTATGAGCAAGCCTTGGAGTTAATCGAGAGTCGGTTTGCCGGAGGTATTGCTTCCGACGTGGAAGTGCAGCAAGCCGAGACTCAGCTTGAAACAACTCGCGCGCAGGAAATCGATGTTGCCGTTGCCCGCACGCAGTACGAGCACGCAGTAGCGGTATTGATTGGCAAGCCTCCGGCCTCTTTCAGTCTCGCTCCTCTTCCTCTCACTATGCCTCCCCCGCCGATCCCCGTTGGCCTGCCTTCAGAATTGCTCGAGCGGCGACCTGACATCGCTGCCTCCGAGCGCCTCATGGCCTCTGCTAACGCTCAGATTGGGGTCGCCAAGTCCGCCTATTATCCGCTCGTCAACTTGGCGGCCGCCGGAGGCTTTGAAAGTGGTTCTCCTACAACATTACTCTCCGGCCCCAGCATCTTGTGGTCGGCCGGGCCATCTGCCCTGTTTACTCTCTTCGACGTAGGAAGGCGCCGGGCTGCCTCAGACCAGGCCATCGCCGCTTACGATCAGACAGTCGCCAATTATCGCCAAACCGTACTGACCGGGTTTCAACAGGTTGAGGACAACGTTGCGGCATTGCGGATTCTCGAGCACGAAGCTCAAGTTCAGGACAAAGCCGTCGTCGCAGCTCGGAAATATCTGGAACTCGCCATCACGCGTTACAGGGGCGGCGTCACGAGTTACCTCGAAGTGACAACCGCCCAAAGCGCAGCGCTCGCTGATGAACTCACTGCAGTCAATATTCTTGGCCGCCGCATGGTGAACGCCGTGCTGCTTGTCCAGGGTTTAGGTGGCGGCTGGAATACCTCCAGCCTGCCCCAACGTCCCGAATGTTGCGGCAAGCTGACCAGCACTTCAAGGTAGCGGTGCCCGTTCTTCGCATCGCTGAGGCCGATTGAGTGTGTGCCAATTACGCCCTTTCCAATATCGCGTCCACCATTCTGACAGCGTGCCAAGCGACAGACGCGCCTCCGTGGTCCGCATTTTGCGAAAAATTGCGCAACAAACTTAAGTCATTGAAGACAGGACGCTTCCGGGAGGTCGTCTTCCATGCAGTTTGGCATCAAGAATGCCTTTCTACACCTCGAACTAAATTCCGCGGCAACATGAATTTGAGGCGCGGATCTCTAAGAAAGGAGATTTAACCATGTACCGCAAAATGTTCAGTGGAATGATCTGCCTGATGCTGTTGGGGGGGACCTTCTTTGTCCCCAAGGGTCGGGCCGACGAATCAGATAAGAAAACGATTGTGACTGTCAACCAAGCCATTCAGGTACCCGGGAAAGTGCTTCCCGCGGGCACCTATGTATTCAAGCTGCTGGATTCCAACGATCTCACCCTGGTCGCAATTTTCAACGACGACGAGTCGCATTTGATCACCACGGTCCAAGGAATTCCGGACGTACGGACGGAAACCCCGGATAAGGCAATCCTTCAGCTCGAAGAGCGTCCCTCCGGCCAACCGCAAGCCCTGAAGGCCTGGTTCTACCCCGGTGATAACTTCGGCGTTGAGTTTGTTTATCCAACGAAGAAGTAATAAGTAACGTTTGGTCCCTAGCACCTGGCGCTGCCAGCGGCGCCAGGCGCTCCCTCGCTTGCGACATGTGGGAAGGCGAGGGCACTTAATAGTTCTTAGTTGTTTGCGCCATCAAGCCTCAACTGTAGACTTGTTTTTGCGCGATCCCTGAGTTGTCCGCTCGGAAGAAGAAGAAATCGGCCGACTAGGGCACGAGCACTTGGCGACCCACATCGCCGGGCACCAAGCAGTCGGCAGCGGGTGCAGATCCCCCTTGGTGTTTAAGCGTTGGATGAAGGTAGTTTTGGTCAATAGTTTACCGCCAGTTGGCCCCTCTTGCGACCTGATGGACTGCAGTAAGAGGCAGTCAATCGCGCCAGCATTGGGGCAACTCGTGTCGGAGCCGGCGGTGATCGACGTAAACTTCTGTGCCCATACCTTGCTGCTATCGAAAGAACTCTGCCACGTCGCACTGCGAAGGGTACCGGGTTTGGGGCGTTCTCGTTGGGGTTTATATGAGCACACGAATGTCACGATCTTTAGGTCCGTTTCGCTTACTGGATAACCGTAATGCTCGTGACGGGATGAATTTCATTCCACTTGTCGTGAAAAGTGTCCTGCACGTACCTTCCCACTATGCGAACGTGCGAACCAACTTGAGGTAGGTTTACGTGATCTGCGTAGCCCTGACACGCCGTTTTTGCATCCGCCTGAGTCACAGGAAAACGGCAGATGATTTCAAACACTAAATTTCCGTCCTCATCGTTCATATTGCCAGCGTTCAGGAGGTTCTGAAATTCCGGGTCCACTTTGAGCCAGCCGTGCGTGTCTCCGTCGTGCTCGTGCCGGGTTCCGTCAGGCTGATGTTTGCTTTGGGTTGCTGTCGCATCCACGATTGTTCCGGTCACCGAGATACATTCTTGCTTCACGATCAGTCTGTTCGGATGGTAAACGTGGGTTGTGATGCTTGCATCACAAGTTTCTGTCGGCGGAGGCGTACTCGCGCTAGGCCGGTTGGTGGGTGCCGGAGTCGACAAAGCGCTTACAAATTTGCCAAATATCCAACCTACTTGGTCATCCTCGGTCTGAACATGATAGAAGCCGTTATCAGGGTTTGCATCGACGAGGGTCAATCTCGCTCCCTTTTGCAGATGCTGCAAAGCCGGGCTCGACGTTGATGGATCGCGGCGAAGGACGACATTGTGATTGGCGGTCGCCTGTTGTGCCCGAGCTGAGACCGAACACGTCAGTGAAAACAGAATCGCTAGAACCGTACGTCGGAGAATATTTCTCATATTCCCTCCTCATTTAGAACGCGCTCTCATAAATTCGCGCCAGTCGTCATGGCCCGAACTGGTAGCAATACTCGGTATATGTCCCAAAGAGATTGGTCCGCTCGCCGCGTGCTCCGTTGTTGTTGACCCAGAACATCGGCAAGAAACTGACGAAACCGCTGCCAAAAATCCTGCCCTTCGTTGAAGCTGTCGAACCTCTCGCCAAAACCGAAGAAGTGCTCGCCTCCGTCAGAAGTCGCTGTCACCATGGTTTGCTCGGCGACGATGCCGTTCCATCGCACGATCTCGTACTGCATGACGTTGTCGCTTGGAAATGTCAGTTGGGCGGTGAGTGTTGTCCCTCCAAGATCGCAGGTAAGCTCCAAGCCGTTGGCCAGTTTCTTCGTATCTCGTATCGGTTGCAGGGGGAAGGATTTGCCGGCCACGCGCACCGTCGGCGCAAAGAAGGTGATGACGTTCGCGTGCGCCGCTCCGTGAAGGTCCGGGCCCGTCAACGTAAATTGCCCGGAGTCCAGGGTCACACGCGCCTGAAGTGCTCCGGAATCGAAAGATACGAAGTTTTCCGAAGCCTCCACCGTGAACGAGAATGGGTTTCCCTGGGCAGCCGTTTCCGTTGCCGTCGCTGAGGACTGGTTGTCGCTTCCGTGAACGAAAGTGGTTGGGTGATCGCTGTAAGGGATTCGCAAGTAGTATTCAATGACGTCGCCGGTCGCGAAGGTATTCGTGGGCAGTCTGGCCACGTAGTATTTGTTGTTGGCTTGCGCGCTGTCGAACTTCATGGGCACGGACGACCATGAGGTTTCGCCGCGCCGTCTGAAGAACACTGCGCTGCCGGCTTCCAGTTGGTTCCCGGGTTCTCCCGGCCCCTGATACTGGTTGCCGCTGAAAATAGACACGCTGGTCGCCGCGGAAATGCCTGTCACCGGATCGCGCATCGTGCTGCGAGGCTCGGAGGAGGTCGGGATGTGCCACGAGTTGCCGATGGAATTCACGACGACCCTTTTCGTCACCGGCTACGGATTCCAAAAAATTGTCAGATTCGCTCGGATTAGAAGGAGCGATTCAACTCAGAGCGAAATGAATGAGATCTCCCATGCTGCGAATGGTATCCGGTTTCCAGTTTGGTGCCTGGCGCAAGTACGAGTGGCCATCTCCCCAGATCAGTCCGATGATGGTCTCTGCGACGATACGTCCGCCCACCGTTCCCAGACGAATTGGTTCCTCATTGCCTTTGCTGCCCTTTGCCGTGGCTCGTTTGGCCCATTCGACTTGCGCTTCCGCCAGGACGTAGTACCAGAGCGGTGCGTTCCCTTTGAAGCTGTTGTTTTCTTTATCAAAAGAAGTCAGCAACGGATTGTTCGGGAGGTCGCCCGTGACAGCCTTTCCCACGCGCAATTCGCTGTCCTCGATCGGGTCGACGCCCAGAGCTAGGGCGACACTCTGACCGCTCGGCAGCCCCATCGCCAAGCCACGAAGCAAGTTCCGTTGTGCAAGGTTCGACGGATCGCCATCAGGATCCACAGCTATCGATTGCAGCTGACCGACGCTAAATGGGGGAACCAGCGGCTGCGGCGGCTTCGAAAATTCCGGCAGAAATCCCATGGGGTTCACGAGTGAAGTATCGATCTTATAGGCTGGCTGTACTCGTTTCTTGCCTACGTTATTGATCGAGCCACCGATATCGAAGAACAAGCTCCAATCGATCGCCCACTGCTGGGGAAATTCGTCGAATCCGTTCAGGCCGCGCTTTTGCACGCCCGCAAAAATAAAGAAGCGCCCGGCCAAGCCTCGCTTTTGTTCTTCGGGAGTGGCCATGTCGGGATTATCGCCCCCGTTGAGTTCCGTGTTCAGGCGGTAGATGGGTCGCACCATCGAATGACCGAAGCGATATGCAGCTGCCGAAAATTCGATGGGCATGAACGGATCGTTGCGCCATTTGAAGATCGACAAATTGGGCTTCAGTTTCCAAATCGGCTTGTTTTTTCCAAAATCAGGGAGGATGTTCTCGACAACCTCTTCTCCGCAAATGGTCTTGAGGAAATCGTTCACGACGATCCATTGATAGTGCCATCGCACTCGCTGTTGCACGCGCTCGAAGGCGTCGTCGGGATGCTTATCGACCAGTTTGTTATGAAACTGCAGCATGGCCGAATGGAGTTGTGCCACGATCACGTTCTCGTCATTACGCTTGTCGCCGATGAGCGCCCGTTTAGCTCCTTTGTTGATGGGATCATCGAATCGGGGCAGGTCCCGTGCCTTGCTGGCTTTTTTGTTTTCGAACAAAGGGCGCCCAAGTCGAAACTTCTTCCCAAGATACATCCATGGCTGGTCTCCGGGCCCGCGGCCGTACAACGAATCCAGGTCCAGCCGCGGTGTGCGGAAATCGATCAGCGCATCAGGATCGTTCTGCTGCTGCAGGCTCGACGCGGGGTCGAACGTGATGTCGTGATCAATGAACTGACCGAGGTACGTATAGCCGGCGGCGATAGCCAGGCGGATGGCAAAGACCGAAACATCCGTCCGAAGCGTCCTTCGAACTGCGACGATCGCGGAACGGAGTTGTCGCCGCGGACGCCGCCTCCGTGAGCAGCGGGCTGACGTTTTTTTGCACTGATAGCAGGGTTGATCATCAATTTCTCCTCAACGAGCCGACACGGCGACGGCCGACGTTCATCGATAGGTGTTTTGGCCTGAGTGTGAAGGTATCTCAGAACCTGGAGACCAAATCAGGAGATAGCCGGACGTTATCTATCGTTTGTTGAATACTGCTCTGAGGACGTACCTCACGCGTTATGGCGCGATTATAGTCCTCGAATTGTCGCTGTCAAATGAATTCGTGGGTCCGTTGATGGAAGTTTGATGGAAGTCAAATGCCCGTCCCTTTGTGAATCGCCTAGGATCGCCGCGGCAGAAAACGCCACCAACACCAATGCAAGCCTTCGCATAAGATTTCCTTTAGTTTCACTGGTCAACTGCTTCGACTCTTTGTTGCACTCGTGTCGCGTTTCGCGGATGACTGATGATGACATTCGCGAGAAACCGTCCGTCCATTTCATTTTGCATGGTACACCGTCTTACCGCCCACCACAGTCCAAATGACCTTGGTGTCTTTCAACTCTTCGGGTGAAACCGTGAGGACGTCCCGATCCACCAGAACAAGATCTGCCTGTTTTCCTGGGGCGATGGAACCAATGATGTCCTGCAGGTTCATCGCACGTGCGGAATTTCTCGTGTAGGCGTAAAGCATGGCTTCTCGAGGCATTCGTTGAGACGGATCCAAGACGCCCTCGGGGCCCTTACGTGTTTCTGCCTGATAAATCGCGAGAAATACATTCGCGCTCGAAACCGGCCAGTCACTCGCGCCGGAAATCATAGCGCCGTTGTCCAAAAGAGATCTGGCAGGGTATTGCCATTGGTATAAAGCCGGATCGAGATGCGGCTTAACAAGTTCAATCGTATCTTCCTCTGCGCTTGCCCAAAGAAGCTGAAGGGCTGCGATGACGCCGAGTTGGCGAAAGCGTGGGAAATCCTCAGGATCCGCGAACTGAACGTGGGTGAGCGTGTGCGGCAGGCCGCTGTTGCCGTTCGTTTTGCGTGCCGCTTCTATCCCGTTCAGCGATTCCTTTACTGCTTGATCTCCGAGCGCATGCACATGGACAATGAGGCCCTGCTTGTCCGCTGCAATGGCGAGCTCCGCGAATCGCGCGGGATCGAAAAGCAATTCGCCATTCTTTCCGGTGTTGCGATAAGGCTTAGACATAGCCGCCGTTTGAGATGGAAATTCGACGACGCCGTCCGCAAAAATCTTGACACCGGGAATCGTGAGGTTTGGCACGCCCTTGAACTCCTGTCGGAGTTTCTGAACCCCCGCCAGTTCCTCAGCCGGCTTGCGAGCGAAAACCTGGGGGAACGCCGCAACGTGGGCGCTCAACTCACCTCGTTCCGACAATTGCCGGTAGGTCGCCACCACAGATTCGTCGGCCAGAGGGTCAAGCCATGACGTAATTCCGAGACTATGGTTGTACTGAAGGGCCGCGCGGCCAGCTTGGAGAAGCTGTTCTTTGGTTGGAGCGGGCAAGTTCTCTTGAATCTTCCGCAATCCCGCATCAACTAGAAAACCATTGGCTTCGCCATCAGCGCCAAGGCCGTAGTATTGGCGCTCCGTTGCCGGAAGATGCTGGATAAAATCTCTCGTGATTCCTGCCCGGCGCAGCAACACACGATTGGCCCAACCAGTGTGATAGTCCATTCCGGAAAGGAATATGGGCAGATCGGCGTACGCCCCGACACTGAAGTGCGCGTTCAATTCGTTCGTTTTGGACCAGAAGGCCAAAGGCATACCAGTGATGGACAGGACATCACCGCGCTTTCCCTTGCCGGTTTTCTTAGCCTCGGCGACGAAAGTGACCAGACCATCCATCGATTGGACTTTATCGCTTACGTCGGCGGAAATAAGAGAAAGTCCACCCTGAACGGAATGGCTATGGCTGTCTATCAAACCCGGAAGCAACCATTGTCCATGGAGATCGACAAGCTCTGCTTGCTTGCCAACTGCTTTCTCAACATCCACCCAACTGCCCACGGCAACAATTCTGTCGTTGCGGATAGCCACTGCTTCAGCGTAAGGATGATTGGGTTCAGCAGTGAAGATTCGAGCATTAACGAAGACGCGCTCTGGCGCATCGTCAGCAACAGCCATTCTGGTTCCAAGAAAAGAAGCGACGACCAGAATCGCCAACGAAAGATACTTACGGCTCTTCATTCAGGACCTCTCTCATTCGGGATTTGACGGACGGCAATTAATTTCATCCTTCACTCCAGCATTTGAAAGACCGCTGACTCTTGGTGAAAAATGAAAAAGATTGGTAACATCAAGAAACACGAGTCGGTGCGAGTGAATGGGTCAAAGTGATGTCGCCAAAATCCGGTTGGCAATTCCATGAAGAAAAAGACGATCGCGCCGCACGATGACAAGCAACATCTCCGCTTCCTCACCGTAGGACAGACTGCGCGGATTCTAGGCATGAGCTCCTCCACTCTGCGACTCTGGGAAAGCGTTGGACTCGTGACCCCGGCGCGAAGTTCGGGCCGTTTTCGTCTGTATACCCCTGAACTCCTTGAGGTGCTAAAGCGGATCAAGTACCTACATGACGTCAAGAGACTCAACCTTCCTGGAATCAAAGAGGCCATGGCCCAAAGTCTGCCCGCCAAAGCGAATACCGACGGCCGTAAGGTCCCCGATTTCGGACCGGAGCTGCGAAGACTGCGCAAAAGACAGGGCTTGAGTTTGGCAGAAGCCGCAGAACGCGCGGGGGTTTCTGCAGGGTTCTTGAGCTCCGTCGAACTTTCCCATGCCAAGCCTTCCGTCTCGACCCTTTCGCGATTGGCCGGTGCCTATGGCACGACTGTTTTGGAACTCTACGACGTTCCAAAACGGCCCGACCGCATTGTCCGTCCCGGTAAACGCCAATCCATTCAGACACAATCCGGAGTTCGCATGGAGCTCCTTTCGACGGGAACGAAGATGCTCGAGACGATGCTGATGCGCGTTCCGCCTGCAACCGGCAGCGACGGTGCCTACACGCACCAGGGTGAAGATTGGATCTACATGCTGAAAGGTGAACTGGAAATCTGGCTCGACGAGGCGGAATGTTATGTCCTCCATGAGAACGAGAGCTTTTGGTTCGAAAGCAATCGCGGCCATCGATGGTACAACCCGGGCAAAAAGGAAGTCGTCATAATCTGGGTCAACACACCGCCGACCTTTTGACCCAGTCCTCCGTGGAACAAATCGGAATTTGCCTCTCCCGGTATGAGTGCCTCCGCTCAGCACCGGGCCGTTTGGCGGCCCCTGAACTCTTCTATCTCGATCAGAACGTCAACCGCAGCGAAAATTGCTGAACGCGCGGGGTTGTCAGCGTGCCGCTATACAAGCCAAAACCGCCGTCGTCGGAACCGTTGTCAATGGAATTAGTGTCGAAACGCACAGAATTGGTGATGTTGAAGACGTCCCACGCAAATTTCAGATTTATGCGTTCAGTGACCTTCCAGGACTTCGCCAAGCTGGCGTCTATCCCGAAGAAGCCCTGACCCCGAAAAGCATTGCGGCTTCCCGCCTCGCCAGGAAAGGCAAAGCGCAGTGGAGTGAGCGTCGCTGGAACACCCGTTGTTATCGAGACCCCGGCTACGACCGCGGCGGGATCAGCAAAAGCGATTGGCGCACCTGTCGAAGGATCGCTGAAGAGGCCTGACTTGACCGGAGCAGTCTGCACCATGAAGTCATTGAACAGAAAATTGTTTGTGAAACCACGCGTGTCGACCACGCTGAACGGCAAGGCGCTTGTCCAACGCCCAAGACCCGACACCTGCCAGCCTCCGATGATCGCATCCAGCCCGGTGCTGGCTTTACCGCCCAGCAGCTTGCCGCGCCCAAAGGGCAATTGGTAGACCCAAGTCGTAGTAATGACGTGCCGAATGTCGAAATCTGACGGCGCGTAGTTCAGTCTCGGGTTCCAGGGAACCTCAATGAAGCTCCGTGTTGTACTTCCCGGCCCGAGGCCGCTGCTAGTGGTGGAGGTCGTGCCTTGTGAGTTCGTCCGCTCTGCGTCCGAGCCCATGTCCATCGATTTTCCAAAGCTATAACTGAAGTCCATCTGCAATCCGTGAGTCATCGGGTGGCGCAAAATAAACTGGGCCGCGTGATAGCTGCTTATTCCGATGGAGGACCAAGCCATGAGCGAAGAGAATTGGGGATCCCAGAACGGAACCGGAGGCAGCCCAAAGCAAGCTGGTGAGCCGCCGCCGTGGGCCAGCTGGGTGGCAAGTAGACCCAACCGGTAGGGCGCGCCGATCTCTCTTCCGGGGCGGTTGGCCCAGCGGAAGCCAGACGGGCAGGCATCACTTCCACCCGAGCCTGTGTAGATGTTCTGAGTGGCGCTGAATCCTCCTGCCGCTGCAGTGGGGAAGAGATCCTCAAAGTACGGAATTGGTTGAATCACGGCATTCCTGTCTTCCCCGTGCGCCAGGGCGAATTGCGTTATCAGGCGAGCCGCAGTGAAATAGTCCATGCCTGACTTCGGGTCAACAAGATCCGTCGCCGCTGCCAGATCGAGTTGTTGGAGCAGGTGAAGACCTCGCCTACCCACATAAGCTGCCTCAAAAGTGAATCCGCCGGCAAGTTGGCGTTGAACCGACAGATCCATGGTGATGGAATAGGGCGTCTTAAGGCGGCCGTCAATCCCGTTCGAATTGAAGGTAAAGCCAGCACCATTCGGGTCTTTCGGAGGCGTGGCTGGATAGCTGACAGTGGGATTCGGGACAGGCAGGACATTGACCGGCACAGTGGTCCTGCTTGTATAGCGTGGCGCGTCATCAGGTGTAAAAATGTTTGATGGCGCTGCTTGAGTACTCGTCAATCCAAAGGAGCCGAATTGGCTGAAGCCGTCAACGATACCTTCCCCGAAATGGTCGTAATACATCCCCATGCCCGCTCGAATGGAACTCTTGCCAGGGCCCCCAAATATGGCCTTCAAGAGACCGTCCCGAAATCCAGGGGAGTAGGCCACAGACAAACGCGGGGCGAAGTTGTCCTTGTTCATGGGCCAGTAGGGTTTGCCGCCGCGACTCTGACCGGAAGGAGCGAAAGAAAAGTCGGGCTGGTTGCCAAGACCTTGCTTCGCGGCTACTGCTCGATTTTCAAACCATTGGTGGAGGTCAATGGTCGGCGCGACCTCCTGGCCATTCACTTCGTAGGGCGTTTGCAGCAGGCTGTGACGCACGCCTAGCGTAATCGTAAAGTTCGGTTTGATGCGATAAGAGTCCTGCACATACCACTCAAATTCGTTGGCCTTGAATTGACGAGGAATCAAAGTCCCGACCGGCACCAGCGCGGCCTGAGAACCGTCGCGCGCGACCTGATAGTTATTGTTGGCATTGATGGTTGAGAGCAGCCCCGCGATGGCCGTGACAGCATTGTCATAGCTGGTACCGAAGGCCCCGGACACGGTCGGATAACCAAACCCCGCAGGATCAAAACTCTGCCCCGTCCCGGCAATTGCTGCTTGACTAATATTGCCCGCCCCGCTCGTGGCGGAATCGAAAGAGACGGCATTGGATGAAGTGTTGTTATGGACGATGCGCCAATTTGCGCCGAATTGCAGTGTGTGCTTGCCCTTGATCCAGCTTAGGTCGTCTACGAAATTGTGAACGGGTACATTGAGGAGTGTGCTTCGGCTTTCCGCCGTAAGCGGGCTGAGCCCCGCAAAGTCAGAGTAAGAGGCAATCCCAGTGCCTGTGACGTTCAACCCCTGCCGGATGTATCCGTAACGGAAATTGTTGATCAGGTTTTGTCCGATGGTCCAGAGGTGCCCCGCAGCAATTCCCTTGGAGGTATCCGTTACTGCCGTGCCCGGAGGATCGCCTGGAAACTGTGGCACACCTGAAATTCTGTCGCCCTGTTGAATGCCGCGCACGAAAAAGTGGCTGTGACTCGACATTTCGTAATCGAACTTTGCGATATACGTATTTAGGCTCTTTGGATGTGGGGCAGAAAATGTGAAGCCCCCTGTGTTCAGACCGTCACCGCCGAATGTATTCGGCAAAGGATATGCATTGAAGGAGCTGAGCGAGTTCGGGTTGGCGCCGGGTCCCCACGGACAAGTTCCGTTTCCCTGGCAGTTCGGATCCATGGCGGCCAGGTCATCCTTGGGGCTCGCATTGGGACAGTTGCTCGTCGAGGTCGAAGCGCTACTGCAGAGGGTGACGACGCTCCCATTCGTGTCCAGGTATCTTACGTTGCCGTTCCGGAAGGATCGTGTCGGGACGGTCTGGCTCACCTGCCTGTTCTCCGCCGTTCGCTGGCCCTCGTAGTTCACGAAAAAGAACAGCTTGTCCTTCTTAATTGGGCCGCCGAGAGAGACACCAAAGGTGTTGCGAATGAGCCCACCCGGTTTGTTCGGCAGTCCCGCTTGCAATTGTGCTGTCTTATTGAAGAAGTCATTTGCATGGCCGAAGGCGGTCCTGTTGTATTCGTACCCGCTGCCGTGCAGGCTGTTAGTCCCGCTCTTGGTCACCAATACCACTTGCGCCCCTGAGGAACGCCCATTGTCGGCATTAGCGTCCGTCGTCGTCACACGGAACTCTTGCAAGGAATCCAGCGTCGAACGCAGAACACCCGTGAACGCATAACCCTGCCTCTGATCGTTGTTATCAATTCCATCTAAAGTTAAATTCGATTGGTCTGAGCGTGCCCCTGCGACGGCACCGCTGCGGCTGTCCGTGTCCCGAGTACTGCCCCCGCCAATATCATTGAAGTTTTGACCGAGGTACAGCACGCCCGGCTGCAAGCTCAGCAGATCGGGAACATTTCGTCCTTCCATCGGCAGCGCCTGAACTGTCGTGTTGCTCACGGAATTGCCGATCGTCGCATCCGTCATGTTTATGGTTTGCGCTTCCGTGCTGACTTCGATCGTCATTCTCGATTCCTGAACGGACAGAGCGAAATTGATCGTAGCCGGCTGACTGACTAGAAGTTCGGCTTCTTTCGTTTGAACGGCAAAGCCCGTCATGGTCGCTGTGAGGGTGTATCGGCCGGGCGGAATCTGTGGAAACTCGTAGGCTCCGTTCGAGTCCGTCGTTGCGGTTGCATGGGAACCAGTCGCGTTGTTCTTGAGCTCCACTCGAGCTCCAGGCACAACGGCGCCCGCCGGATCGGTGACAGTACCTCGCAGGGAGGTCAGCCCCGTCTGCGCAGGTACGTAGTCAGCGAAGGCCAGAATCAGGGTCAATCCCAGAAATACCTTCCAGTGCCTCATGTGAAGTCTCCTCTAAATCTATTCGTCGCGGAAAGGATCGGAGCCACAACTGCGTGTCTTTTTGGCGGAAACGGAAGTTTCGAGACGCGATCCGGAAGGAACAGGGTAAGAGAGCACAGTGATGGCGCTCGCGAACTTATCCACCGAACACCAGAACTCAAGCAGCGCGGCGTCCATTGGAATCGGCCTACCCCCGGCCATCCTCAAGTCTGCACCGTTCGGGACTTGCCAACTCGCGATCAAAACTCTACTAAAGTTATGTAAAGTTATGTAAGGAGCGCGTGGCTGTCAAGCGGAAAGTTTGTGGACAACTTGCCAATCAGTTTGTGGGACCCGGACCTCGTTGCGGCGAAGCTTCTCATGGTCCCGGATCGAGTTGATTGGTGATGATCTCCTCTTGGTCCCTATTTACCTTCACCTGTCTTCTTCACGTAAGTTGCAATCTGCTCGAGAGTAGCAAACCAAACGCCGGGCTTGGATTTCATGTAAGTGATCAGCTTCTCGAGCTGCACAATTCGTGTGCGGTGCCCGGTGATGTGTGGATGCATGGTGAGAATGAACAGGCTCCGCTCCTGGAAGGCGCCGTCAAATTCGGCTTTATAAACTTGGAACACCGCATCAGGAGAGGGCAGGGAGCCCCCCGCTTCGGGTTCGTAGTACGGATAGTCATCGGCGATCCGGTTGATGGGCAGTTCAAGCAAGCCAGTCGACCTGCTGTTGGATACCAGATCGTAAGGCCCGTCCATGCCCATGAAACTACTGTCGTACAGAAAGCCAGCCCGCTGGACCTGCTCCAGCGTATGCGGACTGTACTCCCAACTCGGGGCACGAAAACCAACGGGGCGCTTACCTCCTGCTTTCGTCAAGTAATCGCTGGACTGCCTTAGTAATTGCTGCTCTTTGGCGGCATTATTGACCTGTGGATAACTCTCATGCACCCAGCCATGGACTCCGATCTCGTGACGTCCGCTCCTTGTGATGTCTGGAATCATTTGCGGATGCAGCATGGCGCTCATGGCGGGGATATAAAAGGAAGCCGGCACTCGCTCGCGGTCGAGAAGCGCGAGGATGCGCGGGAGACCGGTCGTGGCGCCGTACTCCCTCTGACAGAGGAACAGGTAGCGGGTTCTCTCTCCACAGCGCTTCGTTGTCGACATCGAAAGACAAGCACACTGCTACCAGTGCACCATTTGGCCACTGTTTCGGTGTGAGCTTTTGTCCTACTCGAACGCTCGCGACCGCATGCTGGATCTGCGCTTCGGTCGCATCGATCCCGATAGCGGAGACCGCTCCAGGCGCTTGCGATTGCGAAGTCTGCTGGTGACTGGGCGACGTACGCGTGCAAGCGGCGAGTCCGAAAAACGCAAGCAACGCGGTGAAAGCTGCTGCGCAAAAATTATTGTTACAGTGACCCATGGTTTGTCCCTCCTACTAAAGGAGCAGCCCGCTCCTACGGAATCGGTTCGGGTTCGGCCGAGCCGTCCGCGCGCGGATCCGACGCACCGAAGTTAACTCGACGCTTAGAATCGTGGAGAACGGCTTGCCCCCTTCCCATCGTGGCGGAATATTCCTTGCGAACTCTCAACCTGTGGCCTTTTTGCCGAAGCTGTTTCAAAACGTCCGGAGCGACGCGCGACTCCACAAGGATGTCGCAACCGATGGCGCGCGTGCCCGTATCCGGGATGGTGAATCGGGGAGCGTCCAACGCGGCTTGAATGTTCATCCCATAGTCGACGAAATTGGAGGCCAATTGAGCATGAGCCAGTGGCTGATTCGAGCCTCCCATTATGCCAAACACAATATGAATGTCGCCTCGTTCCATAAATGCGGGAATGATGGTGTGAAAGGGACGTTTGCGTGGTGCGAGAGCGTCAGGATCGTTGGCTTCTAGGGCGAACAATGCTCCGCGATTGTGGAGCGGGAAACCCATGCCAGCAACCACGACCCCTGAACCGAAGTAGTCGTAGTTGCTCTGGATCATTGAAGCGATATTCCCGTCTGTCCACGACCACAAGGTACGTCGTGTCGCTCTTCGTGGGTTTGCCACTCGCAGGTTCGCAGTTCGCTTTCTCTGGATCGATCAAAGCCGCCCGCTCTTTTGCATATGCTTCCGAGAGCAGGCCGGTGACGGGCACTTTGGCAAAGCGCGGGTTCGCATCGTAGCGATACAAATCGGTATAGGCAAGTTTCATGGCCTCAATTTTCTTGTGCGGTTCCGCCGCCGAAGACGAGCCATAGTTGCTTGCCTCTGATGTGGCCAAGATCTTCAGCATTTCGAGGGCGGCCATCCCCTGACCGTTGGGCGGCAGTTCGTAAATCTTCCAGCCGCGGTAGTCGATGGAAATCGGTTCTACCCATTCCGAGGAAAACTCCTCAAAACGCCGGCCTCCATCGTTCCACCCAGTTCCGCCGAGGTTTTCAGAATCGCTTGCGCAATCTCTCCCTTATAGAAGGCATCGCGGCCATTCTCCGCGAGCAAGCGAAGCGTTTTTCCGAGATCGGGATTGGAAAAAACGGTACCAACCTCCGGGGCTTTTCCGTTCAGAAGGAAAACGCGTTGCGCTTCAGGCGTTGCGGCCAACGTGCGCTCGCCTGCGACCCAATAGTCATGGATGATCTCTGGAACAGCGCAGCCATGTTCTGCATATGAAATCGCGGGAGCGAAAAGTTCTTTCACGGAATGCGGCCGAATTTCTTATGCGCTTGGCTCCATCCGTCAACCACTCCGGGCACGGTCGCGCTGTCAATGCCGACGTCTGGCATGGAGGTGAGCCCTTTTTTCTTGAGAGAGTCAATTGTCAATTTACGTGGCGCCCAACCGCTGGCATTGAGTCCATACAACTTCCCTGATTTAGCATCCCAATGGAGCAGGAACAAGTCGCCGCCAATTCCATTCATCATCGGTTCGGTGACACCCAGCACCGCATTGGCAGCGATGGCAGCATCAATTGCCGATCCGCCCCGCGCCAAGACCTGCGCTCCGGCCTGTGAGGCGAGGACGTGACTCGTTGCGACAATTCCCCGGTTCGTAGTGGCCATGGATCGTCCGTAGGAACGATCTTGCGCATCGGCGGAAAATGAAAAGGAGAAAATCAGAAAGACTACTGCACCGAATCGCCGCATGGGCACCTCCGAGGATGCTAAGTTGTTCCTAACTCTTCAAAGCCAAACGATTCCCTTAAACTGCCGAAAAGCTGTTTTCGCTTGACATTCCGAAAGGTGCGGAATAGCGTACCGCTTCTCGGAGTGAAATTGTCGCAGTGCGAAGCTTTAAAGGTATACCCGTTAAACTTTGCTCCCAGGTTCCGCGCCTCGCGCGGTACACAGGCGAACTAGCCGTAGCCTTCAGTCCCCTTGCGAAGGAAAAACCAGGCCCTGCGGATAGCACGCCTTCGCTTTAAGGACGGTTCCCGTGACATCACACGGTTTAAATGCGCCACACGGTCCACGCGACCAGAACCTTACTAGAAATATACAAATTTACAATACGAAAATGACCGCAGCTACAAAACGGGTGTTCAACGATACAGAACGGATTGTCAACGCCAATGGAGCATACAGATGATCGAGACTTCACGTCGCAGTTTCCTCGTAACTCTCGGGGCTTTCGCCCTTCTGCCGTTGGAACGCGTGGAGCCCGACCTAGTTCTCCACAACGGAAATTTTTGGACGGTCGACCCCCACAATCCCTGGGCCCAAGCGGTCGCGATCAGCGACGGACGATTCCTGGCCGTGGGCTCTGATGACGAGATACTTCACATCGCCAGTGCCAGAAGCCGGAAAATCGATCTAGGTGGGAAAACCGTTCTGCCTGGTTTCATTGATGCCCACGCGCACCCTGCCTCCTCCGGCCGCTCGCATCTGCGAAACGTCGATTGCGATCTTCGTTCCATCAAGGCTATTCAGCAGGCTCTTCGCGAGCGAGCGGCGAAGACGCCTGCAGGACAATGGGTCCTCGGTTTCAAGTACGACGATACGAAAACGTCGGAAGGGCGAATGCTTGTCTTCAAGGACCTGGATGAAGCCGTACCGGATCATCCCGTTATGATTACGCATCGGGGAGGTCATGAGAGGTTTGTAAACTCAATGGCGCTCAAGTTGGCGGGCATTGACGACAGCATAAAGGACCCGCCCGGCGGAAAGTATGAGCGGGATTCCTCGGGACATCTCACCGGGCGGATTATTGAGCGCGCGGGCGAATCTCTTCAAAAGCTCATTCCTTCGAGCTACACAAGGAACGACTACCGCGACGGTGTGAAGTTTATTTCCAAGGCGATGACCAAGACGGGAATCACCTCCGTGGGCGATGCTCTGGGAGGTCCACTGGATCTCCAAGCGTATCAAGACGCTCGCGATTCCGGTGACCTGGGAATGCGGGTCTATTGTTTTATCGGCGCGGGAAGCATCGACAAGATGATTGAATCGGGCGTGCGCACGGGATTCGGCAACGAATGGGTGCGCGTCGGGGGAATGAAGCAGGTGGCTGACGGCGCGGTTTCGGGGCGCACCGCAAGGCTTTCCCAACCCTACATCGGCTCCAAGGATGACTATGGAACGTTTTCCGCGAGCGAAGAGGAATTGTATGAAAACGGGCGAAAAGCATACGCCGCGGGTTGGCAACTCGGGACGCACGCGAACGGTGATGTGGCGATCGAAAGAGTTTTGAACATCTATGAACGACTGAACCGCGAAATCCCTCGCAAAGATCCACGCTTCCGCATCGAGCATTGCACGCTGATCACGGATTCGATCATTAAACGTATGCAGGCGTTAAGTGTCATCCCCACGCCTTTCTCGACCTATGTTTACTACCACGGAGAAAAAATGCAGTACTACGGGAAAGAGCGTCTGGAGCGCATGTTCGCTCTGCGGACTTTCTTGGACGCGGGATTGCGGCCGACACAAGCTTCGGACTATCCGCCGGGTGAGTTCCCTCCCATGATGGCTCTGCAATCCGAAGTCACGCGCACCGACATGAACGGCAACGTCTGGGGCGCTTCGCAGCGAATTTCCGTGGAGGAAGCAATCCGGGTGGGAACTATCAACGGCGCGCAGGCCTCCTACGAAGAGGGTCTCAAGGGTTCGATTGAGCCGGGAAAGCTAGCCGATCTTGTTGTGCTCGGGCGCGATCCTTTCCATGAGGATCCCTCGAAGTTGGTTGATATTCCCATCGAGCGCACCATGACGGGTGGCAAATGGGTGTACGAGTCTTGAGGGAGTGGTGTCTGGAGGCTCAAGCGGCACGCTTTAATCCGGTTCCTTGGCATTCATTCCAAACGCGCGAGGTGCTACATGAAAATCAGGCTGATTGCGATTCTACTGCTGGCCGGTGGTCTGCTCAGTTTGGTGGCGAAAACGCCGCCCGAGAATTAGAGAAACAGATTCGCCAACTTGAAGATAAGGTTAACGGCGCCTACGCCGCCAATGATCTGCCCGCATACTTCTCTTACTACGCGCCGGATTTCTCGCAGTGGTTACCCGAAGGCCGCACTGATCTCCCTACCTACCAGAAGGATTGGACACGATTTATTCAAGGTGGAGGACGAGTAGAATCTGCCACCTATTCGGATTTGCACATCCAGGTCGGCCCCAGCGGTGATACTGCTGTTGCCAGCTACATCCTTCGCGTGCGCACGCGTAGCGCGAAGGGCGAAGTATCGGAGGAAGACAACCAGGAATCAGACGTTTTCTTCAAGCGTGGCGGGATTTGGAAGATCGTATTCCTGCACTATTGCCCGGCTCCCAAAAAGAAACCACAGTAGGGCGAAAGATTGTCCACGCAACGACTGCTGTTTTTTTTCGGAGCGCGAGCCGCAACGATATTTGAGGCAAAGAGGAACGAGTTCATGGGCGATGACCGAGACCGGTATCTGGGAATGGACCGGGCCATCACGCGGCGCGAGTTCATTAACGGGGCGGCAGTAGTCATGGGCGGTACCTTGCTTGCGGGCTCCACTTTATCCGACAGTGCTGTCGGGACTGAGCCACAAAACCAAGCCAGGCAGGATCCGCCAAACTTGACTGGGTTGCGAGGAAGCCATCCAGGCTCGTTCGAGACCGCCCACGCGCTCCGTGACGGCACATTTTGGAAGTCGGCTGCCCCGCCAACCGAGGCGAAAGAACTCTATGATCTTGTAATCGTGGGCGCTGGTATCAGTGGCCTCTCAGCGGCGCACTTCTTTCCGGAGCGCGCCGGGAAATCAGCGCGCATACTGATCCTGGAAAATCACGACGACTTCGGCGGCCACGCCAAACGCAACGAGTTCCATCTCGGTGGAAAGCTGCAGCTATGTAACGGCGGCACGTTTCTGATCGACAGCCAGACGCCCTATAGTTCGCAGGCGGACGGATTGTTGAAAAAACTCGGGATCGATCCGCCGAAACTCGACGAGACAACGACCGATCACAAGCTGTACCCTTCATTAGGATTGCAGTCTGGAATTTTTCTTAATAAGGAAACATTCGGCTCCGACAAACTTTTGGTCGGTGAACCTGGCGGCCGTTGGAGCAGCAAGGAAGAAAAGGGGCGTTCCTGGAGTGACTTTCTCGCGGAAGCACCTCTGTCCGAAGCCGCCCGGCGCGACATCGTGCGGATTGAAGAATCAAAAGGCGACTACATGACCGGTCTGTCGTCGGCCGAGAAGAAAGCACGGCTCGCGAAGATCAGTTACCGCGATTTCCTGCTGAACGTCGTGAAAGCAGATCCCGGAGTGATCCCCTTCTACCAGACGCGCACCCACGGCGAGTGGGGCGTCGGAATCGATGCCGAGCCGGCCCTGGATTGCTGGGCTCTTGGGCTGCCGGGATTTCAGGGAATGCACCTTGATCCGGGCGCCGCCCCGAACATGAGCTATTCGGCAGCGGGGTACGCCAACGGCGGCTCGTATAGGTACCACTTCCCGGACGGGAATGCTTCCATCGCCCGTCTGCTCGTTCGCTATCTAATACCCGGATCCGTTCCTGGCCACACGGTTGAGGACGTAGTGACCGCAAAAGTCGATTACAACCGCTTGGACAACTCGAGTTTTCCGATTCGAATTCGATTGAATAGCACTGTCGTCGCGGCAAGAAACATCGGCAACCCCGCCGCCGGCGAAGTGGAAGCTATCTACGCGCAGGGGAAACAAGTATTTAAGATTCGCGCAAGAGGATGTGTGCTGGCGTGCTGGAACATGATGATCCCGTATCTTTGTCCGGAGTTGCCGGAGGAACAGAAGGAAGCATTGCACTACCTGGTTAAGGTGCCTCTGGTGTATTGCAGCGTGGGCATGCGGAACTGGATCGCATTTCAAAAGCTCGGGATACAAAATGTGAGCGCCCCTGGCGCGTATTGGAACTCCGTCGGTGTGAATGCCCCCATTGACATCGGCGACTATCACAGCCCGAAATCACCAAACGAGCCAATTCTATTGCACCTCAGCCGCGCGCCCTGCAAGCCTGGGCTCCCCGCGCGCGAACAGCATAAAGCTGGCCGCCTGGAGCTCTTGGTCACGTCGTTCGAGGATTTCGAACGCAAGACGCGAGACCAACTCGCCCGTATTCTCGGTCCGGGTGGTTTTGATCCGGCAGAAGACATTCAAGCAATTACGGTGAACCGGTGGCCGCACGGGTACGGCTATGAGTACAACTCGCTCTTTGACCCGGATTGGCCTGAGGCCGAGCGCCCGAATGTTATCGGCAGAAAGACTTTCGGCAGAATCGCGATCGCCAATACCGATTCCGGTGCGACCGCCTATACCGATGTGGCCATCGACCAGGCCTATCGCGCCGTACAAGAACTCGTGACTGCATCATGGATTTCGCAACGGTAATTTCACTTTCGAACGAGGTTCCGACATGACGACAAATGTAACTGTGTCCGTAATGAGCGGCGAAGAAATGGTCGCCCTCTCAAAGAAGCATACTCTGTATGAGTGGTCCGCGCAGTCCAAAGTCGACCCTTTACCCGTGGCGAAGGCCAAAGGAATTTACTTCTGGACACCCGAGGGTAAGCGTTTCATCGATTTCAACAGCCAATTGATGAGTGTCAACATCGGACATGCCGATCCGCGGCTCATCGAAGCGATCCATCAACAAGCTTCCACATTGGCGTACGCTAACCCGTTCATGGCTACGGAACCACGCGCCCGGTTGGGTGCTAAGCTCGCAGAAATCACACCGGGCGACATCGATACGTTCTTTTTTACCAATGGCGGCGCAGAAGCGAATGAGAATGCCGTCAAGATCGCTCGTTTTTTTACAGGACGCCACAAGATTCTGGCGCGCTACCGTTCCTATCACGGTGCCACTGCTGGGAGTATCTCTCTTACGGGGGATCCGAGACGCTGGGCCGCTGAACCCGGCATTCCAGGTATTATCCGCGTTTTCGATCCGTATCACGGAATTGAACGCGGTTGGGACTCGGTCGAGCAAGCACTAGCGAACATCGAAGAAGTGATCCAGCTCGAAGGACCGCACACGATCGCCGCTTTTATCTTGGAACCGGTAACCGGCACGAACGGCGTTCTCGTGCCGCCGGACGGGTACATCCAAGGCGTGCGCGAAATTTGCAACAGGTACGGAATTCTCATGATTGCTGACGAAGTCATGTCCGGCTTTGGACGTACCGGCGAGTGGTTCGCCGTGGACCACTGGAAAGTGGTGCCGGATCTGATCAGCATGGCAAAGGGGCTCACGAGCAGCTACCTCCCGCTCGGCGCTGTCGGAATGCGCCATCACATCGCGCAGCATTTTCAAGACAAAGTCTTCTACGGCGGGCTCACCTACAACAGCCACCCGATGGGATGTGCCGCGGCCCTGGCGACGATCCGCGTGTATGAAGAGGACCGCCTCCTTGAAAACACCAGAAAAATGGGCGCTGTGATGAAGGGATTGCTTCGGGATCTGCAGTCGCGTCATCCATCCGTGGGCGCGGTGCGCTCGATTGGACTCTTTGGCATCGTGGAGTTGGTGCGCAATCGTCGCACGCGTGAACCAATGGCGCCATTCAACGGCAGTTCCAAAGAGATGGCCGCCTTAGGAAGGTTCTTCCGCGAACAGGGTCTTTACACACTCGTACGCTGGAATACTTTCTTCACCAATCCGCCGCTCTGCATCACCGAAAAGGAGCTCTACGAAGCCTTCGCAATTATCGATCAAGGTCTGGCGACCACGGACAAGGCTGTCGTGGATTAGGCCTCGTAGCGGCGATTCCAAAAGACAATTTAGCTCGGAGGGTGTCGGGTGCTCTCTCGAATTGTTCAAACTCTCGTACCGCTGGCACTGCTCGTTGTGCTGTGGGCCCCGCCAAGCCGGCCCGCGCAGAACGATCCAAGGCTCCACGACGGCGAAGCAGATCTTGTTCTCTTGGATGGCAAAATCATCGCCGTCGACCCGAGCGATTCCATTGCGGAAGCCATCGCCGTCAAAGGTGGACGCATCATCGCCGTGGGCCATACCGAAGAGATCGCCGAGCTGATCGGTCAGCACACGCAAGTCGTACATTTGGGGGGAAGAAGCGTCCTTCCAGGGTTTGTCGATGCGCACACTCACGTCGAGGGCATCGCCGCGTTCCATCGCATGCTCGACGTCCACGTTCCGCCACTCAAGGGCGTTGACGACATTCTCGATAAGGTCCGTAAAGAAGCGAACGCCACAAAACCCGGCGAATGGATCGTGGGAGCTGGTGGATGGGGGCAGATATTGCCGACCCGGCAACAGCTGGATGCGGTCGCGCCCGAAGACCCGGTGGTTCTGCGCGAGAGCGCGCACGTTCAAATCCTCAATTCGAAGGCGCTACAGATCCTGGGAATCGATCGAAACACTGTCGCTCCGCGCGGTGGAAACATCTCTCATGATTCGAAAACTGGCGAACCGACCGGCCGCATTCAGGAGATGTCCGGTGTGTGGTTATCACATATCCCGCCGCCCTCGTATGAGGCTCGCGAGCAATCTCTGAAGGAGGTCATGGAGGACTTTGTTAGAAAGGGCGTCACTAGCATTTACGATTTTCCCAGTGGCGACGGAATGCAGATCTACCAGAATCTCCGAGACGAAGGCCGCTTGCCCCTCCGCCTGCGCTGCCAAATCATCCTCACCGGCAAGGACCTGGCTTTTCAGCAGTTCGTCCTCAACGATGGCCCGCGCACCGGATTTGGTGACGACTGGCTGAGGCTCGGCGGAATCAAGCTATTCGTGGATGGAGAGACTGGCGTGATCCCGGTACCGACGGGTGCATGGATTTACTTGGGCCACGCAGCATTCAAAACTCAGGCAAAGGTCCCATTTATTTACCGGACCATGCTGGACCACGGACTGCGGCCGCCTGGCACATCGGACTCATTGGGCTCGATGCCCGAGTCCACAAACCCGTTCTTCAGCATGTGGGCCATGGTGACGCGCAAGACGCGGGATGGCGAACTCAACGGAGCCGAAGAAGCAATTACGATGAAAGAAGCGATTCGCGGGTACACGATCGACGGCGCGTATTCCGGGTTTGAAGAGAAGATCAAGGGTTCGATCGAGCACGGCAAGCTTGCCGACCTCATCGTCGTCTCCGCCGACCCGCTCAGTGTCCCTTCCGATCAGATAAGAGACATCCGCGTCTTGATGACCGTGATTAACGGAAGGATTGTTTGGCGGAGTGAGACGTAGGTTTCGAGCCACCATCTCTTGCAGAGGTGGGCAGAGATGCATGCCTGAGGATGACGAATCTTTGGTCATGGAGCACTGGATTTCGCGATGTGAGTTTGTAAATGGAGTCAGTATCGCCGGGCTTTGTCGAGCGCAAACCTCGCTTTTGTCTTGACAGCGGAAGCAGACTTCTCTAACGTTCCTCGGCAGCAGACTAACTTTGCATTCTTATAGTAAAGATTGCATGTCCCGTCTGCTGTACCACAATTCCTTTTGGTTGGACCGTCTAATTGGAAGAGGTTTCTCATGGCGGATGAGAATAGTGACAAACATTTGGGTATGGACCGGCCCATCAGGCGGCGTGACTTTCTGAATGGCCTTGCAATCACCGTAGGCACGACTATGGCTGGAGGTTTCCTGCCCGGCCTCGAATGGATGGCAGAAGGCGCGGAGCAATTTGCTCAAGACAAGCCGGGCTACTACCCCCCAACTCGCACAGGCATGCGCGGCAGCCATGACGGATCTTTCGAGGCAGCTCACTCCGCCCGCGATGGTAATTTCAGGAGCGATGCAGGCTCGCCACTCAATACTGGCGAAACCTATGACCTTGTCATCGTGGGCGGAGGGATCAGCGGCCTAGCCGCAGCTTATTGTCACCGCAAACAAAATCCTTCGGCGCACATCCTGATTCTCGACAACCACGACGATTTTGGCGGTCATGCAAAGCGCAACGAGTTTCACGTAGGTGGTCGCATGCTACTCGCCAATGGTGGCACGGTTTCGATCGAAACGCCGTTTCCTTACAGTCCTGAGGCGCGTGGTTTGCTTACGGAACTGGGGATAGATCCCGCAAAGTTTGAGGAAAAGTATGATGACAGCAAGGTGTACAAGGGGCTGAAATCGGCCTATTTCTTTGACAAGGAAACATTCGGCACGGACCGTCTTGTCATCGGCGGGCCCGCCCCGTTCGGCAGGCAAGGCGCCGTTTCCTGGTCCGACTTTCTTACAAAAACTCCCCTGAGTGAAACCGTTCAGAAAGACATCGTCCGCCTGCAGGAGGCGAAGGTGGACTACCTACCCGGGCCCTCTTCCGACGAAAAAAAGGACAAGCTGTCCCGGATGAGCTACAAGGATTTTCTCCTGAAGCTGGTCAAAGTCGATCCGGGCGTCATTCCGTTCTATCAGACCCGGACGCACGGGCTGTTTGGCGTCGGGATCGACGGAGTTTCGGCGCTGGATTGCTGGGGCCTTCGTTTTCCCGGTTTCCAGGGAATGAATCTTGCGCCCGGCCCTTATTGGCGCATGGGATTTACGGCGATGGGGGAAGCCACACCGGAAAAGGAGTCCTATCACTTTCACTTTCCGGACGGAAACGCCTCGATCGCGCGCGCGCTCGTTCGAAGGCTCATCCCGGACGCGGCGTCAGGGCACACCGCTGAAGATATCGTTACCGCGAAATTCGACTACGGCAAGCTGGACCGGAACAACTCTCCCGTACAGATTCGGTTGAGCAGCACCGCCGTGCGCGTGCGTCATGCTGGAGATCCGGGTTCGGCCAAGGAAGTGGAAATCAGTTATGCGCGCGAGAAGAAGGTCTACAACGTTCGGGCCAAAGGTGCGGTACTCGCCTGCTGGAACATGATGATCCCCTACCTTTGCCCGGAATTGCCGGACACTCAGAAGGAAGCACTGCGCTATGGCTCAAAGGTTCCCTTGGTATATAGCGTGGTCGCCGTCAAGAACTGGAAGGCATTTTACACGTTGGGAATCCAACGCGTTTCCGCTCCTGGGATGTATCACACGGGCGTCGGCTTGGATCAGCCGGTCAGCATCGGCGATTACAAATGTTCCCAGACACCTGATGAACCCATCCTGCTGCGCATGACGCGCACGCCATGCATACCGGGACTTTCGGAGCGCGACCAACACCGGGCAGGCCGCGGAGAATTGCTGTCGACGTCATTCGAAACGTTCGAGCGCAATATCCGCGATCAGTTGTCGCGCATATTGTCAGCAGGAGGTTTCGATCCCGCCAAGGACATCGAGGCGATCACCGTCAATCGGTGGCCGCACGGTTATGCCTACGAGTACAACCCGCTTTGGGATCCCGATTGGCCTGATGGACAGAGACCCTGCGACATTGCGAGGAAACGCTTCGGGCGGATCGCGATCGCCAACTCCGACGCCGCCGCGGCAGCGTATACAGACCAGGCGATTGACCAAGCTTACCGAGCCGTTCGGGAACTCGCGTGATCTCGTCGTCACTGCAGTTTTCGCTTGACAGGCGAGGGCGACTTCTCTAAGGTTGCAAAACTATAGTAAGGTTGTGGTAGTTTGCACAAGCGATCGTCGCGGAATCGCTCGGGGGTGAGGCGGTTTCCATGAAACGCACTCTGTTTCTCGATAGGCGCCTACCGGGTTTCTGTGCGGCACAAGGTGTGGTTTCGTCATCTCGCTCTTCATTCATTCAATTCATAAAAGTAATAGGTGCTGCAGAGAATCCTCACCCCCTCAGCGTCTTTGATTTCCGGTCGCAGATTAGCTCGCAAGGCAATGACCTCAAGTCGTTTTGCTATGAAATGGGGAGGGCACATCATGATCGGTAAAGCACGCGTTTTGATTCTTGAATGTCGCGGTTGGCGATACTTCCTGTTGGCTTTGGTCGGATTTCTGATTATTTGTAATTCTTCAACCGCGCAAAACGCTACCGGCCGAATCATCGGGACGGCAACCGATGCGCAAGGTGCAGCCATCGCTGGTGCCAAGGTTATAGTCACCAATACCGGCACGAACGTGCGCTGGGACACGGTAACCAATTCCGACGGCTTCTACCAGATCCTGCAGCTCCCTGTCGGTACCTACACGGTCACCGCGGAACACGAGGGTTTTTCCAAAGTCGTGACGGAAGCGGAACCCTTGGACATCAACCAAGCGCTGAGAATCGATGTGCACATGAAGGTTGGTTCGCTGACGGACGTGGTCAGAGTCGAAGCGCAGGCGGCACAGGTGGAAACCGTTAACGCCACCCTCGGAGGGACGGTCACCGGCGCACCGATCCAGAATCTGCCTCTCAACGGGCGAAATACCTTGGATCTGGCCCTGACGCAGCCCGGTGTGATTCCGATTGCCGACGACCTGGGAACTTACGGCACCGGCAACGGGGGATCGAACGGCTTCGATGGTATCAGCGTTGCGGGGGGACGCGGAGACTCGGTCACGTATCTGCTCGACGGCGGCGTCAACAATCGGGTGACCAGCAATCAAGTTGTCTTCAATCCGAATCCAGAAGACGTCGCGGAGTTCCGTCTCCTGGAAAATAACTATACGGCTGAATACGGACGGAACGGCGGCGGCACGATCAGTGTGGTTACCAAGTCGGGCACAAATTCCCTCCATGGGAGTCTGTATGATTACCTACGCAACGACGCGTTAAACGCTAGCGATTTCTTCGACAACGCACAGGGCAACCCCCGCCCAGTCCTCAAGCGCAATCAGTTTGGGGGCACGATCGGCGGCCCGATTACGGTGCCCAAGTTGATTG
>WNGI01000545.1_pt1 | contig 51043 bp, 37 predicted proteins | sample 5400621 | NCBI WGS metagenome assembly WNGI01 (sample SAMN13153374, study PRJNA577476) | soil metagenome | isolation source: 20 cm soil or saprolite under Garry oak tree replicate 1 | place: USA:California | collected 2016-06-15 | reverse complement strand
CGTCTACGGACGATTGAGCGACGCGAGTGCCTTCGTCGGCTACGCCAATCTGAGCCACAGACTGCAGTATACCACCGGCATATCACAGGATCCGGTGTATGTCCCGCTCAGCGGCGGCACGATCCCGCTCGATCCATCAGGACAGGTTGTTCGGTTTCAGACCGACTACCTCCGGTATGTGATCCGGAATCTTTTCGTCAGCGGCCAGTATCCCTTTAACCGCTTTTCGCGCGTCGAGATCGGCGCACAGCTGAATAGCATCTCGCAGGGCTTCGTACAGGTCTTTCAGGACTGCAGCGTGGCAGGATATTGCACCGACATCCAGTTCAAGGACACGCTGTCGCTGCCGACCATCAACTACGTCACACCGTCAGCCGCGTTCGTTTCTGACAATACGCTGTTCGGCACGACGGGGCCGGTGATCGGACGCAGGATGCGATTCCAGGCGTCGCAGAGCGTCGGTAAGCTGACCTTTAGTGATTTCCTCGTCGACTACCGCCGGTACGACCCGATCATCTTCAACACACTGACTTTCGCGACGCGGTTCCTGAGCTCCATCTCGGTGGGTCCCGATGAAGGCTTCTTCCCGAAGTACATCGGCCGTCCCGATTTCGTCCGTGGTTACGACCGCGCCAATTTCAACTTCGTTGACTGTACGTCGATCATCGGTACTGGCCAGTCCGCGTGCAACAATGCGCAGCTTGCCGGCAGCAGAGTAGCTGTTGCCAACGCCGAGCTGCGCTTCCCGATCATCCGCCGTTTCGATGTCGGAAGCAACTTTGGGCTGCCACCACTCGACGGGCTCATCTTCTACGATGCCGGCCTGGCGTGGAGCAAGTTTCAAACTCCGCACCTCGGTCGCGCGCCCACGAACAACGATCCGAACCTCAATCGCTATCCACTTACGAGTTGGGGCGCAGGGCTGCGTGTGAATCTGTTCAACCTGGCAATTCTGCGGTGGGATTACGCAATCCCCCTGGAAACCGGGCGGAAGGCGAACTGGACTTTCTCGTTGGGAGCGAGCTACTAAACGTTGCGTCGCCTCCTACTGCTGGCGCTGCTCTGTACAGCCTGTACGAAAGACAGGGCAGCGCCTGACAGCACTACTCCGCAGATAACCGAGCCACTCGGGCCTGACCCGCTCCTCCTCCGCGTTCCGCGCGGAGGAGGCACCGGGCACGTCTATGCTTACCCGAAGCTCGACTCGGCGGTGTGGACGGTCGATGAAATTCCGCCACTCGATCGCGTGCTGGCGTTCGACCAGGATGGCGGTACGATTGCGTACGTCGATGCCAAGGGATTTCCGGGCCGCCTCGACTTGAGAGAAACCGACGTTACAAAGGCGTCGCGCGCGAAGCTCACGTCGCTTTCTTCCGCGAACGGCAGCGACATCTACGGCGTCAATACGAGAGGGGAGATCGTCCGGCTGAATCCCACGGGCGGAGATTGGCATTTCAAGCCGCCCGTGCCGGCACGCTCCGTTTTCGCGCAGCCCAACGGTGAGCTGATCGTTACCGCCAACAAGGGAGCGCGGACTCTCGTGTGGAGGGTACGTCCGCCCGACGATGTCATTCAGGACAGCACTGTGCTACCGCTTTCCGGACGCGCCGTGAGGACACAGGTGGGCGACCGGATTTATTTCACGGTCGACAGCGGACTCGTTGGCGTGAAAGCAAAGGACCTTTCGCCCGTAGGCACTGTTCACCTCGAGAGCAGAGTGCGCGCGCTGGCACCGACGCCGAGCGGAGACAGAATCTACGTTGCGACCGCGGTCGACAGCGGCATCTCGATCGTCGATCGCTATTCCGGCAACGTCGGAATGGGTGTGGTGCTCCCCGCCCCCCCGTCGGACCTCCGGATGGACGCGCTTGGTCGCTATCTTCTCGCCCGATTTCCGAAAGCCGATTCCGCTTGGGTAATCGCGATCGGAACGAACAGGCTCGTCGGTGCGGTGCCGACGCGCTGGGAAACGGATCTCCCGGCAATCACTCCCGATGGAAGGCTCGCGCTCCTCAATGCGAAAGACGTCAACTTCGTCGATCCCGAAAAGCTCAACGTTCAATCGACAGCTGCGGGAGGAGCGAAGGATTTCTGGTACTTTTTTGCCTGGGACGGATTCCGTCCGCGGCCGCAGGGGCTTGACCAGCCCGTGACGTTTCCCGGTGACAGCACGCAGAAAGACTCACTTTCGGCGAGCTCCACCGGTGCGATCGCAAACCCGCCGACTGCGCGCGACACGGGCGCGGCCGTCGCGCCTCCAGTAACGAGGGCTCCTTCAGCCGGTTTCACGGTTTCGTTCGCTGCCCTCCTTACCGAGGACAAGGCGCAGCAGCTCGCGAACACCATCAAGGTCGCCGGCAATTCTGCCCATGTAGTTTCCACGACCACCGCCGGCGCGCAGATATTCCGTGTTGTCATGGGACCGTTCGCCACGCGAGAGGAGGCCGACAGGATCGGCCGCGCATCCAAGCGAGAATACTGGATCTACGAGGGCTCCCCTTGAACCCGCGTGTCTCCGGCGGACGTCCAGTAGCATGGGAAGACGCCGGAAGGCAAATCGCATCACTGTTGGGCAGTTACACCGCGGTAGTCGTCACTTCCTCAGATCCAGTTGCCGCGGCTCACGTAGCGCTCGGCATCGCTCGGGCCGAGGCAACGCATAGACGCGTGGTCGTCGGGGATCTGGTCGGGGACACCCCTTCCCTCCGCTCTCTCGTAAAGGACGAGGATCCCCACGGCATCACCGACAGCCTTCTCTACGGCGTCTCGCTCAACAAGATCGGCTACGCGGTGGAAGGCACCGAGAATCTGTACGTGATGCCGAGCGGAACCGATCCCCACATAGACGAGGAGATCCTCCGCAGCGCGAGGTGGACGAGAGTGGCCGCAGGCTTCGGCGAGGTCGGCGCGCTCCTGCTTCTCGTAGCGCCCTGGGATTCAAAAGGACTGAACGATCTCATCGACAAGGTTGACGGAGCAGTGCTGGTCAAGGACACTGACCTTCCAGCCGCGCCAAACTCGCTGGTGCTCGCCCGAGTCGCATCCCCTACACCAACGCTGAAGATTCCGCTCCACAGGATCAGCGCGCGCGCGGCGAGCTGGAAACAGCATCGCTGGTTCTATCCCGCGCTCGGGGCCATCGCTTTACTGCTCATCGCATCGGTCGGGTTGGCCCTCGTGTTGGCGCGCATTGGACGCGCTGCGCGGCAACCAGCGCGCGTTGTGGCCAAGGCAGCCCCGCCGGCTCCTGCTCCGACGCCGCCTCCGCCACGACCGCCCCCGGAAACTCTTTACGTCGCTCCGCCCGCAAACGTCAATGACTCGGCGTCGGCGGCGGCTTTTACGGTGGAACTGCTAGTCGCAAACACCGCTGAAGGTGCTAACTTGTTCGTCAGGAAAAATGGCGCGGCACTTCCGGCAGCCGCCGTGTCGCCCGTCGCAATTGACCTGGAGCGATCGAAATGGTACAAGGTGACCGCTGGTGCCTACACCAGGAGATATCAGGCTGACTCGCTGCTGCGCGCGCTGCGGAACTTGGGCGTCCTCACGGATTCCTCCGGTAGCGTTACGACGGCGCCATTGGCCCTCGTCGTTGACAGCGTGCCCACGCAGGGTGGCATTGTCGATGCGGTTCGTGGGGCCGTCGACAAGTACACGGCTCGCGGTCTGCCGGTCTACGCTTTGATGCAGAACGACGGAGGCGCGCTGATCTACGCAGGCGCCTTCTCCAGGGCCGACCAGTCGGCGGAGCTAATCAGGACGCTGCGCGGTGCGGGTTTGAAACCCGTACTCGTTTACCGAACCGGGAGTTCGCCTTAGTGCGTTTATCGAAGCTCGAGATTCACGGATTCAAGTCTTTCGCTGATCACACCGAGATGGTATTCGAGCCGGGCGTGACGGCGATCGTCGGTCCGAATGGCTGCGGAAAATCCAATGTGTCCGATGCCGTGCGATGGGTGCTCGGCGAGCAGCGGGCCCGCGCGTTGCGCGGTGCCAAGATGGAAGAAGTGATATTCCAGGGATCGTCCGCGCGTCGGGCCGTCAACCTCGCCGAAGTCTCCCTGCATTTCGAGAACGACGACGGCGCCCTCGACATCCCTTTCCGCGAAGTCGTCATCACCAGACGCCTGAGCCGGTCGGGCGAGAGCGATTATTTCCTCAACGGAGCGGCGTGCCGTCTTCGCGATATCCACGACATGGTGCGCGGCACCGGGCTCGGCGCCGATTCGGGCGTCGTGATCGAAGCGAGGATGGTCGACGCGCTGCTGAGCGACCGGCCCGATGATCGGAGGGAGCTGTTCGAGGAGGCGGCGGGAGTCGGACTATACCGCGACCGCAAGCGCAGCGCCGAACGGCGCCTCGAAGAGACCGCGACGGATCTCGGCCGCATCGACGATCTGATCGGCGAGGTGCAGAGCCAGGTGCGCTCGCTGTCGCGGCAGAGAAAGCGAGCCGAACGCTACACCGAGTTGATGGCTCGTCGCTTCACGCTCGAGGTTGCTCACGCGTCGCGCGAGATGGATGCGTGGCGGGGCGAGCTCGCGCGTCTCGAGGAGCGCGTGAGAGTGCTTCGCATTGAGGTCCCCATCGAAGAGGAACGTCTGCGCAACGCGGAAGCGTCGCGCGACGCGGCACTAAGTGAGAGAACCAGCGGTGAAGCGCGCCGCGCCGAGCTCACCAGGCTGGTCTCGGACCAGCGCGAGAGCACCCAACAGCTACGGGGCGAAATGGCTGTGGCTGAAGAGCGACTGCGCAACGCCATGTCCCGGCGCGAGCGGGCCGAGGAGGAGCGCCGCGAGGGCGACGCGATCGCCGGTCGCGTGAGCAACGAGTTGGAGCGGGCGTCAACGGAGCTCGCCACGCTCCAGGCGGCCCTCGAGACCGCGGACGAGGCCCTGGGCGCTCACGCGCGTCGCGAGGACGAGGTGCGCACCGGTCTCAGTGGCGCGCGCTTCAATCTCGAGCAGGGTGAGCGCACGCTACGTGAGCTGCGCGAAGAGCTGCACCGGGCCGATCTCGATCACCAGAGCGCGGAACGCGAGCGCGACGAGCTCACCACGAGAAGGGCAGCCCTGGAGACCGAGCAGACGCAGCTCTTTGATGCCGCGGAGGCGGCGCGCAAAGACCTGGCGGCCGCGGAAGATGGGGCAGCCATTGCGGCGACGCGCGTCGCCGATACGACCGCTGTGGCCGATGATGCGCGCGATGCGCTCCACCAGGCGCGAGAGCGCGAAAGCGCGGCCCGCTCCGAGCTTCTGCGCGCGGACGAGTTGCACGCCGCGTTAAGCGCCAAGCTCAACGCGCTCGAAGGCCTGGAGCGCGAGCGCGTCGGCCTGGCGCCGGCCGCGGCGCGATTGCTGAAGGAGCGCGCGATTTTTGGCGAGGGAGCCATCCTTGGCCCGCTCAGCGATTTCATCAGCGCTGACGCCAGCTCGGCTGGGCTCGTCGAGCGGTTCCTGGGACCGACAGTAAATGCCGTTCTCATTCGCGACAGAGCGGTGGCTGAAGCTGTGCGCGCCTGGCACGCTTCAACTGCACCGGGACCGCTGCTACTGCTGCCCATCGATTCCGAGACTGGCGAAGCGCCTGAGATTCCAGATAGCGAGTCAGGTCTCGCCGCACTCGTCGAATCGACATTGCCGGCGAGCGGCTGGGTGCGCTCGCTGCTTGGTCGCGTGACGTCGATGGAAAGCGGAACTGCATTTGTCGACGCACGTGGCGCGATCTGGCTGCCGGCAGCGGAGTCGGGGCCCGGACCTCTCCGCCGCCGCGCCGAGATCACCGAACTGAAGCAAGCCGTGGTCAACAGCGCGGCCGCCCGACACAGCGCCACCGCGGCCGCCGAGTCGGAGCGCGCCGCGCTGGCTTCTGCCGAACGCGCCGCGATTGTCGCGCAGGAGGCGGCCTCACAGGCGGCACGCGCCAACGCTGACGCTGCTGATCGCTCGGCTTCGCTTGCCCGCCAGCATCAGCGCGCATCACGAGAAGCTGCGGAAGCCCGGGCGTTGATCGAAAGACTGGCGGAGCGCATAGCGGCCACGATCACTCGAATCGAATCGATCGCTACGACGGCGCGCGAGATTGAAACCAGAATAGCGGCGAGAGAAGCCGCGGTCGCGGCGGCGCGCGAGATGCTCTCGAGCGCCGAGCATATGCAGGATGAAGCACGGGAGCAGCGCACCGCGAGCCAGGTCCGGCGTGCCCAGGCCCAGGCACAACTCGAGGTCGCGTCGGATCGACAGCGGCATCTGAGCGAGGAATTCGCGTCGGCCACCGGCCGTGTCGAATCTCTCCAAATCGAGCTCACTACGCTGTCGAGCGCGGACAGTCAGCTCACTCAACAGATCACGCAGTGGCAGAGCGACCTCGACGCGCGGCAAGCGACACTCGAAGACGCCGAGCAGAAATTGGCCGACGCGGAGCGCGCGGTTCGCAATGTGGATGAGCGCCTCACGAACGAAGAACACTCACTGGTTGAGATGCGCCGCAGCTCAATGGCGCTCAGCGAAGAGCTGCACGCTGCGGAGCTCCGTTACACCGAGCTGTCGGGACGTCGCGCAGCGATTCGCGAGCGACTGGAAGCGGAGTGGAAAAAGCCGGTCGACGAACTGCTCGCCGGCGCGGAATCGCTGGAGCTGGATGATGAAACACTTCGCGCCGAAGCTGCGCTCGTGCGTGAGCAGCTGGACGCGCTCGGGCCCGTCAACCCATTGGCGATCGAGGAGCACGAAGAAGAGACGAAGCGCCTGAGCTTTCTCACCGCGCAGCGCGACGACCTCAACTCGGCGAAGGTTTCACTCCAGCAGGCGATTCGTGAGATCGACACCACGGCTCGCGACCTCTTTCTTCAGACGTTCGTCAAGGTGCGCGAGAACTTCCGCAATATCTTCATGACCTTGTTCGGTGGCGGCGAATGCGATCTGCGCCTGGAAAACGCGGAAAGCCCGCTCGAGGGAGATATCGAGATCCACGCTTCTCCGCGTGGCAAGCGCACGCAGAGAATCCACCTGCTCTCGAGCGGTGAGAAGGCGCTTGTCGCGCTCTCACTTCTGTTCGGAATATTCCTGACCAAGCCGAGCCCTTTCTGCCTGCTCGACGAGGTCGATGCTCCGCTTGACGATCAGAACATCGGACACTTCGTGCGCATGCTCAACCGCTTCAAGACCAAAACACAGTTCATCGTGATCACGCACAACCCGCGTACGACCACCGAAGCCGCTGATGCTGTCTATGGCGTCACTATGCAGGAGCCCGGCGTGTCGTCGCTGGTAAGTGTCCGCATGCGCGGCAAGACGGTCGATGAGACAATTACACCAGCGCATCCCGCGCATACACCACAGCTGCACGACGAGCCAGCCGAAGCCGCCGAACCAGCCCCAGTTATCGCGTAAATGCTAGTCGTCATGGCGCACGACGCGACGGCGAAAGACGTCGATCGCGTGGTCAGTATCATTCAGGAAATGGGTTACGAGGCGAGACCGATGCCCGGCGCTCAGCGAACGGCGGTCGGTCTCGTTGGCAACGATGGGCGTGTAGACGCGTCCCGCCTCGAGGCACTGCCCGGCGTCGCACAGATCATTCACGTCACGCAACCCTACAAGCAGGTCTCGCGTGAGTGGCGGACGGAGAACACCGTCGTCGAGATCGCGCCGGGTGTCACGGTTGGTGGCGACAGCGTCGTCGTGATAGGAGGTCCGTGCTCCGTCGAATCGGAGGAGCAGATACTCGCAGCGGCGCGGATCGTGAAGGCAGCGGGTGGAAATGCACTTCGTGGCGGAGCATTCAAGCCGCGCAGCTCTCCGTATTCATTCCAGGGGTTGGGCAAGAAGGGCCTCGAGCTGCTTGCGCGCGCGCGCGAGGCGACGGGGCTGCCGATCGTCACAGAAGCAATGGATTCGGAAGGCGCGCAGATCGTAGCCGAAGTGGCCGACTGCATCCAGATCGGCGCCCGCAACATGCAGAACTATTCGCTGCTCAAGACAGTTGGGAGGATGAAAAAGCCGGTGCTGTTGAAACGGGGAATGGCGGCGACAATCAACGATCTGCTTCTGAGCGCGGAGTACATCCTCGCCGAAGGGAATGAGAACGTGATCCTGTGCGAGCGCGGTGTTCGTAGCTTCGATCCCGCCGCGCGCAACATGCTCGATCTGACGGCGATTCCGATCGTGCACCGGCTCTCACATTTGCCGATCATTGCCGATCCCAGCCATGGCACGGGACTGCGAGACAAGGTGATTCCGATGGCGCGCGCAGCGGTCGCTGCCGGCGCGGACGGAGTCATAATCGAAATGCACCCGGAGCCAGACCGTGCCTTGTCGGATGGAGCGCAGTCCCTTTATCCGGATCAGTTCACACAGCTCGTAGGAGAGCTTCGCGCAGTCGCGGCTGCGATCGGCCGCAACATCCCGCCCGCCAGAACGGGAACGGCATAACCTCTGCCGGGTACGCATCACTATGAGAAAGCTCACGTACATCGCCGCAGTTTCCTTCGCCGCGGCTCCAGTTGGGTCATACGCACAAAACGCCGCCGCGGTTATCGACCGGGCTGTTGCGGCGTACGCGCAACTGAATAGCATGCGCGCCGAGTTCACACAGACGCTCACCAATCCGCTCACGGGCAGCTCGCAAACCACGAGCGGTGTCATTCTGCGCAAGAAGCCGAATTTTCTCAGTATCAACTTCGAGAGCGGCGACCGCGTGGCGGCCGACGGTTCCACGCTTTGGGTCTACCTCCCCAGCAGTGTCCCGGGCCAGGTAGTCCGGATGCCTTACACCGGCGGTAACGCGGGCTCGGTTGATCCGGCCGAGCAGTTCCTGAACTCACCACGAGCCCACTTCACGGTAACGTCGTCAGGCACAGCGACCGTGGGAGGTCGTGCAACGCACGCCGTCACGCTCGTCCCCAAGCGGGCCAATGCGAATTTCACGAATGCGAAAGTGTGGATCGACGACAACGACTCGAGCATCAGGCAGTTCGATGTCGAGACGGCAAACGGATTGAAGCGCCACGTCGTGATCACCAGCTTCAGGGCGAATCCGGAGCTGAGCCCGTCGAGTTTCAAGTTCGCGGTCCCCAAGGGCGCAAAGATCGTCGATCAGGCGGCGGGACCCTTCTAGAGCCGGAGCTTACTTCCGCGATCGCAGCAGTCCGCTGACCGCGAGAAGTTTTTTGTCATCAACGCCTCGCCTGCGAGCAATCTCGACGGCCGCCGCCGATAGCGCCCGGTAGACCTCCGACGCCGCTCCGTGACCCTGCAGCGCGCGCAGGTGCTTCCCCACCGTTTCCGCGTCGCCGCGCATTACAGGACCCGTCAGCGCATCATCGGGCAGCGCCTGCTTCATGTTCGCAAGCGCTCCGCTCATCAGACTCTCGACCGCCTGGTACGCGCTTGCATCGGGAATGCCGATGTCGTGAAGCAGGTGGCCGGCGACCGAAGCGAGCACTACCGGAAAATTCGACGAGATGACAGCAGCGGTGTGATAGGCAGGCTTCTTTCCAGGCGGTATCTCGAGCACGCGGGCTCCGATATGACCAGCGAGCCGACGCGATGCGTTCTTCGCGGCGTTCTCACCATCGATTCCGATCCATCCCTTTCGCAGCAATTCCGCGGAGACCTCCGGATCGGTGAACGGAACGAGCGGATGGAACGTCCCGCCTGGGAAACCAGCTTGAGCCAGTGCGTTGAGTCCGACCGGCTCCGCGATCGCGGAGGTGTGCAGGATCACGCTGCCGCGCGCGATGCGCCCGTCTTTCGACGCGACGGTAACTTCCTCGATCGTCTCGTCGAGCTGCGGATCCCGCACGCACACGATCACCATATTCGCGCGCGCGGCATCGAGGGGAATATTTCCAGTCGACGTGGCGACCCCCGATGGGCGCTTGCCGTGCATCCCGACGACATCGACCCCCGATGCGCGAAAGGCGCGGAATAGTCCGCGCCCGACGTGCCCGGGTCCGATGATGAAAACCCGCTCCGTCACTGACCTCCTCCCTCACTGTCCAGACTGTCGGGGGCGGGTGCCTGTGCCGTCGCTTTTCGGAGGAGATCCTGCTCCGACTTGGAGCCACGCGCGAGTTCGAGCGCTTTCAAGAGCGGCTTGTCCACCGAGGCACGCCGCCTGAACTCGGCCTCGCTCCCGAACAAGTAACGCGCGATGTCGAAGCCGATCACCCGCGAGACAAGTGGCTCAGCTTCATCATAGACGTTGCGCGGAATGTCGATGCCCCGCGCCTTCATCCTGTTCCAGACCTCTTCGCGCATAGCGGGCGTCACGACGAAATCCGGAGTAGTAATTCCATGCGTGCCTTTCAGGAACAACGCGTAGTCCGTGACCGCGTCCCTGAAACGACCGGCGCTGGCGCCGAGTGCGCGACTGAAGATTCCTTCCGCCGCCGGCGTCGTGCTATCTCCCGCGATGACGTCGGGTGTAATCCCTCCGCCGCCGTAGACAGTGCGACCGCCATCGGTGCGGAATTTCTCGCGCGGCGCAGGAAGCGGATCGTCCGACTCATCATCGCTGGGGAGCCGGCGCGTGATCGAACGCCCGACAGGAGTGAACCAGCGCGCTGTCGTAATCTTGAGTCCACCCTCTTGTCCAAAAGAGATCACGCTCTGCGCGCTTCCCTTTCCGTAGGTCGGTGTGCCAATGATCACCGCGCGATCATGGTCCTGCAGTGCGCCGGCGACAATCTCCGCCGCACTCGCACTGCGGCCATCGACAAGCACTAGAAGCGGGAGCTGCGGCCACCGCTGCCGCGCGGTATCCGCATAGACGCGGTTCGCGTCCGGCACCCGCCCGCGCATGCTGACGATCTTCTGTCCTGGATTGAGGAATAGATCCGATACCCTCACGCCCTGAGTCAACAATCCGCCCGGATTGGTTCGCATGTCGAGCGCAAGCGTCTTCATACCGCGAGCAAGGAGGCCCGTTATCGCGCCAGTCAGCTCTTTACCGGTGGAATCACTGAACGCCTTCAGATCGATGTAGCCAACGCCGTCGTTCAGCATCGACGCCCGGCGGACCGCGCTCTGATGAATTGTCGTGCGCTGCACTTTGAGCTCGATCGGCGCAGAAATTCCCGGACGCTCGAGCTTGAGTGTGACGAAGGTGCCGGGCTTTCCGCGCAGCAGCTTCGATGCTTCCTCGTTCGTCCAACCCTTGGTTGGCCTTCCGGCTATCTCGATGATGCGGTCTCCCGGCTCGAGCCCCGCCCGCTCGGCCGGTCCACCGGGCAGCGGTGCTACGACGATGAGCCAGCCATCGCGCAGATCAACCTCCAACCCCAAACCTGCATAGTTCCCGGTAGTGGTTTCGTTGAGGCGCGCAAACCTATCGGGTGGGAGGAACGTCGAGTACGGATCCTTCAGCTCGTACAGCATCCCGTCTACCGACTTGCGGTACAAGGCAGAATCTGAAACTGTGTCTACGAAGTCGTTCTGTACGCGTCGGAACACGCTCTCGAAGAGCTGAGCGCCTTCGAAGGCGGTGAACGTCCCCGTGCGCGCGCCTCGCTGCAGTAGCCAGGCTCCCGTGACAAGCGAGCCAAGTAGCGTGCCCACGACAATCATCGTGCGGGTGCGCGCGGAAGAGCTGAGAAGCTTCAGTTTCATACTGTCCTTTAACTCTTGATGCTGCCGAAAGGTTTCGGGAACGCGCTGGCCAGCACCGCGATTACTCGCCCGTAAACCGTCATCTCGTCACCCGTGCCATCTATCAAGTTGATTGGTCCGCACTCAGGATGGGAGTGCTGCCACTTCGGGTCTGCGAACTTGCGGAACGCGTTCGTGACGCGCCGGTGAAAGTCGTCATCGGAGCGTTCCATTCTGTCACGAGCGCCGCGCGCGTCGGCGCGACCGAGTCCCTCGGCGGCCGGCACATCGAGCAGCAGCGTGATATCCGGCGCGAGGCCGCCTGTCGCCAGGCGATTTGCCGCCCGTATCTCCGTCTCCGGCAGACCCCGGCCGAAAATCTGGTACGCGTAGGTAGAAAGGAAAAACCGATCGAGGAGAACCACTTTGCCTTCGATCAGCGACGGCAGGATCTCACGAGCGATCAGCTCGGCGCGCGACGCCATGAACAACAGCGCTTCGGTGGCGTCGGTGATTTCCTGTTCCGGGTGCAGCAGGATTTCCCTGATGGCGTCGCCGACTGGTGTACCTCCCGGCTCACGCATGGCGATGGAGGGAATATGAGCAGCGGTCAAACGATCCGTTAATAGACGGATTTGCGTAGTCTTGCCCGCGCCTTCAGCTCCCTCGAAGACTATGAGTTTTCCCCGCGCCATGCTCAGCCGAGAGTAATGATCGGACTAGCGGCGCCCTTCTTCATTCCATCCATGATCCACTGATTCACGCGGAGCATCAGCTTGTCGAAGTTCTCCTGTGCCGCGACGGCCCGCTGGTAGGCTGGCTGCGACTGGATCTTCTCGAGCATGCTGTCGAGTTGTTGCTCCATCTCGGGCGAGGGATTCTCACCGCGCTGTATCAGCTGCTGGGCTTCTCCACGTAGCTTCTCCATCTGTTGCAGGAGCGCCACTGCATCCCGATCGTCGTTGAGCGCTTCACTCGACCGCTTGAGCGCCTGGTATTCAGGACTCTGCCCGATCAACCGGCCCAGCTCCTTCCCTTTTTCTTCCAGCATCATTTCTCCTTTCTGGCCCGAGGAAGGGCTAGTCGCGCCGCGCGAACACGAAGCGCTCGCGACCGGTAAGGTCCAGCAGGACTTCGATCTGGGCGTACCGCCCATCGACTGCAATCATTTCTGCCACGGTTCCCGCACGGACCGTATCGACCTCGAGCGCGAGCAACCCACCGCTGGGGATCGCATCCGGCGCCTGGTGAACCAGCTCACGCGTGAACGCCAATCCGTCTTGCCCCGAAAGCAGTGCCACACTGGGCTCCCAGTCGCGAACATCGGCGGGCAGCTCGCCGATCTCGGCAAAGCTGATGTACGGCGGATTGCAGACGATTGCGTCGAGTCTCTCGCCCCGGAGAGGGGCAAGCAACGAGCCGTGACGGAACACGACGGGCGATTGCAGACCCTTCGAGAGAGACGCGGCGTTGGCCGTGGCAACATTGATCGCATCGAGAGAGACATCGGTCGCGAAGACCCGTTCGAATTTCCGCTCGAACGCCAGCGACAGCGCGATCGCGCCGGAGCCGGTTCCAATGTCGGCAACGCCGCGAGTCTTCGGCGTACAACGCTCGAGCACCCGCTCGACAAGTACTTCGGTCTCGACTCGCGGGATCAGCACTCGCTCGTCGACCTCGAGCGTGAGATGCCTGAATGACGCGCGTCCAACCGCGTACGCGAGGGGCATTCCGCTCGCGCGTTTCATCGCGGCGCGAATCACCGACCGCGCGACCTGCGGCGATGCATCGGCGACAGCATTTGCAGCGGCCCAGAATTTCGGAACGTCGAGAACGGCCGCGACGATTTCTCGCGCCTCGCGCTGTGGCTCGGCAACACCCTCAGACTCGAGCATTGCGGCACACCCGGCGAGGAGATCGCCGATGGTGCCGATGGGAAGCGTGGTTGGGAAGAACGGCGCGCCGCTGTTAGTCACCGAGCTTCTCCTCTACGTCCGCGACCTTGAGCGCTTCGACGAACTGATCGATGTCTCCATCGAGGACCTTCGTCAGCTCGTGCAGCGTAAGGTTGATGCGGTGATCGGTGACGCGGTTCTGAGGATAATTGTACGTTCGGATCTTTGCCGATCGGTCGCCGGTGCCGACTTGGGTCTTGCGCATGCGCGAACGGGCAGCTTCCTGCTCGGCGATCTTCGCATCGAGGAGGCGGGCCCGAAGGACTTCCATCGCCTTGAGCTTGTTCTGGAGCTGGGACTTCTGGTCCTGCTGGCTGACCACGATTCCGCTGGGGATGTGGGTGATGCGCACAGCAGAATCTGTGGTGTTCACACTCTGACCGCCTGGTCCGGAGGAACGAAAGACATCGATGCGCAGATCCTTATCCTCGATCTTGAGATCGATTTCCTCCGCTTCGGGCAACACGGCGACGGTGGCGGCCGACGTGTGAATTCGCCCCTGACTCTCGGTGACGGGAACACGTTGCACGCGATGTACACCGGATTCCCAGCGCATCGCGCCGAACGCGCCTTCGCCCTTGACCTTGAAGATGGCTTCCTTCACGCCGCCAAGAGTACCAGCGGACTGGGAAATTACTTCTACGCGCCAGCGCCGCCCCTCGGCGAAGCGGGTGTACATTCGATAGAGATCGGCGGCAAAGATGGCCGCTTCGTCGCCGCCGGCACCGCCACGAATCTCGACGATCGCCGGCCTGTCATCGAGTGGATCGTGGGGAATGAGGGCGGGTTTTATCTGCTCGAGCAGCGCGTCGATCGATTTCTCGAGACGCGCTGCTTCGGCTTTTGCCTCCTCCGCCATCTCGGGGTCATCAGAGTCGGCGAGCTCGCGGGTTTCCGCGAGCTCCTGCTCGTTTCTCTGGAGCTTCTTCCCCATTTCGACCAACGGCTGGAGATGTCGAAGCTCGCGGCCCAGCGCCGCCATGCGCTGCTGGTCCCTTACAGTCTTCGGATCGGAGAGCTCTCGCTCTACCTCAGAGGCACGCTCAATGGCGTCCCTGAGCCGGTCGCGGAGACTCAGCTTTCGGTGCTAGGCGCAGCAGCGGGCTTGCCGTACTTCTGACGGAAGCGCTCGACGCGCCCCGCTGTGTCGACGAGCTTCTGCTTGCCCGTGAAGAAAGGGTGGCAGTTGGCGCAGATGTCCGTGTGGATCTCCGCCTGGGTGGAACGGGTCTGGTATGTATTGCCGCAGGCGCACCGTACGGTCGCCGTGGCGTATACTGGATGAATATCGGGCTTCATTGGAATCTCTCGCAGGATGTTCGTGTGGAACTGAGAAGTATAGCTAAATTGACTCCCTCAAACAAGTTAGCACCGTTGCTCGGAAAGCTGGCGCGCGTCTCTTATCGCAGCGTTGGATCCCTTTGCCTGTACATAGTCGAGACCCAGTGAAGTCTGCTTTGCGCCTGAATTTGGCCACAAACCCGTTGCGCTACACGTTGGCGATTGCCGCCCTCGCGATCGTGTATCTCGTCGCCGCCCGGGCGGGCCTGATGATGGACGCGGTCGGCGGTTTTGCGACGCTAGTCTGGGCACCCAGTGGATTGGCACGCGCCACGCTGCTGATTCTCGGACCTGGATTGTGGCCAGGCGTATTCATCGGCGCCTTTCTCGCCAATGTCCTCACGGGCGCCCCAGTTCCAGTTGCGCTGGGAATCGGAGTCGGGAATACACTGGAGCCAGTTCTCGCGGTGTACGCCCTGCGCCGAATTCCGGGTTTTCAGGCGACGCTCGAGCGCCTTGGCGACGTGATCGGATTGATCGTCCTGGCTGCCGGTTTGAGCACGATGGTCAGCGCCACGATAGGCGTAACCTGCCTCTATCTGGGAGGGATCGTTTCTGCCGGTCAGCTGGGAGAAACGTGGCGTGCATGGTGGTTGGGCGATCTCATCGCGGACCTCCTGGTCGCTCCGGTTTTGCTCGTTTGGGCGACTGGTCCATGGAGGCTTGACCCGAGGCGCCGGATGGAGGCGCTCGCGCTGGGCGTCGCCGTAATCGCCGCAAGCCTGCTGATTTTTGGAGGCGCCGTGGGGATCCCGACGCCGACGGGAAGGGTCGCGCAGGCGTATATGTTTTTTCCTCTGCTCATCTGGGCGGCGCTCCGATTCGGCCAGCGAGGAGCGATAACCACCGCCTTCACAGTCTCGGTGATAGCGGTTTGGGGGACAGCCATCGGACATGGCCCGTTCGTCAGGCCCGCGCTGCATCAGAGTCTCATTGCTCTTCAGGCTTTCATGGGCGTAGCGGCCGCGACATTTCTGGTCCTGGCTGCGAGCATCTCGGAGAGGCGCCGCGCGGAAGACGAGATGCGGCTTGCACACGCACGCGCCGCGGAAGCGAACCGTGCCAAGGCAGAGTTCCTGGCAGTGATGAGCCACGAGCTCCGCACTCCTCTCAACGCTATCTCAGGTTACGTCGATTTGTTGTCGGTGGGTGTGGACGGAGCGCTTTCAGAAAGGCAGCAGGTCTCTCTTCGTCGGATTCAACTCAATCAGCAGCACCTGCTGTCGCTGATCGATGATGTACTGAGCTTCGCCAAGATCGAAGCTGGAAGACTCAGCGTGGACGTGCAGAGCGTGCTCGTCCTTGATGTGGTCGGGATTCTGGAAGCGCTCGTCCGGCCGGAGCTCGAGAGAAAAGATCTCATCTTCTCATGTGAGCCGTGCGATAATGGGCTCTCGGTCCGCGCCGACCCGGAAAAGCTGAGGCAGATCCTGCTCAACTTCCTCGCCAACGCAATAAAGTTCACCCCGGAAGGAGGTCGCATTCAGGTTGGTGCTGATTCCTATGACGAGTTTGTCAGAATCTGGGTGAGTGACACAGGCATAGGAATTCCCAGCGATATGATCGCTCATGTATTTGAGCCCTTTTTTCAGGTGGAGCAGGGCACCACCAGGCGCTATCCGGGAATCGGACTCGGGTTGGCAATTGCGCGGGACCTGGCAAACGCCATGAACGGGGAGGTGCGAATCGATAGCACGGCTGGAAAAGGAACCACGATTTCACTTCTATTGCCTGCCGCTTGATACAAATCTCAGCAGCAATTTTGACTGAAACCAAGGGCCACCATCGGTGGCCCTTTTTTCATGTGGTCGGATTGCCGACCTCGTCTGAATACCGTTCACAGTGCATCTTACGGCGATGAAAGCACCAACGGCAATCGCCATTTTATCACTCGCGTGCGCTGCGGGTGTGCCTCTGCACGCACAAGTGAAACAAGCAGCCCCGGCTCCACAATCCGTCGCAACCGTTGCACCAAGCGAGCCGGGTTCCAACCTGACGGTCTATCTGCTCACGTTCGGCTGGGGCGACGTAGTGTGGGAGCGATTCGGACACAACGCTATCTGGATCAAGGACCGCGCTCACGGCATGGACATGACCTACAACTGGGGGATGTTCGACTTCAATCAGCCACACTTCGTCTGGCGATTCGTTACCGGCGACACTCGCTACTGGATGGAGCCAATCGACTACAACTCGATGGTCACGTACTACAAGCAGCACAACCGGTCGATTCTCGCCCAGGAGCTCAACCTCACTCCCGCCCAGCGGCTGAAGCTCCAGCAGTTCGTCCAATGGAACGCGTTACCGCAGAACAAGTTCTATCGCTACGACTACTATCGGGACAACTGTTCGACGCGCCTTCGCGACGCCATCGATCACGCGTTGAGCGGGCAGCTCCAGACATCCACGGTGACGCGGATGACATCGGGAACGTACCGTTGGCACACGCAGCGTCTCATGGGGGGCGACGTTCCTCTTTACACGGGCGTCACGCTCGCGTTGGGCCATCCCGCCGACAAGCCGCTGTCGATGTGGGAGGAGATGTTCCTGCCGGTCCGCATGGCCAATGACCTGCGAACCGTCAACATCGCCGACAGCATCGGTACGCAGATTCCACTGGTCAGATCGGAGACGGCAATATTCACGGCGGGTCGTCCTCCGGAGCCGGCGGCGCCCCCGTACTATCTCCCGCTATTCGTCGCCGTCGGCATTATCTTCGCGGCGGTTCTGGTGCTGCTGGTGAGAAGCGCGGAAGGAGGCCAGCGCCTGTCCCTGTTTGCAGCAACCACTCTGGCCACATTGTGGAGTCTAGTCGCCGGCGTTGGCGGGCTCGCGCTCGCGTTCGCCTGGCTTTTTACGAAGCATTATTTCATGGGCCGGAACGAAAACCTGATGCACTTCGATCCGCTCTCGATCGTGCTGGTGGTGCTGATACCGCTCTCCATTTACGCGAGGCGGGGAATTTCCAGAGCAATAAAGTTCGCGGGCTTTATCGCCCTGCTAAGCCTGTTCGGATTCGTGGCGCAGGGAATTCCATTCTTCGACCAGAAGAATGGAGAGATTATCGCCCTGGCTCTTCCGATCAACCTGGCCGTGTGGTGGACGGTGTTCCGTCTCAGTGCCTATAGGCGGACTTCCTTGCCCTCTTCAGCCGCCTTGTAGATCGCCTCCATCAGCTTGATCACTATCAGCTGATCGTCGGGCGGATCGTACGGAGTCGTCTCGTTCACGACCGCGATGAAGTGAGCGAGCTCCGCCCGATACGATTGCAGGAACACGCTCTCGCGCGCGGCAGCTCCACTCGGCGAGACGTCGGTCGGCTTGCCATTGAGCATCTTCACCACGCGTAACGGCGCGAGGCGGGCGCTCCCTCGACCAGTAAGCGCCTCGAACCACCAGCGTTCTTCCTGTCCGACGTATGACCACGAAACGTCGAAGCTGAAGCTCAGCCCGCCTGCGCACTCGACGTGCACCATCATGGAATCTTCGACGCTGCCTGCGCTTCGGGAACGATCCATGTGCGCCGTCACTCGAACGGGTTCCGGGAAATCGGCGACCCAGAGCGCGAGATCGACGAGCGGATAACCGTGCTCGAAGAATGCTCCTCCACCTGCTTCGGGACGCCTGAATCGCCACCCGGTGCGGGTGGTCGCGAATTGATACTGCCCGGCCCTCACACCGATGAGGCGTCCCAGCTCTCCGCCCTGCAAAAAGCGATAGAGCTGCTGTACATCGCTGCGGAAGCGATGATTGTTGCCGACGACGACTTTTCTTCCGGCCTGCTTAGCCGCGGCGAGAATGCGCTCGACACCACGCGACGTCAGCGACAGCGGCCGCTCGCAGAGAACATCAACCTTTGACTTGAGCGCGCGCAGAACGTGCGGCTCGTGCAGGTGATTGGGCGTTGCGATGACGACCGCGTCAACCTGATCGAGCTCGAGCAGATCCTCGATGTCAGTGAACACGTCGGGAATCTTCAGCCGCTCGGCTATCGCGCTGGCCTTGGGTCCGTCGTTGTCGCATAGAGCGACGAGTTCCGCGCCCTTGAGCTTGGAGAGGACGGGAAGATGCGCGAGCTGCGCAATCGCCCCCGCCCCGACGAGGCCGAGGCGTACTGGACCCTTCGCTTTCAGTTCCTTGGTGCTAACCGGCGATTCGGCCAATCGTCGTCCCCGGATAATAGGTCTCTAGAATCGTACGATAATTCTGCCCGGCGCGCGCGCGTCCGATGGCGCCCCATTGGCACATCCCGATTCCGTGCCCGTAACCGTGGCCGTTCACGTTGAGGCTCGAGACTTGCCCGCCGCTCGTCTCTTTTGTGAATGAGAAATAGGTGCTGTTGAGGATGGCGCCCTTGGGATCTCTCAGTACGAATCGGATGTCGTTACCACGAAGAGTGTAGCTTCCGCTTTCCGTTTGCACCGTGAGCGCGGCGATTCGGCCTGACGCAGTTCGTCCCTGTTCCGTGATGTCGGTGATTCTGCCGACGCCATTCCTGGGCGCCTTGGTATAAGTGGCGAGGTATTTCTCCATCACCGCTCGCAGGCCAGCGGCGTCGTAGCTCTGCGTCCAGCTGAACCTGGGCGAGGAATCGCAGTAGAAATTGTCCGTTCCCGGAATGCGGTCGCTCACCGGACGAAGATACGGCTGGTCCGGCTGGTCGTACCAGACCTCGCTCACTCCCGCGGTGGTGCCGCCGCAGGTCGAGTGATAGGGGGTGGTGATCGGCTGGCCGTTGTAGAGAACGACTACGTCGGCCGTCGTGATGATTGCCGAGTCGGATTGCGGCTTCTCGGCGTCGACGCCGCCGTAGACCTGATCCTGAACCGTCGCGTACATGTCGAACGCTCGGGAACTGGTGAGGTGTTTGTAAGCGTAAGTTCTCGCCGCGACCGCCTGGGCCTGCACCGCCGCAAACTCGGCGGGTGTGCGACTGCCGATCTCGAGGGGAACCACGCCGCGCAAGTATGAGTCCATGGGCAGGCTATTGACGACCAGGAATCCTGAATCGGTCCGGGTGATGATGAAGGTTCCTCTGTATTTCTTTCCGTTCCAAATGAGGAAGGAGCCGGTCTTGGTTTCGGCGGTCACCGGTCCCATTTCCGTCGTAATCTCACCAACGCGCGTAGCGTCGAATGAAAGCGGAAGCTCTGCCATCGCGCCAATCTGCTGGCCCGCGTCACCATGAATTATCCCCCAAGGGCCTGTCCCCGAGATCGTTCCGGATTTCGCGGCAGTTTCGAGCGCAATCCGAACCTGTTGTTCCGCCCCGCTCTTGAGTGTGCCGCGCACGACAGGCAGGTTGCCAGCGCCGCCGCCGGCGCGGGGAGAGGAAAGCGAGACGCACGCCACGATGGTTATGACGGCCCCCGTCGCGATCCATGTCCGCGAAGACATCCACCAGTGATCTCTATGCAATTGCCTGCTCCATCGCCTCTCCCATCTTCTCGAGCGCGCTCGCAACCTCAGCGTCGCCATGCGCCGCGGACATAAAGCACGCTTCGAAAGCTGACGGCGCGAGGTAAACTCCTCGATCCAGAGCAGCGTGAAAGAAGCGCCTAAAGAGATTCACGTCCGACGCCTTCGCGTCCGTGAAATTACGAACAGGGTTGGCGCTGAAAAAGAATCCCCACATCGATCCGGCGCGCCCAGCCGAGAACGGCACTCCAAGGCCAGCCGCGATCATTTGCAAACCTTCGACCAGCGTGGAGGTGCGTTTCTCGATCCTCGCGTGAAGTGCCGGCGTGAGCGCTGTGAGGGTGGCGATACCTGCGGCCATCGCGAGGGGATTTCCGGAGAGCGTGCCGGCCTGATAAACCGGACCGGACGGCGCAACGCGCTCCATGATATCCCGGCGCCCGCCATAGACCGCAACCGGCAATCCGCCTCCGATGACTTTGCCGAGCGTCGTCAGATCGGCAGTGATTCCAAAACGTTCCTTCGCTCCGCCAGGCGCAATCCGGAAACCGGTCATGACCTCGTCGAAGATGAGAAGCGCGCCAGAACTATCGGCCAGCGCCCGCAATCCTTGCAAGTAGCCCGGATCCGGCGGAATGAAACCCGCATTCCCTACAACAGGCTCGACGATGATTGCCGCGACTCGGCGGGGGTTGTCGCCCAGGAGTTTTGCGGCCGCGTCGAGATCGTTGAACGGCGCGGTCAGTGTCAGAGCCGCAAGCTCGGCCGGAACACCCGGCGAATCCGGCAAGCCCAACGTCGCGACGCCTGAGCCTGCGTGAACCAGGAACGAGTCAGCGTGTCCATGATAGCATCCCTCGAACTTGAGGATTTCGTTCCGGCCCGTGAACGCGCGCGCAAGTCTCACCGCGCTCATCGTCGCCTCGGTGCCGCTCGAGACGAAGCGCATCATCTCGACGTGCGGCATTCGCTGACGAATCAGTTCGCCGAGCTGCACCTCGAGCTCGGTGGGCATTCCGAAGCTGGTTCCGTTCTGCATGGCGCTTGCAAGCGCGTCGAGTACGATCGGCGCGGCATGCCCCAGCACGAGCGGACCCCACGAGAGAACGAAATCGATGTATTCCTTGCCGTCGGCGTCCCAGATTCGCGGGCCCTCGCCCCTCGCGGCGACGACGGGCTCTCCTCCAACGCCGCGAAAAGCGCGCACAGGAGAGTTTACTCCACCAGGAAAGAGCTCGCGCGCGCGCGCCATCACTTCGGCGGATCGCACGCTAGCGGCCGTAGCTTCCGATCGTCACCTGCTTGATGGGAAGCTGGCGGGACACGCGACGCGGTTGGGGAGCACCAGCTGGAAGGACGACCCGAATCACCGACGCCTGAAAATCGTAATCATCTACAACTTCTTCCACCGCTACCTCGACCATTGTGCCTGCCGGCAGGGTCTCATCGATCTGCGTTACGCCATCGATGTCGTCGGCCTGCCATGGCAGCCGCGCCTGCGATGTGCCGCGCTCGGGATCTCCCCGATCCACGAGCGCCAGCGCCGAGCCGCCCGTCCGCGACTCGTATTTCCCGGCAGTGATCGAGCGCTGAAGCTCGGTCAGTCTCTCCAGCCGCTCCCGCTTCACCGTTTCATGCACATCGTCCGGGTACTGCGCCGCTCTTGTTCCTTCCTGCGCCGAATATGTGAACGCGCCCACCCGTTCGAACTGCATCTCGTCGAGGAACTGGAGCAGCTCCTCGAATTGTTCATCGGTCTCACCCGGAAAGCCGACGATGCACGTCGTGCGGATCGCGACATCGGGGACCGCATCACGGAATTTCTGCACGCGTTCGCGAATCGTGCGCTTTCTTTCCGGGCGGCGCATGCGCGCGAGAACCAGATCGGAGCCGTGCTGAATGGGCATGTCGAGATACGGCAGCACGCGATTTTCGTTAGCGACGACATCGAGCAGGCGGTCCGTGATGCCGGCGGAATAGAGGTAGAGCATTCGGATCCACGGTATCGATGTTTCAGCAACAAGCGATTCCAGCAGCTCTGGCAGATTCATTCCGTCGCGCCTGTCCCGTCCGTAGTGCGCCAGGTCCTGCGCAACCAGATTGATCTCTCGTGCGCCCTGGAGCTCGAGTAGCTGCGCCTCCCGCACTACCTCGTCGAGCGCGAACGAGCGGTGCTTTCCGCGCATGAGCGGAATGGCGCAGAACGCGCAGCCGTGGTCGCAGCCCTCGCTGATCTTCATATACCGAACGTGCGCCAGGTCGCCAGTATAGAGCCGCACTCCAGGGTGCAGCTCCTCGCTCATTTCCCCGAGCAATCCTCGCTCGACAAGCTCCGGCACCAGTCGCTGCATCTCGGAAGACCCGAGGAAGAGATCGACCTCTGGGATTACATCGGCGAGCTCGGTCTTGTGGCGCTCGATCATGCAACCGACGGCGACGACAGCCTGGCAACGTCCCTTTGTCTTGAAGCGCGACGCTTCGATCATTGCGTCGATCGATTCCTTCTTGGCAGCGTCGATGAAGCCGCAGGTATTGACGATGATGACTTCAGCTTCGGTGAGATCCGCGGTGTACTCGGCGGAATAATCGGAGAGCTGCGCGAGATATCGTTCGCTGTCGACGGTGTTCTTGTCGCAGCCTAGCGTGATGATGCCGACTTTCATTCTAAGGCGCGGGACGCGGAGCCGGGCCGGCGCGGCGTCAACGGTAGTTCCCGAACTTGAGCTCGACGCCGAAGTCCTTGCCGCGAAGGAGCGCCATTGCTTCCTGGAGATCATCCCGCGACGGGGAGGTGACCCGCACCTGGTCGCCCTGGATCGCTGCCTGAACTTTTTTGAGCTTGGCCTCCTTGATGGCCGCTGCGACTTTCTTGGCGGTGTCCCCGTCGAGAGCCAGCTTGAGAGCGATATCACGACGGACGGTGTCGCCTCCGGCGGGTTTGATGTCACCCGGATCGAGATTCTTCACGGAGACGCCGCGCTTTATGAGCTTGGTCTGAAGGGCATCCCAGAGCGCCTGCATCTTATAGTCGTTCTCGGCGGTGAGGGCGATCTTACCCTCGGTGCGATTGAGCTCGATGGTAGCAGGGGATCCCTTGAAGTCGTAGCGCTGGGAAATCTCCTTCTGCGCCTGATTGACGGCGTTGTCGACCTCCTGGAGGTCGACGCCGGTGGTGACGTCGAATGAAGCCTGTTGTGCCATGCGGGTAATGTAATCGGGAGATGAAAGTCGGAGCCTTTTGCGCTCGAACGTCAATGATTTGTAAAAAAACCGGAAGCCTCAAAAGAAATTATTGACAGGCAAACAATTGATACCCATGTTGGCGCCTCTTTCCGCACCAGCTCGAGCCCGAGCAAATTACTGCTGAGCTTCGCACGTTTACGGCACCCGTCTCCCCTTTCCATCGAGGACTGCCCATGCATCAACAGTCTAAAGTAGTAGCGTTGTTTGCCGCGATCTCACTGGCGGCGTGTGCCGAGAACCCGGTCGATACTCCGCGCAGCCTAACCGCCGGATTCGGGCCCAAGAGCCTGCAGGTGTCGACCGAATGGGCTCCATTGACTCTCTCCACGCCGGAAGTCTATGAGCCCTTTCAGCTGAACGGCGTGGTCGATCAGAACGGTTATGTGTCGAAGGACAACCCACCAGCGAACATGGGCAACGATCGGCCGGAGCACATCAAATATTGGGGTGGCCGATTAATCCTGCAGCAGTCAGTCGTCTCCGTCTATTACGCACCGTCCCCCATCTATAAAGGTGGTCCAGCGGCAGGCACGACCGGTACCGGAGCGGCGGATGGTTCGCTGGTCGGTTTTTATCTGAGGAATGTCGGCGGCTCCGCCCGCTGGAACGTGAACACGACGTACTCACAGACGGTGGATAACACCGAGAGCTTCGTCCAGAACACCATGAACTATGCGGGATTCTGGGCTACCCCGTCAGGGCCAACCTCTGGAGCGACAGTAAGCACCGGCCAAATGGTCGGACTCATCGAGGCTGGGTTCAACAGCGGAAAGCTGACATACGACCCGAACACGCTATACGTGATCTTCACGGGTTCCGGAGTGAACCTGGGCGGCGGCTTCTCGCATGATAACCTCCAGTATTGTGCGTTTCACGGAGCGTACAGGCGCGCCAATGGTACATTCGTGCAGTTATCGGCGATGCCGTACGACGCTGATTTCACTCCCGCTCATCCCGCTGCCGGCAACTTCATCTGCGTCCCGCAGAACGGAGCCCCTAACGGCGATGTCGGCGCTGACGGAATCGTGAGCGCGCTCGAGCACGAAACCGAGGAGACGACGACGGATCCGGGAATTGTCTCCTTCGCTGGCTGGTACGACATCCACGGATATGAAAGCTCCGACAAATGCGCGTACATCTACGGACCCGTTTTCCGGAACAAAAAAGGCTTCTTCAATATCGCCATCGGCGGAAAGCCGTTTCTGGTCCAGGGTCAGTGGCAGAGATCGGCTAGTACTCCGGAGCGGTGTACCACGAGCCTCTAGGGAGAATTGCTTGCAGTCATCTGATGATGATTCCGCGAACAATCTGAAATAAGGAAAAGCCGGATTCGTTTTGAATCCGGCTTTTCGTTTTTATGACGTCGACGCCGTCTATTTCGTTGTTGCGGCCTTCTGATAGGTGCCGATCAACTCTCCCGAATCGACGACGTGGCCTTTCATCGCTCGCTCGACGTCGGCTTTAGTTGGAGACGACAAGCCCGTGAGCTGAGTGTCGAGCGCGTACAGTTTGAAGAAGTAGCGATGCCGCCCGATTGGCGGGCAGGGTCCGCCATACTCCGCCTTTCCCCAATCGTTCTTCCCCTGCATTCCTCCCTTCAGCACCCCTTTTTTTGATGCATTCTCAGCGAGATTTGTCGTCGTCGCCGGCAGGTTGTAAACCACCCAGTGGACGTAGACACGCTGCGGTTTCGCGGGGTCCGGCGCATCCGGATCATCGACTATCAGTGCGAAAGTCTTCGTGTTGGCGGGAGCCCCTGACCACGTGAGCGGTGGCGAGCTGTCCTGGCCTTCGCACGTGTACTTGGCCGGAATCGATCCGCCCGGTTGAAATGCGGGAGAGGTGACTTTGAGTGCCATTGCCCTGCCCTCCAGTCAGGTGTCCGCAACGCCTTCGTGGTGCGTGTCTCTCCCCCGCTGTTGAGAGTCGCCGAGAAGATCCCTTCCTTCGGTGATGCTCACTGCAAGATTTGCCCCGCGAGAGGCATGGTGTTCTATCCTTGGGCCGCGATCACTCAGAACGTGCGTACAACGGGGTCGGATTTGAAATCGTTCACGACGAACGTCCAGATGATGTCTCCGCCTTCATAGTAGGCGCCGAACCATGAGACGTAGAGCGTCACCGTTTGCCCCGGATGCAGCTCGCGGGCGAAATAACTCGCTACCGTGTCCTGAACCGGTAACCAAAGGAGTCTCTCGCCTTCCTGGAACAGGTACTCGCGGTGGAAGTCCTTCACAATCGAGGAGTCCCTCAGGATGGCGAGGCCCCACCGGCGCACGATGTCAATGCGTCTTGGATTCACGGGCCGTGAATCGCCTCGAAAAACGACACGGGCCAGTGTCGGGAAATCATTGCCGCTAATGATGAAGCCAGGGTGGTTCGCGACGTGATCTGCTCGAATCGTGGAATCGTGGAGCTGCATGACGGCCGCGATCGTGCCTGGTTTGTATCGGCCCCAATTGCTTTGCGCATGAGCAGTCGCAATCGGAGCGCCGAGGACCAGAGCACCGAGGCAGGCAGAAGCAATTGTAGAAATCCGCGCCGCTGCGACCATCAATTACCCGAGGAACGATTCCAGCGACCGTCTCCGCGAATTGTGGCGTAGCTTGAGCAGCGCCTTCTCCTTGATCTGCCGCACTCTCTCTCTCGTGATCTGGAGCAGCGTGCCGATGTCTTCCAGCGTCATGGGATCAGCGCCATCGAGTCCGAAATAAAGGCGAAGGATCTTCGACTCACGCTCCTTCAGCGAGGACAACGACTCTTCGATCGCCTCCGACAAGGCCTTCTCGAACGTGATCTCGTCCGGAGTCGGGTTCATATTGTCGGGCAGGTAATCGAGCAGCCGGTTGTCCTCCCCCGGCGTCATGGGCGCATCGAGCGAGAGGTGCACCTGCGAGATCATCATCGTCTTGGCAACCTCGTCCTCGCTGATGTCCATGCCATCGGCAATCTCGAGGTTGGTCGGCTGACGACCGAGCTCCTGGAGCAGGCTGCTCGCTCTCTTACCAATGCGATGCAGTGTGCCGGCGCGATTCAGCGGGACGCGAACGATACGCGACTGCTCGGCCAGTGCCTGGAGAATGGATTGCCGGATCCACCACACGGCGTACGAGATGAACTTGATGCCCTTCGTCTCGTCGAACTTGTGGGCGGCGCGAATGAGGCCGAGGTTGCCCTCGTTGATCAGATCAGAGAGCGAGACTCCCTGATTCTGATATTTCTTCGCGACGGAGACGACGAATCTGAGATTCGATCTGACGAGGGTGTCGAGAGCTTCCTGGTCGTTCTGCCGGATGCGCTTCGCGAGCTCCACTTCCTTCTCGCGAGTGATTAGGGGAAAGACGCTGATGTCCCGGAGGTACTGATCGAGCGATCCTTCGTCGACGGTCGATTTCCGATTCGTCGAAACCTTCATAGCGATAGCGGCATCCTCTTAGAAATCGAGAGATCGACTAAGACTCCGAACTGCGGACTTCTGTCGGAACTGCGAACTTAGTGGACGATCTCCCCGAAGCGCTTCCACCGTAATCGAGTCAGCCAGTCCAGGCGGTCTCCGGTATCGGGCGCGTAGCTATAATAGACCACTATCGGCTGGCCGCGCACAAGAGAGTCCGCGACGAAACCCCAATACCTCGAATCCGACGAGTTGTCGCGATTATCTCCGAGGACGAAGTAGTCATGAGCAGGGACGATCAGAGGGCCCCAGTTGTTACGGGATGGATGATAATTGTCGATCGACGCTCCGCCCACCAGATACGCTTTCTGCCAGCGGAAATCGTCGTCCGACTGGTCGGCGTCCTCGGGTGTGCGCTGAACGTAGTCCTCGTGTACCGGCTGCCAGTTTCTGACCAGTGTCCCGTCACGCATTTGAAGCGTGTCACCCGGGATCCCTACGATCCGCTTGACGTAATTGAGACTTGGATCTACGGGGTAGGTGAAGACGACTACATCGCCGCGCCTCGGGGCATGAATGGCCGGCAGCTTGCGACCACTGCCGGGGATACCGGCACCGTACACCAGCTTGTTGATGAGCAAAAAGTCACCCTCGAACAGCGTGTGCTCCATGCTGCCGCTCGCGATCTTGAACGCCTCGACACCAAAGGCACGGATGACGACGAAGAGCGCCAGCGAAACGATGATGATCTTGGCCCAATGCGCGAAGAATGCCAGCTTGCTGCCGGTCCGCCTTCGATTTGCGAGTCGGAGAGCGTGAGCCCGTTTGTTTTCGTATTGATCCATGTCCGTCTATACCGATTTGATCAGTCGTTTACGTACGTAATTCCGTTGTCGAGCTCGTTCAGCGCGCGAAAAGCCGTGTTCACATCCCGCGTGTAAATCGACGATGACAAGCCGTATTTGACGTCGTTGTTCACCGCAAAAGCCTCGTCCGCGTCCTTCACTCTAATTACGGAAAGAACCGGACCGAAGATTTCTTCCTGCTCGAGGCGACTGCCTGGCTTGACGTTGGTGAAGATTGTCGGCTGGAAAAAATTGCCCTTCGAAAGCTTTCCGGGCCGTTCCCCGCCGGTCACGAGCCTCGCGCCTTCCGATTGACCGATATCGACGTAGGTCTCGACCTTTCTGAGGGCGTCTTCGTTGATGAGCGGCCCTACATCGGTGCCCCTCTTCCTTCCGTCGCCCAACTTGAGAGCTTTGGTACGGTCCTCGAGCATGCCCACAAATTTGTCGTGCACCTTCTTCTGAACGATAAGACGACTGGTAGCGGTACAACGTTGCCCCGTCGTGCCGAAGGCGCCCCAGAGCGCGCCTTCGAGGGCCAGATCGAGGTCGGCGTCGTCCATCACGATTTGCGCGTTCTTGCCCCCCATCTCCAGCGACAGACGCTTGTGGAGGCGCCCGCAGGTCTCGCCTACCAAGCGGCCGGTGTCGGTCGAGCCCGTAAAGGAGATGAGCGGGATTCCCGGATGCTCGACCATCGCGGCACCTACCTGCTCTCCCCGGCCGTGGACGAGCTGCACGACCTCTGGCGGAAGCCCGGCTTCGAGAAGGATCTCGACGAGGAGGGTTCCAGTGTGAGGAACGTCCTCCGCAGGCTTGAAGATCACGGCGTTTCCGCACACCAACGCGGGGAACATTTTCCACGTCGGGATCGCCATCGGGAAGTTGAACGGACAGATGAGACCGGCGACCCCGATCGGGCGCCGGTAGCTCATCGCCCACTTGTTGCGCAGCTCGCTGGGGACCGTTTTGCCAAATAAGCGCCGCCCTTCGCTCGAGGCGTAGTAGGCTGTGTCGATTCCCTCCTGCACGTCGCCCCGTGTCTCCGTTAGCGGCTTGCCCATTTCACGCGTCATCGCGTCGGCAATCTCTTCCTTTCGTTTGGTCATGATGTCGCCGACAAGACGGAGGACGTCACCGCGCGCGGGGGCCGGAGTGCGCCGCCAGCGCGCAAAACCCCGCTGTGCGCTCTCGACGGCACGATCCACGTCACGCCTGTCCGAGAGCGGGAACTTGCCGACCACATCTTCGCGATCGGCCGGGTTGTGATTCTCGAAATAATCACTCGATTCGGGGGCGACCCACTTTCCGCCAATGTAGTTGCTGAACTTTTTCATCTCGAATGCCGTTGTTGGTAGCGTGAACGGTGCGTCAGCTGTGCTCACGTGATAGAGAGTATCGCTCGATCTTCTTGTAAAGGTTCGACCGCGGCATCTCCACCGCGCGCGCGGTCTCGGATACGTTCCAATCGAACTCGCGCAGCTTGTTGAGGAGAAACGCCCGCTCGGCCGCGTCCTTGAACTCCTCGAAGGTGCGGCACTGGGTGAGTGTGGCCAGTCCCGCGTCGTCGAGCGCGCGCTGGCCGGCCAGCCGGTCGATGTCGCGCGCCGATATCTGGGAGTCGGGGGCAAGAATCAGCAGACGCTCCACGGTGTTCCGCAGCTCGCGCACGTTGCCGGGCCAATCGAGTGAGCTCAATCTCTCCAGGGCATCCTGGGTGAAGGTCCGCGGCGGAATTCCTTCCCGCGCCGACAGCGTCGCGGCGAAGTACTGCGCCAGCGTCGGAATATCCTCGCGCCGCTCTCGAATTGGCGGAACGTGAATCGGAACGACATTCAACCGGTAATACAGATCCTCGCGGAATTTTCCAGCCGCGATCTCGTTCTCGAGCGTCTTGTTCGTCGCGGCGATCACCCTGACGTCGACCGAGATGGGCTTGGCGCCCCCGATGCGGGTGATGACGTTGTCCTGCAGCACACGCAGTACTTTCGCCTGCGCCGCCAGACTCATATCGCCGATCTCGTCGAGAAAAAGCGTTCCTTTGTTCGCCTGTTCGAACTTGCCGGCGCGATCCGAGATTGCGCCCGTAAAAGACCCTTTCATGTGGCCGAACAGCTCGCTCTCGATCAACTCACCCGGGATCGCGGCGCAGTTCACCTCCACAAACGGCTTGGTCGCACGGGGCGACATGCGGTGAAGCGCACGTGCCACCAGCTCCTTGCCTGTCCCGTTGTCTCCTGTGATCAGGACGCGGGCGGGGGTTGCCGCAACCTTCTCTACCTTTTCCATCAACGCCCGCATCACCGGCGTCTTGCCGACGATCTCAAACGGCGCGTCGATCGATTGCTTCAGTCGGGCGTTCTCTTCCTGAAGATCGAGATGCGACAGCGCGTTTCGGAGCATCACCAGGATGCGGTCGGTGTCGAGCGGCTTTTCCAGGATCTCGTACGCGCCGGCCTGCGTCGCTTCGACAGCCGTGCGAATCGTGGCATGGCCGCTGATCATCACGACCGTAGCCACAGGATCCAGCTCGCGGAGCTTTTTGAGGGCCTCCATCCCATCCATACCGGCCATCTTCACATCGAGAAAGACGAGGTGCGGACGCCACTTCTGATACTCGGCTATCCCGTCCGTCGCGTTCGCGAGCGTGTGAACTTCATACCCCTCGTACTCGAGGAGCTGTCCCAATGCAGCGCGGATTCCCTGCTCATCGTCGATGACGAGAATCCTGCGACTCACCGGACACTCTTGTAGAGGGTGATCTTGCCGTTGGCGATGCGCACATCTGAAATGTAAGCCGGCATTACCATCGGTAGCCCGTTTCTGGAGATACCTTCGACCTGCTTGCCGCGCTTCATCTGGCTTACGAGTCGAGGAATCAGGGAAGTTGGCACATCGAGTCGCCCGAGCTTCACCTCCTGGACGAGGAATTCCCCCAAGCCAGGCTTGAGCACGTTGATCGTCCCCCCGAGACGGACGCTATCGCGCTCGCCGAGCAGCATTCCGAGTGGGCCGAGGTTCTTGGAACCGCCGAAGTCCTTGAGCTCGACCTCCGAGCGGACGTAAAGACGGTCGCCGACGATTTCCGCTTCGGCGTTCTTGGCAGAGGGCGGCAGCTGCTTCGCCAGCACCAGGAAGATGTACGAGGCAGCCTCGCTGGGACTCAAATTCGTGAACACCGGACCCGATTGTCGCCCCAGCGATTGCACGGCGACTCGTCCGCGCTCGGCGTCGGTCGCCGTCAGCGGTTGCCAGCCCGCGTTTGCTGAAGTTGCTGTTGCTGGCGCCGTGGCCGCCGCGTTACTGCCGGTGGGGGAGTTCTCGACGGCGTACCAATACCATACGACGGCGATGACGACGAGGATGAGAATGAGGCAGCCGATGCGGCGAAAAAAGGCTTTCATTTTCCCGGAGCGTGGAGGTTGAGTGACGAGGGAGAATACCCACGCACCTGCCGTGCACGCTAGTTGCCAGGACCGCCCCTTTCGCCCCGGGGACCTTCACCATCTCCACGCCGCAATCCCGGCGACTTGACGCTTTCCGGAACCTTGGCCCATTGCGCAGGCGTCAGAATCGCCTTCGCGTCGTTGATCCCTTGTGTTGCCAGCTTTCTTGCCTCGGCGATCAATGGCTGGATCTTGGTAAAAACTGTCATCGGGTCCGGATTCTTCGTCGTCGTATCGCCAAGGATGGTCGCGACTCTGTCGATCAACGAATCCGATTTCACCTTGAAGGCATCACCACCGGCTTGAAGCTTCGCCGTCTGGTCAGGTGTGAGCTCGAGCTTGGCCGAGTCGTTGATGGCGATGATGTCGAGAAATGCGTTCGGCACGAGACGTGTCATGCGCGCCTTGAGCGCCTCCGGATTGAGCCGACCTCCCGCCCCGCGGCCAATGACGTTGTTGAACTGCTGGCGTGCGGGATCCGTCCCGAGAGTAAGTCGCCCCTGAATCGCAATCTGGAACGGGACACGAAATGCGTTCCGCGTTCCATTGGTGGCGCCAAAGTGCTCGTTGACCTGATACTGGTAAGTATCGGTCGTTGGATCGAACCCACGCACATAAAGAAGTGTGCGGTCGGGAAACGATGGCTGCCCCCAACCGTGAAGATTGTTGCTGCCGTGCAAAAGCTGATCGAGTCCCGTGAGCGTGTTGAGCGCAATCACCGAGATGGTGAGCCTGCGATCGAGGCCGAATGATGCGGGCCTGATGTTGGCTTGGAGATCGAGAGCGGGGGACCAGGGGCTCGAGCAGCTGCTGCGCGCCGCGACCTTTCCCATCTGGCTGAGCAGACAATCGCGTGCACGCGACGACGTATTGGCGAGGAGACGAGTCATTCCGTTCGCGACAGCGGTGTCGCCGGCTTGAGCGGCAGTGACCGGATCGAAGACGAATGCGCGGTCGTTGTTTCGACCGTCGCCGTTGATGTCGCCGCCCACCAGCGGAGCGAAGTAGCTGCCGGAAGTCGCGCGCGCGATCGCAGTGAGCTCGAGTATCGGCTTGATCGGATACGTGATCGTCGCGAGAAGTGCGTGCCGGCGGGAGTTGTCGCTGCGGCCCCATTCCGAAAGGTTCGGATTGCCCGCCGTCGACCCGGCGCTGCCGCCAAATCCCTGCACGGCGCCTTGCGCGAAACCCTGCGACTGATCGAAGGAGCTCGTCAGCGTATACGACGCATTGAGGAGAATTCCCTTGCTGGTGATCCCGTTGAGCCCGAACGTAATCTGCTTCGTGTCGGATTGGAGATTCGACTGGATCTGGTTTACGACACCGAATTCCGGATGCAAGCGGGAACCCAGCACTGAGACGGCGCCACTGTTGGGCGCGATGGCGTTTGCTGGCGCGTATACGGGGCGGTTGGCTTCATTCGCGAGAGTGAACTTAGGAATCGTGTCCAGGTTGATGTCGCTTGATCCGGTTTGCGCCACACCTCGCGCGTAACCGGCGTCGATCGAGAAGGAGTAACGGTCCCAGAAGCGGCGATTCAATCCAAGCGATGCGCGCCAGGCTCGCGGAGCCTGGAAGTCAGGATCGAAAACGGTCACGTTGCGACGCTGGTTGGCAAATATCGGGGTGCTTCCATTGCACGCCGTGGGAATCGTGGATGGATCGGCGAGATATGCTGCCCAATCCGGAGTCGGAGCAGCTGGGCCGATGCACGTGAGCAGCGACTGCCCGTTGGTGAGACCAGTGGCGTTGAGCGCTGATGCGAACAATTGCGCGGGAGCCGTGCCGCGGAATTCGCCGAAGCCTCCGCGCAGCGTGAGGGGCGGCGGACCAAACTGCGATTCGCCGACGAAAACCGTGAATCCCGCCCGCGGGCTGACGTGGAATTCCGAAGGCAGATTGTCCGTGCGCCGGCCGAATGTTGAATCGACCTCGGGGTTGTAGACCGGTTTCTCGGGATAACGCGAGCCTTCCGCGCGCAATCCGTACGTCACCTGCACCTTCGAGCTAACGCGCCACGAGTCACCAAGGTATGAGGCGAGATTGTTGGTAGCTGACTGCTGGTCGCGCGCGAAGAGCGTCCGCGTGAACTGAGTGGGCTGCCCCGCGGCAAAATCGGCCAGCGAATTGAATGTGAAAGTGCCGAACCGGTTGGGGACGAATCCGACTGAGCTTCTTTGATCGTTGACGAGTCCGCCGAGCTTGAACCGGTGGCCGCCCGCGGTCGTGAGGCGTGAGATCTCGTCACTCACCTCGAGCAGACTCGATCTCGTTTCCTGCGGCAACGATGGATTCCCTCCAAACTGAAGGGTGGAGATCGCGCTCGTCCCGTCGTCGAGGACCGACGCTACCACCACTCTTCCATCGGGCGTCGACAAATAGCCCGAAGTATTCCGGTTGTCGACTGACTTGTAGCCGCGGAGCTCATTGATGAACATCCCGACATGGGAGGTGAGCGTCATCATGCCGCCCCCGCCCGAACCCTTGAGGTCACCGCCCGAGTGCGGAAGCGCCAGCGCATTCAGGCGAGAGCCGAGCTGAGTGTTGCCGCGCCAGTCTCCCCGCAACATCAGGGAATGATCTTCCGCGAGGTTGTAGTCGACCCTGACGAGCGCCGACGTATTGTCGTTGAGACGCTCATCAGGCGCGAGCGGCGACGTGAGCGGAAGCCCGAAGCCCTGGACGAGATTCAGGAACCGGTTTACCGAATCGGGATTCGTGCCGAGTCGCTCGAGTGTCAGCGGATCAGCCGCGAGTAAAGAAAGCAGCGGATCAGTGCGACGCGAGAAGGTGAGCGCGCCGAACGTGAAGAGCTTGTCCTTCACGATTGGCCCGCCAGCTCCGAAGTTGATCTGGTTCTGCGTGTACTTCTGACCGAAAGCCGGATTGGAGTCGTCAACGAACTCGAGACTCGGATCGCGCAGCGAATAACTGAACGCGCCCTGTACGTTGTTGGTGCCGCCCTTCGTCGTCGATGCGACCTGTCCGCCCGTGAACTGCCCACGCGCGACATCATAGGTATTCGTTATGACACGCGTGTTGCGAACCGCCTCCGATGGGGCGCTCCCCGCGCCGAAGCTGAGTCCGTCCAGGGTGATATTGTTCTGATTGGACGGCTGACCGGCCACGTTGAAGGACGCCTTGGTGGTATCATTGCCCGGCACCTGAATGACTCCCGGTGCAAGCGCCGCCAGCGCGGTCAGATCGCCGGCATCGATCGGCAGTCGATTGATGAGATTGGGATTGAGATTCCGCTCAGTGTTGCCGGGTTCGGGACGCTGCGCGGGATCACTGCGCCGCGTAGCGCGGACCTGCACGGTCGCGAGCTGTGTGGCGGTGCGTCCCATTGTGAAGTCCGTAATGAGCCGGTCTTCGTCACCCTGCCGCTGAATGTCGCGTGTGACGGGCGCCATTCCGATCGCTCGCACTGTGAGGCGGTAGGTTCCGCCGCCATCCGGAAACACGATCGTGTACCGGCCATCGGGTCCCGTCGTTTTTGTGCGAGTGATGCCCGTCTCGGCCGACGTGGCTTCCACTCGCGCTCCGGCAACGGCTTGGCTGTCGAGGCCTGCGACTCGACCCATCAGTATGTCCGTCGTCGATCCGACCTGGGCGAACCCGCGCGCGGGAATAGCCAGCGCGAGCAGTGTAATTAACAAGTAGCGCAACTTCACTATCACTCAGTCAATCTCCAACTAACGAATTCGAGGCGGGGTTAGTGCCGCCTTGATTCTTACGCGTCGCTGCGACCGAACGCTGCGATCTGCGCAACACTGATTTCGCCTGCCTCGAAACGCTTTCGCGCCACAAGCTCGGCAGGCGTTACATGAGTGATGCTCGCTGCGGTTCGATCGGCTGCGCTGGTCGGCATTGAGGCGTACGACGTCTTCGTCGAGGTGGACGCCGCGCAGGGGCTGCCGCAGTGGACGATTGTCGGCCTGGCGGCCAGCGCGGTCAAGGAGAGCCGCGAGCGAGTGGGTGCTGCGCTCATAAATTCCGGGTTCAAGGTTCCACCTCGTCGCATCACCGTGAACCTTGCGCCTGCCGACATCCGGAAGGAAGGCACTGCGTTCGATCTCCCGATTGCAATCGGCATTCTCGTCGCGACCGGGCAGCTCGACGCGAGCTGCATCGCCGGGCGACTGTTCGTGGGCGAGCTCGGGCTCGATGGCGTTTTGCGCACGATGCGCGGCGCGCTTTCGATCGCGCGCCATGCGTTACGCGCTGGAATCGCGACTCTCGTTCTGCCTGCACCCAATGTTGCTGAAGCTGCGCGCGTAACTGCCCTCGAGCTTTCCGCGCCACACGCACTCGATGAGCTCGTGGCCGAGCTTCGTGAGGGTTTGCTCACGCCAGCTCGCCAGGTAGTCAGCCTACCGACACCGAGCGCCGATCCAACCGACTTCGCCGATGTTGTCGGTCAGCAAAGCGCAAAACGCGCCCTTGAGGTCGCAGCGGCGGGCGGGCACAACGTCCTGCTGGTCGGGCCTCCGGGCGCGGGGAAAACCATGTTGGCGCGCCGGATGCCCACGATCCTGCCTGCACTGAGCGAAGAGGAAGCGCTCGAGGTAATTGCTATCCACTCGATTGCCGGTGTGCTCGCGCGAAGCAACGTCAGCGAGGGAGCGCGCCCATTCCGAGCGCCGCATCACTCGATCTCGAGCGCTGGTCTCATAGGCGGAGGTTCGCTCCCACGTCCCGGCGAGGTAAGTCTCGCTCATCACGGGGTGCTGTTCCTCGACGAGATGCTCGAGTTCCCCCGCCATGTGCTCGACGGGTTGAGACAGCCGATGGAAGACGCGAAAGTCGTAATCGCTCGAGCAGCACAGGCAGTCACTTATCCGGCACGTTTCACTCTCATTGGTGCGTCCAATCCATGCCCGTGCGGCAAAGCGGCGGACCCGAGCGGAACGTGTAGCTGCAGTGCAACCGACGTCGAGCACTACAACGCGCGAATCTCTGGACCGCTGGCCGACAGAATCGACATGCACGTCACGGTCGGAGCGGTTGCCCTCCGCGATTTGAGCAAGGCAACGAACGGCGACTGCTCGGCGTCAATTCGTTTGCGAGTCGAGCGAGCCCGCGCCACGCAACGAACGCGATTCGCGAAGAGTGCCGGCATATCGTGCAACGCCTACGCCGTCGGCCGCTGGCTCGATGCTCACACACCGGTGCACGCGGAAGCGCGAACGCTCCTTCAAACCGCTGCCGAGCGTCTTGGGCTCTCCGCACGCGGGTATCATCGCGTTCTGAAGGTGGCGCGCACAATCGCCGATCTGGAGGATGTCAGCGAACTCGCCCCTGCCCACATCGCAGAGGCCCTTCGGTATCGACCGAGATCTGACCCTGTGGCAATTCCAGTTGGTGCAGGAGCAATGGGGGCCGGATAGCTGCAGCTCCAGCGACAACCCAGAGTGCGACGGAGTCAACGATCTCGACCCAAGGCTAGATGCCTACGCAAAGCGGCGAATAAAAGGTGCGAGATGCAGAAAGGCGGAGCGTCCTTGCGGACGCTCCGCCTTTTAGTCTCCGAACCGGACCCCCTTTCGGAGGCCCGGCCGGAGAAGGTGTTACTCCTGCGGTGGTATTACGATCCTGTCGCTGCCGATCGTCACGATACGGAAGTCATCGCGACGGTTCTGCTGCCAGCAGGCTTCGTTGTGCTCGGTGCAAACCGGGCGCTCCTCGCCATAGCTCACGAGGTCGAAGCGATCTGCCGCAATGCCGTGGTCAACGAGGTACCGCTTGGCGCTTGCCGCACGGCGCTGGCCGAGGGCCAGGTTGTACTCGTCGGAGCCACGCTCGTCAGCGTTACCCTCGATACGGATTCTCATACCCGGGTTAGCCTGCAGCCAAGGTACCTTCGTATCGAGTGTTGCAGCTGCATCCGGTCTGATCGTCGACTTGTCGAAGTCGAAGTAGATCGGAGCAGTGATCTTGGTTGTGTCGACCAGTACCACTGGAGCGACGCAAGCCGGATCCGTTGCCAGGAGGTTCGAGTTGTACTGGCACATTGCCGGCGGCGGCGGTGGTGGTGGTGGCGGCGGCGGCGCGACGCAGTTCGGGCTCGAAGCAGGAATGCTCTCGAGACCGGCGTACGTGCACATAACCTCCGGACGCGCTCCACCGAACAGCAAGCTCAAGCCGCCACGAACGTGGAAGTTTAGGTTCGCGCTTGGGCTGTGATTCGGCATGTAGTCAACCACACCGTCGATACGAAGCGCGGTGCGATTGGCGACACCGAGACGAATGCCCGCGAGGCCACTCGCACCGAAGTTGTAGGTGTAGCTGTCAGGCTGCGAGCCGCCTTTGAACTTGTAGCTGGTGCGAGTTCCGCCGGCGCCGATGATGAACTGGCTCTGGCGGCCCCCGATGAAGTTGCCAATCGGGAAGTTGTAGTTCAGGCGTGTGGCGAACGCATGCGCGTTGACGTCCGTCGGGCGACCCACGCCCGGAACGCGGTTCGTTTGCGGTGAGTAGTAGCCATCGCCTTCAATCTCCCAGCGCGGATCGCTGAGGAAAACGCCGAGGCGTCCGCCGTAACCGATTCCGTTCTTGGGAATAGCGGTAGCTTTGCCGGCGTTGTCGTCGAAGTGACTCCACTGAACGAAGCCACCCGCTTCGACGGTTCCCGGAAGAGGCGCGACGAGCTCATCCCACCACACGTAGGGCGCCCACATGACCGGATTGCCTGTTGCGCCACCGCCGAAAAGATTGTTGATGTCCGGCGAAAGCTGCAGACCAGCCTGCGCACCGAAATCCAACTTCCCGCCTTCCGACGGCAGGTAGTTGACGAGTCCGTCAACGCGGAGCGCGACGCCGCTAAAGCCGAGATTGAATCCGATTAGTCCGTTGGCGCCGAACTGATAGGTTCCGGCGCCAGTATCGGTGCCTCCCCGGAAGTTCTCGAGAGCTCCGCCAGCTCCAACGTGGATCGACGGCAGATTCCCGAGCGGGAAGCTGTATACGAGACGAGCCGTGAACGCACTCGCCTTTACGTCGCCCGCGACTGCGTTCGATGCGGAGCCGAGGAAGCGTGTGCCTGCCTTGGCCTGGGCCGGCGTGTACCAACCATCAGCCTCGAGGTTCCAGTTCGGCGCGATGAAAGCGCCCACGCGTCCGCCGTAGCCCCAGGAGTTTCCGAAACTGGTGTCCAGGTTCCACTTGCTATCGAAGTGCGTCCACGTGCCGAACCCGCCTACCAGCAACGTACCGGGCGACTGTGCTGCCGCCGTTCCGCCGAGGAGTAAGGCCGTCATCGCGCAGACGGTCCAACTTCTTCTCAACATGATTGGTTCCTCTCAAAGGGTGGAGATACTTTGCAGCGGTTACCGCGGTTGCACGTTGTGTCGTGAGGCAGGATGCATGCCCAGTGAGCGCACAAGCACTCTCCAGACCGACCGCCTCACAACCGGACAAACTAGCAAATCTTTTCGAAGGCGCTAGTGATGAACGCCCTTAAAAAACAACGCGACAAACATTCGTCACGCTCCGCTGATTTGCGGCTGCGGTAGCCGTTCTCGTCGTGGGCAATCGGCTTGCAAGTGCCACGCCAGCCAACACCCCCAGCGAGAAAATACGTGACTTTAAAACGAAATACGGGAATTCTGACGAAATTCGGCCCATTGGCGGGGTCACGAGCGGGCGTGGGCGTTGGCGTAAGTGACCGCAGGACAAGGCCCCTGCGTCAAGACATAGGTTGTCAATTAACTGCGCGCCAGGCCGCTGCTAAGAAACAACCCGGCGCCACCACCGCCGGCCGTGGCGCGCCAGAATTTTTTCGGTTGCCGCTCCCCACGCCTGCTTCATCGCCAGTCCGTCCGCAAAACGATCCTCGGGTTTTGCCGCGAATGCGGTACGGAACCAGTTTCCGAGCACAGTGGGAAATGGCGCAAGGTCCGCCTTCCCGGACAGTTGCCGCGCCAATATGCTCTGCGCATCACTGTCACCGAATGGCGTATCGCCGGTCATCGTGAAGTACACGATGGCGGCCAGCGCGAAATAATCCGCCGCCGGTCCTTGCGGCTCTCCGAGGAGCTGCTCCGGAGCCGCGAACGCCGGCGTACCGGTAGTGCCCGCAACATCCTCACCGGTGACGTTTGCGATGCCGAAGTCAGTGATGCGCCAACGCTGATAGCGATCGATGAGAATGTTCTCGGGTTTGAGATCCCGGTGTAGAATGCCGTTCGCGTGAGCCACGATGAGACCATCAAGAACCTGTTCGACCTGAGTGGCAATCTCGGCCGTCTGACGCGGGCCGGATCGCGCCACGAGACTGGCAACACTTCCCTCTTCGGCCAACTCCATCGTGTACCAGGAGAGATCTCCGCTCGAGTCCCAATCGTAGATTGGCACGATCGCGGGATGCGCAAGTTGCGCCGCCAGCTTTGCCTCGCGCCAGAACGCTCTCACCGCCCTGTCATCGCGCGCGATTGTCGGGTGCAGCGCCTTGAGCGCTACCTCCCGTTCCAGTGAGAGATCCCGCGCTCGCCAAACCGTTCCAAACGCGCCACTCCCCAGCTTCGACAGAATCTCGTAATCGTCGCCGACTGCCCACCGAACGCGTGCTTCGGCCGACTCGTTGGTTGTGCCATCCGGCTCCCCGCGAACCACTACTACCGTCCGCCCAGGATCGCCACGATCGACGGCTCGGAGAAGAACCGCGAGCGACGGAAAACGATCAGCCGGATTTACGGACAACGCGCGATCGAGCGCCGCAGCCATCGACTCGGGCGTCTCGGGTCGCACCAGCTTGATGGGCGGAGCGCCGCGAGTTGGTGGAGCTTCACCGGTGAGGGCTGTGAAGCACATCGCGGCGAGCTGCCACTGGTCGCTCGCGGGAGTGGGAACCCACTCATTCAATTCCCATTCGGGCGGCATTGGGAGAAGCTCCTCTCGCATTGGTCGCGATGCCTCGAGCGACCGTATCTCGAGAGGCCCGTTGCCAGGTCTGGCACCTGGGGGAATCGCGGCGCGTGGAACCGCCCACTGCCACTCGAGCATCCACAGACGGCCGGTCGGTGTCGTCCACAGCGCGTCGCCATTCAAGCCGCCATGTGCGATGCCCGTTTCGTGCAGGTAGGAGAGCGTCGAGCACGCGCCGCGGAGAAGCTGAAAGACGTACGGAATATCCGCGAGCCCAAGGCGAGCCAGGCGCGCACGCACGGTCTCACCGGTTATCCAACGCCGCAGGTAGCCTGGGCCGCGGCGGGCGTCAGCATACTTTGTCCAGTAATGGTAGGTCGTCGGAATCGAGGGATGACTCTGACGCGCCAGCTGCTTGGCCTCCTCGAAAAGCCATGGGGTGTGCGCGGGATCGGGCGCGGTGACCAGGGACAGCGAGCGCCCCAACGCATCGATCACTTCCTGATAATGGCGGTAGTCACCGATCATTCCGCCCGGCCCCCAAGACCATTCAGGCGGCAGCTGCCAATCAACAAGATGCGGCGGCAAGACCTTGGTTGCGCGGGGCGTCACCACTCCGCGATTCATCCCGCTCACGGCTCGCTCCGTACTAGCACTATCAACACTCTCGTTCCCTTTCCTTCTTCGCTGGTGATGGCAATCTCTCCTCTCCACGCTTCGATCAGTCGGCGGCTGACGGCCAGCCCGAGCCCGCTCCCGGTCGTGCGCGTAGAAAAATGCGGCTCAAAGATCCGCGGCAACACTGCCGGAGCAATGCCCGCTCCATCATCGACCGTTTCTATCGTCACTCTTCCATCTTCCTCGCGCACCGAGATGTCGACGTGACGTGCGCCAGCAAGCCGGGCGTTCTCGAACACGTTGAGCAGGACATCCCGCATCTCGTCTTTGCGCGCCATCGCCCACGCCGGCCTGTCGGCTTTGCGCAACTGCCATTTCACTTTTCGATCACCCATCTGTTCCAGAGCGACGACATCCTTCACGACTGCGGCGACGTCGACCGCCATCGACGGCGCCAGATCCGCCGGTGCACTTCCGTACCGGCTGAATGAACGCGCGATCTCGTCGAGCCTGTCTATCTCGGCCAGAATTCGCTTCACGTTGTCGTTGAGCACCGCGTCGTAATCGACGCGCGGGTCGCTGCGCGCCCGTCGAAGATGTTGAACCCCCAGTCTAATCGGTGTGAGGGGATTCTTGATCTCGTGGGCGATCTGACGCGCCATCTCGCCCCACGCCAAGACGCGTTCGGCGCGGGCTACTTCGATCCTGCTGAGCTCCAGGTCCCTCGCTAAACGCCTGGCCGCGATGCCGCTCAACCAAAGCGCCGCAAGCGCACCGGCCGCCGTCGCGAAAAGAACAAGCATTCCGAGATCCCGGCGTCGCCGATCCAATACGATATCGTCGCTTCGAGCCGGGGCGCCGAGCACGTAACGCTCCTGCCCTGGACCCAGGACGGCACTGTAGCCGAAGAGCATTTTCGCGGAGCCGAGTTTTGCTTCCCACGCGGCGGAGAGCTCGCCCGCGGTCGCGAGACTGAGCTCAACCGGTGGTGGCAATGGTCGTCCGGTTGGAGCGAGGACATCGAGAAGGCTGTCGCTCGTTCTGTCGAGAAGGCCGTTGGAATAAAGGAAGAGTGGTGTGTCGAAGCGCCGTGCCGCCCCCGGCAGCTGCTGGTACTCGTTCCCCGCGGCCACGGCGTTGAGAGTTTCGTGAACGAGAACTTCGCGCGTCTGCAGGTCGTCACTTCGCAATCTTTGATACGACCATAGCGCGAAGGCGATCGCCGGTATCACAAAAAACGCGAAGAGGGCGAGGGTGAGTCTCGCATGGTAAGTGTAAATCCACTTCGTCACGCGCACACGCAACCAGCGCACGAAACCCCTTTCCGTAAGGGCGCCAAGCAGCCAGAACATGCCGGCGATCAGCAGGTCCAGCAGGAGCACCAGACTTCCCCGTTCAGCCCGCGCCCATATCGAGCGTAGATCGATCTCCACATGCGCGCGCATCGTCCCCGCGCTTGTTGAGATCAGCCGGTCGCCGTGAAGAGCATCCCCCATACGATGCCATCGCAGTTGCATCGTGTCGGCGTGGACCGAGGGCGAGACATCGGTCAGAGCGACGGCATACGGAGGGTCGCCACCCGAAGGCGACGCCATCGCCAGAAGAGCAGCGTATGGATTTGGGTTGAGAAGTCGGGTGCGCGGCAGAACCAGCACCGACGTCGCGCCGCCCGAGGGATGCGCTACAGCGGCAAGAATCTGAACTCCGGTCGGGCCGAGCGTGCTTCGCGTAACCGTCTGCCGCGCAGCGATCGCCTCCTTCACCGCCGCCGTCACCGCTTCTGAGTCCGGCTCGGCGGGCGCGACCGCAAATTCGGCCAGCTGGTTACCAGTCTGATCCCAGGCCGCGAGCGTCGCCGGATACTCAGCGGCTGCCAGGTCAGAAGCAGCGTACGCCTTCAGCAAGTCAGCGCGACTTTGTGGCTGCGGCGATTGGGAGAGCGTGTCGACGAATCGTCGCGTGAGCTGAAGAGCGTAATCGTCAACGTGCCCGAGCGCCGCAACGTCCTGCTCGGCGAGCTGCATGCGTTGCCTGTACGTTGTCGACCAGAGACCCCCGAGCGCAATCAAAGCCGCGATCGATGCCGTGATCAGCGCCGTCCGGAAGGTGATCACTCCAGGCTTGCCGAACGCCATGCGCAGCATCCAGTAGGCGCCAAGCAACACCGCGAAGAGGAAGAGGAATAGAGGAATCTCCCATGAAAGCCAGAGGCCCGGGGTAGAGCCCCACGGCGGTTGCCCGATTCCACGAACTATGTTCGATGCGAACGGAATGCCGATCCCGAGCGTGAGAATGGCGCCTGCGGCGGCATATGGGCGCGGCCAGCGGACCATGGGGTGCGCGCGAATGACCGCGTACACCGCCATCAGAATCAGCGCCGAGCTGATGCAGAGCGCGCCAGCATTCGCTGTGAGCGGGCCGCCGAGCTTTGAGAAGTAGTACGCCGGATCGAACAGGCGCGACGTATTGGAAAACGAGTTCCACGGAATGAGCGCCGTGATCGCGAGCGCCACTGCGACCGCAAAGAGCCGTTCGGCGAGCGCGCGCCTTTCCCGCCACGCATAGACGAGAAATCCGAGAGCGAGAATTACGAGAGCCACCGCGCCTCGTGCGCGAAGCATCGACGCGCCGCGGAAGCTTATCTCCTCGGCTGTCGCAAGTCGCGGCAACGCCCGCAGAATCGGTCTGCCGTCGACAGAGAGCACGACAGGGCCGCCTCGCGCGTTGGCCGGCGGCGAAAACTCGTAGGAAGCGACGCCCTCGGCTGGGGCAAGGCGGTCAGCCACCGATTCAGTGAGCCCGTCTGCCGGCGGTGCGGCGTGCAGCACGGCCGACGCAACGGCGCGGCGCTCGCCGCGGGTCGTAGTCACGTCGAGGGTAGTATAGAATGGACTGAACGTCACACTCACCGGGCTGCGGATTATATCCGGATCGACCCGCATTTCATCCGACCAGGCGAAGGGGCGATTGTGATCGAAGAGGACAACGGACTCTCCATCTCTTTGGGGAGTCCGGGCGGAGAGAAATGCAAACGCGCCTTCAGGGTCATTCGGAGCGGCGAGGGCGCGGCTTGCGCGCTCTTCGAGACGTTCGCGAGTCTCGGTGAGGGCCCGTTCCAGCGCGCGAATTGCGCCCTCGGCAGCGGCGATTCGCTCACTACCGTTGGGCGGCACTGGCCCCGACGTACGTGGAAGCGCCGGAGTTCTGACCCACATCGCAATCAGGAAAAGCGGAATTGCGGCGGCCGCGAGGATTGCGCGTCGAGGCGGGCGTCCGCTTCTTACATTAAGACTATCTGCTGATGCGATGACTCTTCCCTCCTCGATTCCAGTTTCCGGGCCGCTGCGGGTCAAGCAGCTCAACCCGGCGCAGATCAGTGCGATACTCGGCAATGATCCACGACTCATCATTCCGATCGGGACCTGCGAGCAGCACGGCCCTCACCTTCCGCTCGGTTGCGACACGATAATCGTCGAACGCATGGCTGATGATCTGTCAGCGGAATATGGCGTGTTGCGGGCTCCGACGGTGGAGTACGGTGTAAACGTCGACACCGAGCGCGGGTTCACCGGTAATGCGTCGTTGAGAAAGAAGACTCTGCACCGCATGTTGAACGATCTAATCGATTCATGGGAAGCGACCGGCGTTCGCGAGTTCATTCTACTGACGGCGCACGGGCACGATCCGCATCAGGAGGCTCTCGCGACCGTCATTACAACCGCCGCTCGCGTCAGGGTGGTAGACATGTTCGGCGTCAATCTCTCCGACCTTCTCGAAGGCCAGAAGGAGGCGATGCATGGAGATGAGGTCGATACGTCCATAATGCTTTTTCTCGCGCCGGAGCTCGTCAGCCTCGATCAGGCACAGGACTACATGATGTCCCGCGAGCAGCTCAGACGGTACAGACGCGGCTGGCTCACCGTACCGAGCGGAAGCGCGGGGTCCATCGGGAGGCCCTCGCTCGCATCGGCGGAAAAAGGGAAGCTCATTTACGAACGCATCTACTCCAAAATCAGCGATCGCATCTTTCTGGCGCCGGCATCAACCGAGTAAGGTCGCGCCTCGCGCCCCCCTCCGTCCCGCCAACCGCGCGTGGGGAGAATGCGGCATAAAAGCGTTAATTCAATCTTAAGGAAACTCGGTGTGTTCCGAGCTGAAACTCTGTTGTATAGTTGCTCGTAAGTGTTCGAAAAGCCCACCTCTTCTATAATGATACGATCACTGCTCTTCATAAGTCTCGTGGCCGGTGCCGTGCAGGCATCCGCCCAGATTGCTCCGCACGATTCGACTGGCCAGTCCGCACTCACAATCGATCAGGCAGTCGAGTTCGCGTGGCGCAACAATCCTGCGTTTCAGCAGGTCCAGAACAACCGCATCGGTGCCCGCGCCGCTGTACGCAGCGCATATGGCGCTTTATTGCCAAGCGCCGATGCCTCGCTGAGCGCGCAAAGACAACAGGGCGGCCAGCAGATCTTCAGCGGTACGAGCCTCGGCGCCAGCTCCGACGTCAACCAGTCCAGCTATCAGATCGGAGTGAACTATAGAATCAACAGCGCGACGCTGATCACCCCAAGCCTGCAGCGCGCCAATCGCGACGCGGTAGAAGCGGACATCACTGGCGCGAGCGAGACACTGCGCGGCAATGTGCGGCAGCAGTATCTGTCCGCGCTCCAGGCCGAGGCTACCGCGGACCTGCAGGACACTCTCGTAGTGGCGTCGCAGCAGGAGTTGATTCTCGCCCAAGCCAGAGAGATCGTCGGCTCGGGCACTCAGCTCGACGTGCAACGCGCCGAAGTTGCGCTCGGACTCCAGCAGGTACAGGCGTTGAAGGCAAGGAGTCAGGTCGACATCGAGAAGCTGCGTCTCTTCCAGCTCATGGGGATCCCTCAGCCGCCGAGCGTCAAGCTCGTAAGTCAATTCCCCGTCACTGCGACGTCGCTGAATCTCCAGGACCTGATCGAGTCTGCGCGTCGCCAGAACCCGGGCGTCCTCGCCTTGCGGTCAAGAGAGCACGTGTCCGAGCTGAATGTCAGACGCGAGAAGGGTGAGTATTCGCCGACTCTGTCTTTGTCAACCGGCGTCGGCGGCTATACGTACGGTTACGCGAACTCCAACTTTCCCGTGCAGCAAGCGGCGGCGCAGCTCGAGGCTTCGCGCACGAGCTGCATCAGGACCGAGGAAGTTCGCGCGGCGCTCAATCTTTCGAACCAGCTGGCCGAGTGCAATGCGATGGCGTTCACGGACGTGCAGGCGCAGGCAATTCGTGACGTCAACTCGAAGTTCCCTTTCAACTTCACCAGATCTCCGCGCTCCTTCAGCGCGACGCTCTCGCTTCCGTTGTTCGATGGATTTGCGCGCGAGCAACGGTTGCAGGAAGCAATGGCGAGCAGGTCCGACGCGCGTTACAGCGTTAAGTCAAAAGAGCTCGCGCTTACCGCGGACGTGACGGCGGCGTACCTGATGCTCGTCACGGCGGAGAAAACCGTGGCGCTTCAGGAGCAGAACGCGATCAAGGCAAAGCAGGAGCTGAAGCTCGTGCAGGACCGGTACAGAATCGGGGCGACGACATTCGTCGACCTGACAGAAGCGCGCGCGACTTACGAGCGCTCCGAGAGTGACCGCATCACCGCTGTCTACGACTACCATAAGGCCTTCGCCGCGCTGGAAAGCGCCGTTGGTCATCCCCTTCGCTAATTGGATCGATCTATATGAAGAAACGCACCAAGTGGACAGTCGCCGGCGCCATTGGTCTCGCCATCGTGATCATCGGCGTCACCAGCGCGATGAAAGGCCGCAACAAGGCGACTGAAGTCCGCATGGAGAAGATTCAGAGGCGTGATCTAGTCGCTTCAGTGACTGCGAGCGGGCAGGTGCAGCCGCACACCAAAGTCGACATCAGCGCCGACATCAGCGGACGCATCGTGCGCCTGGCAGTGAAAGAAGGCCAGATGGTGACACAGGGCCAGTTCCTTCTCGAGATCGACCCCTCGCAGTATCGGGCGAGTGTGGAGAGAGCGACCGCAGCCGTCGCCTCGGCGAGATCGCAGGCGGCACAGGCCAAGCCGGCTCTCCTCCAGGCGCAGCGTAACTTTGACCGTTTGATGGCGCTCAAGAAGGCAAATCCGACTCTCGTTTCTGACGAGCAGATCGAACAGCTCAGGACGCAGGTCGACGTAAACCAGGCAACGATGGAGGCGGCGAACCATGCGATCGACCAGGCGACGGCGTCCTATCGGGACGCGCAATCGCTTCTTAGCAAGACGACCATCAGCGCTCCGATGAGCGGCCGGGTAACGCGGCTCAGCGTTGAGCAGGGCGAGACCGCGATCCAGGGTACGTTCAACAAGGACGCCGCAACGATGCTGACGATCAGCGACATGAGCGTCCTCGAGACAAAGGTGAAAGTGGATGAGACCGATGTCTCGCGCATCAAAGTCGGCGACTCGACTGTCGTTCAGCTCGATGCTTTCCCGGATACGACTTTCGTTGGCCGTGTCTCCGAGATTTCGAACAGCTCGGTAAAGGGTGCGAGCACCGGTGGTACTGGCGGCTCGACCGACCAGGCTATCGACTACGAAGTAACGATTCAGCTGATCAACGCTCCGCCCGACACGCGTCCCGATTTTTCGTCGACGGCGAAGATCATCACATCAACCCGAAACAACGTCCTCTCGATTCCGATCATCGCGCTCACCGTTCGCGAGGATAGCGTCAAGCCGGACACCTCTCTGACGCTCGCGAGGAAAGCGCCGTCGAAGCAGGTCGGCAAGCGCGACGTCGAGGGCGTATTCGTGGTCGGCACCAACAACAAAGTGACCTTCCGCCCCGTAAAGGTTGGTATCGCGGGTGAGAAGTACTTCGAAGTTCTCTCCGGCCTCAAGGAGGGCGAGAACATCGTCGGCGGCACCTATCAGGCCATCCGCGAGCTCAAGGACGGCGCAACGGTGCGCGCGCAGAAAGACCAACCAAAGAAGGCCGGCGAGCCGGCGAAGACCTAATGCTTACAACTGACGAAATACCGCTCAGCACCACCGCTGAGCGGCAAGCGGTTACGATCGAGGCCGGGGCCCCGCCGGAAAAGGATTGGGTCATCGTCACGCGCGGTCTCAAGCGTGACTACGACATGGGCGGCGAAATCGTGCACGCGCTTCGCGGCGTCGACATCGCGATCCGCCGCAACGAGTACGTCGCGATCATGGGCCCGTCGGGCTCGGGCAAATCGACGCTGATGAATCTGATCGGTTGCCTCGATACTCCCAATGCCGGGGAATACTGGCTGGCCGGCGAGCTTGTTTCAGACAAGGACGAGGACGAGCTCGCGCGCGTCAGAAATCGCGAGATCGGCTTCGTCTTCCAGACATTCAACCTGCTGCCGCGGGCTACCGCGCTCCACAACGTCGAGCTTCCGCTCGTATACGCCGGCGTCGGCGCGGACGAACGGAGGAAGCGCGCCACCGAAGCTCTCGAGCGCGTACAACTCGGAGATCGAATCCACCACCGGCCGAACGAGCTGTCGGGCGGTCAGCGCCAGCGCGTCGCAATCGCGCGCGCGCTCGTGAACCAGCCGGCGATTCTTCTCGCCGACGAGCCAACGGGAAACCTCGACTCGACCACATCCGAAGAGATCATGCGTGTCTTCGAGGGCCTTGCTGAGCAGGGCCAGACCGTCATCATGGTGACACACGAAGCGGATATCGCGGCGCACGCGCGACGCGTCATACTCCTCCGCGACGGATTGGTCGCCAGCGACGAGAAGCGCTCCACTTTCATCAAAGCCGCAGGCATCGCCCCGCCAGATCTCACCAGGAAGACCTGAGCGTGCCGTTCGTCGAGGCAATCTGGCTGGCTCTGGCGCAGATCCGCGTGCAGAAGCTGAAAAGCTTCTTCACGCTCCTCGGCGTGACAATCGGGGTGATGTTCCTGATCGCGGTCATCTCCATCGTGCAGGGTATGAGCAGCTACATGGAGAACGACTTCGCGGCGAAGCTGCTCGGCGTCAACACGTTCACACTGCGCCGCTTCCCCTGGTTCGGCGATGGTGCCAGCTCCGAGGAAGAATGGCGCACGTGGCTGCGCCGGCCGCGGATCTATCACTCCGACCTGTCGCTCGTCGCGAGCGTGCTGCCGCCGGGATCGAGGTATGCCGTCGAGAGTCAGGAGTATCTCCAGGCGCAGTCCCAGTGGGCGCGACCCAAGCAAGTTGAAGCCCACGCCGTCGACGGCGACTACTTCACGATCAAGAAGTATGACGTCCACGTCGGACGACTGTTCACGCCGCAGGAATCTTCGCTCGGCGCGCCGGTGGTGGTCATCGGTGACGAGGTCGCGAAATATTTCTTCAAGGATCTCGATCCGCTGGGGCGTCAGCTCCGCATCAAGGGAATGCCGTATTCCGTAATCGGCGTGCTCGAGAAGCAGGGCTCGGTGTTCGGACTCTCGCTCGACCGCGTCGCTATCGCGCCCTACAACTCACCGCTGCACCATTTTACGAACCCGCGCGGCGACGTGGACGGAATCATGGTTCAGACAGCGACGTCGCTAACGATGACAGACGCGATGGAGGCGGTGCGCGAGGTGATGCGGGGTCGGCGCAAGCTCAGGCCAAGTGAGCCGGACAACTTCTTCATGGAGACTTCCGCCACCGCGCTTGCCTTCATGGACAAGCTGAAGAAGGTGATGACGATGGCCGGCACCGCGTTCCCGGCGATCGGACTGATCGTGGGCGGCCTCGTGATCATGAACATCATGCTCGTCGCGGTAGCCGAGCGCACGCACGAGATCGGGATCAGAAAATCGCTCGGCGCGAGACGGCGTGACATCATGCGACAATTCCTCGTCGAGGCCGCGACTCTGAGCACGCTCGGCGCGGTGATCGGAATCATTCTCGGTATCGCCGCCGCCAAGGTCGTCCAGTGGAAGACGCCGCTTCCCGCGGCCGTGGCACCCTGGTCAATCGTGATGGCGACACTGCTCGGGACGATCGTAGGAATCGTCTCGGGCGTTTATCCCGCTCGCAAAGCGGCGTCGCTCGACCCGATCGAAGCTCTGAGGAAGGAATAGCGATGGCGATGCGGATCGGGCAGCGAATTTTCAACGCGCTCGAAGGCGTCGGCATGGCCATCGACTCCATTCGCGCGAACAGGGTCCGAGCGGCGCTCACGATCATGGGTGTCGCAATCGGCGTGTTCGTCGTGGTCGCGATGTCGTCCGTGGTCCGCGGCATCAACGAGAGCTTCGCGAAGGATCTGGAGGCGGCCGGCCCGACGTCGTTCTACATCTATCGACGTCCAATCGGCGGGTTCCAGGCGTGCGACGGCTCGGACGAGACGTGCCCCGAGCGCCGCAATCCGGCGCTGACGATCGACGATGCGACCGCGATCGAGCGCCTGCCCACCATCAAGGCGGTCACCGCTCATCTGGGCAGCGGCGCCAAGTTCACCTACAAAGACAAGCAGGTGAGCACCGGCATGGAGATCTACACGCCCAATTGGGTCGATGTGGATGGTGGCGACATTTATCCGGGCCGCAGCTTCACCTACGCCGAGAACACCACCGCGGCGCGTGTGATCATCGTCAACCAGAAGCTGGCAGACCGGCTGTTCGGAACTTCGGACCCGATCGACAAGATGATCAATGTCGACGGCGTGGCATTCCAGGTGATCGGAGTCTACCATTACACGGCGAGTCCGATGGGAACGCCCACATCGGCCGGGGGCGGCGATCAGGCGAAGGCCATCGTGCCGTTTGAGTCGGCGCGCCGGAGCCTCAACCCGTGGATGCGTGGCGTGGATTTCATCGTCAAGCCCGAGCCCGGCGTGACGACGGAGGAAGCGACGGATGATGTGACCGCACTGTTGCGGGCGCGGCGCGGGCTCAGATCTGCCGCCAAGAACACGTTCGAGATCGTGACGCAGGACCGGTTGATGGGGATCTACAACCAGCTGTTCGGCACCTTCTTCGTGGTCGGGCTGGCGCTATCCTCCGTTGGACTACTCGTCGGCGGAGTGGGCGTTGTCGCGATCATGATGATCAGCGTCACGGAGCGCACGCGCGAGATCGGCGTGCGGAAGGCGCTGGGCGCGACCAAGAGCGCGATCCTATGGCAATTCCTGGTCGAGGCCGCGACCCTGACGAGCATTGGTGCCGCGATTGGACTCGTGCTTGGGATTCTTGTCGCGCTGGGGATCAAGACGGCCTTCCCGGCAGTTCCGGCTTCGACGCCGGTCTCGGCAGTCATTGCGGCACTGGCTACGAGCGCGTTCACCGGGATTCTCTTTGGGCTTCTTCCCGCCGCACGCGCGGCGCGGCTCGATCCGGTAGAGGCGCT